>Ga0316217_10001640_pt1 | contig 28541 bp, 28 predicted proteins | sample 1anoAmetaG_FD_203633 | JGI IMG/M metagenome (GOLD analysis project Ga0316217, IMG submission 203633) | Freshwater microbial communities from Trout Bog Lake, Wisconsin, USA - 1anoA | ecosystem: Environmental > Aquatic > Freshwater > Lake > Hypolimnion/Profundal zone | place: USA: Wisconsin... | reverse complement strand
TGGACTTCTTCAGCGCCCCGCCTGACTGCAGCTCTGCGCCCCCCCCCTCGGATCTCAGCCTCGGTTCGGCGATCAGGTATTCGACCTCCATCCGGTCCAGCACCGTGGCGACCTCGGCCGGGGTCTGTTCCGGGGAGACCGGCACCGCGACGGCGGAGAGCGACAGGATGGCGAGGCTCACCACGACGTAATCGATGCAGTCCTCGCTCAAGAGCCCCACCCGGTGCAGCGGTCCCACCCCCTCGCCTGCCAGGGCTTGCGCTACCCGCTCCACCGCAAGCATGAGTTCCCCGTAGCTCAGCACCTCGGCACCCTCCACCAGCGCGCTCCGGCCGGAGAGGTTTTCCGTTTCCTTTTTGATGACGTCGAAGATGTTCAGGCGGGGTGACCCGGTCATGTCCGCTCCTTGGGGTATTCGGGGTAGCTGCCGTTTTGGGCGTACCAGGCTGCCGCGCGCCCGGCCGCTGCGCCCAGTGCCAGGCAGGTCCCCAGGACCCGGGTGGAGCCGAGCGCTTCGTGGGTGACGGATATGCAGCGCCCCGCGCTCAAGAGGTTGTCGACCCCTTGGACGGTGAGACACCGAAAGGGGATCTCGTAGTACTCGCCGCGTGGCAGGTAGCGGTAGACGGTCCCTTTGCGGCGGTCCCAAAGCTCGATGGGCCAGGCGTTTTTCACTACGCCGTCGGGGAATTTGCGCCCCGAGAGGACGTCCTCCCCGGTGAGCGTGTAGCGCCCGACGATTCGCCTCCCCTCGCGGTCCAGCACCCTTTGGGAGGTTTCCGCGATGCTCGCCTCGCCAAAAGCCGGCAGCAGCTGCGCCAGGTAGTCAAGGAGTGCTGCGGCCTGAGCGAGCGCCCTCTCTTCCCGCCCGGGCCCCTCCTCGTCCTCCAGGCTCAACTTGAGGAACCCCTCGTCCCCGGCGTCACCGAGGCTGAAGGCGGTGAATCTGAGCGAGGGCGGCAGCAGCTCCTGCCGCACGGCGCGTGCGCAGTAGTAAGGGACCCGGATGCAGAGCATCTCGTCGGCAGCCTTGAGCCCGGTTACCCGAACCGTGAAGCCGGCCAGCTGCCGCTCGTCCTTGCCGGAGAGTTCGCAGGGTGCTCCCGCCAGGGCGGCAACGGCGCCGCTTCCCGAGCAGTCGACGGCGGCCGCCGGGTGGAAATCCTCCGCCCCGCCCGGGGTGCAGACGGTCACCCCACGCAGCCTGCCCCGCTCGGTCCGCACCGCCGTCACACTGGTGCCGCACAGAACGCGCAGCTGCCGCTCCCCGTCGCACAGCGTGCGCAGCACGCGCTGCAGGTCGCCTGGGTCGTAGGGGAGCAGATAGAGCTGCCCCACCCGCTGCACGATCCTCTGCGGGGCGGCTTTTTGCAAGAGCTCCACGACCTCGCGGGTGAAGCCGGCGTTTAGGGTCTCGGCAGGAAAGTTCTCGCCGTTCAGGTAGAGCCCGCAGAGCTGCCGAAACAGCCCCGCGTACCCTGCCCCGCCGATCTGCGCCTCCCTTTCCACCAGGAGCGTGCGCGCCCCGGCGCGGGCGGCGGCAAGCGCCGCGGCCACTCCGGCCACCCCGGCGCCGGCCACCAGCACGTCGACGGCGTCCCCCTTCATGCCCCGGGCACCCCGAGTCTTTGGCGCAACTCCCTTTCCAGCAGCTCCAGCTCTTTAGAGGTAAACAGCCCGTCCAGATGGGAGACGATCAGGTTGAGCCTGCCCCGGTAGTCGCTGGCGAAAAAACCGAGTCCCGGAGGGACCGGTACGCGCGGCAGGTGGAAGACGTTTTCGACCGGACTCCCCAGGAACTCGCCGGACCGGTAGCAGCTCTTTCCCAGGTGGGTGAAGACGAAGCTCGCCGTCTTGCGGTTCGAGGCGGCCAGGAGCCTGCCGAGCAGGCCCACCGGGGCGATGCGGGTCAAAAGGCTCGCCTCCGCCAGATCCCTGGCAAAGCCGGACTTCACCTGCTCGAACATCTGCCGTTTCAGGAGGGCGATGCAGCCGGGGAGCCCCCCCCCCTCCTGGGCCGGGATCTGGTAAAAAAGATAGGACACGTGGTTGAAAAAGAGCTCCTGCCCGGGGTGCTGTCCGTTTCTGGTATCGGTGGTGACCGGGACCAGGTAGCTCGACCCTTCCCCCAGCCGGGCGGGGAAAAGCTCGTGCATGGTCTGCACGATGACCGACAGAAGGTAGGCGCTTTCCATCAGGTACCCCGCCTCGCGGTACGCCCTGTCGTAGATCGCCGAGGTTTCACGCTCGTCGAAAGCGAGCAGCCGGCAGCAAAAACCGAGGTCGCGCCCCGGCGGACAGGGGAGCGAGCGGGGGGACTCTTTGGAGAGCGCGATGAAGCGGCGGTTCACGTTCCTGCCGGCCAGGAATTTCCGCTGCCAGCGGGACAGGGCGTGGCACGAGCTAAAGGCGGGCTCCCTGTGGTGAGCGGGATCGTTCAGGGTCTGCTGGAACAGATCGAGGAACAGTTCGGCGCCCCGGGCATCGAACAGGCGGTGGTCGCAGGTCATGGCCAAGGCGCTGCGATTGCCGTCGCAAAAAAGGTGAAAGGAGAGATGTTCGCGCTCGTTTCGCAGGGAACGGTCGCCGCTTGCCATGAGGGGGGGGAACAGGGTCTCCAGCGCGCGGACGTCGGCCACCTGCGAGACCTGCAGCCGGACCTCTCCCTTAAGGGTCGCGGGAATTTTCCAGTAGGGGGTGAGTTTGAGGTCCCGGGCGACCCTCCCCTGCAGCACGGGGAACTGCTGCAGGAAACGGTTCAGGCTGCTTCTCAGCGTCGGTTCCTGCAGCGGGGTGCCCAGCATGAGCACGAGCTGGAAGATGTTTCCCGAGCAGGTGGTCTCCTTTAGCAGGTGATCAAAGGTGCTGATCACCCAGTCCGAGCCGGACAGATAGCGCTTGCGCCTGGATACCAGCATATTAAAGCGCAGACTGCTGAAGCTCTCTGCTGATAAAGGACGCCAGATTGCCGATGGTTTCGAAGTCTTTCTTGGTGAGGTCCGAGCTGATCAACTGAAGCTTGAAAGTCTTTTCGATGAAGACGAGGATTTCCACAAAACCCAGGGAATCTATCCCCAGTTCGTGCAACGGCTTGTCCGGCGCTATCGAGGCCTCGGCCTGGCTGGTGATGGACGCGATTCCCCGGATTAGGCTACTTTCAATTTCCTCTACGGTCATGGCATGAACCTCTGATTGAGTGATGATTGATGCGAACGCTGCGGGTTCCTGTCGCCAGAAAAAGAGCGGTCGCGGGCAGCCGGAGCTCCCTAGATCCTGCCCAGATAGGTGACCACCTGCTCACCCAGGCAGTTGCAGCCGATGCTGCGGATCGACGCGATGCTCACCTGCCGGGTCTCGGTCTGCAGCTTGACGCCGTGCGGGTTGTCCTGTACCGGCGTGGCAAAAAGGGTCTGACGCCGCAGCATCAGGGCGCCGGCCGCCAGGTTGAAGGCGCCGCCGATCATCATGCTGCCGACCAGCGGGGCATACGCCGCTGTAGGGGTCCCCTGAGACAGCCAGGCGCGGTAGGCGCTTTCGTCGGGGGAGATGCCGTCGGCGTCGATCAGGTTCAGGTCCGCCGGCGCGTCCCGGTCCGCATCCTCTCCAAAGCGCACGGCGGTAAGCCGGCAGTAGGGCGCGGCGCCCTCCCCCCGCCCCAAAAGAAAGAAGACCGCCCCTTCCCCCGGCACCTGGCAGGTCGGCTGGAAGGAGAACGGCTGGATCCTGCCGTCCCGGGCCGGTGTCAGCTTCAGGTCGCAGACATAACCGAGCACGTCGCCGTACAGGTCCGCCCCCCCCACCAGGACGTGGTCGCAGCGTCCCTGGTCGAGCCAGGCCTGGGCCAGTTGCAGCGCGCAGTGGAAGGGAAAGCTGAACCGGGTCACCGTCAGGGTCGGCCCCTGGAGGTTCAGGGTCGAGGTGACGTAGGAAACGGCGGCATTGTGCACCGAGTTGGAAAAGGTGGTGGGCGAGACCTGCTCGTCCCCGTAGTCCAGGATGTCGTCGAGAAAACCGAAGGTGGTCACGTGGGCGCCGAAGGCGGTGGCAAGTATTATGCCGATCTTTTTTCGGCCGATCTCCGGTATGCCGCTGTCGGCCAGGGCGTCCGCCGCGGCGAGCACCGAAATCTTGCTCAGCTTGTCGGCGCGCCTGAGCTTCTTCAAGAGGGTCCGGTCGGCCACGGTGTCCAGATCCACCAGGTAGGCGGAGCGCTGCCCGCCCGGTTCCCCGGGGATCCCGATTGCCGAGGGGGCGCGCCACCCCTCGTTAAGTGCGTTTTCCCAAGCGGCGACCCCGAGCCCCCGCGTCGAGAGGATGCCCATACCGAGGATATTCATAGCCCCACCCCCTGGCCGATCACGACGGCCGCGTTGTTGCCCCCGAAGGCGAGCGAGGTCGACACCGCATAAGCCCCGTCGATGGCGCTTTGCTCCCGGACCGGCGTGAGGGGAATCGCCTGGTCCGCGGTAGCAAAGCCCGCGCTGGCCGGGATCCACCCCTCCCTGAGGGCGGCGGCGCTGAAGACCGCCTCGATACCCCCCGCAGCTCCCAGGGTGTGCCCGGTGAACCCCTTGGTGGAGAGCATCTTGAGACCCGGCCCGAAGATTTCCGCCAGGACCTTTCCTTCCACCAGGTCGTTGTCGTGCGTGCCGGTGCCGTGTGCGTTCACAAACCCGACCTGGGCGGCCCCGATCCCCGCCTCCGCGAGTGCCGCCACGAGGGAAGCCTTGAGCCCCACCCCTTCGGGACTGGGAGCGGTGAGGTGGTAGGCGTCGCACATCGAGCCGTACCCGGCGAGAAAGAGCCCGGCGCTCTTGCCCCGTCTGAGCGCCAGGGATTTCTTCTCCAGGATCATGACGCCGGCCCCCTCCCCCAGGTTCAGCCCCTGGCGGTCCCGGTCAAAGGGGGCGCACAATCCGGGGTTCAGAATGCCGAGGGAGGCGAACCCGCAGTACGGGACGTGGTTCAGTTCGTCCGCCCCGCCGGCGATGACGAGGTCGCAGAGGTCACTCTTGAGCCAGGAGAGCGCCACGCCGATGGCGTCGGTCCCGGAAGAGCAGGCGTTCACCACCGTGAGCACCGGCCCCCGGGCCTTGAGGCGGCGCGCCAGGTTCTCCGCCAGGTTTCCCTCGAGGTAGCGGTCCACCGAGGTGAGGGGGGCCTCGCCCCGCTCGCGGTAGGAGCGGTAAAAATCGAGGTCGTTCAGCTGGCTCGCCACGGTGGTGCCGAGGCAGACGCCGACCCGGCAGTGCGAGAGATCGGCGAGCCCCGCCTCCTCCAGCGCCTGGTCGACGGCTGCCAGCGCGAGGCTCAGGGTGCGCTGCCCTTCCAGCTGGTAATCCCGGGGGATCTGGCGCACCTCGAAAACGGGGTAGTGCATGGTGGTCGGGAACAGGGAGACCGCCGCGGCGTTACGGCTGCCCCGCTCGAAGCTGGCGAGGGTCTCGGCGAGGCCGTTGCCGGCGGCGGAGATCACACCCAGGCCGGTTATCAGTATGTCGTCAGTCGTCATGTCGTCCCGCCTGTCGGTTCGAGGGAGTCCCTGACACATGAGACTCGTTCTTCCCCTGGTTAACCTTGTGCTCCCCGAGTTTGGGGACCCCCAGAAGATCCAGCGCCTGGTCGACCGTCACGATGCGCAGATCCGGGTAGTTCTTGTGGATGTAGCGGATCATCTCCGTCAACTGGGTGAGCTCGTTGTACATCACCCGGTCTACCCGCGCGGTCGCTCCGCTCGACTCCCCGGTGATGGTGTCGCCGGGCTGCGGCACGCCGGACAGGGGGACCATGTAGGTTAGGTAGCCGTAAAAGGGGAACCAGAGAGTGGTGGTGTAGCGCCCCAGCGTCCCGGAAGGGGTGAGCCTGACGGTCTCTCCCTTGGTGAAGCTCCCTTTTTTGTCCGTCACGTTCAGCTTGGCGTCGATCTCGTGCTGGTAGAAGATGAGCCAGGACTTGTCCGCCCAGGCGCGGTCGATGGCCCGTTCCATCCGGGGCAGATCGTGCTTGATGACGAAGGACTTCAGGAAGTAGGGGTCGAAGGCCCCCGCGTTGAAGTCGTTGGTTCCCCCGCGGCCCGAGCGGTAGTAGCGGGCGACGATCTCCCTGGCGACATCACTACTCTTGTTGAAGGGGTAGACGATGTTGGAAACGCTCACCCCCAGTTGCTCCAGCACCGCCTTGGAACGCGCGCATTCCTCCTCGACCTCTGCCGCTGTAAGCGACTGTAGGTTGGGATGGGAGACGGTGTGGCTCATGATCTCCCACCCCGCGTCCCTAAGCGCCACGATCTGGGCCGGGGTCAGGTGGTACGGGGTGTTGATCCAGCCGGTGGTGACGGCGGAGCAGGCCACCTCTCCCTCCTCGGAGAAGATCCGCTTGCCGACCAGGAAGTCGGTGTCGTTGCCGTCGTCGAGGATGAAGCTCACCAGCGGGAGGGACCCCTTTACCGGCGCCTCCCCGCGCACCCCGCCCGCGGCGCACGACGCGAGGCAGCACGCGGCCGCCACCAGCATGAGAAAGCGTCCGGCTACGCGCCCCATCAGGCCGCCTTGTTGTCGTACACGTAATTGGCGATGGTGTTGATGGAATAGAAGATCTCTTTTCCCTGGTCCATGTTCTTCACCTCGAGGCCGAAATTCCTCTGCAGCAGAACCACCAGCTCGACGGCGTCCAGGGAGTCGAGGCCGAGCCCCTCTCCGAAGAGGATCTCGTCATCCTTGATATCCCCGGGCTCAATGTCCTCCAGGGAGAGGTCCCTCACGATCATCTCCTTCAGGTCCGCGCGTATCTTCTGCAGTTCCAGCTCTTTGTTGTCCATGACGATTCTCCTTATCGGGTGGCGGCTTGCTACTTGTTGGATTTCCAGACATCGCGGAATACGAACCATTGCAGGGGATGCTCCCGCACGTACCCCTCGAGGATGCCGGCGAACTCCTGGATGGCGTCCTTCATCTCCTGGTCCCGGTTCCCCCTGACGTTGGGCGGCGCGGCGATGACGTGCGAGACGTCCACCAGGTACTTCTTCACCCCGACCTTCGCCGACAGCAGGACAACGACGGGACAGTTAAGCGCGGCGGCCAGGCTGAAGGCGCCGTAGGGGAAACGCACCTCCTCTCCGAGAAAGGTCGCCTCGGTGGCGCTGAACTCGTAGGTCCGGTCTCCCATGATGGAGACCAGGCTCCCCTGGTTCACCGCCCGCATCGCCTCGATCACCCCACCCAGCGAGTCGTCGGTGTAGATGATCTTGACCTCTTCCCCGGCCTGGTAAATATTGAGGGCGTCCCGGACCGCGTCGTTGTCCTCGGGGCGCATCATGAGACAGACCGTCCTGCCGAACTTCCGCAGCGCCGTCATGGCGACCTGCCAGTTCCCCACGTGGGCGGTCAGCAGGATGAACCCCTTGTCCCGTGCGGCGAGCAGGCCGGACAACCGGTCGAACCCCCTGATCTCCACCTCGATGCCGCGGTATCCGGCGGCCACCGCGTAGCGGTCGATGAGACTCTTCCCCTGGCTCACGAAGAGCCGGTAGGTGTCGAAGAGCTGCCGCGGCGTGCCATGCTCGGGAAAGCGTCTCCTCAGGTAGGCGAGCGAGGCGGCCACCACCGGGCGGTCCACGATCAGGTAGTAGAGCCCCACGAAGTAGAGCAGCCCATAGGCCCCGCGCAGCCCGAAACTTCTGAGCGCGCTACGGAAGAACCAGAAACCGAGCCGGTTGCCGCGCTTGCGCTCAACATCCTTGTTTTGGGACATGCGGACACCTTAATTTCCTGACCGCCTGCGCGCTCAGGTACATGACCGCGCCCGCCAGCGCTGCTGCGAGCGGGGCCACCAGGAGAGAACCGAGAAACCACTCGTACAGCCGGGAGGAAAACTGCCGGAACACCGTCTGGAAGGAAAGATCGGTGAGCCAGCGGCCGTGCCTCAGGTAGTACCCCACCTCGATGCAGAGCGCCGGCAAAAACGGCGGCACGGCGAGATGCTGTACGTTGAGCGCCACGATCTTGTTCAGGTTGAGGCGCAGCGAAACATACAATATGACGAGCGAGTGCACGAAGAGCAGCGGGAGCACGGCCAGGAACAGCCCGACCGCAGCCGACAGCGCGAGCCCCTCGGGGGTGGCGCTCTCCTGCAGCAGCATTTTCAGCAACTTTCCCGGATGGCGCCAAAGCGACCAGTTCGGGGCGTTCGGGTCGGCCACCAGCTTGCGATGCCGGATCGGCAGCAGGCGCCGCCCTACCAGCATGGAGTGGATGCGGGTCAGGCGCAGGTTGTCCAAAAAGGGCCTGAAGCTCGAGACCCGCTCCTCAGGCTTCGGGTAGAAGACGCCAACCTCCACCGTCCGAAGCTGAAGACCGGCCCAGGCCGCCTTGGCCAGCACCTCGGCCTCGAAATCGTAGCGCGCCCCCTTGAGACTGAGCCGGTTCAGAAGGCGCACCGGGTAGGCACGGAACCCGCTCTGGCAGTCCCCCACGGAGCAGCCGGTCTCGACCCGCAGCCAGAAGTTCGCGAAGCTTCTCCCGAAGCGGCTCGAGCCCGGGACGTTCTCGGTGTGGAAATCCCGGCAGCCGATCACGAGGGCGGCGGGGTCCTGGCTCAGAACCGGCAGGAAGCGGGCGAGGTCGCCGGGGTAATGCTGGCCGTCGGCATCCACCGTGATCATGAACTCCCCCCCCTGAGCCTCGATGTAACGCGACGCGGTCAGGATCGCCTCCCCCTTGCCGCGGTTGGCGGGGTGCCTGAGCAGCACCAGGTCGAGCCCGGCGAGCAGCAGGGCCAGGTCGGCGTCGGAGCTGCCGTCGTCCACCACCACCACCCGGGGGATGAGGGCCAGGCAACCCGCAGCCACCTCCCGGACCGTGGCGGCGTTGTTGTAGACCGGCAGCACGCACCAGACGGCGTCCGGCCCAAGCGGCTCAGCTGGCTGCATGCCTCCCCCTGTCGCGCGGCTTCTTGTCCTGCAGCAAGAGTTCCCACATGGGACCCGCATAGCCGAACTTGTGCAGCACCCGGAGGCTGTCGTCCAGGGCGTCCGGCGGGAACACGCAGTGGCGCACCCCCTCGAAGGCCCGGGTCAGGGTGTCCTGCAGCCAGCCGGCGTCCAGCGCGGGGGAGAGGTAGTACACCGGCTTCAGCATGCCGTCGTCGGGCGCCAGCACCTTTTCCCTGAGCGCCAGTTGCGCCAGAGGGGTGTCGGGGAGGATCCTGATCCCCATGAAAATGAAGGAGACGCACCCGGCGAGCCCCAGGATGTTGCGGACCCCCTCCCGGACGGTCGCCTCGGTCTCTCCCGGGCCGCCGAACATGAAGAAGTGGGAGATGGCGATGCCGTGGCGGGCAAACAGGTCGTTGCAGGTCACGATGTCGGAGAAGGTGAACCCCTTCGCCATCCGGGACAGGGTGGTGTCGCAGGCAGCGTCCGCCCCCACCTCTGCCGCGGCGAAACCGGTACGCTTCATCCGTGCCACGATCTCGTCGGTGAGTCCGCCGGGCTTGATGAAGGCGGTCCAGGGGATGCAGACCTCCCGGTGCAGCATCTCGTCGATCACCTCCAGGTAGCGCCCCTCGTCGTCGTTGAACACCGAGTCCACGAAGAAGAGGTACTTGGCGCCGAACTTGTCCCGCAAAAGCTCGATATCGTCCACCACCGCCCGCGGGTCCCGGCAGCGCAGTGCCACCCCCTCGAGCACCGGGTAGGTGCAGTACAGGCACTTGCTGGCGCAGCCGCGCTTGGTCTGGATCGAGAAGATGTTGCCGCTTTTGCGGTAAAACTCGACCAGCCGCTCGTCGTAGAGCGCCGCGTCGATCTCCCCACCGCAAAGCGGAGCATCCGGCCCGAGGATGGGCCGGTCCGGGTAGACGCCCCGGGCGGCGTTGTCGGCGAACTCGACCGTCAAGAGTTCCCCCTCGCCGACGATGCCGTAGTCGGCCCCGGTTTCCCTGAGGATCAGCTCCGGGACCAGGGAGAAACCAGCCCCCCCGAGCAGCACCTTGGCCCCGGTCACCTCTTTCACGCGGCCGACGATGTTTTTCACGTTGTCGATGTAGTACTTCTCGTGCACCAGGTTCACGTTGTCGATGTTGCGCACCGAAATGCCGACCAACTCCGGCCCGAACTGCTTCACCTCCCGGCCGACCGCGTCGAGGTCGGTCTCCAGCACGAGAAAGTCGGTCTGGCGCACCGTGTGCCCCGCCCGGGTCAGGGCGGCGGCGACCATGCTCATGCCGAGCGGGTAAACGGGGTAGGGCGACAGGGTCACATTGGCGGAAATCAGCAGTACCCTCATTCGGAGCGCTCCGTGGCGTGCCCGAAACCCCGTTTTCTTCTCAAAAGGCTCGTCTGATGGTAGGTCCCGTCCGCCTTCTCCTTCTCGATTACCTTGAGGAACAGCTTGGCCATCTTCAGGTTCTGGCTGGCATCGCTGTAAAAGGTGTCCCAGGCGTAGTGGTAGAGCTCCTTGAGCTTGTCAGGGGTCATCTGCGCCGGCTGGAACACCACCTCGCCGCAGGTGTAGCGCAGCCAGTCGTTGGAGAGGATCCGCCCCTGCTGGACCAGCGTTTCCCGGATCGGAGTGTGCGGGAAGGGGGTCATGATGGTGAACTCGGCCAGGTCCAGCTTGATCTCCAGGAGAAAGTCCACCAGGCGCTTCACGTAGCTCTCGTCCTGGTCGTCGGTCCCCAGGATGATGGTCCCCTCCACCCCGATGCCGCGCTCCTGCAGCCTCCTGACCCGGCTCCGGATGTGGTCCGAGGTGTCGAAGATCGCCTGGTACACGTACCAGCAGCCGGCCTGCGCGGCGAGGTCAAGGATCTCGTCGTCGTCCTTGATGGGATGGCAGACCCACTTTTTCTTGAGCGGGATCAGCTCCCGGAACAGGTCCTTCTCCCACTGGTCGTTCTGGGACATGGAGTTGTCCACGAAGAACAGGCGGTTGTTGTCGATGGCGGCCACCTCGGCAACCACGTCGTCGATGGAGCGGGGGCGGAACTCGCTCCCCCCGAGGTAGGTGGTGCAGCAGGGGAAGCAGTTGAAGCGGCAGCCGCGCGAGGCGTGCACCAGGTCGACCATCTGCACGCCGCGGTAGTTGTAGCGCTCGCGGTTCAGGATGTCGCGGCGCGCCGGGCCCACCAGGCTTATGTCCGGGAAGTTCCACTGGTAGTCGTAGACCTGCTTCAGGCAGCCGTTCTTCAGGTCGGCGAGCACCTGCTCCAGGCGCCCCTCCGCCTCGCCGAGAAAGACCGCGTCGGCGTGCGGCATGGTCTCCTCGGGATGCAGCATGGTCCCGATGCCGCCGAACATCACCGGGATCCCCCGGGCGCGGAACCGGTCGGCGATTTCCCAGCCGCGGGGCATCTGGCAGGTGAGCATGCAGGAGATCGCCACCAGGTCGACCGTCTCGGAGAAATCGATCGGGTCGACATGCTCGTCGGTGAAGCCGAGTTCCACCTCGGGCGGCAGGCAGGCCGCGAAAACGACCGGGCCGTGGGGCGGGAGGTGGAAGTCGGTCTGCCGGTCGAGTTTGGGCCATTTGGGGTAAATGAGTCTAATTTTCACGTCTCACCTTTCCTATTCCTTGATGCTAGAGAATCGACCGACCAAACCGGCCAGGGTGGCCTCGGAGGCCGCGACGGCCAGGGCCCGGGGCAGGTCGCAGAGCGAGCCTTCCACCTCCCCGGGTGCGAGGTAACAATAGAGCGCGGCCGGCCCGAAGACCTGGCCTACCAGCACCCCCCCGGTCTCGCCGCAGGCGAGCAGCTGGCCTGCCAGCTCCAGGAGCGCTCCCAGCGGGCGCTCCCCCCCCGCCAGGAACATGAGGGGGCCGGTGAGCCCGAAGTAGATCGCCGCCTCCCCCAGGGGGCTGGAGGGGAGGGTGTAGACGAACAGGTTGCCGCGCGAGCTTTTGCGCCCGTTCTCCAGGTAGTCCCGGAAATAGGCGAGGTCCGAGACGAGGGAACCTTCGCGGGAACTGCCGAGGATCCCGATGTCCGCCTTGGCCTCGGGACCGCAGCCGATGCCGGCGTCCTCAAGGGCGAGCGCCACGGCGCAGGCGGTCAGTTGGGAGACCGCGTCCATCCGGCCGAAATTCTTGAAGGGGCGGGGGAAGACTCCACCCTTTGCCAGGGAGCGCACCCCCTCCTGCGGGTCCAGGGTGTGCACCACCTCATTCCTGACCAGGCCGTACCCCCCCAAGTCCAGCCATCCTATGCCGCGCACCGTCAGTTCCATGATCTCACCCTCATCGGAGCACCAGCGCCGTGTTGACGCCGCCAAAACCCGCATTGGTGACCAGCGCAGCCCCCCCGGGGGCAATCTCCCGGGGCCGGTCCGAGACCCAGCCGAGGGCCAACTCGTCGGGTTCCTTGAGGTTCACCGTGGGGGGGACCATCCCTTCCCTGAGCGAGCGGAGCGCGATGATGGTCTCCACCAGCCCGGCCGCCCCCATGGTGTGGCCGATCCCCCCCTTGAGGGAGTAGACCGGCAGGGTCCTACCGGGAAAGACCGCCCTGAACGCCCCGAGTTCCATGGCGTCGTTGTAGGGGGTGCCGGTGCCGTGCGCGCCGATGAAGCCGATGCGGGAAGTCTCCCCCGAGGAGCCGAGCGCCTGCTTTATGGCCCGGATCAGTCCCGCGCTCTCCCGGGAGGGTCCGGTCATGTGGTTCGCGTCGTCGCTCATCCCCCAGCCGGCGATCTCTCCCAGGCTCCCGCGCTGTTCCCGGGTGGCGCGCTCCTCGCTCATGACGAGCAGGTAGGCTGCCGCCTCGCCGATGCTGAGTCCCGCCCGGTCGCGGTCGAAGGGACGCGCCGGCTCGCGGTCGAGCGCCATCAGTGCGGAAAAGCCGGAGTAGACGAACTCGGTGACCGCGTCGCAGGCAACCACCAGCACGCAGTCGCTCTCCCCGCAGCGGATCAGGGAGGCCGCGCGCGCCACGGCGGCGGACGAGGAGGTGCAGGCCGCCGAGACCAGGAGCGACCTCCCGCGTGCCCCGGTGAGCGAGACGACCTTCTCCAGAAGGCGGTCCAGGACGCTCTCGGCTGGGTCCCCCTCCCCGGTCAAAAGGGTGCGCTCCAGGAGATCGATCTCCCCCTTGGTGCTCGCCAGGATCAGCCTGGCGTCGCCCGGCACCCGGGAAACTCCTCCGGCAAACAGGCGGCGCAGCATCTGCATGACCAGAGAGTCTCCGCCGCCGTAGTCGAGCCCCGGGACGATCCCCCCAAGACCTGAGACGAAGGCCCCGGTCTCGAACCGGGAGACCCGGGAGATGGCGCAGCGGCCCGCCAGTATCCCCTCCCAGAGGGCCTCCACCCCGAGACCGAAGGGGGTGATCAGGTCGGCTGCGACGACGAGCGCTTTCATAGGGTGTGGAACTCCCCGCTTATCCAGCGCTCCCGGCAGCGCTCCAGCATAGGGGGGGAGCAGATGCACGCCTCCCCGCTCAGGTGGTCCGTGAAGAGCTGGACCGTGTAGCCGCTGGTGGCGAGGGAGCCGTCCTCCTTGAACAGGTGAAACTCGATGTTCAGGCGCGCCCCTTGGTGCCAGACCAGCGAGGCGCGGATGGTGAACTCCTCCGCCAGGAACAGCGACTGGTAGTAGTCGATGTGCAGCTCCACGATGGGCCCCCTGAGGCCGGCCTGGAAATACTCCTGGTAGGAGAGGCCGCAGCGCCTGCCGAGTTCCTCGGACGCCTCCTCGAAAAGCAGCGGATACCTGCCGTGCCAGAACACCGCCATGGGGTCGGCTTCGTTGAAGCGGACCCGGCGCCGGATCTCTACCACTACCGGCTCGGGAGCGCCGGGCAGCCGTTCGAAATAGCTTTTTCTTCTTCTCCTCATGGGGTGCGCTGCTCCTTCCCGGCACCGGCGAGTGAGACCCGCAGTTTCAGCTCGGTGACCTTCTGGTCCCCCTTATTAAGGGACGCCTTGAAGGTGGGGTCCCCCAACCGGTCGCCCACCTCGGTCACCAGGCAGTGCAATTCCTCCTCGGGGAAGACCGGCGCGAAGTACTTCGCCAGCACGATCTCCCTCAAAAGGACCGGGGACCCTGCCATGCTTTCAATGGTAGAGAGGACGCACTGGATCTGGCAGGCGCCCGGCAGGATCTTCCTGGCGGGGAAGTGCCCCTGGAACCCCAGGTAGTGCTGCGGGAACCGGAACGTCGAGGTCAACTTCCCCCCGGTGGTCACCGGTTGCGTCATAAAACTCTCGGTATCCCTCTTGAGGATGCTCACGAAAACAACTCCTTCTGCCGTACGGTCAGGCTGTAGCCGTACTGATAGTTGACCAGCACGACCCCCTGCGGGTAACGCTTGCCGTTTAGTTCGCGGTACTCGTAGTAGGATACGCGCCACCTCAAAAGGTCGTTCTGATAAAACGCCTTCTCCACCAGGTCACCATCGGCTCCGGCAAAGACGTACTCGAGCGCCCCCGCTCCCGAAGGCTGCCGGAAATCGATCTCGTATCTCCTCTTGGAGATCCTCGCCTCTTTCGAAGGGACCAGGTCGAAGTAGATGCGCCGTATGTCGTTGCCCACGGTGGCGGGAAGCTCGCGGTACTCCTGGAGCGCCGTCAGGGCGCCCTCGCTCGTGATGCTGGTACGGTCCCCTGTGAGCTGGAACAGCTGTACCCCCAGGGGGTTCAGGCAGGCCACCTTGAAGGTGCCGGCGTCCCGGTCGATGTCGAGGTAGCCCATCCCGAGGAATTTGCGCCAAAAATATTCGAATACCACCGTATTGAGCAGTTGAAAGCGCTCCGGAACCTTCGCCTGGAACTGCCGCACCAGGTTCGCCGGGTCGGCGGACTCGAGCGACACCCGCGCCGTCTCCCGGAATGGGACGCTGGCGCAGCCGGAGGCGCAGAAAACCAGCGCGAGCAAAATCAGCCGCCGCCTCATGGCTGCCGCCCCCCCCGCCCCGGGTTCCCCAGCACGGAGCAAAGCGAGGGGACCACGATCACCGAGGAGAGGTAGCCCGCCACCATGCAGATCACCATCGCCACGCCGGTCGAGTAGAGCGCCGGGTGCCTGGCGAACAAGAGCGCCCCGGCGCCGATAACGTTGGTCGCCGCCGAAAGAGTCACCGCAATGACCGTCCCGATGTTAAGGTTGTTGCGGTACTCGTAGGTAATCCCCAGGCCGTAGTCCACGATGACCCCGGTGCAGACCACGGCGGCCACCACGTTCACCACGTTGAGCGCGATCCCGAAGAGCGACATGATCCCCACCAGCCAGACCACGCCGGTGACGAGCGGCACCAGGGAGATCGCGGTGTCCCTCCAGTTCCTGAAAAAAAGCCAGGCCAGCACCACGTTGAAAAGGACCGCCAGCGGTGCCAGCACCTTGATCTCCTTGGCGGTGAAGGCGGAAATGGAGGCGGAGAGGGCCTTGCCCGACACGATGAAGCTGCCGGGGTGCCGGTCGGCCACGGCGCTCAGTGCCGCGACGCAAGCCTGGTCGTCGGGGAAATAGGAGAGGACCGAGTAGCTCCCCTTGCGCTTAATCAGGAAGCGCTCCCGCAGCTGGGCGATCATGCCGGCCGAGTCATCGGCCCCGGTCTGGTGGGCGTAGAGCCCGTCAAAGAAGGGGGCGAAGGCCTCTGGCGCAAATCCGTTACGCGCCGAGCTCTCCCGGATCAGCCCCTTGAGCTTAAGCTCCCTCCCCTGTCTCCAGAAACAGTCCCAGAGCCGGCAGTTTTCCCGGCGCTGCCGTTCGGAGGACCAGAACTGGGCCAGCGAGGTGAAGTTGGCACTCCCCACGGCCTGGCTCGCCTCCCGGTACACCTCGTCGTTTCTCTGCATCGCCTCCTCGGCGCTGGCGCCGTTCACCACGAAGATCGCCTGGTTGCTCGCCCCGCCCCAGACCGCGTGAAAATTCCGCTCCGCCCGGAGCACCCCCGGCTCGCTGCCGTCGAGCTTCTTCACGTCGGAGTCGAACTGCACCGAAAAGGAGAGGCAGAGGGCGGCGGCGGTCAGCACCGCCCAGATGGCGATGCAGCTCTTGGCGGGCCAGCGCACGCTGCGCAGCCGCTCCCCCACCGCCGGGTCGGGGACCAGGGGGTAGCGCTTCCAGGCCAAGAGCAGGGGGAGCACGAAGAGTGAAAAGAGCAGGCAGATGATCACGCAGAGCATGGAGAAGAGTGCCAGCTGGTGGTAGCCGCGGATCAGCGAGAAATAGAGCACCCCGAAGCTGCAGACCGAGGTGGCCGCGTCGACGGTCACCAGCTTGGCGAGTTTCACCATCTGGGCCTTCCCCGCGCCCCGCTTCAGTGCGATGTACACCAGGAGCCCGTAGTCGATGGAGATGCCGGCGATGGCGGTGCCGAAGCCGATCACCAGGTAGGAGAGCCTCCCCTCGATGGCCGTGGCGGCGACGATGGCCCAGACCACCGCGATGAGCGGAATGGCGAAGACGAAGAGCGCCCGTGCGTCGCGGAACAGTACCACGAAAAGGAGCAAAAAGGTGACCGAAGCGATCAGGGAAAGCACCTGGATGTCGCGCTTCACCACCTTCTCGTTACTGACGGTGTGCAGGTGGCCGCTGATGATGTCGGCCTTGACGAAAGGGGGGAGGGCCTGGATCCGCTCCTGCAAGGTGGCGACCAGCAGCTTGCTTCTCTGGCCGTCCATGATCGGGACCGGGGTCTGGATGATCAGCATGGCGTGGCGGCCGTCCCGGCTCACGAAGTGGCCGTCCTCCACCGACACCTCGAACCCCATGGAGGCCGGCAGCGCCCGCAGCCTCTCCAATAGGAGCAGCTTGATCCCGAGCGGGTCGGAGCGCGACAGGGTCGAGGTGAAGATACTCTCTGGCCGCATGGACTGCAAGTAGATGCCGCGCAGCTTCCGGGAGACCGTGTCCGCATTGATCTGGCCGTCGAGCCGCTCCAGGTCCTTAGCCGTCAGCACCTGCGGCGCGTAGCGCAGCACCGAGAACTCCTCCATCACCCCGGCCACGGAGAGCCCGGAAACCACCTTGGTAAAGAGCGGAGGGGAAAGCGAGCCGGCCAGCTGGTCCACCGCCAGGAAGAGGTCCGCCTTGCTCTTCCCGGGATCGGTCAGCGCCAGGGAAACGATCATCTTGTCCGACAGGCTGGAGTCGGTCAGGATCTCCATGGAGCGCGTCACTTCCCGGTTCGGCGGGAGCATCAGGCTGATGTTCCCCTCGTAGCGGGTGAAGAGGAGCCCCACGCCGCTTACCGCGGTAATCGCCAGCACCAGCCAGAGCACCCACCTCGGGTGCCGGTGCACCAGGGCATCCAGCAAGGGAAAGATGCGTTCAAACACCCTGTTTCACCTCGAAGCTTGCGGCGTCCAGCGGGGCGTTCATCTGGGTGTTGTTGAAATGTATGGTGGTCACATCCCCGCTCAGCTCCTGAATGCGCAACTGCTTGAGGTAAACCAGGTCCTCGCGGAAGGTGATGGTGATGCTCTTGATCACCTTCTTGGAGATGTTGTTCCCCTTGGGGACAAACTCGATCACCAGCGGTTCGCGCTGCACCAGCCGCACCTCGTTGGTCTCCAAAAGCGAGCTGAAATCGCCGGAGAACCAGACCGAGAGCTGGTTCAGGACGTTCTGAAAGATCGGGTTCTTGGTGAGCGAGATCTCCTGGACCTGGTTGGTGTCCTCGTCCCACTGGCGGATCACCTTGTCGGTGATGAGCACCGAGTAGCGCAGCGGGGAGTCGACATGCCAGGCGATCTTGTCCGGCTTGCGCAGGAAGATGCGCCCCTTCATGACCAGTTTTTCCTTGAACATGGCCATCTTCTTTTCCTGGGTGAACTGGGTCTTCAGCGTCTTGAAATCGGAGACTTTTTTCCCAAGACTGCGCAGTAGCGCGGGGAGCTCGGCCTGCTTGAGCGCGCCGGCCCCGGCCGCCTCGCCGCAGTAGGCCGGGCGGGAGGTCGACAGAAGGCACAAGGCCAGCAACAAAACGATTCCGGTAGCGGTTTTCCTCTGCATGATCATGCCTCTGCCACTCCCTTGCCATCTTTTTGCCACACCTTGAGCTCGCCGCGGGCGATCAGCTCCTCGCCCCGTGACACCGTGCCGTCGATGATGCCGAACTCACCGTACCGGGCGGTCTTGTACACCGAGATGCGCAGGGTGTCTCCCACCCGCGCCTCCCCCAGGATTTCCAGTTTTTTCACCCCGAGCAGGAAACCTTCCGGCTGCACGTTCTGGCTGCCGAGCCTGCGGAAACCCTCCTGGGCGGCGATGGCCTGGGAGATGATCTCGGGGTAACAGGCGTCGTCCATACGCCCCGCCCCGTTTACGAACATCATCTCCGCGCGCACCGTCATCTCGGAGACCGAGGCGCGCTCGCCCACCTCCAGGAGCCGATCGATGAGCAGCATAGGGGGGCGGTGCGGCACCACTCGGGCCGCCTCTACCGGGAGATACATGATCTCGTCCCCCCGCTCCAGGTTCTGCCAGCAGAGCGGGTCGGAGGCGAGGTAGTCGCCGGTCAGCTGGTAGGCAGTGCCCCGGCAGCCGTAGCAGACCTCCATCTTATCGCAGGCCCCGCAGGGCCCCTTGATCATCTCCTTGTAGTTCTTCAGGTCCTGCACCACCTCGGAGTCGCGCAGGATCTCCTTGAGCCTTAGCTGCCGCACGTTGCCGATCGGAATGGTGATGCCGACGCAGGACTGCACGAACCCCTCCGAGTTGACCGCGCAGGAGAACTGGTGGCGCAGGCACTCCCCGCCCACCAGTGGCGGCTTGGGGTCCCAGTCGCGGCCGTACTTGGTCCGGTCCAGCTCCGCTATCAGGTGGAAGAACTCCTCGATCTTGCGGGGGTCCGGCTCCAGCATGTGATGGGAGCGGGCCTCCCCCTGCGGGGTGATCATCTCGAAGTAGGGGAGGATCCCCTGGTCGCGCAGCCACTGCCAGAGCTGGGGGAGTTCCCCGATGTTCTGGCGGCAGATGATGGAGCTCACCCCCAGGGGGCGCTCCGGCGCCGGGTAGCCGGCGGCCTGCACCACCCTGAGCGCCTTCTGGATCTCGTGGAAGGCCCCGGGGCGCCCGGCCAGGGTGTCCTGCAGTTCCTCGTCCAGGGTGTTCATCTTGAGCACCAGCCTGACCTTAAGCTCGAAGAACCGGTGCGCCAGTTCCGGCGTCATCAGGCTGCCGTTGGTGAAGAGCTCGACATCCATGCCGAGGTCGCGGATGAAACCGATCATCTCCAGGAGGTGCGGGTAAAGGAGCGGCTCCCCCCCGAGGATGATGATCTTGCGCGCCCCGAGTTCCCGGGCCTGCCCGATCAGGTCGCGGAACTCCTCCAGGCTCAGCTCGTCGCGGCGCACCGGGTTGTCCGCGGCGTAGCAGTAGACGCAGCGGAAGTTGCAGCTCTGGTTGAATTCGATCTCCATGGAGAGCAGCCGGCCGTCGGCAACGGCCTCGGCGATCTCCGTGGCGGAAAACTCCTCGCCGTAGATCCTGTCCAGGCAGTTTTTCATAGGTTTCCCCTTTGGTCCAAAAAGCGGACCGCCTTGCGGGAGGTGCCGGCCTTGAGCTCGCTTCTGATCTCTTCCTCGGTCACCACACTCACCTCGGGCCTGACCCGCAGGTGCGCCTGCAGCTTGTCCATGATGTTTTCCCGCGACAGGGACGGGTCCCTGAGCGCCACGTAGACCCTAACCTGATCGCAGAGGTGAAAGTCCGAGGAGGCGGCGACGTAGTACTCGCTTACCGCCGGCAGGGAGTCGAGCACGGAGAAGATCGATTCCGGGTAGAGCGTGGTGCCGCGGAACTTGATCATCTGGCTGGTCCTGCCGAGGATCGGTCCCAGGCGCTGCGAGTTCCTGCCGCAGGCGCAGGGCCCCTCCACCAGGAAGCCCCGGTCCCCCGTCTTGAAGCGCAAAAGCGGCATCCCCTCGATGGCGAGCGGCGTCAGGACCACCTCGCCCGCCTCCCCGTCCGGGAGCGGCTCCCCGTCCTCGCCCACGATCTCCACCACGGCCAGGTCCGGGTGCAGGTGCCCCCCCTGCTGGGCGGTGCATTCGCAGAAGGAGGTGATGGTCTCGGTCGAGGCGTAGGTGGAGTAGACACGGGCGCCCCAGAGCTGTGCCAGGAGCTCTCCCGCACGCAGCAGGGAGAGCGAGCGGTCCCGGATCGGCTCGCCGATACAGACCGCCTTGCGCACCCCGGTCGAGGCGGGGTCGATCCCCCGGGACTCCAGGAACCGGGCGAGCTTCAAGAGGAAGGAGGGGACCCCGACCAGAACAGTCGGCTTCAGGCGCCGGATCAGCTCCCAGTGGCTCTCGAAGCTGCTCAGGCCGTTCCTGATGGCGGCGGCCCCCAGGCTGCGCACCCCCGAGAAGTAGGCGAGCCCCGCGATGAAACAGCGGTCCATGGTGCAGGTGAGCAGGACCACGTCGTCGCGGGTCATGCCGCAGCCGGCGAAGGAGATCTCCTCGTTGTAGGCCAGGCGCTTCAGGTCCATCTCGGTGAACATGACCGCCGTGGGGTGGCAGGTGGTTCCCGAGGAGAGCGAGAGATCCACGACGCGCGACATGGGGACGGCGAGGAAATCGTCGTTGCGCTCGCTCAGAAGCTTCTTGTCGGTGAAGGGGAGTCCCCTGAGCGTCTCCAGGGCACTCCCGGAGAGCTGCACCCCGCGCTCGCGGAAGAGCTCCCGGTAGAAGGGGGAATGGGCGGCGGCGTAGGCCAGGTGCTCGCCCAAAAGCCGCTCCTGCACGGCGCGGATCGCCTCAGGTCGGGAAAATTCCAGGTCCCGGTTCCCCTGCCACGCCGTCATGCCGGGCTCTCCATCCGGGCCAACTCGCGCTCCATCAACTGCCAGACCCGGTTTTTCAAGGAGATGGGGGTGAGCTCCCGGTACTCAGCCCAGGTGATGGGGGAGAGCCGGCGCAGCGTCACCTGCCCCGGGTGCAGGAGCGGCGACCCCTTGGGGGGGGTGTTCTCGTTGCCGCAGATGCAAAGCGGCACCACGCAGGCACGAGTCGCCAGCGCGAGCCGGAAGGCGGCGGAGTGGAAGCTCCCCATCTTCCCGGTGGCCGAACGGGTCCCCTCGGGGAAGAAGATCAGGGAGACCCCGTCGTTCAAAAGCCGTGAGGCCTGCTCCAGGAAGGTGGCGTGCGGCAGGTTCCTGATGTTCAGGTACCCCGCGAGCCTCGCGTACACCCCGAGGACCGGGATCCGGAAGGGCCAGGTGTTGACGATCTGGACTACCTCATGCGGCAAGAGCCCCATGACAAAGGCGTCCGAGGCGGAGCGGTGGTTGCAGACGAAGATGTACGGCTCGCCGGGGTCGTCTTGCGCGGGGCACTGGTAGCGCAGAGTCACGAAGGGGGAGGAGATGGCCAACACCACCCGGCCGTACCAGGTTATGGCCCGGCGGAACCGCTTCAAGGTGGTGCGGCGGGACTGGAAGGGCGCGCCGCAGGCGACGAAAAGCGTGAGCGCCGGAATCACGGCGGCCGAAAGAACCAGGAAGCACGTGTAGAAGTACAGGTTCAAAAGGTATAGTCGTAAAACTTTCGCCATTAAGTTGCGCTCGTCCCGTTCTGGTCGTTCTTGAAGGAGGCGATGAGCCGGTAGATGTCCTGGAGGGTGCGGATTTCCCGCACCTTCTCCTCGTTTCTGATCTTCACCTCGAAACGGGTCTGCAGCGCCACGATCAGGTCGACGATGTCGAGGCTGTCGAGCCCCAGGTCGGCGAAGATCTGCGCCTGCGGCACCAGCCGCTCCCTTTCCACTTCAAAGGACTTCTCGAAGACGTCGTTGGTGGCGTCGATGATTTCCTGCTCGGTCATGCTCCCTCCGGAGGTTGTTATTCATAAAGTGCTGGCTGTCGGTGGCGACGTCCACCCTAGGCGGACGGCTGCGTACCGGCCTGACAGGAGAGCTCTTCCTCGATGAAGCCGCTCAGTTTCTCCTTGCCGAGGATGTTGCGCGCCACGATGAACGAGGAGAGCATCGCCCCGACGATCCCCGGCAAAACGGCGCTCTGGCCGGCAACGAAAAGGTTCACCAGCGGCAGCTTGCCGAACAGGTTGGCCTGGCACATCTTCTGTTTGACCCCGTAGGCGTTTCCTTCCGGCGAGTTCAGGTAGTCCCGGAAGGTCAGCACCGAGGCCGCGTCCAGCACCTGGAAGTCGTCCCGGTACTGGGGATAGAAGCTCAGGAAACGCCGGGTGATCGCCTCGATCTTGCGCTTCTTGTAGTCGTAGTACGCCTGCGGCCTGTGGCCCACCGAAGAGTCGGCCCACGCCTCGACGTCGCAGTAGAATTCCGGCTCGAAGGCGTTCACCACGCAGTGGGTTTTCCCCCGGACGGTCTCGACGCTGCGGATGATTGCGAGCGCCGCCTCCCCCTTCCTGCCGGAGTCGAGCAGCTCGTTTAGGTCGGTCGACGGCAAGAGCGACACGATGCTCGGCCCGAAATCGGCGGGATCGGCGTTTCTAACCACCCCGAACAGGGAGAAGAACCCGTTCGAGGTCTCAAAGGACGACACGCGGTCCACGAAGGCCTTCTTCAGCTGCTGGCGGGGCAGAATTTTCAGCACTTCCTGGGGGTGGATGGTGAAGGTGCAGTCGTTGGCCAGCACCCTTTCCCCGTTCTCCAGGAGGAACGCGCCGACCCGGTTGCCGTCGAGCTCGGCCAACTCCGCGATCGAGCTGTTGCAGCGGATCTCCACGCCGGCCTGGGCCAAGCGCTCCTGAAAGGCCTGGACGAACGCCTCACCGCCCCCCTCGATGCGCGCCACCGAGTGGTACAGCCCCGCGGCGACCCGGGCGTGGTTGGCGAAGGAGACCTCCTTGGGCGCCACGCCGTAGCAAAGGCAATAGGTCGACAGTATCCCCTTGAGGGCGGGATCGGCAATCATCCCGTCCAGCACCTGCTGCAGCGTGACATAGTCCTCGTCGATGGAGCTGGTCGCCAGGGTGATCTTGCGCAGATCGAAGGTCACCGTGGCATCGCACACTTTCTGGACCAGGGCGAAATACTTCTCGATGCCGGCCGCCTCTTTAGGGAAGTAGCGCAAAAGCGCTGCGCGGAAGGCGTCGGTCCCTGCAGGCATGTCGTAGACATCCCACCCCTTTTCGAACACGAACACGCTGGTCCCCGGCCCGGAGAGAAAGACCGGCTTGATCCGCTCGCCGATGCCCAGGGCCTGCAGCATGTCCCCCAGAATGCCGCCCGGCGAGAACCCTCCGGTGAAGTGGAACCCCGTGTCGAACGGTATCCCCCCCTTGTAGAACCGGTTCAGGCTCCCTCCGATCCGGGAGGCCTTCTCTATCAGGAGCACGCTCTTCTGGTTCGAGGCGAGCAACAATGCCAGCGTCAACCCGCTGATGCCGCTGCCGACGACTATGTGATCGTATCGTTTACTCATGGAAAATACCGTTGTCCCAGCCAGCCTTCGGTAAAAGCGAAGCAGCAGCCATGTAACACACTCTTTTGCGGCGATTTCGGCAGACAAAGTCCCCGGCCGGACGAGCCAGATCAATGCCGGGAATCAGCTAAGGAAGGCACCAGGTGAAAGGAATCTCAAGCGGGTATCACATCGGCTTTTGTCGACTTCGAAGAGTGCTGCCAGCGTTTCGATAGTTGAACTTCTGCCCCGGGCAGGTTACCCCCGTCTTTCCCAACCGTCACAGCGTCCTTACCACCAGCGCGGCGTTGATGCCGCCGAAGGCGAAACCGTTTTTCAGCACCGTGTGCAGCTCCTTTTCCAGCGGCTCAAGCACGTGCCGGATCCCCTGGCAATCCGGGCTCACCTCTGCCAGGTTAAGCGTCGGGTAGATGACGCCGCGCCGCATCATCTCCAAGGTCGCGGCCAGCTCGATGGCGCCGGCGGCACCCAGGGTATGGCCGATGTAACCCTTGAGGCCGCTCACCGGGACGCTCGCCCCGAACAGCTCCCGGATCGCCTCGGCCTCTTCCTGGTCCCCCTGCAGGGTCGCCGTGGCGTGGGCGTTGATGTAGTCGACCCCTTGCGGCCCCACCCCGGCCTCCTCAAGCGCCTGGCGCATGCACCCCACCATCGATTCCCGGTTCGACTGGCTCACGTGGGTACCGTTCGCCGTGGTGCTAAAGCCCACGACCTCGGCGTAGATCCGGGCTCCGCGCTGAAGAGCCCTCTGGTACTCCTCCAGCACCAGGATGCCGCTCCCCTCGCCGCACACCAGTCCGTCGCGTTCCCGGTCAAAGGGGCGCGGCGTCTTTTGGGGCGTGTCGTTGTAGCCGGACGATGTGGCGAAAAGCACGTCGAAGGAGCCGGTCACCGTCGGGTGCAGTTCCTCCGCCCCCCCGCACAAAAGGAGGTCCTGGCGGCCGAGCCGGATCAGGTCGTAACCGACCCCCAGGGCATGCAGCGAGGAGGCGCAGGCCGCGGCCGGGGCCATGACCATCCCGTTCAGCTCGAGATACTGGGCCACGTTGGCCGCCGCGGTGTGGGACATGCACTGGAAGAACATGGTGGAGTTGAGTTTGCTCAAGTCCTTCTCAGGGAGCATCGCATCGAAGGTATCGTTGATGCTCTTGGCGCTCCCCATGCTGGAACCGATGATGCAGCCGACCCGTGCGAGGTCCTCGCCGGCGAGCGCGATACCGGCATCGGCGAGCGCCTCGTCGGCGGCCTGGGCGGCAAAGATACTCATGCGTCCCATGGAACGGCGTTTGACCCGGGGGATCCTTTTCTCGTCGCGCATCTCCACCGGTGCGCCGACCAGGCTCTGCAGCCCGATGTACTGGTCCCACCCCTCCATGTAGCGCACGGCACTCCTGCCCTCGGCAATCCCCGCCATGAGCGCCGGGACGCCGTTACCAAAGGGAGACACCACGCCGATTCCCGTTATCACCACCCGCTTTAACGACATAGCTTGTCCAATCCCCTTGTTAAATCAGTTGTAACGGACCGGCCGCCCCGCCGGAAACCGGTGTGGGGGAGAGGTCCCGGGGGGGACTACATCGCCAACCCGCCATTGATGCCGATCACCTGACCATGGATGTACATGTGCTTCTCGGTGCAGAGGAAATGCACCACCGACGCGACATCCTCGGCCTGTCCCACGCGCTGCAGCGGGATCAGGGGGATCACCTGCTCCTTGGGGATATCCGCGGTCATCTCGGTTTCGATGAAGCCGGGAGCGACCACGTTCACCAGGATCTTTTTCTTCCCGACCTCGCGCGCCAGGGCCTTGGCGGCGCCGATCAGGCCGGCTTTGGAGGCGGAGTAGTTCATCTGGCCGGCCTGCCCCAGCTGGCCGGAGGTCGAGGAGACCACGACGATGCGTCCCCTTTTCGCCTTCAGCATGGCAAAGACCACCGGGCGGGTGACGTTGAAGAACCCGGTCAGGTTGGTGGAGAGAACCGTATCCCACTCCTGCGGGGTCATCCAGACCAGGAGGTTGTCCCGGGCAATTCCCGAGTTGAAAACCAGGACCTCGGGGCAGACCTTTTCCAGCCTCGGTCCCAGGGCGGCTTCGGTCTCCTGGTAGCTGGAGACGTCGAAGGGGATCAGCTCGCAGCTCCCGCCCGTCCCCTCTATCTCGGCCTGCACGGAAAGGGCGGCCTCGTGGTTGCTTTTATAGGTGAGCCAGATGGCGAAGCCGGATTTCGCCAGGCTGAGCGCGATGGCGCGACCAATGCCGCGGCTGCCGCCGACTATCAACGCCGTTTTGGGAATGGTGGTATCTTGCATAAATGCTCGCCGAGGTTACCCACATGAATTCAAAAGCTCCCGAGACCGGCTCCGGCGAGGGAAGGAGCAACTCCTCCGGGGTCACGGCCGCGACGCTTACCCGCGCCCTCCACAGTCCCACCTCGGAATCTGCTGCAGGTAATAGACCCGTTCCGGCTCAAAGCTGATCTTTGCCGGTTCCAGTTCTCAAGCCTTGGAGATCACAAAGTGACTCCCGAAAGTGGCATCCGTCTTGATGAAGAAACCCTTCCTCTGGGTCACGCCGAACACCTTCTGGTCCAGGTAGGTGTCGAACTATATCACGCCGCCGAAGATGGCAGTCCTGACAGCTATCAGGGCGCACTTGCCAGCCTCGGGCTTGACAGAGCGCGAGTCAAGGGTCGCATTCTCCTTCACCAGCATGTACTGCGGTGCGGTGCAGGCCGAGGTACTAGCAGTGCAGCTGCGGGAAAAATGCCGGCAAAATAGCGTTTCATAGTGTCGTCCCCTAGGGAGAAGGCATATGAATCTTGGGACCGGAATGTATCATCGCAGGGAGGGGCGTGTCAACCCAAATGAGTCTGCATAAATCTAATGAGGAACCTGGAAACTGTTGGATCGTCAGCGGTAATAGGAGAGGCCGATCAGGAACTTGCTGGAGTTTAGCGGCTCGTTCGGTTTGGCAAAATTGAGGTTGGAGATGTGGTGGTAGCGGTATTCGCCCAGTAACGCCAGATCTTTTCGGATGAAGTGCTGGCAGCCGCCCCCCGCCTGGTAGGTGCCGTTAAGCCGGGAGCCCATGGTCGGCAGCCCGAGGTCGACGAAGATGACCCCGCCTCCCGCGAAGAGGTAGGGAGTCAGCTGGCGGGCCCCGGTGAATTTCCAGCTTCCGAAGATGGAAGCTCCGACCATGGAGCGGCCGTCGTGGTCGACGGAGAGGCTGTAGGGGAGTTCCAGCAGCATCTCGTGGCGCCCCTGGAACCAGTACCCCTTGGCAAGCTCGGAGGAAAGAAATTGGCCGTACCGGGGGATGATGTCGAAGGTCTGCACCACGGTACGGGTTTCACCGAACCCGCGGTGGGAGGTGCCGTAGCCACTCAGCAGGGCGAATTCGCCCGGCGAGGTGGAGACCAGCTCGTTTTCCGCGCCGAAGGCCCCCCCGGCGGAAAAAAGCAGCAGGGCAGCGCTCATCAAAGCGATCGTTTTCATGTCTCAAATCCCCCAAGAGATGTTGGGCCGTAAGCCGAGCCCATGGATTGCAGATTCTTCCGCCTTTCCAGCATCACCTTTTCATCCTGTATTTTTGCCAATGCTTCTTTCTGTTTTTTGGCCTTGGCCGCGGGGAGGAAGGTCCCAACAGCATCAAAATCTCCTCGTCGTGCTGCATCACCGTACTTTCTGAAGATGGTGGCCAGGGCTCTGCAGGTCGGCAGCGCCGGGACCAAAGCCGGCAGGAATTTCTCCGCCTTTCCACAGGATGCCGTCCTGTTTTAGCGCAGGGTAAGCCCGGACGATATCACATTACCCCAAAATATTTCAAATATTTTCATGAACTAAGCGCTCATGGAGCTAAACTGCGCGATCACTCGCGGGGCGCTATCAGAATCCGACCTTATAGCTATCGGACCGAACAAGCCGATGGCCTTATCTTGAACTCGGTGGGTCAGTCAGGAATGCTTGCCCTAGATCAATATTGGAAACCGGTTCACAACTCTGGAATCTGATCCACAGGTTTCATGCATCCCCTTTTGTTCTGGGTTCATTTATTTGGCTGTGAGCCATCATACTGCGATGTTGCTCCAGAGAAAAGGCTATCAATGTAGAATGCCATAATAGCCGGGAACGGTACAGTATAGGTTCCAGGGATAACAGGTGCCCCGTACTTCGGTGAATTCCAAGGGTACGCTTGGTACATGTTGGGATCAAGACCGGTACCGACTGCAAGGATCATTTGTTGCGATTCGGCAACCGTAAAAAGTGGCACCCATAGGCCCAGATAAGGCATAATTATCGCTTTCGGCGTGAGCCAGAGATCGCTTTGATACCCTGTCAAGGCCTGGTGCCGGGAGGTGAACCTGAAGGATAATTTTGGGAGCCACAGCTTGAGGAGGACATTCGGCTACATCCACCGGACCGTGTTCAACACGGATATCCCCACCCTGATGCAGATGTTTAACCTCTCCAGCCAACGGCATACCTCGGGATTTAGCCGAGCGAGATCAAGGAGGCTACCTGGGGGAGATTTAGCGGTTGCCTAATTCAAAAGTAATCACTATGATTCAAAGTGATCGAAGGAGGCTAACTATGCAGACGCAGACGACCAAAGTACTCACGGCCCATGTCCCCCTCCCCCTCGCGGAAAAGGTCGACCGGATAGCGGCCCGCATCGAGCGGTCGCGGGGCTGGATCGTGAAGCAGGCGCTGAGCGCCTGGATCGAACAGGAGGAGGAGCGCCATCGCCTGACGCTGGAGGCTCTTGAGGATGTAGACGCCGGTCGGCTGATCGACCACCAGGCAGTGCAAGCCTGGGCCGCCAGCCTAGGCACTAATACACCGCTGGAGGTGCCCCGTTGAAGCAGATCCAGTGGACCAGCAAGGCCCTGTCGGACCTGGTGCGGCTCCACGAGTTTCTCGCTCACGTGAATGGGCCAGCGGCTGCTCGCGTCGTGCAGTCGCTGGCGGCGGCGCCCGACCGCCTCAGGGACCAGCCGCGCATTGGCGAAAGGTTGGAGGAGTTCGACCCGCGAGAGATCCGGCGTATCCTAGTCAGTCATTACGAGACCTGATTGGTGTTAAGCTTCAGCCAACCGCAACCAGCGCTCCGGGCGGCTTCCATTCCCAGCAGCTGCCCTCACAAATCTAGGGAGCAAGTCACGTAGATTGAAGCGGCGGTTGAAGCGGTATTG
>Ga0316217_10001639_pt1 | contig 28550 bp, 26 predicted proteins | sample 1anoAmetaG_FD_203633 | JGI IMG/M metagenome (GOLD analysis project Ga0316217, IMG submission 203633) | Freshwater microbial communities from Trout Bog Lake, Wisconsin, USA - 1anoA | ecosystem: Environmental > Aquatic > Freshwater > Lake > Hypolimnion/Profundal zone | place: USA: Wisconsin... | reverse complement strand
GAATAGGGCCAGGAATAAATGTCAAAAACCTTGCCGCCGTCGGCCCGATAGATCGGGCGGGGCGTGAGCGCATAATCCACGCTCGAATACATATTGAACCACCAAAAACAATTGGCGATTGCCGGTTGCCGATGGCCGATGGCCGGCTGCGCGCGAAGCGCGTCCCAGATTTTGGGCGCTTGGACCAGGTGGTTGGATTGTTTCCAAAACTGGACCTCGGCCAGGTCGCGATGGTACCAGCCATTGCCCACGATGCCATGCTGCGCAGGCGTTTTGCCGGTGAGATAATTGGCCTGGGCGGTGCAGGTGACCGCGGGAAAAGCGGGGGCGATATGCGCCAGCGCCCCGCGGGCGCGAAACGCCGCCAAGCGCGGCGTGTGTTCCCCGATCAGCGACTCGGTGAGCCCCACGACATTAATGACCGCCGTTCGCTTCATGGGGAACCCGCTTTTGGGCTCAGCCGCGCGACCGCTGGCGCAATTCCTGGATGGCGGCGGCAATGGGCTGCGGGTCCAGGGCATGCACCTCGACACTGCGGCCGATCTCCGTCAGCAGGGTCACGGACAATTCGCCGCCGAGATGTTCGCGGAATTCCTCAATGCCCCCCAAGACCGCCGGCATGTTGGCATTGTCCGCATTGAGCAGTTCGTCAGCAAACAACTTGAAGCCGAGCCGTTCCAGCAGGTTCAAGATGCGCGCCGCGGCCGCCGGCGCCAGCAAACCGGTATTCCGCGAGTACAGCACATCCAGCGCCATGCCAATGGCCACCGCCTCGCCATGGGAAATATTAAAGTGCGAAAGCTGCTCCAGCTTATGCGCCGCCCAATGGCCAAAGTCCAGCGGTCGCGCCGAGCCGGCCTCGAAGGGATCGCCGCCGCTGGCAATGTGGTCCAGATGCAACTCGGCGCAACGGCGAATAAGCTGCCTCATCGGCCCCGGCTCGAAGACCGCGAGTTGATCCGCCTCGCGCTCGATTTCGTCGAAAAAGGCCGCATCGCGGATACAGGCCACCTTGACCGCCTCCACGTAACCGGAGCGTTTATCCCGCGGCGGCAGCGTGGCCAGCAATTGAAAATCGTTGAGCACCGCGTACGGCGGAGTGAAGGTGCCAATGAAATTCTTCTGGCCAAAAGCGTTCAAGCCGTTCTTCACGCCCACGCCCGAATCCGCCTGGCTCAGGGTGGTGGTGGGGATGCGCACATGCCGCACGCCGCGATGCGCCGTGGCGGCGGCGAAACCGGCCACGTCCAACAGCGCACCGCCGCCCACCGCGATCAAATACGAGTGGCGGTCCACATGATGCCGCTGGAGCTGGCTATAGATTTCGCCGACCAGCCCCGAGGAGTTCTTGGCGCGCTCGCCACCGCAGACGTACAGCGGCGGGCGGACCAGCCGCACCAAATGCTCGTGGGCGGCAAAATACATTCCAATTTGCGGCTCCAATCCCGGCAGCGCCTGGGCGAGGGAATCTTCCAGCACCACCAGCGCCTTGCGCGGCGCCGTGTCCGCCAGCGCATCGCGCAACACGAGATTGTCCGGCGCAAACACGTTTTCGGTGAAGAAAACACGCAGCTGCCAGCTCACCTGGATGGAGCGTTGGATCATGGGCATAATCAGTCGGGCGGCCACCGCCCGGGTCGGGCGCGCCACCTTTCGGCCAGTCTGTTCCTAAACGGGCGGCGGGGAAAGCCTGAATATTGCTTCCTGAAATTGCTACGGGCTGTTGGTGGCAATGTTGACCGCCGTGAAGAACCGGACCGGACGATCGTTAGTCAAGATGCATTGATTTGTCGTTCCCGTGTATACCACCGTCCATTGGCTGGATGGCCGCGTCAAATCGTCGGACGCCAGAATCTCGGTTGTCTGACTGCTGTCGCTATAGTTCGGCTGCCAGTTCAACGTCAGCATTCCGGTGGTGGACGAATGGATGACCGCCGTGCCTTCCTTCAAACCAAAATCGGTCCATCCGGCCATCGTGCTCGACGACCAATTGGTCAAATCGAGCGAACGGAACCATTCATCCGACCCGTTTTGTGAGTCGGTAATATACCAAACGCCCTGATATGGCGCCACACACGGACCATCCATCGTTTGGCCATATAGGTTGGTGCCAATTTGCGCCCAGTTGTTCGACTGCAACGTCGGACTGCAATAAACATTGCCCCCTTGGTTGAACAGGTAAAACAATCCATTGTTGCAGACGATTTGCGCGGTGGGAAAATCAGAATTGTCCTCAAGCCAGATGTTCGTGCAAATCAAGCGACCGTCCCGGTTCGCCGTGTTGGTGGGGTTGCTCGTATCGAACCGGTAACAGAACTGCTGGTAGGGATAAACATCCGGAAGCCCGTAACAATACCGCACGTTGCACCACAGGCAATTGGTTGCATCAATAAAGAACTTTGGCGACCAATGCGGGCCCGGACCCACGCTGGCGTTTCCGGCGTAGGTCCAGTGCGTATCGTCGTCGGAAACTGCCACCCCCATGCTGTACTTCTCACAATTGTAAACCAGATAATAACGTCCCTGATAATAGATGTGTCCGGGATCCCGGATCACCTGCCCCAGCGGGTCTGTATAAATCGGGACCAACCAATTAGTTCCCCCGCCGACGAACGACCAATTCGTATAACCGATTTGGCAGGATATCTCATATAAATTGCTGTCGCCGTCGCGCATGGCCGTCTGAACCCACCATTCGGTCGTTTGGGCCGACAGCCTCAATCCGGTCACTGGCGGCAGATCTGCAAAGCAAAGGACCGGCAAAAAGAAGATGAGCAAGACAATTTTTTTCACGCGGGCACGGCAATTTTAGGTTTCGGAATTGGCTGGCTTTAGGGTGAAACTCGATTCCCTCAAATCGAGCACGGCCCGTTTCTGAGGCGATGCGGGCGACAACTTTCTGCTTGCTCCCGCCGACAATCACGGGGAAAATTAGAACAAGGAATCAAACCACTGACAAGAACAAATCCAGTTCCTCGGGTGGAATGACCGTCCGGGACTTTTCGCGCTTGCTTCTGGCGCCGATTGCGGGTTGGCTGGCGGGAAGCCTTTTTATGAATGTAAGCATGTGGATGACCCGGGACGTGTTGACGGTGGGGCCGGACACGCCCGCGACCGAGGCGGCCAAACTCATGGCGGAAAACCGCGTGCGCCGTTTGCTGGTGGTGGAGCACTGGCCCGACGGCCTGCACTTGTTGGGCATCATCTCGGCCAAGGACGTGATTCACGCCTTTCCGCCGCACGTCAATCCCTTCGCCATCGCGGGACCCGACGCGCGCCTGACGCCCACCACCGTGGGCCAAATCATGACCGCCTCGCCCCGCACCGTGACCCCGGAGACCCCCATCGAAGAAGCCGCCGCCTTGATGTGTGGCCACAAAATCGGCGCGCTGCCGGTGTTGCGTGACAAAACCCTCGCCGGCATCATCACCGAGTCCGACATTTTCCGCGCCTTTGTCAGTCTGTTTGGCGGCGACGAGGCCGGCGCGCGCATCACCTTCGACGCCACGCACGGCGAGGACATTTTTGACATTCTGGGCAAACTGTCCAAGCGCCGCCACCTGCGGGTCTTGAGCCTGATCTGGACGCAGCACGATCAACTACCCGTCTGCGTGGTGCGAGTGGCTGGCAGCAACGTGCAAGCGATGCTCGATGATCTGTGGAGTTCCGGCCATCCGGTGGTCAATGTCATCAATTTCCCGCCGGAAAACAAGGGCGACGGCAAAACGTGAGGCGACGTTCTAGCTGTCACTCCCGCTTGGCGGCCGCCTGGCGGATGGCCGCCGCCAGTTGCTGCGGCGTCCATGAGTTGCCGTCAAACTGCGCGGCGATTTTTCCGCCGGGGTCCAGCACCACCGTCCGCAGGTTGTGCGAGATCGAACCGCCTTCGCGCCAGAAACTCAAGTCCACCTTGGGGGCCAGGCCGGCCAGCGTGTTCGTGCCGGCCACCGCAAAACGCCAGTGGCGGGAGTCCTCCCCGCGATAGTACTTGGCGTAACCGGCCAGAATTTGCGGCGTGTCAAACGCGGAGTCAAACGAGATGGAGAGCAACTGCCAGTTGGCCGGCGCGTTGGTGTCGGCCAGCAGCAATGCGCGCGCCTCCTGAAAATTCCGGCTCATGCGCGGGCAATAGTCGGGCAGCGGACAACTCGTGAAAAAGAACGTGAACGCGAGCGCGCGGCCGCGAAAATCCGAGAATCGGACCACCTGCCCGTTTTCATCCGTGAAGTCGTAATCCGGGAGCGGGTCCCCCACAGCCAGCTCGGGCTCTTCCACATGCCAGCCCGGCGGGCCGGAGAGGCCGTAGATATTGGTGCGGCCCAGCCGCTGGACGTTTTCAATCCAATCATCCGTCTCGGTTACCGCCAGCGTGAACGCGATTTCGTCGCCGCCCGCAACGCCGGCCAACACATTGGTGTCGCGCGCCGAAAACTCCATCGTCATGGCCGCCATGTACCCCGGGATGGCGTCATGTTTGATCAGGGCTTGCCGCCGGTCGGCCGCGATGGCTTGCACCACGCCATGCACGGTGTAGGTCTTGGGCGGGGCGGCGCCGCCGGGCGGGGGCGCCGCTTCCGGTTTGCAGCCGGTCACCGCCGCCACCATCAAGCTGAGGAGTGCGATTTGATTTCTCATTAAAACCAGCGGATGAAATTACCCGAAAACCGACGCGGACGAAATCCTAATCGCCAAACCGGGATTATGGCGTTTACCGAAGTCGGCAGGACGGAAGCCCGGGCGACGGAGTTTATTGCTCGTGTCGCAATCGCTCCACTTCCGCCGCCACGGCGGCGGGGGTTTCCGGTTGCAATCCGTCGTAGAAATCACGCACCCGCCCATGCCGATCCACGACGGCGATCCGTTCGGTGCCGGTGAAATTTCCCGGCATGGAATTGAAGGGGTCGGCGTTATCCGCATCCAGAAAACTCGTCCCGATGACCTGGTACAGCGCCGCTTTGGGACCCGTGAGCAGGTACCAGCGATTCGTCTCGGCGCCGTAGCGCACACCCCATTGGGCCAGCACCGCCGGCGTGTCAGTGCGCGGGTCCACCGTGAAGGAAACCAGCCGCACATCCGGCTGGCCGGCGGTGAGCCGCTGGATCTCCGCCATCCGCTTGCTCACTTCCGGACACGTCAGCGCGCAACCGGTGAATAGAAAGCTCACGGCCAGAACTTTGCCTTCCAGATCCGCCCGGGTCACCGCGTCGCCGGTGCGGTCGGTCAGCGCGAAGTCCACCAGTTGTCGCGGCCGGGCGGGCGTCAGGCCACGGGGTTGGTCGTGACGGTTTAAGACCGTCGCCGCCACCCAACTGCCAACCCCGGCGATGACCGCCAGCACCACCACGAGGGCGAGGAACAGCTTTTCCTCGCCGCTCCGAGGGGATGGATTGGCGGCGCTCATGGGTTCACTCGCGGATTATCGGTGTTGCGTTTGCCATGATTTAGGCTATGAAATCCCGGTTGCAGGTCAAAGGCATTATTGGCTGGCAATTCGGCTTGCTTGAACCGCCGCCAAATGTTAGTTTTAGACTTTGTCAAACTTATGAATAAGTCATTTTTACTGCTGTCTTTGGTCTTTCTCTCCGCCGCCCAACTGGTCCGCGCCGGCGACATTACGGGCACCATCACCTTGAAGGGCGCGGCGCCCACCGAGCGCGAATTAACACCCATCCGGGACGTGCCGGATTGCTCCGCCATGTATCCGGGCGCGCTGCCCAAAACCAAGTTCTACGTCGTGGGCGCCAAGGGCGAACTCGCGGACGTGGTGGTCTATCTCAAGGGCGTGCCCAGCGCCTCGACCGGCGCCAGCGCCCCGCCCGCCGTGCTGGACCAGAAAGGCTGCCTCTATACGCCGCAGATCCTCGCCGTCCAGACCGGCCAGAAAGTCATCGTCAAGAATTCCGATCCCTGCGTTCATAACGTCCATACCCAGCCGACCGCAAATGCCGAGGACAACCAGGTGCAGATGCCCGGGGGCGCGGATTTGACCTTTACCTTTGCCAAACCTGAGCCGTTCCTGAAATTCAAGTGCGACGTCCATCCTTGGATGTTCGCCTGGGTCAGCGTGTTTGATCATCCTTATTTCGCCCTTAGCGGCGCGGACGGCAAGTTCACCATCAAGAATGTGCCGCCGGGCAAATACACTTTGGAAGCCGCCCACCGCAAGTTGGGCACTCAGGACGCCGAGATCGAAGTGAAAGCCGCCGGTGCCGCCCAGAATTTCACCTTTGAGGTGAAGTGAACTTTTCGTCCGGTCCCGACCGCTGCGCGCAAACGCAGCGGTCGTGTCATTTTGCAACATAAATAATGAACAAAAACCATCAACCCGCGCTGTTTTGGTTCGCCGTACTCAACGCCGCCGCCACATTTCTGCTCATCGGCCTCGGCGGCTTGGTGACCAGCCACGAGGCCGGCATGTCGGTGCCCGACTGGCCGACGAGCTATGGTTACAATATGTTCGCGCTGCCCTTTCATTTCTGGGTCGGAGGCGCCTTTTTTGAACACACGCACCGGTTGCTGGCCTCGCTCGTGGGTTTGCTCACCACGGTGCTCGCCGTCTGGCTCTGGCTCAAGGACGCGCGCCCATGGGTGCATTGGCTGGGAGTGGCGGCCTTCTTGCTCGTGGTGGCGCAGGGGATTTTGGGCGGGCTGCGCGTGGATTTGCGGATGGCCAGCCTGGGCATCTTTCATGGCGCCATCGCGCAAACTTTCCTGGTTTTAGCATGCTTCCTGGCCGTATTTACCAGCCGCTGGTGGCAGGAACCGTCGCCGGTCCGACCGGTCGCCGTCCCTCGCGGCCTGCGGAGCCATGTCCTGTGGGTGACGGTTTTGATTTTCGGGCAACTGCTTATCGCGGCCACCATGCGCCATCAACACGCCGGTTTGGCCATCGCCGATTTTCCGCTCGCGTACGGCAAATTATGGCCGGACACCAGCGCCACGGCCATCGCCGGCTACAACGCGCACCGGGTCGAGATGAACGGGGAAAATCCCATCACCGCTTTCCAGGTGAACTTGCAAATGATCCATCGCCTGGCGGCTTATGCCATTTTTCTCGGCGTGGCGGCGGCGGCCATGCTCGCGCGCAAGCGGCTCGGCGGTGGCGACCCGCTGGGCCAGTTGGCCCTGGCCTGGCTGGGACTGCTCGCGGTGCAGATTCTGCTGGGCGCGGCGACGATTTGGACCAACAAGGCGGCGGACGTGGCCACGGCCCACGTGATGGTGGGCGCGCTGGCGCTGCTCACCGGCGCGCTCTGGTACCTGGTGGCGGCGCGGCGCACGCGGCTGGCGGCTGACTGCTGACCGCCTTTTAAGTTTTGAACGCGCTGGACAGCCGATGCCGTGGCACGTAATTTCTTGGCCGATTTATGGAAGCGCCCAGACAACAAGACACGCTGGTGATCATCAAGCCTGATTCGTTCTGGCGCGGCTTGAATCATCAGGTGGAGACGCGCCTGGCGGTCTTGGGGTTGAGCGTGGTCGCCGAACGCACACTCGCTGGCGGCGAAAATCTGCCGGTGGAAAAGTGGCAGGAGTTTTATTTTCCCGCCATCGGCAACCGTCCGCCGTGTCTGGAGGGAACCTCCAGGTACATGGCTCATGGCCCGGTAAAGGTGATTCACTTGCGGGGGCCGGACGCCATTCAGAAAGTGCGCCGAGCCGTCGGCGCCACCCGCCCCTGGCAGGCGGAGCCCGGGACCATCCGCGGCGATTTCTGGCCCGGGGCCACCGAGGCCAACGCTCCATTCCGATTGAAATTTCAGCAGCCCGGCGACGACCAGTTTCTTTTCAACATGATCCATGCCTCCGATTCCGAGCTGAGTTTTGCCCGGGAAATCCAGTTTTTCCGCATTTCATAACGGCCCATAAAGCCGCAGTCGCGCTCCGCCAGAGGGGTCGCTCATCCGCGCTTTGGATCGGGCAGAGGGTTTTGGTCTCAGAATTCGCCAACTTTTCACGCAATTGGGCTTGTCAACGGCGGATTCGTTGTTATGATTTGCGGCACTTTAACGAAAGAATTTATATGTCACGCATTTGTGAATTGACCGGCAAACGCCCGATGAAGGGCAACATTATCTGGCGCTCCGGTAAAGCCAAGAAATCCGGCGGTATCGGCACCCACGTGACCGCGATCACCAAGCGCAAGTTCCGGGTCAACATCCAGCGCGTCAAGGCGCTCCTGCCCAACGGCGAAGTCCGCTATGTGCGGGTCGCGGCCAGCGCCCTCAAGAAAGGCTTGGTCACCAAGGCGCCCAAGCGCACCTGGAAGAAAGACCCCGCCACGCCCAAGCCTACGGCTTAAGGCGCCAGCAGCGAGATTTTGAGGTGGAGGCCAGCCCCAGGTTGGCCTCCGCTTTGTTTTTTGCCCGACGGATGGCAAAATTCATTTAGATGGAGTTTTGTGCTGACTTCCGCGGACAAATCTGTTTCACTTTAATCCCATGACTCGAACCATGAAAAATCTACGTTTGACAATTTTGACGGTGGTGCTGCTGGCGGCCACGGCGTTTTCCGGGGCGGCGCAAACCAAGCTGGCCACGGTGGACATGAAAAAAGTTTTCAATGGCTATTGGAAAACCAAGCAGGCCACCGCCGCGCTGGAAAACCGCAAGACGGAATTGCGCAAGGAAGTCAAGGATATGGCCGACAACCTGGAAAAGGCGCAGGCCGATTACAAAGCGTTGGCCGATCAGGCCAATGATCTGGCCATTTCCCAAGAGGAACGCGACAAGCGCCGGCTCGCCGCCGCCGACAAGGCCAAGGAAATCACCACCAGCAAGACCGCGCTGGACCAATTTGAACGGCAGGCCGACGCCCAGCTCGGCGATCAAAGCCAGCGCATGAGCGGCAATCTGGTCACCGAAATCCAGAAAGCCGTGGCCGATAAGGCCAAGGCCAGTGGTTACACCATCGTCGTTAATTCCGCCAACACCGAAGCGTTTATTTATGTCAGCACGGACGCGGACCTTACCGAAAGTGTGCTGGCACAGTTGAATGCCGGCGCGCCCATTGACGTGACCAAGCCCGTGAGCGGGGCCCCCCTGAACATCAGCACCAATCAGCCATAGTCATGCCGACATCGCGTCGGCGCGAAGCTGGCCTTCACAAAAACGCCAGCACGCGCCGGAGGAATTCCGCAGGCTGCTCCGCGTGAATCCAATGCCCGGCTTCCGCAATCGTCTGGATTTGCGACGCCGGAAACCATTCGCGGATCAGCGGCTCGTCCGCCGGTTGAACATACTTGGACTGGCCGCCCTGGAGGAAGAGTGCCGGTTTGGTAAAGGGCGCGTCGCCAACCACCGGTTCGCGCAAGCGCCAGTAATTTTCCGCGAGGTTCCGCAAGTTGATCTTCCAATAAAAGCCACCCTGCTCGTTGCGTCCCAAGTTCTTCAACAAAAACCGGCGCAGGACCGGATTCGGGATTTCCGGCGCCAAGGCGTCTTCGATTTGGCCCCGCGTGTGGAATCCGGGCAGCTCCAAGGCCAGCAGGGCCGCGAAGATGTTATCGTGCGCGGCGGCATAGGCGCGAGGCGCCATGTCGGCCACCACCAGCTTCTCCACCCGGTGCGGAAAATGGAGCGCCAGTTGCATGGCGGTCTTGCCCCCCATCGAATGGCCCAGCACCCGCGCGGTGGTCAGCCCGCGCGCGGCGAAGAACCGATCCACGTCGGCGGCCATCACTGGATAATCCATCGCGGCGCTGTGCGGCGATTGGCCGTGATTGCGCTGGTCCAGGGCAAAAACTTGAAACGTCGCCGCCAGCCGCGCGGCCATGGGCTGCCAGTTGTCCGACGACCCAAACAGGCCGTGCAACAACACCAACGCCGGCCCCTGGCCTGATTCCTTGAAATGAAGGTGCATTTGTGTTCGTGGGGCCGAGGGTCGTCCTCAGGCTCGGTCACGAGGGTCTCCGTGCGGATGCCGCCGCGAAGATCCTGAGCAGGATTCGAACCTCACCGCTGCCCCGGCCCTCAAATTAACCCATTCCAGCCGGCGCTCAATCCTTGAAATTTCTCCGGGCTCGTGGAAAATTAGTGTCTTATGTTTTTTCCATCCGTTTGGCTCCTGAGCCGGTGGCCGGTTCTGGCCGCCGCTTGGCTGGGCGTGGCCATGCCGCTGCTGGCGGCGCCGGCCGGCCCCACGCTGCATTTTGATGGTGACGGCGGCACGGCGGCCGGCAGCCCGCTCAGCGAGTTCATGTATTTCGTGCCGCTCATCTCGCCGGAGAAAGTCTTTCTTTCGACCAACACCGGCAACACTCAATGCGCGCGCGTGCTGTCCTGCCGCTGCCGCACCAACGGCACGGCGTTTCATGCCAATTGCGAATTCGCCTTTGACGGCAAGGGTTTGGAACGCAATGTGTTTGACCACGCGTTTGTCATTGGCCGCCGCCAGTCGGAGCTCCGGGCCGGCAAGACCCTGGCGCACCAGCTTGCCGCCATCAGTGTGCAAGGGGGCGGCGTGGGCAGCATCGAAGTGGAAGGCGTTTTCACCAACCACCAGCCGGTGGTCATGGAAATGCGCATTCATTTCAATGGCCGCGGCCACCCCAGCCCCGTCTTCGTGGATTTGCAGGACCTGGTGCTGCGCCACGGCGCGGTATGTTACGAAAACGCCACCGTCGCGCGCGTGAACACCTTGACGTTCCGTCAGCAGGCCGACCCGCCGAAAATGGAAGTGACTCTCGCCTCGGTCAAGCGCAAGGACGCGGGCAACGGCGCTTGGTCCAATTTCGTGGCCGAAATGAAAGGCGCGGCCGCCAACCTGCTGCTGCCGCCACTCACCATCACCCTGGATGGGCATCAAGCCATGCTGGATTTTGGTCTGGCGCTGGCCATGCACCGACCGGTGTTTACGTTCCCGTTCGCCAGCCGCCTGACCAATGGCCCGGCGCTGGCGCTCTAGGCTGCGTTTTCAAACAAACTGGAGGCCGTCTGGTAGGCAAACTCCTGGCAGCGGGCGGAAATCTCGCTGGGGGATTCGCATTGCAACGCGAACTCCGCAAGCTGGCGCGCTTCCTCGTATTTGACCCGCCGGATCATATACTTCACCGAGTCAATCGCCGACGGCGCCGCACTTAATTCATCCACCCCCAAACCCAGCAACAGCGGCACCAGCACGGGGTCGCCGGCAATTTCCCCGCACACCCCCACCCAGATGCCTTGCGCATGCGCCGCATCCACCGTCATCTTGATGAGCTTCAGGATAGACGGATGCGTGGGCTCGTACAGATGCGACACCTTTTCGTTGGTGCGGTCGGCGGCCAGCGTGTATTGAATGAGATCGTTCGAGCCGATGCTGAAAAAGCTGACCCGCTTGGCAAGCGCGGCGGAAACCAGCGCGGCCGAGGGGATCTCGATCATCGCCCCAATTTCCATTTTCTCGTCGAACGGTATGCTTTCGGCGCGCAATTCCGCCTTGCACTTGTCCACATGCGCGTTGGCCTGAACCAACTCGTCCACGCCCGAAATCATGGGATACATCATGCGCACACAGCCGTGGGCGCTGGCCCGCAAGATGGCGCGCAGTTGGGCGCGAAACACCTCGGGTTGCGCCAGGCAAAAACGAATGGCGCGCCAGCCCAGAAACGGATTCATCTCCTGCGCCAATTGCAACTGCGAGGAGAATTTGTCGCCCCCCAAATCCAGCGTGCGGATGATAACCGGCTGGGGCTTGAGGGCCGCCGCCACCTCGCGGTAAACCAAGTACTGCTCCTCCTCGGTGGGCAGTTTCTCGCGATTAATGAATAGAAATTCCGTCCGGAACAACCCCACCCCTTCCGCCCCGTGCTTGAGCACCCCCTCCACGTCGTGCTGATCCTCGATGTTGGCCGAGAGATGGATGGTCTTGCCATCCAGGGTGATCGCCGGCTGACTCTGGATTTCCTTGAGCTTTTCACCGAGGGACGCCTTGATTTTGACGAGCTGACCGTATTCAAAAAGGGTCTGGTCGGTCGGATTGAGAATGACCGTGCCGTTGTAGGCGTCCACCAGCGCGTAGTCGCCGGTCTCCAGTTCCTCGCTGATCCCCGACGCGCCCACGACGGCGGGAATATCCAGCGACCGGGCGAGAATGGCCGTGTGCGACGTCTTGCCGCCGACCTCGGTTACAAAACCCAGGACATAATTCCGATCCAGTTGCGCGGTGGTGGAGGGGCTTAAATCGTGGCCGACCAGAATGCAGGGTTCGGTCAGATGGCGCAGGTCCAGTTGCTGCCGCACGTTGAGCAGATTGTCCAGCACGCGCGTGGTCAGATCCCGCAGATCGGCGGCGCGTTCCCGGAGATATTCGTCCTCCACCGCTTCCAAGACGGCGATGTACCGGTCCGAGGCGGTGTGAAACGCATAGTCCGCATTGGTTTGCTGTTCGCGGATGATCTTGATGACCTCCTCGATCAGCACGCGGTCTTCGAGCATCAGCAGGTGGGCGTCAAAAATATCCGCCTCCGAGGAACTCATCGTATCCTCCACCCGGCGCTGCACCTCGGTGATTTGCTGGCGGGTGCGCACCAGCGCATGTTCGAACCGCTTGATTTCCTGGGGCACGGCATCGCTGGACAATTCGCGGCGGACGATGGCGTGGCGGGCGTGATGCAAGACGACAACCTTCCCGCGACATACACCTGCCGAAACAGCGATGCCGCGATACACCTTCTCGCCTTTAATGTGCCCGGACATGGACGTTTATTGCATTTAATAACCGAAATGCCCCCGGTTGAAAAGCATTTCCGACCAAAAATTGGATTTTTAATGTTACCGAAACCACAGAACGCCGAATTTGGAACCAAAAACCCTAAAAAAAGCCCGCGCAAGGCGGGCTGGGTGATCTCAAGCTGGAGCGGAGCGCGACAGTGCGCCCATCAGGCGCGTTCCATGTACTTGCCGGTGCGCGTGTCAACTTTGATCTTTTCGCCGGTCTTGATGAACAGCGGTGCCTGTACCGTAATGCCCGTCTCGAGGATGATGGCTTTTTGGACATTGTTGGCCGAATCGCCACGAACGCCTTCGGGAGCATCCGTCACCGTCAACACCACGCTCGCCGGAATTTCCACCGTCACGGCCTTTTCCTCGACGAAAGTGACCGTGACCGTGCCGTTTTCCACCAGATAATTCTTGGCGTCGCCCACCAGTTCATGGGCCAGGGTGACGGTCTCATAGTTTTCCGGGTCGGTGAAAACATAATCCTCCCCGTCTTTATAGCTGAATTCCATCTTCTTGCTGATCATCGGCACGGGCTCGATTTTCTCTGTGGAACTGAAGCGCACGTCGGAAGATTTGCCGGTTTTGATGCTGCGGAGGGTGGCCTGCACGAAGGCCCGCAGGTTGCCCGGTGTCCGGTGCTGCATATCCAGCACCACGGTGATGTCGCCGTTGTAATTGATCGCCATGCCGCGGCGAAGGTCGTTTGCTGTTGCCATAAAATGGGTCGGTCGCTGTATTTCGCTTGTTTTTTTAAAATGCTTTAAATGAGTCGCACATGATAGCCAATGAAAGAACGATGGCAAGACCCTTTGTCATCTTTTCTGGACTTCCTTGGCCCACGTGTCTTTCAAGGTGATGGTGCGATTGAAAACAAGTTGGCCGGGCCGGGAATCCAGATCCAGCGCGAAGTAGGCTAACCGCTCGAATTGATATCGCTCCTCCGGCTGGGCGTCTTTCAAAGACGGCTCCAGCTTGGCGGTGATGACCTCCAGCGAGTGCGGATTGAGCGTGGACTTGAAATCCTCTTCGGCGCCCGGGTCCGGCACCGTGAACAGTCGATCGTAGAGACGCACCTCGGCGTCCACCGCATGGGCGGCACTCACCCAATGGATCGTGCCCTTGACCTTGCGGCCCGCCGTGGCCCCGCCGGTCTTGCTGTCCAGATCCGCCGTGCAGCGCAGTTCCGTGATCTGGCCGGCGGCGTCCTTGACCACTTCGTCGCACTTGACGATGTAGGCGTATTTCAAGCGCACTTCGCCGCCGGGTTTCAGGCGGAAGAATTTCGGCGGCGGCGTTTCGGCGAAATCATCGCGCTCGATGTACAACTCGCGGCTGAAGGGAATCTGGCGCTGGCCCGTCTCCGGCGCTTCGGGATTGTTGACGGCGTAGAGCGCCTCGGTTTGGCCCTCCGGATAATTGGTGAGGACCACCCGGAGGGGCCGCAACACTCCAAGCCGGCGCTGGGCGCGTTGATTCAAATCCTCGCGGATGGCATGTTCCAGCACCGCAACATCCGTCAACCCGTTGTATTTGGTGATGCCGATGTTGTAGGCGAAATGACGCAAGGCTTCGGGCGTAACCCCCCGGCGGCGGATGCCCGAAATGGTTGGCATGCGCGGGTCATCCCAGCCGGTGACGATCTTCTCGTTCACGAGCTGGAGCAGTTTGCGCTTGCTCATGATGGTGTACCCGAGGGCGAGCCGGGCGAATTCGTACTGGTGCGGCAGCGGGCGGGGCAGGCCGAGGTTCTCGAGAATCCAGTCGTACAGCGGACGGTGCACCTCGAACTCCAGCGTGCAAATCGAATGCGTAATGCCCTCGAGGTAATCGCTCAAGCAATGTGCAAAATCGTACATCGGATAGATGCACCATTTGCCGCCGGTGTGATGATGCTCGGCATGGCGGATGCGGTACAGCAAGGGGTCGCGCATCCAAACGTTCGGCGCCGCCATGTCAATCTTGGCGCGCAGCGACCGCGTGCCGTCGGGAAATTCGCCGGCTTTCATGCGTCGGAACAAGTCGAGGTTCTCGGGCACTTGCCGGCCACGATAGGGCGATTCCTTGGCGTTGCGGCGATATTCGTCGGTTTCGTCCGGCGACAAATCACAGACGTAGGCCTTGCCCTTGCCAATCAACTGCTCCGCATAATCGTAAATCTGGTCGAAATAATCGCTGGCGTAAAACGGCTCCAATTTCACGTCCGAATTCCTGCGCTCGGTTTCCGAGGTGCCGAAGATGGCCTCCAGTTGAAAATCCCGGGTCCCGTTGGCCGCCAGGGCCACCGGCGTTTTGCCGGCCGGCTTCAGCCCCAGGCGGTCCTCAGCCCAACCGCTGATGAGCCAGTTGACGTCCGCCTGGATGGACTCGACATACTCGATGTCTTCCTTGGTGGGGTTGGTGTCGTCCATGCGCAGGTTGCAGATGCCGCCGAACTCGCGGGCGATGCCGAAGTTCAAGCAGATGCTTTTGGCGTGACCGATGTGAAGGTAGCCATTGGGCTCCGGCGGAAAACGGGTGTGGATGCGCGGGTATTTATGCTCCGCCACGTGTCCCGCCACGATGTCGCGGATGAAATCGGACGGAGCGGCGGGCCCGGCGGCGGCGATGTTTTCCAAATTCATATTGCAGGGGAAACTATCAAATTGACCGGCGTTTGTCCAAAGGTGTCGCACGCCGGGTGGCCTCGCTTGACGCCGGCGTCCGCCATCGCGCCAGAATTCAGGTTCCCTGCGCCACCGCGTTGGCAAGGGCCACCGGGCCACCGCCATCCATTTTACCCGCGATGGTCTATGGGGACGGAGGCGGCGGGGTCGCGATATTGAAGACTGAAAAGTACCGAGCCGGCCGGTCGTTGGTCAACGTCAACTGGCTGGCATTTCCGGTAAAGAGGACCTGCCATTGATTGGTCGGGGTCAAGAGGCTGTCGGCCGCCATCACGACAGTGACCTGGTTGGTCGCCGTGTAGTTAGGCTGCCACGCGAGGGTAACGGTCGGGACCAGCGCCGTATGAATCACCGCCGTGCCCTCCTTCAAGCCAAACTGGGTCCAACTCGCCGTGGTGCTCTGGGACCAATTGGTCAGATCCAGGGACCGAAACCACCGCACGGAACCGTTTTGGGAATCGGTCATATACCACACTCCCTGATATTTCCCGATGCACGGACCGTCTATGGTTGAGCCAAACACGTTGGTGCCAATTTGCGTCCAGTTGTTGGATACCAGCGTGGGGCTGCAATAGATATTCCCCCCTTGATTAAATAGATAATACAGGCCGTTTTGGCAGACAAATACCGCGGTGGGAAAGTCGGTGTTGTCCTGGTGCCAGATATTTGCGCACACCAGTCGGTTGTCGCGATTGATCGTGTTGGTGGGGTTGCTGGTGTCCACCCGGAAACAAACCTGCTGATAGGGATAGACGTTCGGCAGGCCGTAACACCAGCGGACGTTACACCACAAGCAATTGGTGGCGTCCACAAAGAACTTGGGCGACCAATGGGGGCCATAGCCGACGCTCGCGGTTCCCAGGTAGCTCCAATGAACATCGTCCGTTGAAACGGCCATGCCCATCGCATATTGCTCGATGTTATAGGCCAGATAGTAGAGCCCTTCGTAATAAATATGGCCGGGGTCGCGGATGACATTGCCCAATGGATCCGTATATACGGGCGCCAGTTGGTTGGTCCCGCCCCCGACAAACGACCAGTTCGTATAGCCAACGTTGCAGGAGATTTCATAAAGGTTATCGTCCCCATCGCGCATGGCCGTTTGCAACCAAGTCTCATTGGTGATCGTCCGCCCGGAAACCGTCAATCCGGTTACGGCCGGAACGCCGCCGGCAAAGACCATCGTGGGCAGCAGGCAAAAGAGTAATAAAAACTGTTTCATAATTAAAGAAACACAATCTGATTTAATCAAACACGGTTGAACCGGCCTAAAACCGGGCTGAATTTAGAGAATTGTCCGCAGGGCAGCAAGCCAATCTTATTAAAGCCGGGAATCGGCTTGAATGTTGCCCGGCACCCTTTAGCTTGCTGGGATATGCTTAGGAAATATCTGCCTTGGGTTTGGCTGCTGGGGGTGCTGACCGGCTGCGGCCTCATGCAAAACGTCGGCCACCGCGCGCCGGCGGACCCGCTGGCGGCGTTTCAGGATCGGGCCGCGAAATATCATGCCGTGGTGACCCTGCCGGTCTTTGAAACCACCCCGGCGGCAGTTCAAGCCACGGCGGATCAAACCATCGCCGCCGGCAACGCCGGGCTCGATGCCATCGGCCAGTTGCATCCCAGCGAGGTGAATTTTCACAACACCATCCGTGCGCTGGATGATGTGGCCTACGAACTCCAGTGCGCGTCGGACCGGCTGCAACTGATCGAGCAGACCAGCACCAATGCCGGCGTTCGCGAGGCGGCCACGGACGCCATTAAAAAGCTCTCCGACTGGTCGGTGGGCACGGATTATCGCCAGGACGTCTATGCGGCCGTCAAGGCGTTTGCCGCCACCCAGCCGGCGCTGGAAGGCGAAGACAAAAAACTGTTCGTTGAAACGCAGCGCGATTATCGCCGGGCGGGCTTGGATCTGCCCCAGGATCAACGCGAGGCCGTGGAAAAACTGCGCAAGGAACTCGCGGCCATGGAAACCGATTTCGAAAACAATGTCACCAAGGCGGAGAAGTCGCTGAAATTCACCAAGGCCGAACTCGAGGGCGTGCCGGAGGATTTTCTGGGCCAGCAAGGCATCCAGACCGGCCCGGACGAATACACGCTCAAGGCCAACATCACCTTCCACTACCTCATGATCGAAGACAATGCCCGGCGCGAGGCCACGCGCCGGCGGATGCTCGAAGCGCAATACAACCTCGCGCGCGAGGACAACCTGCCGCTGCTGCAAAAAATCCTCGTGGCCCGCGACGAAGTGGCGCACCGGCTCGGCTACGCCAGCTATGCCGATTACGCCACCGAGACGCGGATGGTCAAAAACGCCGCCACGGCCATCACCTTCCTGCAAAACCTCAAGCAGGGCTTGCAACCGAAATATGACGCCGAGCTGGAAGAATTCCGCCAGTTGAAGCTTAAGGAAACCGGCGATGCCCATGCCAAGATTAACGTTTGGGACTGGCGCTACTTTGCCAACGAGCTGCGCAAGACCCAGTACAATGTGGATGCCGAGCAACTGCGAGTTTATTTCCCGATGAACCGCGTACTGGACGGGCTGTTCACCATTTATCAGCGCATCTTCGACCTGAAATTTGAGCGGGTCGAGCCCCCCTACAAATGGGTGGGGGATCTGCAGCTCTACACGGTTTCCGACCGGACGACCGGCGAGCCGCTTGGCCTGTTTTATCTGGACCTGTTCCCGCGCGCGGGCAAATACAATCACTTCGCCAAATTTGGCATCACCGAGGGCAAGCTGCTGCCGGATGGCCGCTATCAGCGCCCGGTGTGCGCACTGGTCTGCAATTTCCCGCCTCCGCAGCCGGATAAACCGTCGCTCATGTCGCATGACGAAGTGGAGACCATCTTTCATGAGTTCGGCCACGCGATGCACACCATTCTCACGCGGGCCAAATACTCGCGTTTCTCGGGCACCAGTGTGCCGCAGGACTTCGTGGAGGCCCCCTCGCAAATGCTCGAAAACTGGGCCTGGGACAAGCACGTGCTGGATAGTTTCGCGGCCGATTATCGTGATCCGTCCAAGAAGATTCCGCCCGAGGTGCTGAACCAGCTCAAGGCGTCGCGCCTGGCCACCATGGGCACGTACTATCGTCGGCAGCTTTCCTTTGCGCTGATGGACCTCGCCCTGCATACGCAAATCCACGCGACCAATGTGGACGACATGGTGCCACTGGCCAACCGGGTTTTGAGCGAGGTGTCGCTGCCGGTGCCGCCGGATTCGGCGTTCGTGGCCTATTTCGGCCATATCACCGAATACGGCGCCGGCTATTACGGTTACGCGTGGGCCGACGCCATCGCGGCGGACATGGCCACGGTTTTCGAGAATTCACCGGACGGCTATTTTGACAAAAAAACGGGTCTGCGGATGCGCAATGAGATTTACGCCGTCGGCGATTCGCGCGATATCAACCTCTCGATTGAGAAATTCCTGGGCCGCCCCCGCTCGCTGGGGCCGTTCTTGAAGAAAATCGGCGTCAATCAGTGACTCAAAAGCCCGTTGCTCCGGCTGCGGTCAGAACGAGTTGTCGGCGGGCAGCGGAATTTCGCGCCGCCGGGCTTCGTCCTTGGTAATGGATGTTTTGAACGGCGCAGGCTGGCAGTCGCGAAGCTGCGAGTCAATTTTGCAGATATGGGCCGAGAGCCAGTCGGCCAGCATCTTTTTGAGGTCAATGGCCAGCCGGGTGCTGGCGCCGGCGGCCTTGGCTTCACCCATCAGGCGCTGGTAATCCGCCAGGAATTTGGCGTGAGCCGCCTTGTTGGCGCCTGCGGCGGGACACTGATGCCGATCCATCGCCGCTTCTTCATGCGAGAAATGGGTGGTGGCATACCGGCCAATGGATTCCAATTGCTGGATCAATCTTTCCGTGGCGGTGCCGGCCAGACAGGCGGCATGCAATTCATTAATCAGCCGGATCAGCTCGCGGTGCTGGTCGTCAATGGACTGGATGCCGGTGGACATGCGGTCATGATCCCAACGCAGCGCTCCGTCCGCCGAGAAGTGGAGGGCGGCGGCCGCTCCGGGCGGGGCCGAGGCGCGTTCGCTGCGAGCTGGCACGGATTTTACGCGCGCCGACGTGGATCCGACCTGGACCCCATGGGCTTCCAGATCACCCCCGGCGAGGATCGTCAACTCATTCACCGCTTCCCGCATGACTTCGGCTTGGGCGGTCAGTTCCGCAGCCCAGGATGAACTTTCCTCGGAATTGGCCGCGTTGCTTTGGGTGACCCGATCCACCTGGCCCACGGCGCGATTGATTTGCTGGATGCCTTGGATTTGGTTGCCGGAAGCGGTGGCCACTTCCGCCACCAGTTCGTTCACCTGGCGGGTTTTCACGACAATATCGCGCAACACTCCCGCCACCTTGGCGCTGATTTCCACGCCTTGCGCGGAATTGTGAACCGCCCCCTCAATCTTGGCCGCGGTTTCCTTGGCGGCTTGCGCACTGCGCTGCGCCAGGTTTCTGACCTCGTCGGCGACCACGGCAAAACCCATGCCGGCCTCGCCGGCCCGCGCCGCTTCCACGGCGGCGTTCAGCGCCAGAATATTGGTTTGAAAGGCAATTTCATCAATCGTCCGGATGATGTTGGAAATATCGCTGTTGCTGGCCTTGAGCGCGTTCATGGCGGCATCCATGACTTTCACGTCTTCGGCGCCTTGATCGGCGGCGGCGCGGGCTTCCGAAGCCAGTTGATGGCTGCGCTGGGCGTTGTCGGCATTTTGCCGGGTCAGGTTGGACAGCGCTTCGAGCGAAGTGCTGGTTTGCTGGAGCGACGCCGCTTGGGCGCCGGCGCCGGCGGCCAGCGATTTGCCCGCATCCGCAACATTGGCGGAGGCATTCAGGGTATGGTTCACCGAACCGCGCAACCGCACGATCAGTTCGCGCAACGCCCGGTTGATGGAGCTGATGATCACCGCGCTCATCCCGAGGCTGGTCAGCAGGCCGGCGACCAGAATGACGACGATCATGGTGGTGGCGGAGTGTCTGGTGGCGGCGGCGGAAGCGCGTGCCAGTTGCATTTGCTGATCGGCTTGGGAGGCATTCGCCGTAAAGGTGGCCACCTTGCTATTCGCGGTCTCCAGTTCCTGGTTCACGGCTTGCAAGATGCTTGTGCCCGTGGCATCCAATTGGGCCTCCAGTTGCCGCTCGTGGCTGCCCAGCTCGAGCAAATGGCTGGTCGCCTCCACAAACTCGCCCAGCGACGCGGAGATATCCCGGGTGGCCGCCGCAAAATTGGTGTTGTTCAGCGCGATCGAGAACTGCCGCAACGCGCTGAGGTCCGTCTTGGCATCCCCCTTGGCGACTTGCTGATACGCTGTCACGAATTGGCTGTCCCCGGTGTTGATGAATTGCTGCTGCAAGGTGAGGAGACGCAGAAACACGATCCGGCAATCGCGCACCACGTTCATCATTTCCAACTCGGCATCAGTCAGTTTTGCCCCATCCATCTGCAAGCTGGACTGCCGGGATTCCAAAGCCCCCAGGATGGCCGACAAACGATCCTCGGAAAGTTTCAGTGGCTCGGCCATTTTTAGGTTCAACGCATCATGCTCGCGGGTCACCCGCACATGGTCCGAGAAAGCTTCCACGTAGGCTTGGATTTCTCCGTTGAGCTGCGCCAGATGCAGCTGCTCCAATTGCGCGGACACGCGGGGAGCCAATTCCTGAAAACGATCGGCCAACGTGGCTTGGTGGGTTTGCAGGAACTGTTTCTCCAACAAGCGCAGCTCCATGACCTCCTGCTGAAAGCGGTTAACCTCATCCTTGAACCGAACCGAATCGCCGATAGTGGTGTCGGCCTTCTGGATCACTTGCTGGGCCGAATCAATGGCGTAGTTGGCTTGATCCATCCGCCAATCCGACCACCGGTAGGTGACGAACAAGCCCAGGATGATTCCCGATGACACCCCCCCCAGGACCAGCAACCGGCGCTTGATGCTCGTTTGGTTCAACAGTGTTTGCAACATGGCGTCAAAATCAAAGCGGAAAGAACACGACTATCGGCAGAAACCCGGCGGCGATAAGGATTAATGGATTTCGAGTTTGGCCACATCGGCGTCGCTGAAATTCACCAGGCCCGAACCCACCACCACTTCCGTGCCATCGAGCAGCTTGCCTTTTTTTACAAAGGAGATTTTGCGCACCGCTTCGTCGGTGCCCGGCTTGGGCCAGTAATACTCCACCCAGCCCTCGCCTTTTTCCGTGACCAAATCGTTCATCACCACGAAAAACCGCTTGCCCCGGGCATCCTTGAGGCCGATCAAATTGTTGCCCACCATTTTGTACTTGATGGGGTGGACCAGCATCCGGCCTTCGGCCAGGGTGTGGACCCAAACATAGGTGCCTTCGTAGAGGAAAGCACTGCCCTTGCCGGAGAATTTGGGGAACGCCGCCGCCCCCTCTTTTTGCAGCAAGGCACACGCCGCGTTCACCTTGTCCACGATCATCGCCGGCGGTGTGGGCCGTTCCTTGTTCAGCGTGCTGGTGCAATAGGTTTCGCTTTCCGCAGCCAGCGCCGCCGCGGCGGGGTCGTCCGCAGCAGGGGCCCGGGTTCCCAAGGCGAGGCATAACAGAGCACAAAAGTAAACAGCGACTTTTTTCATGAGTCGAACGCGAGGGGCGGTGGCTGGTTCAATCTTTGCTTAGGTTAATGGGCGCCGGGCTTGGCCGGCGCGGTGGTCGTGATGGCCTTCAAGCTCTTCAGCGTGTCGGCTCCCACTATGCCATCAATGTCCAGCAATGTTTTGACCGCGCTTTTGACCTTGGCGATGCCAATAATGTAATCGGTGCAAATCTGTCCGCCAAAACTGGGGGTTTCCTCGATGTCATTGTCGGCGATGTTGATGACTTCCTCAACTCCGTCCACCACCAACCCCATTTGAGTGGCTTTGCCATCGGGCAGCTTGACCTGCACCACGATGATGCAGGTTTGCTCGGTATTGGCCGCCGATGGGAATTCAAACCGCATGCGTAAATCCATGACGGGGATGATCTTGCCGCGGAGGTTGATGACGCCGCGGATATAGGCGGGCATCTGGGGCACGAGGGTGATAGTGGTGTGCCGGATGATCTCGCGCACTTTCAGCACGTCAATACCATAGGACTCGGCCTGTAGATTAAAGGTCAAATATTTGCCGGTCAGCCGACCGGCCGCTTTGGTCTCATTGCTCATAGTTTTTGCCTCTGACGAGGCAATTCTCCATCGGCTCCTACGCGGAAGCCTTGAGGAACATTTTCAAGATTCTCTGGGCGCAACGGCCGGCGGCGGTCGCGCCGCGCGCCTCCATGACCAGCAATCCGTAATTGTCCCCCAGGCGGGCGGTATGTCATTATCCCGGCAGATGGCAGTACAAAATCGCATTGGCAAGGTGCAAAAGCGCAGCCGGGCGCTGGTCCGGTTCGATCCAGCCCGCATCTGCAAGGCCCTCAGCCGCGCGGCGGCATCCATCGGCGGTTTTCGCCGCGATTTCCTGCCGGGCCTCAACGACACCCTCTTTGCCGCGCACCCGACCGAGGAAAGCATGGCCTCGTTTCTGGCGGATGCGGCGATTGTCTGCCTCAACTCGGACCCGCGGCATCACATAGTCAATTTCCCCCCGACCATTGAAACGGTGCAGGATGAGGTGTTGCATGCGTTACGCAGCTATGGTTTTCAGCACACGGCCGACGCTTACGAATGTTATCGCTGGGGCCGGCACTGGCTGCGTGAAGGGGCCATCACACCGGAGCAATTCGCAAGCAACGGCTTTCCGGGGGACCGACTGCGGCAGTCGGAGGATAAAAACCGGGCGTGGGGGGTCCATACCGTGGCCGCCCTCAATGAAACCGTGCGCTCCGGTCGTATCAAGGAGGTCGTTTCCGCTTCGCTGGCGGATTATGAATCCTCGCTGGACGAGGCGGCCAGGAAGATTCAGGAACGACGTGGCGGTCCTGATCCACTGCGCCTGATCTGGATCAGCGGCCCCAGTTCCTCGGGCAAAACCACGACCACCGTCAAACTGACCCAGCGGCTGGAACAGCAACGCCTGAAGTTCCTGATGCTCAATCTGGACGACTATTTCTGGTCGCTCGTGGAGCATCCGACGGACTGGATCAATGACCGTAACTTTGAGACGCCCGAGGCCTTGGATTTTCAATTGTTAAACCAGCACCTGCGCGAACTCGTGGAAGGACGGACCATTGAAAAGCCCGTTTACGATTTCAAAACGGGCCGGCGCATGGCCACCAAGCCGGTGACGCTGGAGCGCGACCAAGTGCTGCTGCTGGACTGCCTGCACGGCTTCTATCCACCCATTACCGAGGGCATTCCGGCCGCCGCCCAGTTCCGGGTGTTTATCGAGACGCAAAACGCGCTTTACGAGGGGGATGGGAGCAATCGCCAGTTGACGCCATTCACGGACGTGCGGTTGTTGCGGCGCATGTTGCGGGATTCGCGACATCGCAACCACAGCGCCCTGGGCACGCTGCTGCACTGGCACTATGTGCGGGCCGGGGAGCTGTTCAGCATTCTCCCGCTGGCGGGTCTGGCCGATCACGTGGTCAACGGCGGTTTCCCGTTCGATTTGCCCGCCTTGAAGCCATTTTTTCTGGGCGAGAACGGGATCTGGCCGCCGCCGGAAGCGTTAGCGGACTACGCTGGCTTTTTGGACGCGCGCATCCGCTACGATCGCGTCAAACGTTTGCTGGAATCCATCGAAGGATTCACGGTGGACCAAGCAGCGGATCCCGGTTTCATACCCGGCGATGCGGTGGTGCGTGAATTCATTGGCGGGAGCACGATCAGAATACCCCACAACGAGTGAGTTTTTACCCTTACAAATCCTTACCGTTTTTCATTAATCCTCGCGGAAACACAAACAGTGTGGTCCCGACAACACCAAGTGCCCCGTTTTGAGACACAAACATACACTGTTTCTTGGGCGTCAGGTTCTGGCTACTGGGCTGAAGCTCTGATAAAACTTGGCAAGGTAGCTGCTTTAGCATTAGCGCATACGGTTGTGATCGGCAATTGAAGTGGACAATCCGTTATTATCTAACCCGCCGATCGCGAAGTTCACGCCGTAGGAATGGAAAGAAGCACAAAATGAAACAGAATAAAAACAACCGTAAAGCCGGTTTCACCTTGGTGGAAATCATGATCGTTGTGGCCATTATCGGTCTTTTGGCCGCCATCGCGATTCCCAACTTCGTGAAAGCCCGCGCCACCTCGCAGGCCAATGCCTGCATCAACAACATGCGCCAGATTGATGCCGCCGTTCAGCAATGGGCGCTGGAAACCCATCAAGTCACCGGTGCTCAGCCCGTTCTGGGCAGCGACCTGACGCCCTACATCAAGCTGAACTCTGCTAGCTCGATCCCGTCCTGCCCGGCGGGCGGCACATACACCGTGGGCACAGTCGGCGCCTCGCCCCAAGTGAGCTGCAGCTTGGGCAACAGTGTGACGCCTGGTCACTACGAGCCTTAATTTGATACATCTGCACGGGACACTGCCCGTTTTCGAGACACCGCAATGCTTTTCGCATTGCGGTTTTTCATTTTTCGGCCCGGCAGCCACTCCGAACGCTACCTGAACGCTACCTGAACGGTTTCAGTCCGGAACAGGACAGTACGCGTTCAGCGCCAATGGCCACGGGCGTTGTGCCAACCGTGGGCGTCATGCCAGCAGCGTGCGCCAATCCAGACCGCATGGGGATAGGGCGGAACCGCCCAATGTCCGCCCACCCAGAACCATCCGCCATTCCAGACCCATTCGCCGCCAATCCAAAGATAGCCCGGACCGGGTGCGGGGACCACGGTTTCCACCGGCGGCGGCGGCGGCGCCTGTTGGATGTAGGTGACCGTGCCGGAAGTGGTTTCGGCCGATGCCCCAACGGTGCTGGGACTGTTGATCATGCAATCAATGACCCTGTCCGTTACGCCGGCATCCCTGAGATCAATGATGTCGGCGGCGCTCAAATGATACACTGTATGGGAATTCTGAATTTGAGCGATGATCACCTCCTCGGTAACGCCGGCCTTGACCAACGCCTTGACGTCCGCGACGGTCAGCGGCTGGCCTTGGTCCACCCGGTCGTAGGTTTGGGGCGCCATGGCTTTCAACCGCGCCGCCTGCTCGCGATCGGCCGCGTTGCCAATCAATCCTCCGGCGAGGGCGCCCGCCGCGGCGCCGATGAGCGCATCCGGTCCGCCATGCCCCCGGCCGCCAATGGCGGCGCCGGTCAGGGCGCCAAAAGCGCCGCCAATCAGAGCGCCGGTGCCCGTGTTGTTGGGCGAGCCGTCAGGGTTCACGCAACCGGTCATCAAGGTCGCCGCCGCCATGCTCAATGTTAATAATTGTCGTTTCATATTTCGCAAAATCTTCCATTGCCAGTCTTGCACTCTCCACAGCTAAATGACAGTTACGCCACCATCACATTCAAAAAAATCAACCGGGCGCCGGCGGGGTGCCGGCGGAGGGATAGTTCGTTTTTGATCGTGCCACGGACCGTTTGGCCTGGCGGAATCATTTGCTTTATTGGCTTGCTGCCGCTTCAATATCCGCGTGATTGCAAAACGTGTCATTCCCTGCCTCGATGTCCACGCCGGCCAGGTCACGCGCGGCGTCCAGTTTGGCCGCGCCGAAGCCGGAGAATTGAAAAATGTGGGCGACCCGGTGGCCTTGGCACTCCGCTACAACGAGCAGGGTGCCGACGAGATGGTGTTCTTTGACATCACCGCCAGCGCGCATGGTCGCGCCACCATGGTGGACGTCATTGAGCGGGCCGCCGATCAGTGCTTCATGCCGCTGACGGTCGGCGGCGGCATCAAGTCCGTGGCCGACATGTTCACGATGCTGCGCGCCGGGGCGGACAAAATCAGCATCAATTCCAGCGCGCTGGCGCGTCCCGAGTTGATCCGCGAAGGCGCGGAAAAATTCGGGAGCCAATGCATTGTGGTCTCAATCGACGCCAAGAAGACCGGGCCGGAGCGATGGGGGGTGTTTGCGCGGGGCGGCCGCACGGACACCGGCTGGGATGCGATTGAATGGGCCCGACATGCCGTGGCGCTGGGGGCCGGCGAAATCGTGCTCAACTCCATTGACGCCGATGGCACCAAGGCCGGGTTCGACCTGGTGATCACGCGGCGCATCAGCGAAGCGGTGGGGGTGCCGGTGGTGGCCAGCGGTGGCGCGGGCACGCTGGATCACCTGGCCGACGTTTTGCTTGAGGGCAAAGCGGATGCCGTGCTGGCGGCGAGTATTTTCCATTTTGGCACCTATACGGTGGGCGATGTTAAGCGGTATTTGGCCGGAAAAAAAATCCCGGTGCGGCTCTGAAGCGTGCGCGGGGTGTGAGACAAAATTCTTAAATTAGCCCGCCAGGGGGAGGCAATCATTGCGGGCAACTTTGCTATTGAGGCGGCATTTCCAAAAATCGTCCAACCGACGGCTGGTGTGGATGCAGCGCAGAGCCAAGATTTTCTCGGCCCCGGCTTTGGACCAAAACATTCCGGATTGCTTGCAGCGGCCCCCGATGACGGTTTTGCAGCCAGCTTCGACGACGCCCGACCCGATGAAATAGCCGGCGGCGCGGAAGGTGCCGTACTGCATCCGGCTGACGTTGGTGACAAAATAGTGCAGGGCTTCTTCCACCGCGGGCGCCTGGGGCTGACCGGCGCATTCCTGGCGCGTTTGTTCGATCAGCGCCTCGACCTTGTCCTTCAATAACTGTTTGGCCCAGCGGCGCAGACGCTTCTGGTAGTCGGGGTGGTTTTTGCCAATTAACGCGGCCAGCACCAGGCCGGCATGCTCCAGGGCGTGGTAAAAGTCCACGACTTGGACCGAGCCTTGGAAGCAATCCTTGCCCATATTTTCCAAACCACTGGCGCCATCCACCAACAGGACCACTGTGCCCGCGCTGCCCAATCCCCGGCGCAAGGCCTCCCGGCGGAGCATCGGGCCAAACTCATCGATGGATTGGAAGCTCGAAACATAAGTCGTGGATTCATAGTCGCGGACCGGGTGGCCCTCTGCATCGGTTCGGTGCTGGGTAAAGACGCAGCCCAGATAAGCTTGCCGGGTTTTGGCCGTGCCATCGGGCTGTTTGCCCGGGCGTCCGGCCAGTTCTTCGGGGACCATCGGCACGCCGGTGCCATCGGCGCTGACATACACGATGGGGGTTGGGCACCGCGAGCACTCCACCGCTTGGAGGGCACGCGCTTGCCATTGTTGAGCGGCGCTCCCGACGCGCTGAACCACTCGCTGAATCTGGCGGGCGGACACCGGGATGCCGCCGGTTTGGGCCAAGTGCCGCTCGGCTTTGAGATAGGTGGGTTCGTCGGCCCCTTCCAGGCAAATGAGCTTGGCCAAGGCCGGCGTATAGGCCACTTCCAACCCCAAGGCGTCATCGGCCGGGTAATGGCCTTCCCGTTTGCCGGCATCGTAGTAGTAGTCGCGGCTGAACGAAGCAGAGCCAAAGATGCCTTGCAGTTGAATGGCTTCATGCCCGGCACGAACTTCGCCGGGCTTGGGTTGGTAAGCCTGGTCGATGCGCTGGGCGGCTTCTTGGAGCAGCCAGCCGATCAGGTCGCTGGCCGACTTGAAAACGGCGGTGCGGACCAGGAACTCCAAATCGGCCACGGCACAGCCGTGAGGGGCTTGGGATTGAAAGCGGGCGATCAGTTGCTGGATTTCCTCGTTTTGGGCGAGGAAGACGGGGGGCGGGACTTGCTTTTTTTTGAGCCGGCCAGGGCGGCCCGGGTTTCGGCGATGACCAGTTCGGCGTACTGGTCGGTCAGTTGGCGATATTGGGCATAGCCCGCCAAGGCTTCCTTGAGGTCGGGCACTTGTTCGGCTGGCACATAGCGGGAAACATTGCGGCCCTTTTCATAGCACTGGTGATTGTAATAGGGGCCTTTGGGGCCTTGGCGCAGGACGCTGATGGTGCCGCGTTCCATGCGCGAGATTTGGGAGATGAGATCAAGCAGGGATTGAGGTGTAGATTTAGCATTCATGGCCCAAAGTATATGCTATACACATATACAAAGCCACAAAAAAAGAGCAAAAATCCAAACTTTAAGAATTTTGTCTCACACCCCTGAAAAAGTCTTGTAATAGTCGTCCAGCGGGTAGCAGCCGGACCGCAGGCCATTGCGTGGAGCGGTCGTACAATCGCTGAAAGTGCGGCAGACGTAACGAGTCT
>Ga0316217_10001638_pt1 | contig 28556 bp, 25 predicted proteins | sample 1anoAmetaG_FD_203633 | JGI IMG/M metagenome (GOLD analysis project Ga0316217, IMG submission 203633) | Freshwater microbial communities from Trout Bog Lake, Wisconsin, USA - 1anoA | ecosystem: Environmental > Aquatic > Freshwater > Lake > Hypolimnion/Profundal zone | place: USA: Wisconsin... | reverse complement strand
TATTTTTTGTCAGCATTCTTTCTTAAATAAGAAGTGTCAATGTCGTCTTGAGGGGTTCCAAATACTAAAGATGCTTTACAAGCAAGACACTTTACCTCTGTATATTTGAACTTATCTTTTGCTTTTCTTGCATTTAAAATCAAATCTTCCTTTCCACAAATACCACAATTTTTTACGTTTCCGAATGATAATTTTTGTGATTCCATTACCATATCGTGAAGATTTTTGCCCTCAACTACAAACGTATAAACGTTCTTTCCAATTTCTTTTTTGATAAACATTTCCATAATTACTGTTGTTTTAATTTAAAGATAAAGAACGTTCTTTTTTTTAAAAAGTAAAGTCTATTTATAAAATAAATTCAAAAAAAATTAATTGTATAAGTTTAACATTTTTTTTGAGGTAAGATTAAACCTCAGGTCAGATATGGTTTCCATTTCTTCTAATATATCGTCTATTAAAAATTCTTCAGATGGATGAAAATCAACAATAATGTTATCATGAACAGCAGTTATTATTTTAGACTTATAACCAGATAATATACTGTTAACAGAAATTATTTTCCTGGCAATAATATCAGCTGCTGAAGATTGTATATAGTTATTGTATACTGCATAGCTTTTTTGAGGATATATAATGGTTCCAAAATAATTTTTTATAAAACCATTTTTTTCTAATTCAGACTTTAATTGTTTTGATTTGCTTAATATTGGAGATAAAAAATGAACAATATTACTATATATTTCTTCTTTATTTTCAAAATCTTTTATTATGTTTATTACAGTATCTTTTCCTGCCCCATATATAACAGCGTGAGTTATGTTTTTTGCAAATTTTCTTTCTTCTTCTTCGATTATATTTTTGTCATAAATTATTTTTGCTATTTCAACATGAAAATCTTTATCTGAAAATCTGTTTATAAAATCCTTGTCTTTAGTTAAATACATAGAGAGCCTGGTTTCAAAAGAGATATAATCAAAATCTATAAAAAAACCATTTTCAAATCTACTTGTTATCAATTTTCTTCTTTCGTCTTCGTTTGGCATGTTCTGAATATTAAAATTATCAGAACAAATAATCCTTCCTGTTATAGCTCTCTTATTTGAATATTCAATTTTTCTATAAAAAAGTTTTCCAGTTTTTTTAAACAAACCTTCTATATTAACTTTTGAATAAAGAATTGAATTTGACAATATATTTGTGGCAATATCTTTTGTTTCTAAATTTTTATAACAAACTTCTTCATCTTTGTTTAGGTTTTTTAGTTCATAAAATTTATCTTGCAAAAAGTCAATAGCTTCAATAATATTTTCTTTTTTCAGTTCTCCATTAATATATTCATAAATATTCAATGGGTCATTTTTTATCCACATCAAATTTTCAACAGAAACAGCTAAATTGGCAGATTCTTTTGTTAAATATGCACAAGCTGTTTTATAATCTGATATTACGATAATTTTACCAGATAAAGCTTCAGATAAAAATTTTTTAAATTCATTTTCAGCAAAAAAAATACTTTCTACATTAATAGAAATTACTCTTTTTCCAGTTTTTAAAAAAACAATATTTTTGTATGGCAAAAGAAATACATAAGCATCACTAGCAAGAGTGATGCTTTTTTTAATAAAAAAATCATAATAATCTACTGCAAATCCGTTTATTTCCATTGTCAAATGCAAATATAGGAGTTTTAATTTAAAATTAAGCGTTTAAACCAGGTTTTGGTAAATAATATGCGATGCTACTATCTACGTTGCCTGGTATGCCATTAACTTGTCCTTTATCTGTATTTTGCCAAACGGTGAAATTTTTAAACCCATTAGGTAATGCTTTAGGTTGTTGTCCATTATAATATTGAGCCAGCCATAGCTTTGAGTTCGTTATTATTTTAGATTGAGATGGGTCAAAATAATAAGCTCCAACATATAACATAGTTTCTCTTCCAAGTTTTTTCATTTGAAGAATAAAATCTTCAGCCCATTTTACTTTAACACTATTAGGAGAATTTTTAAAAGCATCATCTTCAAAATCTAATGCTGGAACTAAATCGTATTTAGGCAATCTTTTAAGTATATAGTCAAAATAATTAGCTTCATCAATCGCACTATGCTTACTTGGAAGTGCAAAATGATAATATCCAATTAACAAACCAGCATCTGACGCATCTGATGCTCTTTTATTTGCTATGCTTTGTCTTCCAAGACCCATTCCTTCGCTGGATTTAATATACACGAAATCTATTCCGCTACCTTTAACATTGCTCCAATTAATGTTTGTTTGATATGTGCTTACATCAATTCCCTTAAAAGAAGGGCCTCCTGGATATGGTTGATAAAATTCTGTTGCAGTCACAGAATTTTTTGATGAAGTTGCAGGTTCCCCAGTATTTGAAATAATATTTAACTTCTGAGAAAGCTCTTCGAGACTTTTTAATGTGACAGGAGGTGTGCCTCCGTATTTTCCTGCATTATACCTCATTTTCATGCCTTTGAATGTAGTAACCATGTTATTAGGCGTGATTGTATGTTTAGTGCCCATAATCTGATATAAACCACCAAAAATTGGAATTTTATCTAAGTAGAAGTATTGTAAAGGAGATATTTGTGCATTACCTAATGTTTCAACTTCACAAGTAAAGCTTCTTCCTTCTATTACTGGAATAGTTGAACAATCTTTAGTTACTTGTTTGTTTTCTACTTGCTTGTCCACAAGTCTTTGTAAATTAAAAATACTTTCTGCTGTTGTTTTTGTAGAGTCAGTTGAAACATTTAAGTTCTTGAATAAAGCATTGTCAGTAGAACCAATCTGAACTTCAAATGCACAAACTTTAATTTCATCTTTTTTTTGTATAAAAGCCAAATCTGTTCCTTTATTGTTGACAACTCTTGATTCAGGAGTTGGCGACCATAAGACCACAAATCTGTTTCCATAATTAATATCTGTAGAGACTAATTCTGGAGTAAATAAACTATCCAAATTATATGGGTCTCCTCCAGCTATAGGAAAAAATAAAAAATTATTTTTTGTGCATATATTTTGTATGACATTTAAAACAGTTGTGTTTGCATCAATATGATAACATGATTCAAGATTAATGATAGAATTTTCAACATCAATAGCTCCACCCTGGCTGTTTCTAATTAATGGAGCTATGTATTGAAATCCCTTACTATACCCTCCTGATTGTGTGCAATTAGTTTCTACGGATGAAGCTGAATAAATAGCTTCAATTAATGAAGGTAACTTGTTTGTTTCAAAAACATCTATTTTTTTCTTATTATAATCATTGTTTAATGTAGTTTCTGTTTCTTCATTATAAACAAGAGAATACCATTGATAAAATATATGATGAAACTGATTATAAATTAAATCGCTCATTTTTTGAGCTTGAGCTGCAACATTCCCAATTTTAATTGTTTTTTCATTTGATAATGTATCTATATTCAATTTTAATTTAGAAAAAGCAGCTCTTAAAAATATTCTTTGATTCTTTGCTCTTGAGGTGGTTCCAAATAAATCCCAACACAACAATTCTTCTGGGGCAGACCAACAACAATAAGTTAAAGGCAAAAAAGGTGTGCTGTCTTTTGTAATTTCACCGTTAGTCCATAAAGCAGTGTTTGTAAGGCTATTAACCTGATTTAAAGCATTGACATTGTTTGGAGAAGGTGGAACACTGGTAAATTGAGAATAAGCATCTGTAAAAAATTTATAATTAAACATTGCATTATCATTTAACCAATGATTAAAAGATGCTTGTCTTCCATGTCCTGGTTGTTTAGATTTTTCTATAAAATTATCAATAGTAGAATATCCTGGTGGCTCATAAGGTTTTAATATTCCAGGTTTGTCTTGTGATTCGGGGTCTGCTCTAAATTTAGTGTCAGTATCTGAGCTATTTAATGTCTTTAATTCTTCAATATCTTGCTTAGAGTTAAATACTAACATGTTATAATAACTTGAACCAGCTTTTGATGAGTGAAATTTAGACCAATTAGTAAATGTAAGAGATGTGCTGTAAGTATTTGGAATCAAACCGAAATCAACAATCCAAAACAACTGATTATTTACAAGAGATTTTGTAGCATCTATACCATTTGGAATTCCAGCTCTTATTAAAGAATCCATAGCAGTTCCTACTGCATCTGCATAATTATACGAAAGAGGAGTGGTTCCAGATGAAATTGTTATTTTTTTTGTCGAATCAAATGAATAAGAAGAATTACCATCTTCTATTGCATTTTCAAAATATATACAGGTATTTCTTAATTTTAATAAATCATCAGCAGACATACCTTCAAGAGTAGCATTTGTTATATTTTCTAATTCATTACCAGCAGCAGTAGTGGCATTATCATTAAACGACACAAAACTTGAAGAGTAAGAACCAGGCGTGTTTGGGTCAAGATTTCTCGTAAGATGTGACCATATTCCAGACCTTACAATTAAATTGCTTACAACACTTTGAAAATTAGATTCATAAGGATTTCCCTGCAAAGATTCAAGATTGTTTATTCTTTTTATAAGCTTGTTCCTTCCTTTAGAATCAAATTCTTGTGCTATTTCTGCTACATCCCCTAAACCAGCAGAAATAGCTTCAGTAAATTTATTAACAAAATCCCATTCATTAGTTAAACTTTTATCTGTTGTATTAAATAACACTTGACCATTAGATGTTCCAGTTAAAGGAACAGGAGATTGAGAATTTTGAAAGTTACCATTGTTTGAATCATTATCATTTATCTTTAAAGGATAATATTTACCAATAATATCAGTAGCACCATCTCTCGCATCTTTTGCTCCAGCATAACCTTGAAGTCCAGCTTTTAATATATTTCCAATAATATATCCTGTGTCTCCTCCAAGTTTAGAAAAAATATCACTAATAACAATTTGTGATAATTGAGTTTTATTTTGAACAAAAGACTCAGCACTAATTTCGTCATCAATTAAACTCAAATCTTTTCCAATAATAATCCTTCTTTCATTTAACAAGTCAGCAAAAATTTTTGAATCTAATCCACTTGTCGTTGTAGCTATAGAACCAGTAGCAGTTGTTGACATAACAGAAGAATATTCATCATAAGTTAATGAGTTCAATTTTCCACCAGCATCACTTGCTCCTCCTACATCCGACTTTAATAACCAATAATTATTTAAAGTGGTTATGTTTTCCGAATTACTGGATAACTTTTCTATACTGTTTATTTTTTCATTTTTTTCACTTTTAACGTCATAAACTTTTATGTTGTTAAAGCCAAAAATAACACCATTTTTATTTGATGCGATGCCTTTTATTTCCTCCCCTGGGGTAATATCTTTATTAATAATTGAAGAAACTAAAGAGTCAGTTCCTTGAATTTTCTTTTTTAAGGAATCATAAGAGTTTCCTATGTTTTTTGTTCTTACTTCTACTTGTTTTCCTATTTTTATTAAATCAAAAAAAGTAACTATATTAGGTATATTTTCTTTTTGTTTTAAACCTTTAACTGCATATAAAAATCCAATTGGAATATCAGCAAATGGACCCCAAAGATTTGGAAGAAATGAACATTTTATAGTAAAAGAACCATCGTGTGAATCATATTGAATGTCTGTTTTTTTAAGATTCAATTTCATTTTTGTGGTCTTTCCAAGATAACCTTTAAATGATAAATCAAATTTTGGTGGGGGCAAATCAAAAAGTTCTTTATACATTCCAATAGAATTTCCTCCTAAGTTTTTCGAAAAAACAGAATTTCCATACAAATCTCTAAAAGTTATTTCAACTACTGGCTGTAAAGAAGCATTAGTCTCTATTTGTATATTTGTTATACCAAAACCAATATTTTCTCTAAAAGCTTCTACGGTATATGTTGCTAATCCTCCAAAATCTTTTGATTCATTCGTGTCAATAGAATAAATCAAAAGTCTAACATCAAGAAAATAATCTCTTAATATTGATGCATCATTTGTTAATTCATTTGGTGGAGTAACTAATCCCATTTTAGCTTATAAATTTAATTGCTTTTTGCTGAAATTCGAATAAAACATCATCTAAAGGAAAAGGAACCCTTAAAACTGTTCCATATGGAATATCAAACTCAAAATAATATTCTGGATTTGCCAACAAAATAAGCCACCCATAAGTATCATCTCCATATGCGCTTGCAGAAACTCTATCCAACCTGGATGAGTTTATATCATATTGAATATACTTATCGGTATCTCTATTTGATATTTTGATGCTTGGAATTGATAAAATTTGATTATTTACCGTAAAAATTTTATATCTACTATAACTATTTGTTGCCATATTAATAAATAACGATTAAAAAAATTTTTTGTAAAGAATATTATAAAAATGATTCATGTCCTCCAGGGTTTCTACTTTCATAATATGCATTTATATTTGGTGGATTTACATTACTAACTGTATTATTGATATTGTTTGCAGGTAATATTGCTGAATTTGATATGTCAACAGATGTCATAATGTCATAAAATCCACCAACATCTGTTGCAAGAGGAGGGGTTCCACCACCACCATAAGCTCCAACAATTTTGAAATTCACATCCACTGTTGCATACATTGGTTGAACTCTTGAATTTAGATTACTATCTAAAGTCCATATTGATTCTGAATAATCAAATGAAACACTATCTATTACTATATCATAATCAAACCAATCACCTAAAACAACATGACAAATTGGAGGCTTAGTAAAAGCAAAAGAAGAATTATATGGATTTCTTGCTGGTCTTGTCATTTTTGTTAAAAAATCCATTTTTGTTACAAAATCAGCTTTGCTTCCAGAAAAATAAGCTGGAACAAAAAGCATATTTTTTTGTATGTTTTGTAAATAAGTCAATGTAGTTGAAACATCCCAAGGATTAGATTGAGAAGAATTTAAAGCCTGTTGATAATTCGCTCCTTTTCCATTAAACTCTCTATACGGATTTGCAAATTTAGAAGGTGAAAATAATTTTAATTGTTGTTGTAAACTGGATATAGTCGCATTATTTTCAGCTATCAATTGCTTTAAATTTGATTCTGCATTGAAATCTTGTGCCTGAGCCTGCAATCTATTTAACTCATCTTGATAAGATGAATTATCTTTTTGTAGATTAGAAATTTTTGTTTCTATATCAGAAATTTGAAATTGCTCTGCTTGCGAAGAAAAATTTGTGCTTGAGTTAAAATTTTGAATCGTATTTGATGGATAATCAAAACCAAATTGAACACTTTCAGCATAATCAGTTAAAACGACAAATTGAATACTTCCTTCTCTATTTGATTTATTGTATGTATAAACTGATTCTGGTCTTCCAAGAAAATCATGAGCAACCCAATCGGCAGAAGCTGCGTTTCTATAGCTCTTTATATATGGAGGGAAATACATAGTAATTCCATTTGCGTAATTGGTAAAAGAAAAATTAAATTGAGGCTGAGAGCTCGCATTTAAAATATATGGATTTTCATAAGTATACCTTTGATAAGTATATTTTGGCTTTGATAAATTTGAATTATCTCTTATTACAAATTTTGTTTGATTTCTTTTAAAATTAGCCCCAAAAGAAACGTCTTTTGGGTCTGCTTTTGATATTATATCAATAACTCTTCGAACACCTGTTGAACCTTGACTATGTTGTGTTGTTGTTGGCGCAGTTTCTCCTAACAAAAATAAATTTTCTATATTATTAGTAGTTATTGTTTGAGAAGCCATTGAAGCAGCAGTATCAATAGGATAGTTTTGTGGCGCTATTGAATTATCAGAATGCAAAGAGTTAGGTTTTAACAGTCCAACATAATCATAAGATGGACTATTATTCGTTTCTTCTATCATCTTATTTCCAGCACCGTTAAGCATTGGCGTATTTGTATAAGAAGCAAACAGATTGCTTCCTTGTTGCGAATGCCCTGGCAGATTATTATTGGAGTTTGCTATTGTATCTAAAATGCTTTTTAATTCTTTTTGAGCTTCTGTAATGCTTATTTGATAAGCTGCTTTATCCAATACAGCATAATTTCTAGCTACATTATAAGCTCTAATAGCATTAGTTAAATCTCCATAATCATCAACAAAAGTTTTTTTACCATGAACAATTATTTGTTCATTTTTTGAATTTACACCATAGTTTCCAATTAGATTTAAATCAATTTTTGCTTCTATATTATTTGACCACTGTAAACCGTGAGAATTTGTGTTGTAAAACTCTTTTGCTGCATCCAAAGAATTAAATGAATATATGTTTAATGGTATTTGAGGCAATATTATGTAATTATTGCTACTATTGTTATATTGTTGAAGTGGTGCGCTGTATTGATTATAATCTAAATTATATTCATTTCTTATTGTAGCTAAAGGTCTAAGTATTTCCCCTTGAGTTAATAAATCTGATGGGGGCAAAAATACATTTGCTCCATTGAAATAAAAATTCACACCTAAACTTGGATAAACATTTTTTGATAATAAAACATCTTTTATTTCAGCTGAAGAAGTTAAATTTCCATATACATCCAAAAAATTATCTAAATTCTTATCAGAAGGAACATTTGATGCAGTTTGAAGATAATAAGAAATTAATGCATATGCATCAATACCCAAAAGACTTAAAACTGATGGTGTGTTTTCAGACAATTCATTATTCAACTCAGTTTGAGCATACGTATCAATGTTAATTCCAATCGGTGTATTCGTTGATAATTCATTATTTAACTCAGTTTGCGCATACGTATCAATGTTAATTCCAATCGGTGTATTCGTTGATAATTCATTATTTAACTCAGTCTGAGCATACGTATCAATATTCACCTGGATTGGGACATTCGTTGACAATTCATTATTTAACTCAGTTTGCGCATACGTATCAATGTTAACTCCAATTGGAACATTCGTTGACAATTCATTATTTAACTCAGTTTGTGCATATGTGTCAATGTTAACCTGGATTGGAACGTTAGTTGATAATTCATTATTCAACTCAGTTTGTGCATATGTGTCAATGTTAACCTGGATTGGAACGTTAGTTGATAATTCATTATTCAACTCAGTTTGTGCATACGTGTCAATGTTAACTCCAATTGGGACATTCGTTGACAATTCATTATTTAACTCAGTTTGCGCATATGTATCAATATTTATCTGGATTGGAACGTTAGTTGATAATTCATTATTTAACTCAGTTTGTGCATATGTGTCAATATTTACCTGGATTGGAACATTAGCCGACAATTCATCGTTTAACTCACTTTGTGCATACGTATCAATGTTAATTCCAATTGGAACATTGGTTGATAATTCGTTACTTAGTTCGGTTTGCGCATATGTATCAATATTTATCTGGATTGGAACATTAGTTGATAATTCGTTACTTAGTTCGGTTTGCGCATATGTATCAATATTTATCTGGATTGGAACATTAGTTGACAGCTCATTGTTCAATTCTGTTTGTGCATATGTATCAATATTTGTGTTAGATGGTAAATTCGTTGATAATTCGTTACTTAGTTCGGTTTGCGCATATGTGTCAATGTTGATTCCAATTGGCACGTTTACTGACAATTCGTTACTTAGTTCAGTTTGGGCATATGTATCAATATTAACATTAGATGGAATATTTGATGATAATTCATTATTTAACTCGGTTTGTGCATATGTATCAATATTGGTGTTAGATGGAATATTTGATGATAATTCGTTTTTTAACTCAGTTTGTGCATATGTGTCAATATTGGTGTTAGATGGAATATTTGCACCAAGTTCGTTTTTTAACTCAGTTTGTGCATATGTGTCAATATTGGTGTTAGATGGAATATTTGATGATAATTCATTATTTAACTCGGTTTGTGCATATGTATCAATGTTGGTGTTAGAATGAATATTTGCACCAAGTTCGTTTTTTAACTCAGTTTGTGCATATGTATCAATGTTTGTTTTAGTTGGAATATTAGAAGCAAGTTGATTTTCTTTAATTTTAGAAGCATCTGATAGAGGTAATCCTATAATATTTTTTGAAAGCAACTCTTTTCTTTTTTTATCTCCAATACTCTGTAAATCATTTGAAGTTTTTGTTAAAGTATTTCTTTTTTGACTTTGAGCTCTTGCTTCATTATTAATAGCGTCAAAATCCAACTTTTCCTCCAAATTTTTTCTTAAAGCATTTAATCTAATGGATTCAGATTTAATATCTAAATTACTATTTATATTATAAACATTACTTTTTAACTGTTCCTCTCTTGTTTGAGCATATAATATATCATAAACACTGCTTACTTTAGGCAAATTTTTTGCCAAAAGTTTTTTTCTTGTGTCATACGAAAAGTCTCCATAATAACCTTCTAACTTCATCCTTTGTTCAAATTCTTCAAAGGATTCAAATGTATTATTCCATCTTTCTTCCACTTTATATTTTTACATATAAATATAGAGCTTAAAAAAATATTTTAAATTAATGTGTTAATTCGTTATCTTTTATTATTTTTCTTTGAATTTCTCTACCATTTTCATTTTTGACAATTACTTCAATCTCAAATTTTTGAGTTTTTCCATTATCACCACCACTAACAGCTGATGTGAGCATGTTTACGGCTGTCATTAAAGCAGATGTTCCTTCTATTCCATTGCCAATAGTTTGTAATTTTTCTAATTTATCTGTATCTAATGACTTCATAGCGGTTGATAAAGCGGTAACCCCTTCAGCCATTGTGGTCATTGAAGCAGCTCCTGTTTCAAGATTTGGAGCAAGTGTTGTCATTATATTGTTTAAACTTCCTATTGTTCTAAGCATAAAAAACATTCCAACCATTGCAACTGGATTTGCAAATGATAAAAATAATGCGCTAAAACCAAATGCGGAGGCAATTAATGCTGGAGCCAATAAATATAAGCCTGGTGCAAGTGGAATTAAACTTGTTGCCATATTTGTAAATCCTTCAGATACTGTTACAATTCCTTCTGCAATTGCTGTTATAACTGGTGGAATTGCAGAAAAAACTCCTATTATAATTTTTCCAAATGAATCAATCAATGGACTTAATAAACTTAAAGCATAAGTTAATGGAATCAAAGCAACACCAAAACCAGCTAATAATAATTCACCAACAAAAATTGCTGGAGCAGCAGCTGACATTGCTTCGCCAAAAACAGATAAACCTTCAGCAAAAGCAGATAATCCAACTCCAGCTGCTTCTCCTATTAAAGCAATTCCTATTAAAAATGGAAGTGCAGCTGTCATTAAAACTAAGCCTAAAGCAGCAGGTATCAATGTAACAGCTCCAAAAAGCGCTTTTGTGTTTCCAAAAGCTTTTACGCCAGAAGCAACTCCTTTTAACCCTTTACCAGCATCTTTTCCTACTGAACCTATTCCCAATAAAAAAGGTAGAGATGGAGTCATTAAGGTTAAACCTATAGCAGATGGTATTAAATTAAGAGCTCCAAAAAGAACTTTTGTGTTCCCAAAAGCCTTTATTCCATTCGCAATGTCTTGTAACGTCCTTTTAATACCAGCAGAACCTTGTAAATTTGCTTTTCCAGATTTATTTGCAACGTCTACAGCTTTTTTGCTCATATCTTCAGATTTTTTTCCACCAAACAACCCTTTAATTCCTTCCATAATACCGCCTTTTGCCATTCCAATTTGAAAACCTTTAGCCATCAATATTCCATTTATAAAAGCTTTTGCTGGTCCAAAAATTAAAGCTAATGCAGCAGCACCAAATCCTATGGCGAGTTTAAGTTCATAGGGCCAACCATTAACTTTATTTAATAAATCAGTTAAACCTCTTATAAAAGGCTCAAATGCAGTGAAAATATTCATAAAAGAATTTTTCAAATCAGTTAAACTATCTGTAAAAGATTTATTTTCTAAAGCAGATTTTTCTAACGTATCTTTTCTATTTTCGTAATCTTCAACTCTTTGCTTTATCTCTTTCTGACTTAAATTTCTTATTGCACCAATATCCATATCTTTAAAAGCGCCACTAAATGTTATTTTTCCATCTTTTCCAACTTCACTAAATTGGTCTAACATGTCTTTTGTTTCTTCACTTAAACCAGGCATTTTAGAAAATGCTTCTGTCTCTTTGAATGCTCTTTGTTTTGCTTTACTAATTTGCTTTTGTAAACTATCAACAGTCATGCTAGTAGCGTCAGCTACCATTTTTAATCTATCTGCATCAACTGGGCTAAACGTCATTTCCATTTCACCTTTTGCGTTTTTAGCAAATGTTCCAATATCTCCGCCCATTTGACCAAGAATCTTTGTAAGTTCTTCAGGGCTTTTTCTTGCAGCAGACAACAATTGCATTGGGTCAATTTGAGCAAAACTTCCTCCAGCTAATTGCAATTCAGCAGCCATTTCCATTGCCCCTTCAATACTTCTTGCTTTTTCTGCCACATTAAATATTTCATCAACGTTCATCCTTAATTTTTGCGCTGTTATAACCATTTTTTTCAATGATTCTTCACCTCCCTGGAATCCCATTTGTCTAAATTTTGGCAAGTTCTTATTTATATCGCCAAATACTTTTTTTGAATTTAAACCAAATTTTTTTGATTCATCACTTATTTCTTTAGAAAAATCAACCACGTCTTCAGAAGATTTTCCCATTAACATAAATTGACTTGTCATTTCTCCAACTTCAGTGCTTGAAACTCCCAAAGCAAGGGATATTGCTTTTGTATCCACTGCAGCCTTTCCAAGAATATCAAAATTTGTAGTATTTAATGAATCTCCAACTTGACCCATAAAATCAGCAACATCTTTAGCAGACATTCCAAATCTTGCTGCTTCTACAGTCATTTTAGACATTGCTTCGGTGTTCTTTGTAAATTGTATTCCTGTAGCTTTTTGAGCATCTGTAATTATCTTATCATAATTTGTAACAATTCCGAATATTTTGCTTAAAGAAAAGGTTTTTGTAATAAATTTTTCAAAAGCCTTTCCAAGGTCTAAAGTTGCTATTGTTGTTTTATTTAATTCTTTTATTAGTTCTTTAAATTTTTCAAAACTTAACATAGATGCATCTAATTCTTTATCAAAAGCTTTCATTGAATCTTTATCTTTTATCAAAGCCTTCGCTACTTCTCCAGCTCCTTCTGGAGCATTTTTTAAAAACTTTGTAAGATTAAAATTTTTTACACTTCCAGCTTTTTCAAGCTCAACCCTCATCGTTGCCGTCTGTTTTCTTAAATCTGGAAACTTTTTATCTATCTTATCAAGTTCGCCTCTAAAATCTGCCATTGTTTTTATTGAACTTGATTTTAAACCTTCTTTAAAAGCTTTATTTATCTTTCCAGCAGATTTGTCTAATTCTTTATTTACCAACTGTATTTCTTCTTCCAGTTTTTTCATCATTTCTGGAGACCTTTCTACTTCCGAAAAAAAATCACTAAAAGTTAAATTTAAAATATCAGAACCTATTTTTCCAATAGTTTTCTCCATTTCAAGCATGCTTTTTTCAGAAGCTATAATTGCATTTTTATAAGCCTCAGCTGCTTTTCTAAGTTTGTTTATATCTTCAGCCATTTAATTAATTGTATTATCATAAATAATATCAAAAAAAAAGAGCTAACCTATTTTAGGTTAACTCTTTAATATAATGAAAATATATTTAAAATAAACTGTTATTTTTTATCTCCTCTTAAAAATTCAAGACCTTCCTGATAGCCCATAAACCTTAGTTTATTGTTGATGTAAGAAAGAGTTTTTCTTGCTTCGGGGTCTTTAGTATCCAGATTATTAATCACAGAAGTATCCCTCATTAATTGAGTCGACTCTTTATAATCTGTAAACCTCATCTTATTATCTCTCCATTGTTTAAAGTTTTCTATCTCATCAAAAGTCTCATTTTCCAAAAATGAATCAGAACCAGGAGAATGATAAAAAGGAGCTAAAAACATCAGCAAAGTAGTAAAGAAATACCAAAGCATAAACAAAATAACTGGCAAACCCCATATAGAAGTGTGTCCATCTGGTAAAGTTAAATAATCAAGTAATTTATTGTGGTAATAAACACCATATATGTAAAATATATATCCTCTTACCGCCATTGTGGTTATCCATCTAAAAAGATTTAATGGAATTCTGGCAGAAAAAATGACTAATACATCTAAAATGAATAAAATAATATAATCCAAATTAATTTTATTTTCTGAGACTGGTTTAGGTTTTGATGTAGTTTTTTTGTTCACTTTTTTCTTTGCCATATTTTTTTCTTATTATAACGCAAATTTAAACAAAAAGTTTCAAAAAAAATATCAGATATTATAAATAATTTGAATTAAAAATAGAAAATCATCTTTTTTATTAGAGTTTTTATCTGCTAATTCAATAAATTCATAAATTACATCACGATACTCTTTAAATAAACTTATATTTGAATTTTTTAAAGAATTTAATGAATTTTTGTATCTTTCTCTTTTGTTATCATCTCGCCAATAAGAAATAATTAAATCAAAACTTCCTGATTCATTTTTTAAAAATTTTCTTATTGCACTTAAAACACCAGATAACGCACCTTTTTTTACTGTGTCGTTTTTAATTTCTTTATTATAACTTATATTATTGATTTTTTTAATAAGACTGATGACTTTAATATCATTTTGATTAAAAATTTTTCCTAAAGATTTTTCTGTGTTAGATGAACCAAAACCACTTCTTTTCCAATCTCCTTTTCCCACATTTAAAGCTTGCTTTAAAGTTCTTGCCATATCTTGTTTTTTATATAAAGGCACATATTCTTCTTGTTCAAAAAGAATTGTTCTAATAAGTTGTCTTAAATATTTGTCTTGCATTTATTTATTTTTTCAATAAATATGAAGAATTTTTAAATATTATTTTGCGACTCTGGTTGGTTTATTTTTTGCTTTATTTACCGCTTCTTGTTCAGCTTTGTTTTTCTTTTCTATTTCTTCGCTTATTTTTTCAATTAACATTCTTCTTTGATTAATACTCATATTAAAAATAGAATCTCTATCAAAACCACCTTGCCCATGATACTGAAGGAGGAAAATTTCATGTTCATAGTTTTTTCTGTATTCAGCACCCAACTTTAGAATTCCATCATCTATTTTAAAAGGTCTTTTTTCTGAATTTCCACAACTACTACATTTTACAGTTAATTCTTCATGTATTTTTGGAACGACAGAATCAATCATTTTTTTAAGAGCCTGGAACTTTTTTATTGGCATTAACTCAACAAAAGTTCTAATTGCATCTATATCTTCATTTTCGTTTATTGAATGAATTTGAAAAATAATTTCGTAAGTAGAATGTTTCTTAGAATAATATTTTTTTAATATTTTATCGTTCTTATGAATTAAAGGTTTTAATTTTATTAAATATCTTTCTTTAGAATCATCTTTTAATTTAAATCTTATTTCATAAAAACCATCTTCTGGCTCTTCAACAGTGTCGGACATTTCAAATTCAGAAAATCTAAATTCCTGTTTGAATTCAGCAAAACAACTTGAGCACTGTAAATCTAATTCAAAAGTATCAAAAAAAGCTTTAGACCTTAAAAACATAATTATAGCTTTTCTGTCTACAGTAAGCAATTCATCAACAGATATGTCATCAAGCAAAACAGATTTAATAACCATGTCAATAGCAACATCTGTTTCAGATAAAAAAGGTGTAGTTAATATGTTTTCTTCTTTTGCGGTGATAAATTTTAAATAAACATAAGACCTTCCCAAATTATAAAATAATCCTCTTGAGGGAAGTTCTATAATGTCAAAGTCATAGTTTTTTATTTTATCAAGAATATCCATTATATTTTAGAAGAGGGCCAAAATAGACGTGTTGTTAATGGAACATCAGCTTCAAAAACGTTTCCAGATGGGGATGTAAATTCGTAATTTAAATCAATACCTGGCTCTAATTCTCTGATATACTCTCTTAAAAAAAAACTATCTTTAATTGGCATAGCTGAGATAAATTTTTGAATATAAAGCTTATCCCTGTTTCCTTTCACTTCCATTATTTGACGAACATATCTGTCAGTCAATGTTCTTGAAACATTTAAACCTTTTTTTCTGTTTTTTGAAGCTTGTTCTTTTTTAGATAAAATATCTTCATCTTCTCCTGTTAAAAACCTAAACTTAACATCAACGCCAAATTTTGGAAGTTTAACAGTATATTCTCCTAAAGAATCAGGTTCAATTTCAAGCGTTTTTGATTTTAATTTACTTAAATCAACTGTAGTTGTAAACGGCTCACCAGTTTCAGGGTCAATTACATCAACTTCATAATCAGTTCCATATCCATTTATCCTAACATCAATCAGAATTTTGTTCTTATCTCCAGTTAACATTTCTTTTGTAGAAATGCCTTCCGAAACAATGCAATTATCTAAAAGAGCGTCAAGAACTCTTCCGCTTCTTATTAGGTCTGTGTTAAGCAAAATATTTTCATCGTCAGCTGTAAGATATTTAATTTCTACAGTTTTTTGACCATTTGGATAAAATTTTCCAAGAGAAGGCAAAGTTACAATATCTGTAGGCACTAAAAATTCTTCATCAATCATTGGATTAAATGTTTTTTTAGGAGCCATAGTAGACTGAATATTTGTTTGCGGTTGAGATGCTCCACCGCCAAGAGTTACTTGTTTTTGTGTTTCCATTTTATATAAGTTTATTTAATTTAAATGTTTTTTTGTTCACTTCAAATTTAAAATTATGAAACATTATATCGCTCTTTCCATAATCTCCTTCTGTTTCAAAAGAAATTCCTTCTGCAAAAAATTCCCAAGAAGAAATGTTTTTGCCTGTTGCATCAACAAAGATTAGTTCTATTTCAAGTATTTTAAAAAAATCGGTTGGGTTTAGTGAAAAATCAATAGTTTCATAAATAGATGTTTCAAAAATTAACTTTTCAGCTTCATTATACATTTTGTATTTTCTAAACAAAAAATCTGGTATATCAAGACCTTTAAAACGAATTTTAAATCTAAAACTCATTTTTGGCTCAACCCACAGTGGTTTTTCGCTTCTCGGATTACTGCTGAATTCAGCATCTTGTTCTTTTGGCAAATCTGCCAATTCAAATTTTTCTACTTTTTTTAATTTACTCATATTATCGTTAATTTAATTGATGTTTTTTAAAAGTCAATTGTTTACGATAACTATTATGTAAAAAAAATTATTTGTTTTTTTTGAAAAACATATTTTTTGAAAATTATTTTTTGTAAATAGTAGTTCCGCCAATTTTGCCGAATGGCTGTTTTGTAACCTGGATAACTTCACATTTATTGTCTTCTTTTTGAGATAGCTCTTTTGCTAAATTTTGAGCTTCTTGAATCGCAGAAGAATCATCTTTTCCATATACATAACATTCTAAAGAAACTACATATCTTGTTTCTTTTTCTTCAAATACTTCTGTTAATATTTTATTTACTCTTTTTCTAACCTCAAAAAGAGACAGCTGATTTGGGTCTTTTGTTAATTTATCAAAAGCAATTTTAACATCAGAAGGACTATATTCTTCTTCAGAGTAATCTTTATTAAATTTTTTAAAAAATTCTTCAAAAGTTGGTAATTTTTTATCTACAGATAAATCAAAATTATTATGCAAAAAATATTCTACATCACTATTCAATTCTTCATTCTTTTCTTTATTTTTTTGAAATTCATAAGATTGTAGTATATTTAAAACATCTTCATCATCAACTCCGAATTTGTTTGCAATATCCGATATTTCCCCAGCAAAACGAATAGGATAAAGCATGTCTATTTCATCCCAAATTTCTTTTTTCATAAATTCTTGTCCATGTGGAGTATTTATTTCTCCAGGAATGTTTTGTTGTGGTGCTGGTTTACCTGACATATTTTTTAATTTAAATAGTTTCTTTTTTTATAATTCCAGCAGATATAAGATTATCTATTATTAATTGCTTATTTTCTTTCAAATCTTTTTCCCAACATTCAAAATGATTATATCCCATCCCTATGGCAATATTTTTTTTCATTATATCATTTTGTTTTATGTGTTTTTGATATCCACTAAATTCATCATAAACCCTACTGTCTCCATGCCAATATGTTCCCTGCACTTCTACAAGAGTTTTTGTTTCTGGCAAATAATAATCAAATATCTTTCCGTTAAGAATATACTGAGATTCAAATTTTACACCATGTTTGTTTAATATACTTTTAAATGTTTTTTCTGGAGCGGTCATTTTTTTGCTCATTTTTTTGGCATATTTTTCCAAATCTTGTTGAGCAGTTAATGCTGTTGAAAAAGCTCTTTTTTTTGCTTTTTTGTATAGTTTTTTGTATTTAGCTGAATGTTTCATTCTCTGGAGTAAGATTTAACTTCTGTATTTCAATATAATTATCAAGACTATCTAAAGAATTTAATTTATAAATAAGCATTTGTTTATCTCCGTCCCCAGGATATTCGTCTTGAATGTAATTTATTGTTTCTTCAACTGATAAATTTATTGTATCTTCAAATAATTTTTTTAAATCTTCATAAGCTTCAGAATTTTTTAATGATTCAATTTTTTGAAACTCCATATATAAACGAATCAATTCTTTTACAACTTCTTTTGTCATAGTAAAATCATAATCATCATGATACATTTCGGCTGACATTGTTGGATTGTTATGAAGTTTATCATTTGCTTTTTTTACGAAATCTTCATAACCATTGCAATCTTTTATGTGAACATCATATTCCATTCCAGCTCCAATAGTTTTTTTTCTATCAAACTCCATCCAAAAAGTTTCTATTTTCAATCCCCAAACATCATCAACTTTTCTTCGCCTTACAGCACATATTATTTTATAATCACTTGCATGAGTATATAAATAAAAAATCCAATGCTGGTAATCCTGGTCTTCAATATAATCTTCTAAATGAAAATCTTTTAAATATTTAACATCTTTTATTATAGTATTAGCAAAATCCTGTCCATAAGAATACAATAAGTTTTCTAAAAAAATTTTTCTAATTTTGCTCCTAAGAAGATTACTCATAAATATAAATAGTTCATAAAATAAAAAAACCCATACTTTTGTATGAGTCTTTCTTTAATTAAACAGTTATTTATTTAACCGCAATTTCAATCTTTTTCTCAGGAAGCTTTTCTATTTTTTGCTTTGGAATTACAATATTCAAAACTCCATTTTTTAACTCAGCCTCAATTTCGTTTTTTATAACGTTTTTTGGAAGATAAAATGATTTTTTGAAAGAAGTTTTTTCAAAATCTTTTCTATGAAAAGAATCACTGTTGTTTTCAGTTGTTTTTTCAACATCAGCCGAAATAGTTAAACTTTCATTTTCAAAATTAATTTTTAAATCTTCTTTTGAAAAACCTGGAACCTGTAAATGAACAAAAAATTCATTTTCATTTTCTCCATAATTTGTCTTTACAGATGTTGGCAAATCAAGCAAAAATTTGTCAAAATAATTCATAAAAGAATTTTCTGCTTCAAAAGCACTTGCAAATGGGTTAGTTAAACCACCAAAAATTGTTCTTGTTTTTAAATTACTCATAGTTTTACGTTTTTTAAAAGTTATATTTCAATTCTTGTGCCAAGTCAATTTGTCATGACAAATTATCCGCTATAAACTTTTCAAATTGAGGTTGAGACATTCCTCCGACCATTTTCGCTTTTTGTGAGCTTTTATCAATAAAAATTATGGTTGGAATGCTTCTAATTCCATATTTTTCTGATAACTCTTTTTCTTCATCAACATTTACTTTTACAAACGCAACATCTTTAAAATCTTCATTTTCAGATACTTTTTCAAATGTTGGCGCAAATGATAAACATGGGCGACACCATTCTGCCCAAAAATCAATAACTATTTTTTTTCCTGAGTCAATCAAACTAAAAACTTCTTCTTTTGTATATTTTTTCATATTTTTATTTTTTTAAATTTTAAATTAAAAAGGCATATCTTCGTCTTTTTTTGGGTTATCAAAAACTGGTTCTTCTAATACAACTTTTTCTTTTTTGGTCGCTTTCTTTTTTCCAGTTTCTTTTTTAACAACAGGTTGAACTGGAACTTCTTTTGTTTCTCTAATTCTCCACACAGATAAATTATTCCAATAACTTGTTCCATCCTTGGAAGCTTTTCCATTAATATTGAAGCTCAAGAAAACCTCATCTCCTTCCTGGTATCCATCAAGCAAAGGAACCATTTTTTGTGTAACTTCAAATTTTATTTCCTGTGGATAATCTTCTTCGGTTCTAATAACGAACTCTCTTTTTTCAAATGTTTCTTTGAATGTTTGTTTTTCGTAAAGCTTAATGATTTTACCCTTAATCTCGTAACTCATAATTTTTTGTTTTGTTTTTTGTTAAAATAAATTAATATCTTTTATTGAATCTTTTGTAAAAGTTTTGTATATTACTTTTTTTGGGTCAAGATTGTTTTCTCTCAAATAATAATCTAATCTGCCAATTTCATAAAAAAAATCTTTAATTGTTTCTTTGTAATTTTGAACTTCTTCTTCAGTCATTCCTGTCTCATCAATTTCCCAACCAGTTAAATATCTAGCTCCTTCATCTTCTAATATATTTAATTCGTTCTTTAAATCTTTTAATATTTTAGCTCCTAAAATAAATCTTGGAGTTTGTGACCCATCTTTTTTTAAATATGTAAAAGTTGCTGTTTTCATTGGTTAAATCTTTTATTTATAATTGTTTTTTTTATATTATTAAACTTTTCACCGTTATATAATATAAAATCTTCAAAAGAAAAGTAAAATATACATCTACTAAAACCAATGGTGTATGAATGTATTAAATCTTTTTTTGTATCCTGTTTTGCTGTCCATTGTTTAAAGTATACATCTTCTAATTTTAAATAATAGTCACCAAAAAACATAAAAGCATAATCAAGTTTTTCTGGATTCTCTGGAAATATTCTTTTTTTTGAATCAAATTTAAACTCTTCCCATTCTATTTTTGAAATATGAGAATAAGTATTTAAGCAAAAGTTAACTGTATTACTTTTAATTGAAGGTGTTTTGTCAGAAAGAAATTCACTAAAAAAAAACTCAGAAACAATATACCCTTCCATTATAAACTTGCTTGTCTTATAGGATATTTTTCATCAAAATTTAAGAAATCATCGCTTTTGTTGAATCTTGCAACAAAAAACTTTCCAGGCTTTAATAAATCTCTATTTCCTTCGTATTGCTTACCAAACATGTTTAGTTTCTTTGTAGAAGCTCCATCAGAAATAGTAAGAGAACAATAGTCGTTTCCTCTTTTAGTTTTTAATTTTTCAACTTTCTCTAAATAAAAATAATACCACTCACTTGGAGAATCAAAATTTATAGCAGATTTGATTGGTCTGTTATAAAGCCTAATAAATTCTTCCTGTATAAAAGCAATTTTAGACATAATTGTAAAGTCAATCATCGAAACTTCAAAAAAATCAGCTTCCTTTTGTTCTTCGCTAGTTGGTTCAAAAGTTTTATTTTCAGCCAACATTTCAGCAGCTTTCTTTTTCGTTGCTTTAGATATTTCTCTCCAAAAATTTATTTCTTCTCTTGAATTTGACCAAGAATCAAAAACTCCAGCTTTAACACAGGCTTCAAAAGCTGTTTTATTAAATTTAGACCACTTTGTTTCAAAAAATTGCTCCTTTGTCATTCCAGCCAGGTTTTTTTCAATAATTTCAGCATATGCTTTTTCTCCAACGCCATTGATTGACGAAAATCCCATAATTATCTCATTATCTCCTGTTATAGTGTATTCCCATCCAGAATGAAGAGAAGGCTTACTCACCTTAATTCCCTTGTTTGCTGCGCCTTGTATTGCGGAATAAAGCCACTTTTTATGTTTCTCTTTATCAGCTCCCCCTTTTTGGTTATTTAATAACGCACAATAAAACTCAACTGGATAATATTTCTTTAAAAAAAGAGTTTGCATTGTTAAATATGTATAAGAAACCGCATGACTATTAGAAACACAAATTCCATTTGCATAATAATTATGAAATTTACTATCAATTTCCAAATCCATAGTTTCTTCTTCTCCCAAATATTCAAGAGTATCGAAATCTAATTCTTCAAATCTTTTATCCATTTTTCTATTTTTTCTTTATTGTTAATTAAATCAAATTCCCAGATTTCTTCAAAATTATATTTATTTTCATTTAAAATAAAATTCTTTTTTCTTACATCTCTATTTACATTTTTTATTTGGACAGAACTTTTTGCCTCTTTGTGTCTTGTATTAGGATTGCAATGAAAATAATCTCCTTGTATTTCTATTAATAAATTATAATCAAATAATATAAAATCAAAAGAATATTTTCCATAACCAAATTCTTCTTCATAATTAATTTTTTGTTCGTCTAATATAGATTTAAATATATTATGCGGAACAGATTTTGTTTTTGGAAACAAACCATTTTTAAATCTTGATATTGTTTTTTCTCTCATTTTTTGTTTACTCTCTTCAGAATGCTTCATTCCAGTGTGTCCATGAATTTTTCTATTTTTTGCACTTTCAGACTGTTTATTTTTTGAACTAACAGAATGCTTTCTTCCTTTTCTATTTTCCCCAGCTCTTTTTAAAGATTCGCTACTATTAATATCTAAACCTTTGTTCCAAGGTGCTTTTCCAAACATTGGGTTTCCATTACCTATTCTTTCAATTTTTGTTTTTTCTACACTTTTTTTAAAATTTTCGTTATTTTTTGCAATATGTTGACTTATTTCTTCATAAGAACAATTAGAAGAATATTTTCCAAAAATTATGTTCCCACACAATTTATAACTTACAACATCATTTTTTATTGGACATTTAGGAATATCAAAAAAATCATTTAAAATTTGCAATATATTCTTGTTATACTTTTTTTTATAATAAAAATCAGCAATTTCAGATAAATAAAAATTCTTGTTTTTATTTTTTGTTTCTTCTTTTAACTTATTTCTGAACTCATTTAATGGAATTTTGTCTCCAGTAATATAATCTTTTGTAAAATAAATTTTTAAATTATTCATAATTTTTTATTATAAATAGTTTAAAAAAAAAATATTATACCGCATGACTTAAATTAAAACTTCCAATTTATTATTAATTATTTCTTGTAATGTTTTTTTCCCATATTTTGTCATTATTTTATGTTCTAATGTGCATTCGAGTATTTTTCCAGATTTTGTTTTTATTCTATATACTTTCTTTTTTCCATTATTAAATATTTGTTTTACTGGTTTATATTCTTTAATACAATCTTCTTCATTAAAACATAGAATGCTTTCTCCAATTTTTACTTCATCTATTTTTATTTTTCCTCTTGTTTCTGATTCTACTATATGGTTTTTTGTCAAACACTTATTAAAACTATATCCCAAATACTCAACTAACCATGCTTCTATGTCTTTTACTTCATGTTCCTCAAAACCTTTTTCTTTTGCACCTTCTTTAAATTTATCCCAAAGCTTCAAATATTCTTTATAACTCTTATCTCCTTTTTCTTTTTCAGATAATTCTTCTCCATTGCTTGATTTTGAAATAATCTTAGAAGCCTTATCCATCACTTTTCTTAAATTATCACCTTCACCCAAAGTCATTCCACCAATTGCATTTGCAATAAACATCAACTGTTCCTGATAAATCAAAACCCCCTTTGTATCTTTAAGAAGCGGGGCAAGCTTTAAATTTACATATTGAATATCTTTAGGATTTTGTTTGTTTTTTATGTAGTCAGTATGAGCATGAACCCCCATAGGACCAGGTCGATATAATGATGTTGTAGCAACTACTTCGTTAAAATTTTCTACATTTATGTTTTTTGCGAGATTTGTAATACCATCAGATTCAAACTGAAACACTCCTGAATTTGATGCGTTTTTTAATTCTTCAAACAATTCTGGGTTTTCAATATCTAAAAAGTTAACCTCATCAGTAATATCTTTTCCTGTTCTTTCTTTAACGTATTGTGTTGTTTGTTTTATAATGTTTAACGTTGTTAAATTAAGTCTATCCAATTTTAGTATTCCAAGCTCAGATAAATCTTTGCCAGAACCTGATTCCTGGAAACCAGAAACGATTTCTCCAGAAACCATATTCACAGGAATATTATGCCATATTGGACTTGAAGTAATAATAACTCCAGCAGCATGTTTTCCAAGACTTCTGATTTGACCTTGAAGTTTAATTGTGTTTTGTATTACTAATTTTGTTTTTTCATCATTCAACCAATTAACAACTCTTTTGTCAGAAAATTCTGCGTTTTTATATTTCTCAACCCACTCTTCAATACTTTCTTCCCACTTGTCTGGCATCTCTTTGGTTGCAGCAAATACGTCAGAAGAAAAACCAGCATCTAAACCAAGCGACCTTGCAACATCTTTAATGCACCCTTTTTCATTAAATGTATAAAAAGTAATTACTGGAAAAACTCTTTCTTTCCCATATTTTGTAAGAAGAAATTCTGTTGTTTTTTCATCACTTCCACTCTCAAAATCAACATCAATATCGGGTTGGGAGTTATGAATTAATAAATAATTTTTAAAATTATTTTCTTCATTTTTTGATGCATAAAAATAATGCTCGTTATCAAAACATAAATCATAAACCTTTCCACGATAATCTGTTTTCTTAATATTTTTAACTTTTGATATTTTCATTTTTTATTATTTTTTTAAAAAAATCAACACATTTATTTTCATCTAATTTCCAATCCTGTTCCCATATTTCATAATAAGAACAGTGCAATTCATTAATTATTTTTAATTTTCTTTCATTATCTTTTTCCCAAATTTCTTTAGCTGTTTTCTTTTTTGTTTTGTTAAAATAATCATCTTTATATATTTTAGGATTACAATGCCAATAATCTCCTTGAACTTCTACAACCATATTATAATCTTCGTTATAAAAATCTATTTTGTAATATGAATTATTAGATGAAACAAATTTTTGACCATAAACAGAACCTTTAAAATAGGATTTTTTAAAACCAATTTCACATAATTTTTCACAAATATCTTGTTCTATTTGAGATGTTTCTTTTATATTTGACATTAAAAACAAACTATTAGTTTTTTGCCAAGTAGTGTCAAAAAAAATATTTTCAACTCCATGTTTTTGAATCATAGTCTCAGTAATGGCAGAATAATGATTCCCACGTTTTAAAAAATATTCAACACCATAATTGTCTAACATAGTATTTTGTATTTTATTTTTAATCTTATCTGAATGAATAGGAGCTGTCATCCAATTTTCTGATTCATTATTTTCATTTAAAGATTTTTCATATTTATTTCTATATTCTGATGTTTTATAATATTCAGATTTATAATCATATTCATTTAAAACAAATCCTTTTGACCAAAATTGTTTTCCTTTCCTGGTAGGATGAAGGGAAATAATTTCATTTTTTTGATAATAAGGATTAAAAAACTCAAAACAACTATTTGTCAAATCATATAATTTGTCTCCACTTTTTAAATAAATATAAAATTTTGAAAATTTTTTATATATAATTTCATCAATATTTCCAATTAATTCATTCTTATAAATTAATTTCTTTCCAACAAGAAAAGATGGCGATGTATATAAATCAATTTTATAATTCCATTTTTCAATTTCTTCTTTGGTTGCTTTTGGCAAATTAAATTTTTTTACTAATTCTTCCATAATTTAAAATCTTTATCAATAAATATAGACAAAAATTTAAAAAACCAAAACATAATCATCTTCAGTAATATCTTTTACTTTTACATCTATTCTGTTTCCGTTTCTTATAACGGGAACTAAATGGTTTCCAGTTAATTCGACTGAAGCTCCATCTTCTGTTTCTATCAGAAACACTTCTTCTTCTGGTTCTAAATCTCTACTTATTACTTCAACTAATTTCCCTTTTCCAGTTTCTGACATTACATCATCTTTTATGGTTACTTCGGAAACTTTTTTATTTTTTCCATTCTTTAAAAGAACATAATTGTTTTCGGTTAAACATTTTCTTTCTGGATTCATAAATCTTTCAAAATATAATCCAAATCTGATAGGGTCAATTTTTGTAATGCCCAAACACCAAGACAAAAGACAGCCAGCAGCGGAATTATGAACAGAAACTCCTTCTATGTTATATGAGCTTGTATTTTCAACAGTTAAATCATAAACGTTTCCTTTATATTTCTTTACAGTTTTTCTTTTTAATTTCGCCATTTTTTATTTCTTTATGTTTTTTTAATGCTTTTCGTAACCAATGATAACCAAAATCTTTCAATTCAACAAGTCTAAATTTCATTTTATTTTCTAAACACCATTTATGTCCAGCTTTATTTTTTATTTCTTTTTTCATACCAATGAATAGTATGAAAAATTGTTGGCTCCAGCAGAGGTTTTGTTTTCCTATTTATTCTTCGTTATAGCACAATTTATTAACATTTTTTCTAAATCTTCTATGGAATCATCAAGTTTGTTTAAAAAATAAAATTCACTCAATTCTTTTGCCTTTTTATTATATGCATACGCAGCGGCAACATCCGTTTTGTAGGTTCCTAAATAAAAATATTTTTTATTAAATTTTATTGTTGCTCTATAATTTCCATTTCTAAGATATACTCCTTTAAATTTTCTTTTTTTAACACTTCTATTAAAAGAATTTTCTTGAAACGAAACAAATCTTAAATTATTTTTTAAATTATTTAAAGGGTTTCTGTCTATGTGGTCTATATATTGACCACTAATTGCTCCCATTATTTGTCTATGCATTCTAAAACACTTTAACTTACCTTTTGTTCTTTTATACCTAACTGCATAACCGTTTTTATTATACCATTTATATTTTGACAACATATCAAAACATTCATCATCAACATTAGTTATTTCTCCTGAGAATAGTATTATTTGTTTCATAAACAATTTATGTCTGATATATTATCTTCATTTGTTAATTCAATTGCTTTAACCCAACTCCTATTTATGGTAAGAATCTCATGGTCTTTAGTGCATTTTATTATTCTACCATCTTCAAATTCAAGCTCTACAATTTCCTCATCAACATTATAAACCATTGTGTCTGTTACTGTTTGTTTGTTACCATGAGCATCAAAAACAACATCGCCTTTTTCTATAGTTTCAATCGGTGCATATAATCCATCTTCCATTTTAACTCTACTCCCAGGAACAAAACATCCACGACCTGGTCCAACTGCAATATCATTTTGTCCACAATACCTTATTAATTCCCAAAGAACAAGAAAATAATCAAGCATTTTTTTATCTCCAATAACCTGCAACTCATAATCAAGACGAGCCTGGTATTTTTCAAGAACATTTTTCGTAACAACTAAAATCCCTTTCTCATGACAGCTTTTCAGTCTTTGTTTTAATTTACCATGAGCCAGTTTTGTTATTATCTCAGTCGCATCTGTGGTTTTAAATACGTCAATAACATCTTGAGTAGCTTCATATTTTGGAAACTTCTCACTTGTATCAAACTTAAAATTGCATTCATCAGCAACTTTTCCAGTTTCTTTTATAGCCAAATCCACAAGCCATTCAGGATAATTAAAATCAAGTGATTTGTTGAATTCAAAAATCTTTTCAGAATTACAAAAGAAAAAACTTCTATTTCTATCATACGACATATCTTCAACAGAACTCTTTTTTCCCATTGCAACCATAATATCTTTTAAATCAGCATCTTCTTCATGTGCATATAAAACATTGTTTGTAACTATAACCCTAAGATTATATTTTTCAGCCATTCTAAGAACAAATTCATTATGAATTTTTTGGTCATAAGATAAATTAAACTCTATCTCAATCAAAAGATTTTCTTTAAATACTTCATATAATTCAATTAAAGCTTGTTCAGCTAAATCTTCTCTGCCATAAGATAAAAATTTTTGTATTTTTCCTTTAAGACCAGAAGTTGTTACAAAAAGACCTTTACTATTTTCAAGAAGCCAATCTGTTTTTATTCTTCCTATATAATAAAAACCTTGGTCAAAAGACATATAAAGAAGTTTATTTAAATTCGTGTATCCTTCATAATCTTTTATAATAACTTTTAAAGAAGTGTTTTCTCCTTCATATTTTTTTTCTTCAAATTTTCCAATATTATCATTTAAGTTTAATACAGCACCAAAAACTGGCTTAATTTCATGCCCTTTGCAAGTTTGATAAAAATTAAAAGCTCCAGATAAACTTCCAAAGTCAGTTATGCCAATAGTTTTTTGACCATATTTTTTTGCTAATTTACAATATTCATCAGCAGAACCAGCCGCCTGGAATATCGAATAAAAAGTATGAACCCCAAGATGAACAAAATTTGGATTGTTATAAACAACTTCTTCACTATTGCTTTTTGATAAAAGGTTTTTTGCTTTAGAAAAATTTAAAGGAACTCTCTTTTTATCAAAACCTAAAACGCCCGACTTCTTTAATTCAAAAAAACATTTACCTAAAGCTTCAACGTCCACAATTGCATCATGAGCACCAACAATGCCTACTCCAAATAATTTTGTGTGTAATTCTGTTAGACTGGGCCACTTAAATCCTCTTGAACCTTGTATTTGACAAAAATCAACACCTAACTCTTTTGTGTCAATAAATTTAATTTTATAAAGATTATTTTCAACCTCTTTC
>Ga0316217_10001637_pt1 | contig 28576 bp, 22 predicted proteins | sample 1anoAmetaG_FD_203633 | JGI IMG/M metagenome (GOLD analysis project Ga0316217, IMG submission 203633) | Freshwater microbial communities from Trout Bog Lake, Wisconsin, USA - 1anoA | ecosystem: Environmental > Aquatic > Freshwater > Lake > Hypolimnion/Profundal zone | place: USA: Wisconsin... | reverse complement strand
GTCCGGTCGACGTCCCACTCCTCGTTCAGGGCGTAGTTGTCGGCGCTGAACGAGCCGCCGCGCCAGTCCTCGGTCCAGATGACGCTCGACGGGGCCCCGGCCGCGCGCAGGGCGGAGGCGACGGCGCGGACGTTCGCGGACCCGAAGATGGCGTCGTTCCACGGGGCGAACGCGAACGCCGGCGGTACGCGCGGACGCCCGAAGTGCTGCGTCGAACGGCCCAGCGCCTCGTGGGGCGAGGGGCCGTAGAAGAGGTTCAGCGTCACGGGGAGCTCGAGCTCCATGCGAGCCACGTCGCTCCGCTCCGAGCAGAGCGCGAACGTCGACCTGTGGACGGTGTCGGCCACGACGACGTACCCCCTGCTCGAGAGGAACTCCGGCAGCGGCATGTACGCCGAGTGTCTCCGCCCGAGGAGGTACCAGAGGCCGGTCGGGTCGTCCGTCGTGAGGTCCTTGCCGACCCCCTCCTCCTGGATCCAGATGGGGATGGTCTCCTTGCGCGCGTCGACGCCCCACGTCTGCGCGCCGAAGCCCGCGAAGTGGTCGGCCGCGCTGCAGCCGAAGCCCCACGAGATGCGGCGCCGCACCGGGCCGGCGTCGGTGGAGGCGTCGGGCGCGCCGTCCCCGGCGGTGATCGCGACGACGAGGTGGTCGGCGTCGTCCCCCTGCGACGCGGCGAGCGACGCGACGCGCGTCCCGTCGGCGGTGAGCAGGTCGACCGTGGCGCCGGAGACGCGCGCGGTCGTGACGACGCGCCACTTGGTGCTGGTGTCGTCCACGACCTCGAATGACCCGTAGGACATCGTGTACGCCGTCGAGAGGTCGCGCACAGCGAAGCCGGTCATCGGCGGAGCGTCGTCGTTGGCCGACTGGGGCTTCCCCACGGCGGCGGAGGTGTCGACCCCCTCCAGCAGCGCCCCGCCGTCCGGCCCGAGCACGGAGACGTTCGCCGTGGAGGGGACGACCCGGAGGCTCAGGTTGCCGACCGGGATGGTGTCCGCGACCGGTGAGGCCTTCGCGTCGCTCGTCCCGTCGCGCGTCGCGTCCTTGCCGCCGTCCTTCTTCGCCTGTCCTGCCTCTGCGGCCGGGTGACCCCCGCCGTCCGGCGACGTGGATCCAGACTGGGACGTGCAGCCGGCCGCGGTCAGCGCGGCGATCAGAGTGACGAGTCGGACGCGCATGCCGGCCAGCTTGCCAAAAGCCCCCCGGCCACGCAACGAGGCCGCCGACGCTCAGTCGTCGTCGTCGCGCCGGGCACCCGTCGCGGGCTCGCGCACGGCCGCCGTCCCGGACGCGCAGCCGCGCGCCACCTGGAGGCCGCACGCGAGCGCGCGGTTGAGCGCCTCCGTCGGCGCGACGTCCTCGTGAGAGAAGTCGAAGCCCGCAGTGGCGGTCGCCCAGTAGCGGGCGTCCCCGCGCGGTAGGGCCGCGACCTCCCCGGACGCCGGAGGCGGGAGGGGGAGGGTCGAGGAGCGGAGGACAGCGGGCACGATCGCCGTGAAGGGGGCGACGTCGACGGCGACGTCGAGCACGTCCGCCATCGGCCGCGCCGCGCCGTCGTGCTGCCCGAGCGCCGGGATGCCGAGGAGCAGCTCGATGGTCCGGAGGACGCTCACGGTCGTGTACGCCGTCGACACGACCGCGCCGCGCCGCGCGTGACCGCCGGCGAAGAGCGCCAGGCTCCGGTGGGCGTCGACGTGGTCCGAGCCGTTCTGCGCGTCGTCCTCTAGCGCGACGACGAGCGTGGTCTCCCAGTACGGGCTGTGGCTCACCTTCTCGACGATCCGCCCGAGGGCGTAGTCGTGGTCGGCGATCTGCGCGTCCGGGGTCCGGAGCCCGTCCTCCGCGGCGTCGAACCGGCCGAGGTGATCGTGCGGCAGGCGGACCGTCTCGAGCGACGGGAGCCCGCCGCTTGCGACGAAGGCGTCGAACTCGCGGGTCCATTCGTCGACCCGCCAGTAGTCGGCGAAGGCCATGTCGAAGCCGCGGTAGTACGGGTCGGTGGTCGCCTCGAGCGAGGCGCGCGTCGGGAAGGCGACGCGGGTGCTCGTCTCGGCCGGGTGCGGGAGCGGCGGGACCCGGGCGGAGTCGGTGAGCGGGAGGCCGTACCGCCAGTCGTCGACGAAGCAGCCGTAGTTGCGGAACGTCAGCCCCGCGCTCATGGCGACGTCCCAGAGCAGGCCGCGCCCCCCGTCGGCGGGCCCGTCCACGCCGCCGACGTCGCGCGTGCCGGGGAGGAGATCGGCCGAGCGCGGCGTCCGCGGGTTCCACTCGAGCCGCCCCTCGAGCGTGGCGCGGCCGACGTTGATGTTGCGGTTGGTCCCCTCCCAGTCGTAGCTGTGGTGTCCGCGCTCGCCGTACTCGACGGGGACCGCCTTCTCGGCCACGTCGGTCGTTCGGCCGCCGACCGTCCACTGCCAGCCGTCGCCGGAGACGCCGCCGGTGTCGAAGAAGCGGTCGAGCGTCACGAACCCCTTCGCGAGGGCGTGGGCGTTCGGGGTGGTCGCGGCCCCCCAGTGCACCAGCGACGCGTCGCCGTCCGCCCCCGGCACGTCGCCGAGGATCTGGTCGTAGGTCCGGTTCTCTCCGATGACGAAGATGACGTGCTTCACCTTGCCGCGGAGCGCCTCGAAGATCGGCGGCACGGGGGCGCCGCCGGCGCGGTTGTTCCGGAGCGACTGCGCGGTGAGCTGCGAGAGCGCCCGCGCGTCGGGGAGGGGGAGGGCGAGCAGGCCGCCGTGCGTGAGCTGCAGCGAGAACTGGTTGCCGGTGCCGGGGGCGTAGGGGCGCAGCCGGGCGCGCTCCGCGTCGCTCCAGGGGCCGAGCGGGTTCGGGCCGGTCGGGCTCTTGCCGTGCGCGACGAAGGCGCGGCGCCCGTCCTTCGAGAGGGTGACCGCGTTCGGGTAGAAGCCGGTGGGGACGAGGCCGAGGACGGCTCCGGAGCGCGAGGCGTCGCCGACCGCGATGACGGCGAGCGTGTTGTTGCCGCCGTTGGTGACGTAGAGCGTCCGCTCGTCGGGGGAGAGGGCCAGGGCGTTGGGGTTGGACCCGCGCTCGGAGCGGAGGGCGCCCGACGCCGGCGTATCCGGAGCTGCGGTGGAGATCTCGAGCACCGACGCTCCGAGGGCCGTGTCGATGACGCTGACGGTGTCGCTGTTCGCGTTGGCGACATAGACGCGCGTGCCGGCGCGGTTCGCGACGAGCTTCGTGGGCTCCCCGCCGACGCGGATCCTCCGGACGACCCTGGCGCCGGCGAGGTCGACCTCGACGACCTCGCGGTCGCGCTGGCAGGTCACGAAGGCGCGTGCCTCGTCCAGGGCGAGCAGCCCCGCCGGGAACTCCCCCCCTGCCACGCCTCCGCCTGGCTCGAGCCTCACCTCGGCGACGACCCGCCGGGCGACCGGATCGACCACGCTCACCGAGTCGTGTTCGTGGTTTGCCACGAGGACCCACGCCCCCGACGGGGTCACCGCGACCCCTGCAGCGAACGGGCTCACCTTCAGCCCGAGCCCGCCATACCCTTCCCGGTCGAGGTGACCGAGCGCGATCGGCTCGCCGTCCTCGCGCCACGCGCCGCGCTCCTCGACGAAGGCGTGGAGGACGTCGTCGGAGCCGCCACCGACGTAGAACCGTCCGCCTCGCGGGTCGAAGGCGAGCCCGCCGAAGCTGTTGGGGACCGGGAGCACCTGGAGCTCGCGCGGCGTGCCGGTGGTCACGTCGTAGGCGAAGACGTACTCGCTCGACCCCGGGTCGGCGAGGCGCCCCCGGGCGTCGAAGGTCCGGTTGTGCCCGGAAGTGAGCACCAGGAGCGTGCCGCCGTCGGGGGAAAGGGCGCTCGCGACCGCGTTTCCCGCGCGAAGGAGCGGGGCCGACGCGACGTGTGGATCGAGCTCGAACAGCGCCGCCCCCGGCGCGGCGTCCGGGGTGAGCGCCATGCCGTTCGGGAGGCCGACGACGTCGGTCATGAAGAGGGACGCCGCGCGGAGCCTCGCGCCAGGGGCGAGGTCGAAGGGGGGGAGCGGTGCCGGGACGCTCGCGGCCCCGGGCCCTCCGCACGCCAGCGCGGCGCACGACGCGACCATCGCGACTCTCGACCCGAGGCTCCTCGTCCGCTTCACGGCGACACCATAGCCGAGTGACGGCGCCCTCCCCAGGCTCGCGCTGCGTCCGGCCCGCGCCGTGCTCCTGTCCGTCGCCCTCGCGTCGACCGTCCCGTCGGGAACTTCAGCCCCTTCGCGCGGTCCAAGGTAGCCTCACGCCAACCCCCGAGGCTGCCTTGCTCCGTGCCTGCTCCCGCGTCACGCTCCTCTCGCTCGCCTCACTGGCCGCTGCTGCGTGCGCCGGGGCCGCGCCCCCCGCGCCGGTCTGTCCGGCCGTGCCCCCGCCGGTCGCCGTCGCACCGGCCCCTCCGCCGCCGTCGGAGCCGTACCTCCGCGTGAGGGTTCAGCCTCGCGTGGAGCCCGGCAAGGTCGTTCACGTCGACCTCGAGCTCCTCTCGCTCGCCCCGCTCGGTCCCTTTCGCCTCCTGGCGGGGGCTCCCGAGCTGCTCGCGCACGTCACGCTCTCGGACGCGACCGGGGCCATCGAGGCGAAGGTCACCGCGGACGGCGAGGGGCTCGTCCTCACCCCCTCGCGCGCGCCCGCCGGAGTGACGCGCCTGTCGTACGACGTCACGGCGAACACCGAGTCGCCCTGGCGGCCGCTCTCCGAGCGCGTCCTGGACGACCGCTTCATCGGGGCCGGCGAGGGGCTCCTCGTGCTCCCCGAGGGGCTCGACGATCAGGTCGTGCCGGTCGAGCTCCTCGTCGACGGCTCCTTCCTCAGGGCGCCGAACGCCGCGTCGACCGCGGGGGTCGGGGCGACGCACCGGACGCGGGGGCGGCCGCGGGGGCTGCGCCACCTCACCTTCCTTGCCGGGTCGATGGGGGCCGCGGTCTTCGACGCCATCGAGGGGCACGACGAGGTAGCCTGGCTCGGGTACACGGCGTTCGACCCTCGCCCGGTCGCGGCGGAGGTGGCCGGGGTGCGGAGCGCGATGGCCGAGCTCTTCCACGCGCAGGAGCCCCCGCCAGCGACGCTCCTCTTCGTCACGCAGCCGCGGCCGCTCGGTTCGTACAGCACGACGCCGAGGACGGGCGGGCTCCTCGTCCAGCTCGGCCCGTCGGAGCCGTGGTCCGCGGCGCTCCGCGTCTCGGTGGCGCAGCAGCTGGTCCGCCCCTGGCTCGGCGGGGAGCTCCGGGTAGGGCCGCGCGAGGGGGAGCGCGCCGCCGAGGGCTACTGGTTCAGCGAGGGGGTCGCCCGCTTCTTCGTCACGCGGCTCCTGGCCCGCCTCGGCCTCTTGCACCCCGACGACGTCCGCGACGAGCTCGTCGGCGAGGTGTCCGCCGTGCTCGCCTCGAAGCACCGGGGGCAGACGAACGCCGAGCTGGCGGCGCTCGCGAAGACGGACGACACCGCCCAGGCCCACCTCGTCGCCCGCGGCGCCCTCTACGCGGCGCGGGTCGAGGCGCTGGTCCGCGAGAGCTCGAAGGGGGCAAGCTCGCTCGACGCCGTGGTGGTCGAGCTGCTCACCATGGCGCGGAAGGAGCAGCGGGTGCTGCCGGCGTCGGCGTGGGTCGACGCCCTCGCGCGGGCGCTTGGGCCCGACGAGCGCGACGTGTTCGAGCGGACGATCGTCCGCGGCGACGAGGTCGTCCTCCCCCGCGGCGTGCTCGGCCGCTGCTACCGCGCAGGCACCGGTGACTACGTCGCGTTCGATCTCGGCTTCGACGCCGCGGCGACCCGCGAGGGGAAGACGGGAGAGGTGGTCGGGCTCGAGGTGGGCGGACCAGCGGCGCGAGCCGGGCTCCAGGCGCACGACGTCGTCGAGGCGGACTACCGCGACGGGCATCCGGAGGTGCCCGTGAAGGTGACGGTGAAGCGCGGCGCGGCGACGCTGCACCTGACCTATCTGCCCGCCGGCGAGCGCCACCGCGGGCCCGTGTGGACGCGCACGCCGGGCACGCCGGACGATCGCTGCAGCGACGCCTGGTGAGCGGACGACAGCGAGGCCGCGTCCTACCGGATCGGCGCGCGGTTCGGCTGGCCTCCCGGGAGGAGCGGGAAATATCGGAGTGAGGCCTCGCGCAGCGGGGCGCACGACGCCCCTTCGACGTGCTCCTGACCGGTCGCGAGATTGACGCAGTTCCAGTCTGCGTCCCAGGGCTGCGCGACGAGGGCGCGCCCCTCGCCGAGCATCCCCCACGTGTTGAGCGGGCAGGGGAAGACGGTCGTGCAGTTGGTCACCGGGACGGGGGCGGCCACCGAGGGGCGCGCGAGGAGGCTCCGCCCCGGGAGCGCGGCGCGCACCGGCGCCATCGCCAGGCCGTTCAGCGCGCCCAGCGCGTCGAGGATCGTCGGGACGAGGTCGAGGTGGGTCACAAATGCGTCGGCGTGCGCCGCGAGGTTCCGTCGCTGCTCGTCGTCGAGCGCCCTTCCGCTGGCGGCCACCCACCCGGGGACGTGGACCTGCTCGTCATAGAGGTTCTGTCCGTGGTGAATCGCGCCGTGCTCGCCGAAGGCCTCTCCGTGGTCGCTCGTGAGCAGCACGACCCACGGCGACTCCTTCTGCTGTTCCACGAACGCCGAGAGGCACGCGGCGAGGGCGTGGTCCTGCGCGTAGATGGCGTCGTGGTAGGCGTTCCGGAGGTGCGGGAGCCCGGCCCAGGTCACGACCTGCTGGGTCGGCTGGAAGGGGGCGCGCGTCGGGTCGATGAAGTAGGGGGCGTGCGTGCCGAGCAGGTGCAGCACCAGGAAGAACGGCCTCGGCAGGCGAGGCAGCTCCGCCACGCACCGCTCCGAGAGGCGCCGATCGGGGTCCATCTCCACGGCGTCGTCCTCGTCCTCGAAGCGCCGCCCGAGGAGCGACTCTTGCGTGATGAGCGAGTCGACCGAGCCTCGCAGATCACGGTCGAGCACCGTCGAGGCCTGCGCCGACCAGTACGCGACGTAAGGGGCGCGCCCGTCGACGCGGACCGCGCGGACGAAGTCGAAGACCGTCGGGAGTGCCGCCACGGGGTCCGAGGCGCCGGCCAGAGGCCGACCGGTGAAGAGGGCCGCGACGGAGAGGGCAGTGTAGCTCGCCACCGAGCGCAGCTGGCGGAGCGGGACCCGGTCGGGGAAGAGCGCGCTCACCTCGGGCGAGAGCGCGCAGGCGCCGTTCGGGTCGCTGCAGTAGCTCGACGCGCCGACGCTCTCGGTCAGCACGAGGATGATGCTCGGCGCCTCGTCGCGCGACGAAGGGAGCAGCGGGAGCCGGGGCGCCGCCGCCGACGCCGGGCGGCGCGGGCCCCATAGCACCCTCGACGCGGCGATGACGCGGAGCTCGGGCGTGAGCCCTCCGGGCGGAGCGAGGGCGACCGATCCGAGGACGATCGCGGCGAGGACGGCCTGCGCGCCGCGCGATGGCGCGATCGGCAGCGCTGGCAGCCACCGGTACTCGACCGCGAAGACGAGGGCGGTGAGCCCGATCGCCGCCGGCAAGAGCCGGATCGCGATCGGCCGGACGTCGGCCCACCCGTGGGCGGCGCTGGCCACCACCTGGAGGTCGAGCAGCGTCCCGTAGTAGCGGTACACGAGCCCGTCCACGACGAGGGTGGCGGCCGCGAAGAGCGCCAGGCCCGCGCGCGTCGCCCGGCCGGCACCCGAGGTCGCGAGGAGCGCCCAGAGGGCGACGCTCGCGACCAGACCCGCGAGCGCGCCGGGGTGCTGCGCGTACCCGCGAGGGCCCCGCACGACGGCGTCCACCACGGCGAACTGCGCAGAGAACGAGGCCGTGCGGCCGAGGGTGCCGAGACCGTCGAGTCGGGTGCGCGAGGACGGAGCGCCGGTCACACCCACTTCTTCGTCTTGAACCACCCCCACACCAGCAGCGCGAGCGCCGCCATCTCGGCGACGGCGAACGCGCGCCCCCAGGGCCAGGAGAGCTCGGGCATGTTCTTGAAGTTCATCCCGTAGAAGCTCGCGATGAAGTTGAGCGGCAGGAGGACGGTCGACATCAGCGTCAGGCGCTTCACCGTGTCGTTCATCCGGTTCGACTGGACCGTGAGATAGGCGTCGACGAGGCTGGTGACCGCGTCCTTGTAGTCCTCGGCGTGCTCGTCGACGCGCGTGAAGTGGTCGTAGACGTCGCGGAAGTAGAGCCGGCAGTCCTCCGGGATCTGTGTCAGGTCGCCGCGCGAGAGGCGGCGGAGGATCTGCCGCTGGTGGTGCGTCGTCCGCGTGAGGGCCTGGATGGACCGGTGGAGCGCGAAGAGGTCGGGCAGGAGATCCTTCCCGTTGGCCAGCCCGGCGCGGAGCAGGACGTGCTCCTCTACGCCGTCGATGCGCTGGCGGAGCGAGTTGATGTACGGCTCGTACCGATCGACCAGGCCGTCGATGAACGCGTGCGCGAGCCACGCCGGGCCGCGCTCGAGCAGCTGAGGGTTGCGCTGGAGGCGCTCGAGGAGCACGCCGGTGGCGGGGCCCTCGCGGTGCTGCGTGAGCACGAACGTCTTGCCGATCACGACGTCGAGGAGGCCCAGCTCTGCGTTGAGCGGGTCGTCGGTGCGCCCGATGGCGTGCACCACGATGTAGAGGTGGTCGTCGAACTCGTCGATCTTCGGCACGGAGCGCTCGCCGAAGATGTCCTCCACGATCAGCGGGTGCACGCCGAACGTCGACGTCAGGAAGGCCTCGGTCGTCGGGCTCGGGTCGCCGATCTCGACCCACAGGTGACGGCCCGTCGTGTGGGCGGCGCGGATCGCCTCGAGATCGCGGATCTGGACGACCTTTCCATCTTCGATGACGTGTGCGTGCATCTGGCGGTCTGGGGTAGGCAGAGAACGAAGTGGGGGTGTGGCGCCGGCGGGCGCGACCCGCGCGCTCGCCCCCGCGGAGGATGGCGTGCCACGACCATCCTAGGCCAGGATCGGGCCGCACGCGTCCCGTTGCGACTCGCGCGCCACATGCCGGCAGCCCCCCGTGCCGACAGGGACGTCATCGCGCGGTCGGCGGGGGCTCGTCTGGCGCCTCCGGGTCGGGCGTAGCCGGTACCGCCATGTAGGAGACTTGCCTGACTTTCAGCGCGCGTCGCCCGCAGCCCGCGTGGCACCGCTCGAAGCAGCGTTCTCCCTCCTCTTCGGGTGGGCGTCCTGGGCCCCGCAGCTTGCGCCTGGTGTGGGATAGTTGTCGTGTTCACCGCGCGCGCCGCCGTTTCGCCAGCGGGAGGTCGGCGGAGCTGGACCGGTGGAGGGCCGCGGGTCGCCCCTACTTCAGCTTCGGGAGGGGGGGGGCGTTGAGCGTCAGGTGCTGCTCGCGCTGTCCCCGGTACTCGAGGATGCCGAGGTCGCGGACCGGGTCGGTCGGGTTCGGCCAGGGGGCTCGGACCGGGCGATGCTCCGGGTGGTCGATCTCGAGCACGCGGCGAACGGACTGGAAGTGCTCCCCGAGCCCCATCCCCACGACGGCCGCCTCGTAGATGTCCGGCCGGACCAGCCTGACGCCGCGACGGTGGTCGCTCTTCAGGGCGACCGGCTCGGAGAGGACCGCGGCGAGGGTGGTGGCGAGGACGACGAGCGCCCGGATGGCGGGGGCCGGGGCGAGGTACTCGGCCCCCCCGGTGGTGGGCCTGATCCTCTCACGCAGTGCATCAAGCAGGTCGGTCGCTGTCCCGGCGCCCCCGAGCGAGTCGCTCGGCATGGTGCGGAAGTCCCACCCCGGCTTCTCCATGCGGACGGTGAGCGTTCGCACGCCGACAGGCTGGATGACGTGCGCCGTGCGCCACTCGGGTCGCTTCCGAGCCCAGGCCGCGAGCCCCGTCCATGCCCGGCTGTCAGGGTGGGCGAGGACGGCGCCGGCTCGCACCTTGGCGCTCAGCGCCTTCCAGATGGTGTCGACGCCCGCGTCATGCAGCTCCTCGGTCGACAGGAAGAGGGAGCGCACGAAGTCCGAGTCGCGCTCGCCGGTCGAGCCAGGGAGGCGGGGCCCGGTGAGCGCGAGGAACGCGTCGATATCGAGCCCGAGCGAGGCGACGCAGGCGTAGACGTCGCTCAGCGTGATCTGGGGGAAGACAAGCACCATGGACATCGCGCCGCCTAGACCGCGTCTCGCGAGCGCGGACGACGCGCGACCGGGCGCACGCGGCTCAAGCGCGGACCACGGGCCCGAGGACCGGGCTCGCGAGAGCTCGCTCGGTGCGAGCGCGCGCCGCATCGAACGCGCGCGCCCCCTGCTCGAGGCGGAACGGCCCGACGCGCGGCAGCCCGTCCATCACCAGCGTGGTCATGTTGGCGCGCGCGGGGACCCGCATCGACGGGCTCCCGGGACGACGCCACGGTGACCGGGAGGCGAGGTGGTGAAAGAAGACGCGCTCCGCAGGCGGCATCCCCGCGAGACCAGGCCGGTCGGTCACCCCACCGTCGACGAAGGGGCGTCGGCCGATCCAGACCGGGTGAAACAGGAGCGGAACCGAGCACGACGCCTGGAGCGCCGGGGCGAGCGGTCCGCTCCCGAGGACGCGCACCCGGCGGGCGAGGACGTCGAACACGGAGACGGCGAGGGGCACGCGGCAGGCCTCGAAGGTCTTCGCGGGGAGTAGCTCGTCGAGCAGATCACGGAAGAGCCCCCCTCCGAGAAGGCCGGGCCCTGGGCGCGGGTCCCAGAAGCTCTCCCGGCGGAGCGTCATCAGCGTCGCGGCGAGCTCCTTCGCCGAGCGTCCGGACGCCCAGGCGCCGACGACCAGCGCCCCGGCGCTCGAGCCCGCGACCCGTGAAGGCGACAGCCCCGCCTCTTCGAGCGCCACGAGGACGCCGGTGTGGGCGAAGAAACCGAAGAACCCCGAGGACATGGCCAGCGAGAAGGGGGCCTCGCCGAGCCAGCTGGAGAGGGTCATCTGCGCCCGTGGGCCGGCCATCCGCGCGGCGACCTGCTCGTCGTCATCAGCCAACCTGAACCTAGGTAATCCCGGCGGCGCCCGTCGTGCAAGCCGAAGCTCGCGTCTCAAGGACCGCCCCCCGGGGCCGTACTACCGATCGAGTCCCAGCGAACGCCCCGATGCCTGCCGCATTCTCCCTCGCCACCCCCTCCGTCACCGACACCCTCGAAGGGATCGGTCGGGCGTTCTATGCGTCGTTCGACCGGGAAGGGGCGGGCGCCTTCGGGGTCGTCAGCGCACTCGTCATCGGTGTGCTACTCGTCGTCCTCATCTGGTGGGTGCTCCGGGAGAGCCGGCGAGAGCAGACCGAGCAGGCCCTCCTCGATGCGCGGCACGACACCGCGGTCTCGACGGTGGCCAGCGGCGTCGACCCGCGAGTCTGGGTCCGCGTCCCGGCCCACCTGCGGATGACGGTGCAGCGCAGGGACGGGCGCGACAAGCTCTACTACGACGAGTGCGAGACGCAGAACGTGAGCGCCGGGGGGATCGAGCTCCTCTCCCACGCCCCGCCCCCCGAGGGCCTCGCGATCCAGTTCACCCTCGACCTGCGCGAGAAGTGGCCGATCCCGCTCCGCGGTATCGTGGCGCGCGTGGACCCGGCCCTCATCGCTGGCGCCCCCTCGCTCGTCGCCGTGAAGCTCGGGCCGATCTCCACGCGGGAGCGCGATCGTCTCGTCCGGTGGGTGGCGCGCGAGCAGCGCCGCGAGATCGCCGAGGCCCGGCGCGGGCGAGTCTGCGCGTGCTGCCGGCGCCCGCTGGCCGACGACGCCAGCGACATGCACACCACCTGCGCCGCGGGGAAGCTCGCCGCGCCTGCTCGGCGGGCGCTCGGCTGAGCCGGCGCCTCGCGGCACCGGAACCCGCTCACGGCACGTAGACCTCGACGAGCGAGCTCGTGTAGTCCGTGAGCCCGGGGCCGTTCATGGACAGCACCAGGCCGAGCGCGTAGCTCCCGGGGGCCGACCCCGCGGGGACGGTGACCTGCAGCGTCGCCGCCCCGCCGTTGCCGAGCTGCCCGGTCGAGAGCGAGAACGTCGGCTGGAAGTCCGACGGATCGCTCGTGTAGGCCTCCGCGACGACGCTCCAGGGGGCGACAGGCGCCGTCGACCACCCCGTGACCTGGAAGGTGCCGGTCGCGCCTGCGGCGATGGCGACCGCGGTGCGCGGCTCGACGTCGGTGCCGAAGAACGGCTCCGGGGCGGGGAGGCACGGGTCCCCGCCCGTCGCCGCGGCCCTGTTCGAGTAGACGCGCTGGATGCCGGAGAAGCCCCCTTCGGCCCACTGCGGGGCCAGGAAGGAGCAGAGATCGCCGACCTCGCCGCCGAAGCTGGACCACGGGTCGTTCGGGTCGCTGATCGAGAACGCGAGGTCGGCGGCCGACGGGTCGGTCGCGGCCTCGATGAACTCGTGGGACACGGCTCCGACGAGCGCGTCCCTCGTCGAACCCGGGCACTCGGTGATGACACCGTAGGCAAAGGCCTGCCCCGAGCTCGATTGCGCGGTCTGGTAGTGATAGCCGCCGCCGCTGAAGTCGCACATCGCGACGCCGCCGGCCGTGACCGAGGTCGTGGACGGAAAATAGAACATGTAGATGATGGAAGGCATCCGCACGCTACCGCTGCCTCCCCCGACCGCGGCGTCTCCCCCCGCGTCGCCCCCGGCGTCGATCGCAGCGTCGATCGCGGCGTCGCCCCCCGCGTCAACCCCACCCCAGTCCGTCTCGGCCGGCAGCTGCGGCACGCTGGCGCCGGCGTCCGTGTCGGGGAGCGTCCCTGCATGAACAAGGGACTCGAGGAGCGCCTGGATCCCCGTGTCGTCGATGGTCGGCGGGGCGCGGGTCGTGAGCTCCACCGGGACGTGGGAGCCGCTCCCCACGCCGTACTCCGCGCCGACCGTCGCGAGCCACGGCGAGGTGACCAGGTACTCCCCGAGCTGCTCGGCGAAGGCGCGCTGCGGGTCGTCGGCGAAGGTGACGGTGACGAGGAGCGGGTGGGAGAAGACTGGCCCGCCGTGCGTCGGGATGAGCGGGAGCGCGTGCGCCGCCGCGTCGAACCCCGCGTCGACCAGGCCCGTCGCCCCGTCGGTGGCGTCGGAGGCCCGGGGCGCGTCTGACGCCCCGGTGTCCCGGACGGCGACGTCGCGCGGATCGCGAGCGTCCGTCGCTCCGTCGCGGCGCGCGTCGACGGCGCTCGCGTCGCCCTTCGGAGAGGCGTCCGGCCCCCCGGATGACCCGGACCCGCTGCACGCCAGGAGGGGGAGCGCCAGCCACGGGAGCGCGAGGCTGACGGGGCGGGCGCGGGCGTGCATCCTGGACTCAAGCAGAACACGCCGCACGTCGAAAGCAAGCGCGCCCCGCGAAGGCGACCCCGGCGTCAGGCGTGGTGCGCCGCGTTCTCGTCGCCGATGGCGCGCTTCAGCGGGAGGTAGAGCGCGATCATCATCGCCCCCGTGATGAGCGAGATGCCGGCGAGGAGCGCGAAGAAGCCGCTGTGGGACATCCGGTTTGCGTAGGTCGCGAGGTATCCGGAGAGGTAGTCACCGAAGAAGCTCGAGAGGAACCAGAAGCCCATCATCATCGAGATGATCCTGGGCGGCGAGATCTTGCTCACCAGCGACAGGCCGACAGGCGACAGGTAGATCTCGCCGAGCGTCAGGAGGAACGAGCAGGCGACGAGCCAGCCGAAGCCCGCCTTCGCGCCCGAGTCGACGACGCGGCCGGCGCCGATCATCACGAGGAAGGAGACCCCGAGGAGGAAGCAGCCGATTGCCATCTTCGTGGCGCTCGACGGGTCCTTCCCTCGACGCGCCAGCCACGCCCATAGCGGGTTCAGGAGCGGCGTGAGGAGCATGATGAAGATGCCGTTCACCGACTGGAACCACGTCGAGGGCATCTCCCAGTCGCTGCCGAGCCACCGGAGCACGTGGAGGTCGGTCTTGCCGTCGGCCCAGAACTGGAGCGAGTTGCCCTGCTGCTCGTACACCCCCCAGAACGAGACGTTCAGGGCGCAGAGCACGACGAGCGCCATGATCCGCCCCCACTCGCCGCGGGTGAAGGGCTTGTGCGGAGTCTTCGTCTTGTCCGACCGCTTCGCCATCACCTGATCGGGGGCGAGGTACTTCTGCCCCCAGTAGTAGACCATGAGGCCGATGATCATCCCCACGCCGGCCGCCCCGAAGCCCCAGCCCCAGTGCTGATTGCCGGCTGCGTCCTTGCTCTGTCCGAGCGTCCCGCAGACGAGCGGCGAGAGGAGGCCTCCGATGTTGATCCCGACGTAGAAGACGTTGAACGCGCCGTCGCGGCGCGGGTCCCCCTTCGCGTAGAGCGCGCCGACCTGCGTCGAGATGTTCGACTTGAAGAAGCCATTGCCGATGACGAGGATGACGAGCCCTGGGAGGAAGAGCTCATCATTCATGAGGATGAAGCTCCCCGCGGTCATGATGAAGCCGCCGATGAACACCGACCTCCGCTGGCCGATGAGGCGGTCGGCGAGGATGCCGCCGAAGAGCGGAGTCAGGTAGACCAGCGCGGTGTAGACGCCGTAGATCTGGTCGGCGAACTGCTCGTTATCGAGGTGGCCGAACACCCCCTCTATCGCGTGCCTGATCGGGTAGAACCAGAGCGCCTTCGCGGCGACCTCCGGGTGCGACAGGTGCTGGGCCACGTACATGACCAGGAGCGCGCGCATTCCGTAGTAGCAAAAGCGCTCCCACATCTCGGTGAAGAAGAGGACCGAGAGCCCGATCGGGTGACCGAACAGCTCTCGCGGCGGCGCGGGTGCGGCGCTCGGGCTCGCGGGGTCCGGCAAGGGCTCTCGTTCGGGGGGGGCGGTCATGCGGCGGGCACGGTAGAGCAAGGCGTCTGCCGATGGAACGGCGCCTTTGCGGCGCCCTCCGCCCGCGGGCCGGTCAGGGTTCTGCGGGCGTCACCCCTCGACCCGATTGCGCCCCGCCCCCTTGGCTCGATAGAGCCGCGCGTCGGCCTCGCCGAGCAGCACCGCGGCCTCCATCCCGTCGCCGAGCTCCGAGATGCCGATGGAGACGGTCACGGCGGGGAGCGCGCGACCGTCGGCCGTCAGCACGGGGGTCCCCGCGATCGCCGCGCGGATGCGCTCGGCCGCCGTCCGCGCCCCCTCGACTGCGGTGTCCGTCAGCACCACCACGACCTCCTCGCCGCCGTACCGGGCGACGAAGTCGGTAGGCCGGACGGACCTGAGCAGCACCGCCGCCACCAGCTGCAGCACGGCGTCGCCCGTCGCGTGACCGTAGGTGTCGTTGAAGCGCTTGAAGTGGTCGACGTCGAGCATCAGGAGCGACAGCGGGTGGTGACTCCGCTTGTGGCGGTTCATCAGGCGGGGGAGCCGATCGTCGAGCCACCGGCGGTTGTAGAGCCCGGTCAGGCCGTCGAGCGTCGCCTCGCGCTCGTACTGCTTGCGGAGGCGCGTCCCCTCCGACACGGCGGCGTTCACCGAGCGCATGCGCTGCGTCAGGAGCAGCAGCAGGTTCGTCGAGAACTCGTGCGAGGCGAAGATCAGGCGCCAGAACGTCTGCTCGTCGACCGCGAGGAGCCGGGTCGGCTCGGCCGCGACGACGTGCGCCGTGACCGGGCTGTCGTCGATCACGGAGATCTCGCCGACCGTCTGCCCGGCCTCGAGGGTCGCCACCGCCTCACCGTCGGGCGAGTCGAGGTGGACCCGGAGGCTCCCGGCGAGGACCATGTACATCGTCTGGTTCGCGTGGCCCGCCGTGAAGAGCGTCTCGCCCGATGCCAGCAGGCGCACCGGGCACCGCTCGAGCAGCGCCCAGGTCGTCTGGAGCGAGACGCGCCGGAGGATGTGGAGGCTCGCGAGCTCGTCGGGCGTCAGCGGCCCCGCCCGGAGCGCCGCGTTCGGGGTGGAGGTGCTGTCCGTGCCTTGGGGAGGGTCGCTCGGGCGGGGCATGACGCGAGCGTATCCGGAGGTCGTGCGCCGCGGCCAGCCACGAGCGATCACCGCGGCGCCGGCGCCCCTAGGCGGGCGGGGCCGGGACGTCGGGGAGCGAGCGCGGCGCCAGCGCGTGGAGCAGGTTCAGGGCGAGCAGGCCCCCGGTCGCGCCGAGGAGCAGGCCGGCTCCGCGCGCCACGAGACCGGAGCCCGAGGCGATGGCGGCGCCGCCCACCACGACCGCGGAGGCATGGAGCAGCACCGCGGCGCGGATCCGGCCGTCGGGGAGCAGGCCGCGCATCGTCGGGACGGGGACGCGCCCCACGAGCGAGGCGTAGCGGTGGAACCAGACGAGGAAGGGGACGATGCGCGTGAGCATCCCGTGCGCGATCATCCCCGCCCACCCCCAGACGAACACCCACCCGAGGGCGACGGACCACCGGGGGTCGGTCCCCAGGAGCGCCCCCGCGGCGAGGATCGGGAGCAGCGGCGCGGCGGCGAGCCCCGCCCACCAGAAGCGGACGCTCCCGTCGACCCGCCTGCGCCTGCGGCGCTGGATCGCGCGGAGTGCCACGGCCGGGTGCACCCACCAGACCATGACGCTGGCCGGGAGCGCGCCGAGCGACACCGCGACCGGTCCGCCGCCGCCCAGGAGCGCGCCCGGGACAGCGAGGAGCGCGAAGCCCACGGCCGCGACGGTCGCCCGGCGGCTCCACGCGGGGAGCGCCGGGGTCAGGTAGAACATCGGGACGACCTGCCACGAGACGGCCGTGACGAGCCCGCCCACCCACACCACCCCGCCGAGCGCGGCGTGCGCGGTCACCCACGCGAGCCAGTCGCCGCTCACGTGCAGGTGGCCCGCGCGACCCATCGCCATGAACGCGCCGAGCGCAGCGACCCCGAGGAGCCCGAGCACGGCGAGACGCATCCCCCAGACCGTCTCGCCGCGCGTGGGGGCCCGGACGAGGGCGACGGCGACGGGGGGGAGGAACAGCGTGAAGGCCGCCCCGAGGAGCGCGGGGGCGAGCGTGAGCCAGGCCGCGCTGCCGGTCGCGAGCCCGACGGCGAGGGCGACGACGCCGAGCGCGAAGAGCGCGTGGACCGCGTGGGCGAGGCGCACGCCAGGGACGGGGGCGCCCGCGACGACCGGGATGACCTGGTAGAGCGCGCCCAGCATGATCGAGCCGAGGAAGCCGAGCGTCCCGAGGTGGGTCGCGGCCATCGCGTACGGGGACCAGCGCGTGACGAAGACCCCGTCGCCTGCCCAGGCGAGGAGCGCCCCCGAGGCGACCATCGCGAGCGGCGCGAGCAGGAAGAAGCTCGTCGGGATCGAGAGCGGCGGGGCCTGGTCGGTCCGCAGCCCTTCCATCCCCGTCGCGTCGAGGGCCGCCCCGCTCACGTCCCCTTCTCGACGCGCACCAGGGCGGCGCCGTCGCTCCGGGTGACGATGTCGAACCGGAGGCCGCGCTCGCGCAGGTGGGGGAGGAGCATCCTCGGGAAGCGCGGGAGCCGCGCGAGGTAGATCGCGCCTGGACGGAGCGCCGCGCTCGCCGCGAGCACGCGCTCGAGCGGGAGCGGGGGCTCGAGGTCGCGCAGATCGTCGATGGCGGGAGCTCCGCCGACCACGACCTCCACGACCCAGTGACGGTCCCCCGCGGCCTCGACGGTGACGAGGTGGCCTCGCTGCGCCAGCAGGGAGAGGAGCGGCGACGGGCGGAACGGGGCCTCGATCACGAGCACCCCCGAGGGCGGCAGGACGTCGAGCGCCTCCAGGATGGTCGCGAGCGGGTCGACGCCGCGCGCGATCATCGGCCGGACGTCGACGACGCGGAGCGGGCTCGTCCGGGCCCCGGGGGGCGCGGCCTCGCGAGGCCCTGGCTCCGGGCGGCCCCCGGCGGGCCGCAGGTCGGTCAGCGTCACCTCGTCGCGGGACGCGGCGACACCGCGCAGCCAGAGCGCGAAGAGCGGGTCGAAGCGCGCCGCCAGCCCCTCGCGGTGGTCCCCGATCTCCCAGCGGAGGATGAGCCCCTGCAGCATTCCGACGAAGAGCGTCGCCGCGCTCTCGGGGTCGACCGCGCCGTCGAGGTCCCCCTGCCGCTGCCCTTCTCGCACCAGCTCGGCCGCCAGCGCGGCCTGCATCGCGACCACGTGGCGGAGCGCCTCGCGGACCTCCCCCCCCGTCTGCGTCGTCGACGCGAACAGCAGCCTCGGCAGCCCGGGCTCGCGCTCGGCGTGGACCAGGAGCGCCCGACCGAGCGCCGCGAGCTGCGCGACCGCGGGGTGTCCCCCCTCCACGATCGCCACCGCGACCGCCTCGAGCGCCGCCCGCGCGTGGTCGACCACGGCGAGCAGCAGCGCGTCGCGGCTCCGGAAGTGCTTGAAGAGGGCCGGCTGGCTGAGGCCGAGCTCGGCCGCGAGCTCGCGGGTGGTCAGCGCGTCGAGCGACCTGCGCGCGAGCAGGTGCAGCGTCGCCGCGACGATCTCGTCGCGACGCTGGGTCGTCGAGATTCGCGAGGTGAGGGTCATGTTATCACTTGATAACCACCGCGCCGGACCTTAGGGATACGGGGAGGAGAAGACAAGCATGAGCGCGCGAGTGAGCCCGGCTGCCGGGGCGGTGGAGTTCTTCACGGCCGACCATCATGAGTGCGACGAGCTGTGGGCCGCCGTCGAGGCCGCCGCCGAAGAGGGGGACGCCCCGGCGACCGTGTCCGCGTTCGAGGCCTTCGACGCGGCGATGCGCCGGCACTTCCGGATGGAGGAGGAGGTCCTCTTCCCCGCGCTCGAGGCCGCCACCGGGATGACGATGGGCCCGACGCGCGTCATGCGGATGGAACACGACCAGATGCGCGGGCTCCTGTCGCAGATGGCGGCGGCCGCGCGCGGAGAGCTGGACGCGCTGGTCGAGCAGGGCGATACGCTGCTCATGGTGACCCAGCAGCACAACGTGAAGGAGGAGGGGATCCTCTACCCGATGGCCGGCGGCCAGCTCCGGTCGCAGTGGCCCGACCTCGCGACGGCGCTCGGCCGCTACTTGAGCCCATGAAGGTCATCGAGGAGCTGACCGCCGAGCACGACCTCATCGAGCGCGTCGCGGGGGCGCTCCGGACCTACGTTCGACGTCGCCTCGAGGGGACGGCCGACGCCGCCGACGCCGCGCGCTTCCTCCGGTTCTTCCGCGGGTTCGTCGGCGGGTGGCACCACGAGCGCGAGGAGCAGGGGCTCTTTGTCGCGCTCACGGAGGGGCTCGGGCTCCCCGCGGAGCAGGCTCCGGTCGGCGCGCTCACCGGCCAGCACCACGACCTCGCCGCGTCGCTGGAGGCGCTCGAGCCGCTCCTCGCATCGCCCGCCCTCGACCCGGCTCAGCAGGGCCAGCTCGACGAGGTCGCGAGGCGCTACGTCTACGGGCTCTGGCACCACATCGACGCCGAGAACTCGGTGCTCTTCCCCGAGGCCGACGCGCGCCTCAGCCGCGGCGGGGTGCCCGACGTCCCGTGGCGCGAGCCGACCGCCGAGGAGGTCCTGGTCCGCGCCGACGGAGAGCGCCTCGTGGGCGAGCACCCCCCCGTTCACGACCCGGTGGTGATGCGCGGCGACGGCTGCGTCTTCTGCCCGTCCTACGGGACGACCTGCCGGGGGATCGAGCTGACCTGGTGGGGCGAGTCGGAGTGGGACTCGTTCGGCGACTCGATGGGGTGATGGGCCTCACCTGGCGGGCCAAGCTCAAGCGCAAGCGTTGACCTCCCGGTCAGGTTCGCTGTCCGCGCGAGCAGTTGCCCCCCCGGCGTCCGTCGACGAGAGTCCTGACCGGACGATCAGATCATGCCCACGGCCCCGCACGGCTTGGAAGAAGCGCACCAGAGCCGCGTGCTCGAGGCCGTCCTCGCCGCCGCGAACGGTCCCCAGTTCCTGCTCGACGACCAGGACCGAATCCTCGGCGCGAGCGAGCGCTTCGCCGACCTGGTCGGGTGCGAGCGGAGCGCCCTCGTCGGGCGGACGCTCGAGGCGGTCGGCATCCAGGTTGACGGGGCCGCCCCGAACGCGGCCGCCGCCAGGCGCAGCCGCCCCGACGGGACCACGACCGCGTACTGGACGCTGCTCCGGGCCGACCGGCGAGCGCTCGACCTGGTGGTCGAGCTGTTCCCCATCGACGGGGCGCCCGTGATCAGGTGCACCGTGACGCGCTGGGACCTGGCCGATGGGCACGCGTCACCGTTCTCCGAGTGCGAGTTCAAGATCGCCAGCGACCCCTTCGGGAAGGTCCTGAGCGTCGGCAAGGCGACCACCCTGTTCGCCACCCCCGTCGGGTCGTTCTGCTTCCAGGCGATTCACCAGCGCGTCACCCCTTGCCCCCACTGCCCCGGCCGGCCGCTCCTCTCCGCCGGCGAGACTCGGGCCGCCATCACGACCGGCCCCGGCCGTTCGGTCGCCCTCATCACCGCGATGCGCGGCTCGGCGGACGTCATCCACATCGACGCCCGGCTCGTCGACGACGGCCTCGTCGCGCAGCTCACCGAGACGATGATCGCTCAGCGAGCCCGGGATGCGTCGCTCACCCCGCGTGAGTTCGAGGTGCTGAAGCTCATCGTCGAGGGGGCAGCCCCCGCCGAGATCTCGCGCGCCCTGGCGCTCTCGCTCTCCACGGCCAAGTTTCACCTGGCGAACGTCCTCCGGAAGGTGGGCGCCGAGTCACGCTCCGACCTGATCCGTGCCCTGTTCCTGACGGCGCGACCGGGCCCGGCCGCGGGCACCAGCCCCGGCGATGGACGCCCCGGAGGCAAGGGCGCCTCGCCTCGCGCCCCCCGATCGTCGAAGGGGTCTCGCTAGCCCCGCCGTCGCCGATCCGCGGGGAGGCGGCCAAGGAGGCCCGGCGGCACGTGTGCGTCTCGCAAGTCCGACGGCCGCAGTCGCCGCGTCGGGCGCCGCGGTGTCGGGAGTGACGCCATTCGCCAGCGTCGAGGGGGTTGTGCGCGGGGAGGACAAGGAGAGGTGAACAGAAGATCGGAAGGCGAAGAGCTCCGAGCTTCCGACCGTCCGGTGTTCCTGTTCCGGACTCTCGAGAAGCAGAGTGTCTTGACCGGGGAGGCGACCGCTCGGTGAGGGTCGTCCTGAGCCGCCCCGTCTGGCGCTTCACGCAGCCTGTGCGGCCACCGCGTCGCGGGTCTGCGAGGGGCTCGGCTCGGCGTCCCGCACGAGGTAGCGCGTCTCGGGGTTGTCGTGGCGCCAGATGGCGTGATCCATGAAGTAGTGGTGGATGTTGACGAAGGCGTAGAGGGCAGCGAACCACGGGGTGGGCCCGAGCGCGACGGCGGTCGCCGAGCGACGCGGCACGAGCGCGGCGTCGAGCGCCGAGGGGGCGATATGGAAGAGGAGCCAGCCGAGGCCCAGCGCCGACGCCGCGAGCAGGCCGAGGCTTGTGCCGCGAGAGCGCTCGAACCAGGGGGGGCCCTCCCGCTCTCGGGCCTCGTTCCCCCGGAGGAGCCAGACGAAGTAGAGGTACTGCAGCGAGTGGAGCGCCGGCGTCATGTAGCGGACCAGCGGGTCGATGCTCGTGTAGATGGTCCACGACCAGACCGTGCAGAGGAGCGCCACGAGCGGCGTGAACAGCGGGAGGCGCCCCGCGCGTCGCCGCTTCTGGACCAGGACCCACACGAGGGGGAGGAGGGTGGCGAGGAAGACGGCGTGCGTGGCGCGCTCGAGCGTCACCCCGTGGGCCAAGGTCCGGTAGACCACCCCCTTCTCCTCGACCTCCCTCCCCGGGTCGGCCGGGCTGGCCCACGCGTAGGCCCAGGCCGCGAAGCAGTGGGCCAGCACCACCCACCGCTCGCGCGGACTCCACCGGACGCCGCGGCGCGCCGACAGGACCATCAGCACCCCGAAGCCCTGCTTCACGTAGTGCCAGCCGACCAGGAAGAACATCAGCTGGAGGAGCGCTCCGAGCGCCACCGGAGAGCGCGTCGCGATCGCCGTGACGGCCCAGGTCGCGACCGCCAGCGGCACCAGGAGGCCGGCGACCAGGTAGCGCGCGCGCTGCCACCCCCGGAAGACGCCGCCGAAGGCGCGGGCCCGGGCGTCCCGGTAGAAGAGGAGGTAGGTGACGGTGAAGTGCGGGTCGTTGAGGACGAACGCGCCGTAGAAGAAGAGGAACCCGACGGCGTACTCTGGGGCGTCGAGGCCGAAGCTGCGCCGCAGGAGCCAGGAGAGCGGGAAGAGGAGCGGTGTCAGCCCGCCGACCAGCAGGAACTCCCCGAGACGGGCAGGCCACGGACGTGCGCCGGGCGCGCTCTGCTCCGCTCCCGCTGCCAAGGTTGACCCCGCGTGGCTCGGCGCGACGTCAGGTCGGGGTGTCGGTCGGGGGGGGCGGTTCGGCCCTGGGGTGATCGGCCTCGGTCGCACCCTCGGCCTTGGGCTCGACGGCCTTGACCTCGATGTCGCGCCCCGCGTCCGCCGCCGGCGAGGGGGGCTCCGCGTGGTGACCGCCGCCGAAGACCTCCTTCTCGATGGTCTTGCTCACGTTCTCGATGGCGCGCCCCACCTCGCGCGCGCCGGTGACCACGGCCTCCTCGAAGTCCTTCGTCGGGAGCTTCTCGAGCGTCGTCTTGGCGGCTCGGAGGAAGAGGCCAATCCCCTTGCGGACGTCCTCGATCGGATCGGGCTTGTCGTCGTCGGCCATGCGGCCATCATGCGCACCCCTGGGGCCCGTGTCGAGGCGAAGCGGCCTGGGCGAGCCGCCGGCGCCCCTGCGGGGTGGACGGCCGCGTATCGACGACGAACGCGTGGAGGTGCGCGGCGTGGACGCCGAGCCGGTCTGACCGCCCCTCGAAGGACGGGTGGCGCGCCAGCGCCGGGGCGAGCTCGTCCTCCCACCCGTCGCCGCCGAAGTAGGGCCAGCGTCCCGCCCCGTACACGAAGCGCCGGGCGAGCACGCTGTCCTTCCCGGAGGCCGTGAACTCCACCTCGGCCGCCGGGGTCGTCCAGAGTCGCCGCGCGCGGTCCTTGAGGCTCTGGCCGGGGGAGACCTGGAGGTCGGGCCACCAGGGGGCGTCGAAGTAGACGTGCTCGCGGACCCGACCGAGCTCCCAGAGGGTGGGGGCCAGGACGGCCGTGCGCCAGGCCTCGGGCGCGGCGAGGCGGACGCCGCGGAGCGCCCCGGTGGCCCGGACGAGGGTGACCCCCCAGTTGTCGGGGTTGCACGTCGTCACCACCAGGAGCTTGCGGGCGAGGCCCGCGAGCGCCCGCAGGTAGCCCCGCCAGTCGGGCATGTCGAGCGCGTGGTACGCGATGACCAGGTCGTGCGGCGGGAGCGCCCGGACCGCGGCGTAGTCGTCCACGTCGAGGGGACCGTCGACGGTCCGCACCTCGAACGTGCTGGCGCCTGCGCTCGCGTAGATGCCGCGGGTGACCTCCGCCTGCGCCGCGCTCCGCACGACCGACAGCACCGGGATCCGCTCGCGGGCGAGCCCGACACAGTGGACCCCGGGGACTCCGGCCATCCCGTCGACGGGCCCCTCGAGGGCGCTCGTGACGCCGAGCTCTGCCGCCCAGCGCGAGACGAGCCGGTAGAAGTGATAGCGCTCGTAGGCGGACCCGAGCCCACGGTCGAAGCTCACGACCTCCACCATCACCCCTCCGCCTTCCGCGAGAGCCCGGCCACGTTGCGGACGACGCGGGCGAGCGACGGCGCGTCGAGCAGCAGGTTGGTGTAGCTGGCGTTCGCGAGCGGGCACGCGCACGCCCGGGCCTTGACGCTGGCCCGGAAGGCGTCCGCCGCCCCGCCCCGCCAGACGCGCCGGAAGTCGTGGTCGTGCTCCCGCACGTTCCCCATCGACTCCGCGCGGGTACAGCAGCCCCAGACGTCGCCGTCCGGCGCCACGTGCGCGCTGCTCCAGCCCGCGTAGCAGTCGATGACCTGGCGCTTCTGCTCGAGGATGTCGGCCGCCAGGTCGTAGTACTCGAGCCGGAGCGCCTGGACGAGGCGCGCCACGGGGTGGCTCGAGAGCGCGCCGCGGATCACGTTCTGCAAGTGCCGCACGGCGCGGCGGTAGTCGGCGGGGTCGGGGGCGATCTCCTTGTGCATCGTCCCGAGCTCGACCCGGTTCTCGGCGACCTCGGTGATGTAGGAGTCGGGGCGAAAGATCTCGGCGACCTCGCGCGCGATGTCCGGGACGCGGGCGACGTTGAGCCGGGAGATCACCGTGTGCACGCCGAGCACCACGTGCGGGTACGTCTTCTGGAGGTCGTGGATGAGGTCCGCGACGAGGCGGAGCTTCTCGAAGTTCCGGGGCGCCCCGCGGATCGCGTCGTGCGCCTCGCCGATCTCGTCCACCGAGAGGTTCAGGACGAGCTGCGCGGAGGCCGTGGCGGCCGCGATGCGCGGCAGGTGGCTGAAGATGCGCTGGGTCGCCACGCCGTTCATGGGGATGTTGACGATGCGGGGCCCGACGTGGCGCATCACCGACCCGACGATCTCGGGGAGATCCTCGCGCAGGAACTGGTCCCCGCCCGACAGCGTCACCCAGATCGGGACCCGCTCGAGCGTGGGGAGCAGGCGGTCGTACTCGTCGACCGTCAGGTTCTCGACGCGCTTCTGCCAGATGTCGCAGGTCGCGCAGCGCGAGGCGCACGAGTAGGTGACGGAGAGCGTGAGGTTCACCGGGAGCCCGGGCGTCCGGCCGGTGGCGTGCGCGGCGCGGTAGCCGGCCAGGTGCGCGACGAGCGGGAGCCTCCTCACGGCGCGCCCGGCGTCCGCTTCAGGGTCTTGGTGCTGGCGAGCGGCTTCCAGGTGCGGTGCTGCCCGCCGACGACGCGAGCGTCGAAGAACCCCGCCGCGCGCGCCAGCCCCTCCGTCGCGACCGCCGCGGCGAGCGCCACCTTCCCGAGCGCCCCCTGCTCGCGCGCCACCTCGAGGACCGTCCGGGCCACCAGCCCGTGGTCGAGCGAAGCCACCCGGTAGCCGAACGCGAACTCGAGCCAGAAGTGCCCCCGGGCGATGCGTCGCCGCTGCTCGAAGTACTCGCTCCAGCGCTCGGGCCCGTGGTTGACGACGCGCGCCTCGGGGAGATAGCCGAGCTCCTTCCCCTGCGAGCGGACGATGTCCTCGACCGAGGCCTCGTCCACGACCGAGAGCTCGCTCACCTGCTCGACCAGATCGCCCCGGAAGGCGATCAGCTCCCCCATCTTCGGGTTGTGGAGCGAGATGCGGTGGTGAAGCTCCCAGACGAGCTGCACCATCCGCCCCACGACGGTCGCGTCGTCGTTGTCGGGGACCGGGCGCGCCCCCACCATGCCGACCTCCGGGTTCGCCGCGAAGCAGACCGCGATCCGCTCGAGCACATCGGGCTCGACGCGCAGGTCCGCGCTGCAGCAGACGATGATGTCGGCCTCCCGGTCCCGTACACGCAGGTAGTGGTTGATCGCCGCGACCTTCCCCGCGCGCTTCTCCTCGACGTGGACGTGGACGCCGGGGTGGCCCCGGCCGACTGCGCGCGCCAGGTTCGCCGTGTCGTCCGTGCAGCCGCTGGCGACCACCACGATCTCCGTCAGCTCCACCGTCCGGAGCTCCTGAGTCAGCAGCGACCGGAGGAGCCCCTCGATGTTGGCCGCCTCGTTGTAGGCCGGGACCACGACGGAGAGCTTCACGCGGGCGGCCTCGTGCGTCGGCGGACGGCGTCGTCGGGGGCGAGCTCGGGAGGTGCGGGCACGCGGCAATGATAGCCGAACGGTTGTCGGAGCAACGAAGGGGTTCGTCGGTCGCGCCGGGGCCCCTTTCGAGGGGAGGCTGCGGCCTGTACAGTTACGAAGGACTGCAGAGGACTGGCGGCCCGGGAGGATCTGACGATGGCGACCGAAGGGGTGCGGTCCGGGGGCGACGTCCCCTGCCGCGAGAGCGTGGATCAGGCCGGCGTCCGCCACGTCGTGCCGCGCCTCCCGCCGCGGCTCATCATGGACCTCCGCACGGACTGCAACCTGAAGTGCCCCATGTGCGTCGTGCACGGCGACCCGTCGAACGACAAGCTGAAGGGGTTTCTGCGCCGCGACACGGACATCGACAAGGTCCGGAAGGTGCTCGATGAGCTCATGGGCGCCAAGGTGCTCGTCATGCCGAGCCTCTGGAGCGAGCCGCTCCTCGCCACCCAGCTTCGGCCCTACATCGAGGCGGCGAAGGCGCGCGGCCTCGCGGTGGCGATGAACACCAACGGGCTGACGCTCCGGGAGGAGCTCGCGCGGTTCTTCGTGGACGTCGGCCTCGATGCGGTCTGCTTCAGCATCGACGCCGCGACCCCGGAGACGCTGAAGAAGGTCCGCGGCGTCGACCGGCTCGAGAAGCTCGAGGCGGCCGTCGCGATGATGCTGCTGGCGAGAGGCGACCGGAAGCTCCCGCGCGTCGGGGTCTCGTTCGTCGTTCAGGACGCCAACCGTCACGAGGAGCTCGCGTTCGTGAAGCATTGGGCCCACGTCGTCGACTTCGTGCGGACGAGCGAGCTCTACGTGAACGGAGGCTTCCCCAGGATCCGCCTCGACAGGACACGGACCGCCTGCCCGGCACTCTACGACACGATCGCGATCCACACGGACGGCAACGTCTCGTACTGCTGCCTCGACGGCTTCGGCGACACCTCGGTCGGCAACGTCTTCGAGGAGGGGCTCCGTGCGGTCTGGAACGGCGACCGGCTGAACCAGGTCCGCGAGTGGCACGAGACCGGGCAATGGGACAAGGTGCCGTTCTGCAAGGGCTGCGACCGCTGGGGCTCCTACGAGTTCGAGGAGACCGTCCGCGACGGGCTGCTCATCCGGCGCTCGCCCGAGTACACGTACTACAACCAGATCTCGCGCCTCGACAACTGGGGTGGGTCACTCCTCGGCAATCACAAGGACCCACGCGCCTCCGTCGACGCGGACGGCGGGGCGGCAGGTCGGCCCATCGCCACGTAGTCGACCCCGGAGAGCTCGGCGCGGGCGAGGTCGACCACGCCGACGGCGTCGATGACGAGCCGGTGTCGCATCCGCTCGAGGGCAGCCCGCGGCGGCGCGGAGAACTCGTCCCAGTCGGTCAGGATGACGAGCGCGTCGGCGCCGTCGAGCACGTCGTCCCGGCTCGCCGTGAACGTGGCGGGGACGTCGACCTCCGTGGGGAGGACCACGGGGTCCCATACCCGCAGCACCGCGAGGTCGCGGAGCTCCTCGAGGAGCCGGGGCGCGATCGCGTTCTTCGTGGAGCGCGTCCCCTTCTTGTACGCCAGCCCCCAGACGCCGATGACCGGCTTCTGGCCAGCGGGCGCGATGCCGGGGAGAAAGACGTGTTCGTCGAGCTTGCGCCGTACCCATCCGGGGCGCTCGGTGTTGTAGGCGATGAGCGTCTCGATGAACGAGCCGTTCACGCCCCGCGTCCTGCAGAGCCCCGCGAGGCTCGCGAGGTCGCGCTCCAGGTTTCCGCCGGCGATGCCGAGCCCCGGCCGGATGTAGGCCTGGGGCCCGATGCGGGCGTCGGCGCGAAGGGCTGGGGCCATGTCGGCCCAGCAGGCGCCCACCCCCTCGCAGAGGTCGGCGAGCGTGTTCGCGTAGGTCACCGCCGCGCTCAGGTAGAGGTTGATCGACATCTTGGTGAGCTCGGCGCTCTCGTAGCCCATCTGGAAGATGGGGCACCCGAACGCCTGGAGCTCGCGGTCGAACGCGGCGGGCCGCGCCCCCGAAGGGTCGGCCGATCCGAGGATGAGCCGCTCGGGGCGCAAGAAGCGATCCACCGCACGGCCGAAGATCAGCGTCTCCACCCAGTAATAGAGCTCGAACGCCGCGTCCGGTCGCGCGGCGCGGAGGCGGGCGCCGAGGGCTCGCGTGAAGCCTGGGGGGACCTGGCTCATCAGCGCCAGCGTGGCCCCGCGGCGGAGGTGGGGCAGGACGCGGTCGACGAGGTCGAGCACGACGCGCGTGTCGCTGACGTTGGCCGCGTCGGTGGGGACGTCGCGCGAGAAGATGACGAGGTCGCAGGCCCCGAGCGCCGCCGCGTCGTCCGTGAAGGTCATCGCGCCGCGCGCCTGCTCGAGCAGCTGGGGGAGCGACGGCTCGTGCACGGGCAGCTCGCCGCGCGCGAGGGCGCGGACGAGCTCCGCGTCCGGGTCGAACGCGACCACCTGTCTGCCCGATGAGGCCCACCCCACGCTCGATACGAGCCCGAGGTGAGACATCCCCACGAATCCTGTGCGCGTCATGGAATCCGTCATGGGTACCTCCGGTCGCGGGTCAGGGGAGGGGGGCCTCCGCTGCCTGGCGTATCGAGTTCGAGATCCAGAGGTCGTTCTCGCCTGACGACTCTCCCGCGAGGACGAGCGCCTCGAAGCGGCGGAGGTCGGCGAGCCACGTCGGATCGGGCCCGAAGGCGCGCTCCACCGTCTCGTCCGGGACACCGCTCGGGCGCTTCCGGCGCCGCACGACGAGGCGGCTCTCCCCCCACTTCGTGAGGCCGTCCATCTCGAGGCTGCCGTCCGCCCCCGTGACCTCGATGCGCCAGGTGTTCTTCCACGACAGGAAGCTGTTCTCGAGGACGATCGACCGGTCGCGAGTGGCCAGTATCGCGTGGTCGATGCCGTCGAGCTCGTAGCCGCGTCGCTCCCATACCTGGAAGGCGGCCCCGCCGCGTCCGAACACGAAGCCGGTGATGTCGATGAGGTGGCTCGAGAGGTCCTCGAGGACGCCGTAGCGGCTGTCCCGC
>Ga0316217_10001635_pt1 | contig 28589 bp, 9 predicted proteins | sample 1anoAmetaG_FD_203633 | JGI IMG/M metagenome (GOLD analysis project Ga0316217, IMG submission 203633) | Freshwater microbial communities from Trout Bog Lake, Wisconsin, USA - 1anoA | ecosystem: Environmental > Aquatic > Freshwater > Lake > Hypolimnion/Profundal zone | place: USA: Wisconsin... | reverse complement strand
CGATTACGTTTCGGCAATTAAAATCAATGTGCACCCCGGCTGAATCGCCCGGGCCATTGGCATTCTGGAACCGGCTTTGTTCAATCACCACGTTGCTGGAATCCCAAGTCCATAGCCCGCTGCCCCGCTTCCAATTCCGCGCGTCATTCGTGCTGCCGCTCCCCTGCACGTCCAGCCGGCTGAAATGTCCGCCGCACACGCCGGACATTTGCACGCCCGGCCCGCCCGTGTGGGCGAGTTTGACGTTTTGCACTTCGACGTTAAGCAGTCCATTGCGCGGGCCGGTAAATTGGAGGCCGGTGTGGCTGACATTTTCAATCTCGCAGTCCGCGACCTTGAGGTCTCGCATCTGGGCCGCAGGATCGGTGATTAGAAATTTGATGCCCCAACCGTAACTTTGAGCGCCGTTGGCCGTCTTGGTGTCAACCGGGTTGCGAATAAACCCCGGCGCCTCATAAAACACATCTTTGATGGCTACATGGGTGAGCGTGAAGCCGGCGAATTCCCCCGGTTGACTGGCCACAATCAGGACGCCATAGCGCTGGCCGGGCTTGACCCTCTGCCCCGGCCGCATGCCACCGCCATTGGCGGTAATTTTGAGGTTGGCCACTACGATGAACGCGCAGTTTTTCAGGCAGACGCTGGCGTCAAAGCCTTTTGCATCAATCAAAGCCCGCTCATCGGTGCTCACACCTCCCTCAGGAACCCCGGCGATGTTTGAGGAAAGGAAGCCCGCCCTCACCCCGGCCCTCTCCCCCGAGGAGAGGGAGAAATTGGTGCCGCCTCCGCGCAAGATCTGGCGGTCTGGGTTCATGGGACCCATGCGTGAATGGTCCGGGGAATTCTCCTGTGGATAGCTCGAAATCAGAATCGGGTTGGTGGCCGTGCCGGTGGCGTTTTCCAGGGCCAATTGACCCTCAAAGGTTTGACCTGCGGCCAACAATATTGCGTCGCCCGCATGCAAACTTAATTGGTTCACCTGCGCCAGGGTTTTTAACGGCACCTTTTCACTGGTGCCGGAATTGCCATCATTCCCGAGTGTTGGGTTAACATAATAAATTGACGCGCCGACCCGGCTGGCGGCACAAAACCACACCCCCAGCAACCAGCCAAATCGCTTCCATGAAGCGGCTCGGTTCATGGGAGATCTCCGTTTTTGATGGTGTCCAGGCGTTGCCGTAATTCCGCCGCTTTTTGCGGGTATTTCGCAAACAGGTTGGTTCGCTCGTCCGGGTCGGTTGCAAGATTGAACAGCATCGGCTTGGTTATGTGATTGGCGGTGAACCGTGGATCCGAGGCATTCGCGCCCTTGCCCATGCCGCTGGCTTTGGCGCTGGCCCTGGCGGGAATGAACTTCCAATCCCCCAGGCGCAGCGCCAGCGTGTCGGAAATGCCATGCAGCACGGTCTCGTTGCGAAGCTGGTTGGTCGTCGTGCCCAAGAGCACCGCCGATAGGTCCAGGCTGTCGGGGGCAGTGGCCTGGGGCACCTGCTGGCCCGTGATGTCGGCCAAGGTCGCCAGCAAGTCCACGAGGTTGAACATCTGGTCGGTGACGCGCGGTTGGATGTGCCCGGGCCAGTGGGCGATCAGCGGCACGCGGCAACCCCCCTCGAAAACCAGGTATTTCCAGCCGCGCAATCCGCCGGTGGGTTGATGGCCGTTCAAATCCTCGAACGAATGATCGTAGTAGCCGTCGAACAAAATCGCGCCATTGTCGCTGGATATAATCACGAGCGTGTTCGTTTCCAGCCCAAGCCGTTGGAGCGCCGTCATGATTTCCCCCGTCTCCCAGTCAATTTGCTGGATGACATCGCCCCGGATGCCGCACTCGCTGGATCCGACCAGCTCCGGTTTGGCGACCCGCGGCACATGCGGTTCAAACAAAGCGGCTTCCAGAAAGAAGGGCGCGTGCCGGTGTTGCTCGATGAACGCCACCGACTTGTCCACGACGGTCGTCGCCAGTTCCTCATCCTTGAAGCGCGCGGCTTTGCCGCCCTTCATGTAGCCAATGTGGCTAATCCCGTTGATGATCGTGCCCGAGTGCTGTTTGTCCGCGCCATACCGGGTGAGCAAGTCGGGTCGCTCCAGGCCGGTGGGCCCGTCGCTGATGTTGGTCACATAGCTCACCGTGATGGGATCGGCGGGATCCAGGCCCACCACCCGGTGATTCTCAATCCAGATTTCGGGCACCCGATCCACCGTGGCGGGAATGATGTAACAGTAATCAAAGCCCACCTCCAGCGGGCCGGGTTGGATGTCCTCATTGAAATTGACCGGGGTATGGCCATCGCCCAGGCCCAGATGCCATTTGCCAACGATGCCGGTTTGGTAGCCCGCGCGGCGCAACATTGCCGGCAGCGTGAGCCGGGCGGGTCGGATGCAGAGCGGCGCATCCCCATCCAGAATGCTGTTTTTTTGGTCTTTTTGCCGCCAGGCATATTCCCCGGTCAACAGCGAAAAACGCGACGGCGTGCAGGTGGCCGATGGCGCGTATCCCTGCGTAAACCGCACGCCTGCGGCCGCCAGCCGGTCGAGGTTGGGCGTCTTGATTTTCGTTGCCCCGTAACACCCCAGATCGCCATAACCCAGATCGTCGGCCAGGATGAGAACAATGTTTGGCTTCAAGGGGGCGGTCGGGGCGGCCAAGGTCAGGCGAGCGGGGGCGAACATCGCTCCCCAGCAGGCGGTGGCGATCAAAGTTTCTTTGAAATTCATTTTATTTGAGGTTCGAGCCCTCAGGGCCCGGGTTTGGATCTTCCGGTATCGGTGTCAATCGGTTGCGGGGCGTTGCTTTCGGTGTTTCCCAGCTGGCCGGGAGACATCATCTGTCGGGTCCAGACGGCGCGTTTGGCTTCCAGTTCCTTCAGCACCCCGGGTTGGAGGGCGGCGAGATCTTTGGATTCCGCCGGGTCGCTGGTCACATTGAACAGTTCGGCGGGCGCGCCCGTGGCCGGAACAATTAATTTGTAATCACCGCTCCGAACCGCAACCGCGCCCCGGCCAGGCATGCGCAAATAGATGGCGTCATGGGGCGCCCCGGCGTTCAGCCCGGTGAGATAGGGGAACAGGTTGACGCCATCAATCGGGACCTCCGGGTTGAGAGGCGCCTTGGCGAGCGCGGTGATCGTCGCAAAAATGTCGAGTGACAAAACCGGCTGGTCATAGGCGATCCCCTTGGGCAAATGACCTGGCCACTGCATCGCAAACGGCACGCGCCAGCTGCCTTCCCAGGCATCATCCCGGGAGCCGCGCAAAGGATAATTGTCCGAGGAATTCGCCTCCAGCGCCCCGCCGCAGCCCGCGAGATAGACCACCATGGTGTGCTGCTCCAAGCCCTCCATCCGCACTTCTGCCAGCACGCGCCCGACCCCATCGTCCACCGCGCTGACCATGGCGGCATAAGTCCGGCGATGGAGCCCGAGAATTTTTGGGAAGCGGCTCAAATAATTTTCCGTGGCTTCCAGCGGATCGTGCGGGGCATTGTAGGCCAACAGGAGAAAAAACGGCTGGTCTTTGTGCCGCGCGATAAAGCTCACCGCTGCCTCCGAAAACTCATCGGTTAGATAGTTCGTGGTTTTGACCAGCGCATGATCGCGCATGAGCCAGAGGAGCCAGTTGTCGTATTGCGTTTTCGCCTTGCGGGGTTCGTCAATCGTCCAGTCGTCCGGCAGATACTTGTGCCCGGCCCCCAGAAAACCGAAGAATTCCTTGAAGCCGCGCTGGAGCGGATGCGTGGCCGGGCTGCTGCCCAGATGCCATTTGCCCACCATCCCGGTGGCGTAGCCCGCCTTGCCCAGAATGTCCGCCAGCGTGGTTTCGGTCAGCGGCAGCCCGGCACCGGGATTGTTGGGTTTCCATTCCGGATCGTGTTCGTAACCAAATCGTTCCGGATAACGTCCCGTCAGCAGGCCCGCGCGGCCGGGGGAACTGAGCGGCGACGCCACGTAACCGCTCGTGAAACGGACCCCGTTGCTGGCGATGGAATCCAAGTTCGGCGTCGGGATGTCTTTACAGCCGTTGAAGCCCACATCGTGGTAGCCCTGGTCCTCCGTGAGAATAATGATGAGGTTGGGCGGGGTCATGGGGGCGCCCCAAGCGGCCAGGCCTGAGGCAATCATAAACGCCACCAGGGCGATGGATTCACAAGACTTCACGATGCGCGAGGTTAGCCGCGGCTTTGACTTCATTTTGAATGGGGCATAACACAAATTTCCCGCCAAAACAACCCCAAGCAGCCACTGCTCGCAGCGCAACCGGCATGGCATCTCCCGTGCCGGCGGAGGCGAAACGCAACCAAACCGAGGTGTTTCTCAGATAATCTAACAACTTTCACGCCGTCAGGCCACCCCGAGAACTCGTGATGTGCGAAATGGAACCATGGGCCCCAATCCCGACATCCTCTTTGACGGCCAGTGGAACGGTGTCCGGTGGGGCGGCATAAGCGTTTGATGCGCTCAGGCTCGCTTGGCCGGCGCCGCTCGACAGTTCTTCTGACTGACCAAGCGGCTGCTGGTCTCCGACACAGTCGCGCTCCGCCAACTGGGCCGCCCATGCGAGCTTTGGACCGGCGTGAAGAGTTTTGTCGCGCACCTGGATGCAGGCATCCCGAGAACTCGTGATAGGCAGGATTCAAAGACTCAGGTAGTCTCTTGGCAATCACCATTAATCGCTTTTGAAAACCAAAGAAATTAGTGCATCCCAAATCGCATTTGCTGAATCGCAATATGCCGACGTGCCAACGCCTGGCGCCCTTCATTGCATTTGACTGAAACCAAACAATAACGCCAAAAAATATAACGCCACAAAATCCTCCCCTATGAAAACGAAATCCATCCAAACGGTTGATTCAACATTTAGCGAACCGCGGGTTGCCAACCCACCTCTTCAATCCCACAATTTAAGGGCCGGAGCCGCCACGCGGTTGTTTGGGGCCGCCGCGCTCGCCGCTTTGGTGGCCGCCCTCGCGCCGCAGCCGGCTGTAGCAGCCCCCATCACTTGGGGACCGGCGACCACCATCAGCGGTGACTCGGATGTGGCCGCCTCGGGCATCCCGCTTTATGCTTATGCGGGAGGTGCCACGACGGTCAATGGCGTGGCTTTCACGCAGGTCAGCAGTGGCTCGAGCTGGGGCGGTGGCAATGTCACGCTGGGTTCTGTCTCCTCTGGCGGCTTCGCTGGCAGTTTCTACACCGCCTTTACGGGGGCCGCCGCTCCGTTCAGCAATTTGTCCGGCGGTTATCAAGCGGCCATTGCCGGCGGCGCTTACGGCGGGGCGAGCGCGGGGCTCGTAACCTTGAACGGCCTTACGGTTGGTCAGGACTATGTGGTTCAGATTTGGGTGAACGACAGCCGGACCGCCGGTGATGGGCGCTTTGAAACCGTTACCAGCAGCGGCGGCAACTCGGTCACGTTGACTTACAACTCCACCACTGCGGTAGGTGGCGTGGGTCAATATACGACCGGCTTTTTCACGGCGAACAGCACGAGTCAGACGTTCACGCTGACTCCCGGTGAAACCAATACCACCGCGTCCGTCCAACTCAACGCGATCAACGTGCTGGGCGTGGGGACCGGGGGCGGCGGTCCGGCGCGGGCGTGGCTGGGCAGCACCAACAACTCCTGGGGCACGGCGGGCAACTGGAGTCCGGCCGACAACGTGTTGCCGGGCGACGCCGTCACATTTAACAATTTATCCACGGCCAATCTGGCGACGGTGCTGGATGTCAACTACAGTATCGCGAGCCTGACCCTGAGCAACGCGCCTTCCGCGGTATCCATCGGTCTGGCCAACGATGGGTATACCCTGACCATCAACAGTGGGATAACTCTTGTGGGAGCCAGCCCCAGCCAGAGCCTGACGATTGGTGATGCCGTGGCGCTAAGTGCCAGCCAGACATGGACTGTAACCAACAACGGCACTTTGACGATTGATTCCGCCAGCCCCGGCGTTTCCGACAATGGCGCCGGTTATGCCCTGACCCTCACCGGTGGCGGCACGGTGTCGCTTCAAGCCCCGGCCACTTATACCGGCAACACAACGCTCAGCGGCGGCAATCTCGCCGTCGGCAGTGCCGGTTCCCTTGCCAGCCCAACCATTAGTATTGCCGCCAACAGCCTTTTGAGCAATGCCGGTTCCCTTGCCGTCACAAATGTTAACTTGGCCTCCGGTGGCTACCTGGCTTTGAGTGGAAGCGGGACTTTTTCCGCGTCACCCCTCCCGACCATCAACTTGGCCGGCGGCGCGACGTTTGATGTCTCGGCCGAGTCCTCGTCCCCCTTCTACCTGAATAACGGCACGTTGGTCGGCGGTTCGGCGGGAGCTGTGGTCAATGGCACCCTTGATTGCTCCTCGGCCACGTTCTTGATGCCTCATTATGATGGTGCTAGCGCCCCCTTCATCCAGACCAATGGCAGCATGACGCTATCCTCCGGCACGGTGGTCATAATCAACAATACCGGGCCGACATTGGGATTGGGGAACCACGTGATCATCGCGGCAGCCACGGCGGGCCATGCCGGCACGGTGGCCTGCAACAGCTTCCCGAACTTCCCGAGCGTCACCCTCGAGGGAAATGGGGCGGTGGGGGCGTATTACCTGACAAACGATGCTAATAACGACCTGGTGTTGTTTGTCAGCGGCAGCGGTGTGGATGTCTGGACTGGCAACGCCGACAGTGCGTGGGAAGACGCCAATTGGAATCCGGGCAGCGTTCCCCAAACAGGCGACTACGTATTATTCAACGGCTCCTCCGTCAACAATCTGTCCACGGTGATCGGCGCGAACTATTCGCTTGCGGGCCTGAGCGTGCTTAATCCATCCGGCCCGGTCGGCATCGCCGCCACTGCGGGGAACACGCTGGGGATCAGCTCGGGCGGCATCAACATGGCGAGCGCCAACCAGAACCTGACGATTACCGCGCCGCTGGACGTGACCGCCAACCAGACTTGGGTGGTCACCAACGGTCAAACCCTGACCATCGGCGGCAGCGTCTCGGCCGCTGCCGAGATTACGATGGCTGGCGGCGGCACGGTGCAAATGGGCGCGTCCGGTGTGCTGGACGGCTTGACCAGCGCGGGCAGCAATGCAGGCGACATCACGAACAACGGCACCCTGGATCTTAATGGGACCGCGCAGATCATCAATGGGTTGGACGGCAACGGGGTGGTGGATAGCAAGACTGGCAGCACCGCGACACTGACCGTGGGTGGGAATGGCGACAGCAGCAGCTTTAACGGCATCCTTCAAAACACCAGCGGTGCATTGCAATTGCAGGTGGCCGGGGGCGGGCTGGCGTTGAATTCACCGCACAACACCTACAGCGGCGGCACCATCTTTAAGCAGGGCAGCACCCTTGCGTTCCCAAGTGCCGCCGCGACGCTGGGCACCGGGCCGGTCACCTTCAACCCGGGCTCGGCAACTTATACCTACGGCTGCGCATTCACGAATCCAGTGACCTTGAACAGTTGCTATTTCGAGGTTGGCGGCAACTCTGACAACCAAATCTGGTCCGGGCCGGCCACCGTTATCAATGGCTTCCAGATGTCCGGCGATAATGGGAATTGCCAGTTGTATTTGTCTGGTCCCATCAATATCGGCACTGGCGGCGTTATCATCACCAACTTTGGAAATAGTGGGCCGCAAGGCGGCTCCGGAAGTGGTCTGGGTGATGTCCTGTCGGGACCGATCAGCGGTTCGGGCGGTCTCACGTACTTCCTGAGCGGAGGGGATTCGCGTTTGACCGTGCAAGGCACGAATATCTACACCGGCGGCACGATTGTGAATGGCGACCCCAATAACCCCGGTGGCAAATTGAATGTTTGGGGCGGCAATTACGCCTTCAGCACCGGCCCGGTGACCTTGAACTCGAACGCGTTGCTGGAAGCGTATCCCGGCGCCGCGACGATCACCAATGCTCTCACCTTGAACGGCGGCACCTTGTACACCGAATCCCAATATAACAATTATAACCAACTGACGTGGGCCGGGCCGATTACCTTGACCGCGAATTCCGCGCTGTTTGAGGAGGGGGCAAATAATAATCAGCAATCCGCCGGCGTGGTGGTGACTGGTCCGCTGAACATTAACGGCTTTACGCTGACTTGTGGTGGCACCCCCAGTCTTTACGTAGGCAACTTCCTCTATGGCCCCATCAGTGGGTCGGGCAACATCATTTTAAACAATCTTGGGCTTACCCTATCTGGAACGAACACCTTCAGCGGCACCGTCGAACCGGTAGCCGGGGGGTTAAGTGTGGGCAATGCGCTGGCTCTGCAAAACGCGACGCTGGACATGGACCCGGCGGATTCCGGTTCGGTCAGTTGGGCGTCGGGGGTTACGAGCGTGCAGATCGGCGCGCTCATCGGCTCCCGCAATCTGACCCTGGCTAGCGGCACGACGACTATCGGCGCCAACAACGCCACCACGGAATACGACGGGGCGCTGACCGGCGGCAATCTGGTCAAGGCCGGTTCGGGCACGGTTACGCTCACCGGTGCGAACACCTTCAACGGCTTTATCACCGTCAATGGCGGCACTTTGGCGCTTACCGGCGCGACCTCCTACGGTGGCAACACCACGGTTAACGCCGGTATGCTGAGCCTCTCCGCGCCCAACTTGACGTATAGCTCCACGGTGACGGTTACCAACGGGGCGGTCTTGAACCTAAACTTTACGGGCGTGAATGTGGTCACGGCGCTGGTGCTGAACGGCGTCAACCAGCCCCGTGGCGTTTACTCCAGCACCAATGCCAGCCCGTACCTCACCGGCACCGGCGCCATCCAGGTGGGGGCCACCCCGGAAATCTGGACCGGATTAACGGGCAACGGCGACTGGAGCACCAACAACGAAGGGTCGCCGTACAACTGGACATTTAGCGGTCACACGACCAACTATACCGATGGCAGCGCCGTGCAGTTCGACGATTCGGCTGCGGTCGCGAACACCACGGTGAACATCAACGATGCGAATGTCATGCCCACCGCCGTGATCTTTAGCAACACCGTCAACAACTACACGCTGTCAGGCAGCTTTGGCATTGTCGGGGGGGCCGCGCTGTACAAGAGCGGCACCAACCAGGTCACGCTCGACACCCCCAATTCGTTCCTGGGCAGTATGACCCTCAGCGGCGGCACGTTGACGATCGGCAGCGGCGGCAGTTTGGCGACCAACTATGGCGGAGCCATCAGTTTCACCAACGGCGCAACCTTGGAATATAGCACCACTACCGCGGGAACGCTTTCCGGCAACATCACCGGGCCAGGGTCACTCTTGTTTGACAGCACCAGCGCCAACATACTGACCCTATCTGGCGTCAATACCTACGGCGGCACCACGACCATCAGTAACGCCAACAACGCCGGCATCAGGCTGAGCACGGGTGCGGGCAACATATCGCCGAACACGACCTTCAACATCGTGGGCACCAACACCAGTGGCGGCCAGTTGTATATCACCAGCGCCGGCACCGTCGCCAACAATATCACCATTTCCGGCGTGGGTTACAATGACAATAACAATTATGATGGCTCGCTCCTTTTAGCCAATGGCGTCACCTTGAGCGGTACCATTACCACCGTCGCCTTCGGCTCAACCAACCTCACCCAGCTCGAAGTCCTTAACCAAAACGCCGGAGCTACGCCCTATCAGGATACCATCACCGGCCAAATCACCGGCAGCGGCGGGGTAAATTTCTATGGGCTGTATGGAAGTTTAACCGGAAGTGACTCGGCGAGCACCAACATCATTAACTTGGTCAACACAAACACCGCGACGCCCAACAACTACCTCGGCAATACGGAAATTTACAACCAATATACCGCACATGCCGGCTCGGGCGGACCGAACAACACCATCCTCAAACTAGGTGCCAACGAGCAGATCCCCAACGGTCCGGGATATGGCATTCTGTTACTCGGTGGGTGGAACTCGGCCAATGCCAATCGCTCCTGCACCTTTGAACTGAACGGCTTCAACGAAACCGTCAACGGCATTAACACGCCCGTTGCGGGACCCTCGGACAACTTCATTCAAAACACCGCCACCGGCGCCTCGACCCTGACGGTGGGCGATGCGAACACGAGCAGCACTTATACCGGAACCCTCAAAGATGGCGGAGCTGGGAAAACTCTGGCTCTCACCAAGATTGGCACGGGCACGCTCACGCTTAATGGCGCAAATACTTACATCGGTAATACGACGATCAGCGGTGGCACGCTCGTGATAGGCGGCACGGCCCCGCTGGGCGGCGGCACTTATCCGGGCAACCTGATTAACAATGCGACGTTTAATTACAGCAGCTCGTCCATCCAAACCCTCTCCGGCGGGGTCAGCGGCTCCGGCGCCTGGATCGTCAGCGCCGGCAAATTAGTGGTGCCGTCCACCGCCACCGCCAATGGTGTGGTCACGAACAATGCGGCCTTGGGAGTGATTGCGTCGGGCACCAGCCAGTGGACGCCGGCTTCGCTCACGCTGGCCAATCCCTGTACCCTGGAGTTTAACAGCGTCCAGAACGTCGGCACCACCCTCGCGCCGCTGGCGCCGGCGAGTGCCATCGGGACGGTTTCCGGCGTGACCATCAATGTCAACAGTTTCGCGGCCGCGCCGGTGCCGGGCATTGGCTATCCGTTGCTGGGCAATGCCAATACCACGACTGGTTATAAATTGGGCACACAGCCTTTTGGTCTGGTTGGGCATTTGGCTCTGGGGAGTGATAATGCCACGTTGGTTTACGTGTTGGATGCACAGGTGGACACTTGGGCCGGCACGGACCCGACGAATCCGACGTGGTGGGACATCGGCATCAGCCACAACTGGGCCGGCAATGCGGTGAACAATACGCCGCAAAATACATACGCTCAGAATGATTACGTGGCCTTTACGGACGCGGCGAGCACCAACACGGTTTTAGTTCAAACCTTGGTGACCCCGTCCACCGTGATCTTCAGCAACAGTGTCTTAAGTTACACCGTTATCGGTACGAATAACGTCATTGGCGGCAGCGGGGGATTGAGCAAGAGCGGCACCGCCTCGGTGGTGTTGGCGGGGGGCGCGCATAGTTACAGCGGGGCCACTGTCATCAATTCCGGCACCTTGCAACTGGGCAACGGCACCAGCGGCAACGACGCCACCCTGGCCGGCACCAGCGGCCTGACGGACAATGGCGCGCTGATTTACAACACCTTCGGCAGCAACACCGCCAGTTACGCCATCAGCGGCACCGGCTCACTTACCAAGCAGGGCCCGGGCACCAACGTGCTCACGGGTGTCCTGACCTATACGGGGGCCACCACGGTCAGCAAGGGCGAACTGGACAGCGGCAATTGGGGGGCGGCCACTTCCGGCGGCATCACCGTGGGGAACACGGGGGGCGCTACGGGCACTTTGGGCGTCTTTGGCGGCACGCTGGCGCTGGGGGCCAATTCCATGACCGTTAGTTCATCGTCCACTGGCATGGTGAACCAAACCAGCGGCACGGTATCCTTCACCAGCGGCAACGCCCTGCTGGTCGGCAATGGCACGGGTGGCAATGGCACTTACAACCTGAGCGGTGGCACGCTCACCAGCTTTGCCAGCGCCACTCGCGGGCTCATCCTCGGTGTCAATAACGGTTGCTCGGGGACGTTCAACTTGACCGGTTCGGGCAATCTCGCTTTAGGTTCGGCGGAACTGGCGCTTGGCCGGGATGATTCTGCCATAACCAACTGCACCGTAGCCTATAACCAGAGCGGCGGCACCGCCACCGTTGACTACCTGTCCATCGGTGGCCAGAGCGGCGACACCACCACCACCGCCAGCTTCACCATAACCAACGGCACCTTTACGGCGGCCAGCTTCCAACATCTGGTGGCCGCCTCCAGCAGCAGCGCCACGCTGTACCTCGGCGGCGGCGCGCAGGTGACGCTGCCCGCGTTTCCCGCGAAGGCCGGCACGGCGAACATCACGTTTGACTTCACCGGCGGCCACCTTTCGCCTTACGCCGCGAGCGCCAGCTATATGCCCGCTGGGACCTTTAACAACGCGTATCTGACGGCCAATGGCCTCAACCTCAACGTCGCCAGCGGCAATAACATCATGGTGGGTCAGCTTCTGGCCAACGCCCCGTCGCAAGCCGGCACGTTGACCAAGTCCGGCCCCGGCATGCTCACGCTCACCAACGCGAACACTTACAGCGGCGGCACGCTGGTCATCGGCGGCACGCTGCTCGTGACGAATGGGGCCGGCAGCGGCACGGGCTCCGGAGCGGTGAACATCAACAACGGCGGCGCGCTCGGTGGCACGGGCGCGATTGCCGGTGCGGTGACCAACAATGCCGGCGGCATCCTCGCGCCGGGCGTGAGTGGCAGCGGCACGCTGACCTTCAATAACCACCTGACCCTGGCGTCCGGTTCCACGAACACCTTTGCCGTGAATGGCACCACTCCGGCCAACACGAAAGTCGCGTTGGCTGCCACGGCCTCGGTGACCTACGGCGGCGTGCTTAATATCGCCACCAACGGCACGTTCACCCTCGGCCAGACCTTCACGCTGTTCAGCGGCGCGGGCGCGACGAATGCCAGCAACTTCGCGAGCATTGCCGGCAGCCCGGGTGCCGGCCTTGCCTTCAGCTTCACCAACGGGGTGCTGACCGTTGGCAGTTTAGTCCTTCCGAAGCCGGTCATAAACACCGTCATCGCCTCGGGCGGTAACTTGATCCTGCAAGGCACCAACGGGGCGTCTTTGGGCACGTATTCCGTCCTGACCGCCACCAATCTCGCCTTGCCGTTGGCGAGTTGGACGACCAACACGACCGGTACGTTCACCCTGAGTGGTACGTTTAGCAACGCGATTCCGGTCGCCACCCAAGGCCAACGCTTCTTCCTGATCAAGCAGCCTTGAGGATTGGGTTGGCTGGTTTGGGTTTGACGAGAGGCCGTCGCAGTCACGGGTTGCTGCGACGGCCTCAATTTTTGCACAAAGCTATAACTGCCTTGGCATTGCCGGTGGCCCGTTCCGGCGCCCATGGCTTGCGCTAGTGGGCTTATCCCGAGATCTCGTGACTGGCAAAGGGGAATCACCGCTGTTACGTTTTCATGGTCCATACAGTCACCGACTTGAATATATGAAGAAGACCCCCGCGTTCACCCTCATCGAGCTGCTGGTTGTCATCGCGATCATCGCCATCCTGGCGGCCATGCTATTGCCGGCGCTGTCGGCCGCCAAGCAGCGGTCTTTTGGGGTTAAATGCGTCAGCAACCTCAAGCAAATGGACCTGGCTTACATCATGTATCAACAGGATTATGGCAAGGCGATCGAATACAATTCGGTGAACGTGCTGTGGATGCAAACCCTGATCGCGTATCAATCCCAGGTGGCGGCCATTCGCCTGTGCCCAACCGCAGCCAGTTTTGGCTCGGTGACGAATACGTATGGCGATGCGAAGACGCCGTGGTATTGGGGCATCGCCAACAACATTGAGTTGAACACGGGCAGCTACTCCATCAATGGGTGGCTTTACCAGTATGATCAAACGAGCGGCATTTCGCAATGGCTGTCGCAAAGCCAGGCGCCTTATTTTTTTCCGAAAGAGTCTTCGATCAAACAACCTGCCAACACGCCGACGTTCATGGATGCCATCTGGCCGGATTGCTGGCCGATGCACGGCGATACGCCGCCCACGGATTTGTTCCGAGGCGATGACAACACGAGTCTGGGGCGAATTTGTATCGCCCGACATCCGTTGAAAACCGGCGCCACCGCCACCGTCGGGCAGCCGCTACCGGGCGCCACAGACATGGCCTTTGCCGATGGCCACGCGTCGCTGTGGAAGCTGGAAAACATAAAAAATGTGGTCTGGTATAATGGATGCATTCCGCTGGCCAATCCTTGGGTCACGACCCCCGCGCCCTGATCGGGGGCTCGCGTGGCTGGGCCCTTAAATCCTGAATCTGCACCCAATGGTTGGCTCGTTTGGGTTGGATGCGGGTCCGTCCCGGTCATGGGTTGCTACGGCGGCCTCGAACTTCGCACAAACCTGAAATGGCATGGAATCGTTCGTGGCCGCGGAAGCGGATTCATCACGAGATCTCGTGAGTCGCCAACATTCGTTGCGCATAGTAGAGTTTGTTGTCCCCAAGAAATAATCCGCTAGTCCCAATGTTACCAAAATGAAAACAAGCATCATAAATTGGATATCCCTGCACCACACGATGGTTGCTTCCAAAACCATTCATGACATGAATACAGTTATTCCCACGCGCGATCTCGCGCGCCGGGCTCGGCTTTCCTGCCGGGTACCGGCTGTTCTGGCGCTCGCGATGGGCCTGCTTGCTGTGATCCCGACGTTCGCGCAGGGTCCCTATTACTGGGATTGCAACGATGTCACGGCCGGCTTTGGCACGACCGGCGGCACTTGGTCTGCCCCCACCCTCGGTACGCTCACCTACGGCTGGAGCCTCGATCCGAATGGCGCAACTACCGTTAACGGCAACAGCGTCACGACTTCCATTAATGACACCTTTGAGAGCTTTGGCACCTCGTCGGCCGGACTTGGCACGGGCACGGTCACGGTCAGTGGCCCGGTGAATTCCGGCCCGCTGGTGTTTGACTCGGCTTCGGGCACGGTGACGCTTGGCGGCACGGGCCCGATCACCCTGCCAGCCGCCGCTACCATCACGGTGAACAACGCCTCCAACCTCATCAGCGCCAACCTTACCGGCGCGGCCGGCAGCCTGACATATGACGGTTCGAGTTCCTCCGTGCTGTACTTGAGTGGCACGAACACGTTTGGCTCCTTGATCATCAACAGTGGAAGCCTGTTTGCTAACAGCATTGCGCTTCCTCCGGGGGTGGGCGTCACTGTAAATAGTGGGAGTGGGAGTGGACAGCTCGTCTTAAACACAAACACGGGATCTGTCTTCAACAACAGCTTCAATATTTCCGGTAGGGGTTTCACTGAAACTCCCTATGGTTATGGTGCCGACTATGATGGCGCGCTCCGGTTGGGCAACGGCGTCACCTTAACCGGTACGATTACTCTGAACTATAATGGGACGCAGAACACCTATATCGGTTTTCTTGCCGCCGCGGCCGGCTTTTATAGCGAGACCATCAGCGGCCAAATCACCGGGACGGGACCGGTGCAGTTTTACGACGTATATGGGAACACCGGGGGGCTGCAGGCAACCAACTTCATTGTCTTGGCCAACACCAGTACCGCCACGCCCAACAACTATACCGGCAATACTTACATTGACAATAATTATACGGCCAAGGCCGGCTCGGGAGGTCCCGACAATACCATTCTCGAACTGGGCGCCAACGAGCAGATTCCCAACGGCCCTAACGCGGGAATTTTGACATTCGATGGGTGGAATCCGGGTAATCATAATCGGTCCTGCACCTTTGAACTGAATGGCTTCAACGAAACCGTCAACGGTATTAACACTCCCACTGCCGGCCCTTCGGATAATTGCATTCAAAACACCAGCAGCGGCGCCTCAACCCTGACGATTGGCGATGCGGACACCACCAGCACTTATGCGGGCACCATCCGGGATGGCGGCGCCGGGAAAACCCTGGGCATCACGAAGATTGGCGCGGGCACCCTGACGCTTTCCGGTGTGAACACCCATTTGGGGCCAACCATTATCAAGGCTGGCACGTTGGCGCTGGGCGCGAGCGCGACGCTTCCCAATACGGTGAGCATTACCGTTTCCAACGGCTCGACTTTTGACGTTTCGGCCAAGGCGTCCTTCACCCTCGGCAGCAGCCAGGTCTTGCAAGGCTCCGGTACGGTGAACGGTTCCGTGGCCACGCCGGCCAGTTCGCCGGGTGCCATCGTTTTTCCGGGCGGCGCGGGAGTGCCGGCAACGCTGACCTTTAACAACGACCTCAATCTAGGCAGTGGTGGGTCGGCTTATTTTGATGTCAACAACGCCAGCTACACCACTGGAAACGATCAAGACGTGGTGAACGGGGCCTTGACCCTGTCCAGCCTTACGGCCATTCATATTAAGGCTGGCAGCACGGCGGCGCTATCCGCCGCCGGTGACTACGTTCTGTTTGTAGGGAACGGAGGCGTTAGCATGTCCACCACGCCGACGCTGACGTTTGACAGTCCGGTGCCAAGTAATTATGCCAATTACAGTCTGGTTCTCAGCGGCAACAACGTCGTCCTCCATCACAACGCAACCGCACTGCCGCTGGTGGGTTCCGTCACCGCGAGTCCGTCCATCCTGACGAACGGACAGTCCACGCTGATCACGGTCAATGTCACGAAGGGCACCTATCCACTGACCTCCGTGTCGCTGGATGCGAGTGCCCTCGGCGCGGGCACGGTGCCGTTGGTGTCGGCCGGCGCGGGGCTCTACACCAACACGGTGCCGGTGGGCCTCAGCGTCGCTTTGGGGAGCGCGTTTCTGACGGCCACCGCTACGGACAGCCAAGGTAACCAGGCATTGGGTAGCACTTACGTGACCGTCGTGCTGCCGTATTTCTATTACTGGGATTGTAACGACAGCTCACTCGGTTTCGGCGCGGCCGGTGGCACCTGGTCTGCGACCACTCTGGGCACGCTCACCTACGGCTGGAGCATTGATCCGAATGGCACCACCACCGTCAACGGAAACAGCATCACGACCTCTACCAATGATACCAGTGAGAGTTTTGGCACGGCGACGTCCGGACTGGCCGCGGGCACGGTCACGGTCAGTGGCACGGTGAATTCCGGCCCGCTGATTTTTGACGCCGCTTCCGGGCCGATTACGCTTGGCGGCTCGGGCACGATCACTCTGCCGGCCACCGCGACCATCACGGGGAACAACGGCTCCGACACCATCAGTGCCAACCTTGCCGGCGCGGTCACCAGCCTGACGTATAATGGCGTGAGTACCAATTTGCTGACCTTGAGTGGCACGAACACGTTTGGCCCCCTGACCATCAACGGCGGAAGCCTGTTAGCTGACACCACGGCGCTGCCTTCGGGCGTGGCTGTGACGGTGAACAGTGGGGCCGGGGGACAGCTTTTCTTAAACACGCCATATTCCGCCGCCAACAACAACTTCACCATTGACGGTGAGGGCTTTGCGGAAACTCCCTATGGTTATGGTGGCCAACATGATGGCGCGCTCAAGTTGGCCAACGGCGTAGCCTTGACGGGCACCATCACCCTGGTCTCGTCGTCGGGGCCAACCTATATCGGTTTTCTTGCCACTGCCCCCGGCTTTTATAGCGAGACCCTCAGCGGCCAGATCACCGGGAACGGTCCAGTGCAGTTTTACGATGTATATGGCAACACCGGGGGCGTGCCGGCAACCAACATCATCCTCTTGGCCAACACCAGCGCGGCCACGCCCAACAACTACACCGGCGATACTCATATTGATAATAATTATACTACAACCGCCGGCTATGGCGGCCCGGACAATACCATTCTCGAACTGGGCGCCAGCGAGCAGATTCCCAACGGCCCGAACGCGGGCGTCCTGACGTTCGATGGGTGGAACCCTGCTAATATCAATCGCTCCTGCACCTTTGAACTGAACGGCTTCAACGAAACCGTCAACGGCATTTCCACGCCCACTGCGGGTACTTCGGATAATTACATTCAAAACACGGGCAGCGGCGCCTCGACCCTGACGGTTGGCGATGCGGACACAACCAGCACTTATGGCGGCACCATCCGAGATGGCGGCCCGGGGGCAACCCTGGCCCTCACCAAGATTGGCGCGGGCACCCTGACGCTGTCCGGCGTGAACACCCATTGGGGGCCAACCCTTATCCAGGCTGGCACACTGGCGCTGGGCCCGAGCGCGACGCTTCCCAACACGGCGAGTATTACCGTGTCCAACGGCGCGACTTTTGACGTTTCGGCCATGTCCTCCTTCACCCTCGGCAATAACCAAATCTTGCAAGGCTCCGGCACGGTGAATGGATCCGTGGCCACGCCGGCTTCGCCGGGTTCCGTCGTCTTCCCGGGCGGCGCGGGAGTGGTGGGCACGCTGGCCTTTAACAACGACCTCGACGTGAGCAGTGGCGGCTTGGTGTATTTTAATGTCAACCACGCCAGCTACACCTCCGGAAACGACCAAGTCACGGTGGGCGGGAATTTGACCCTGTCCAGCCTCACGGCCGTTCATATTGTGGCGGGCAGCACGGCGGCACTGGACACCACCGGCGACTATGTTCTGTTTGTGGGGAGCGGAGCCACTAGCTTCGTCTCCCCGCCGGCGCTGGCGTTCGACAGCCCGGTGCCGAGCAATTCCGCCCATTACAGTCTGGTTCTCAGCGGCAACAACGTCGTCCTCCATTACAACGCCATCGCGCTGCCGGTGGTGAGTTCCGTCACCGCGAGTCCCTCCGTCCTGACGCCCGGACACAGCACGCTGATCACGGCCTATGTGCCGTCGGGCACCTATCCGCTGTCCTCCGTCGTTCTCGATGCGAGTGCCCTTGGCGCGGGCACGGTGCAGTTGGTGTCTGCCGGCTCGGGGCTCTACACGAGCACGGTGACGGTGAGCGCGGGCGCGGCTTTGGGCAGCGCAGGTCTGACCGTCACCGCTACGGACAGCCAAGGCAATCAGGGGGTGGGCAACACTTACGTGACCGTCGTGTCCTCGTTGGTGACGAGCGTGGCGCCCAATCCGGTGACCGGCTCGAGCTATCCGGTGACGCTGAGTCTGACCGGCAGCGGGTTCACCGGGGCGACGGCGGTGTGGTTGACCAACCTGACTGCCCGAACTAGTGCGAGCTATGCGCCGACGGTGAACAGCGACACGAGCCTCTCGGTGACGTTCGTGCCGGGCACAGCGGCGAGCGCGTGGAACGCCACGGTGGTGAACGGGTCGCCCGGGGAGTTGGCTCCCTTTACAGTGACGGTGCCGACGAAGGTGAGCATCAACACGGCCAGCCTGAATTCAGCGGGGGCCGGGAATCTGGTGTTAAGCGGCACGGGCGGCGCGGCGGGCAACAGCTATGCCGTGGTGAGCGCGACGAACCTGAACCCGCCGGTGGTGTGGCTGCCGGTGGTGACCAACGTGTTCGGTGGCGGCGGCAGCTTCAGCTACACCAACACGGTGAATCCGGGCACGCCGAGCTTATTCCTGCGCCTGCAGCAGTAAAAATTGGTTGGAGTGGTTTGGTTGGAGCAGAGGCCGCCGCAGTCATGGGTTACTGCGGCGGCCTCAAACTTTTCACAAAGCCTGAACGGACATCGAACTGCCTGTGGCTGCGGAGCCGGAGGTGCCCGAGAACTCGTGATTGGCAAGAATTGTGCAAGAGTGCATATTATCCGATCAAATTACCGCCCGAACGCCTCGAACGCTTGAAGCCGCCCGTCATGGACTGGTTGGGCGAAGGGCGTATGGCATTACCCGAAGAGTGACGATCGCAGCACTATGAAGAAAGAACCGTTGATAGCGCCCGCCCAGCCCCACTTGAGTGCGGCGGTTGCCGTCAAGCCGCCGCTGCGCGGCCAAAAGCAAGGTTTTACGTTGATCCAACTGCTGGTCGTCATCGCGACCATCGCCATTCTGGCAGCCCTGCTATTGCCGGCGCTGTGCGCCGCCAAGCAGCGGTGTTATGGGAGTTAAGTGCCATTCGAGGATCATGCCCGACTTGATGGCCAAATTCGTGGTGCGGTGTTGTCCCGCGCGGCATCGCCGACGGGTGTTGTCGTCGCTGGTGGTTGGCTTTTGCCTGCTGGCGCCGAGTGGATTTGCGGCCATTATCGCCTGGAGCGCCGCGACTACCATCAGCGGAGACACCGACGTCGCCACCAATGGCACCCCGCTTTATGCCTATGCCGGGGGAACTGCCGCGACGGTCAACGGCCTGACGTTCACGGGGGAAAGCAGCGGCACGACGTGGGGCAGCGTCAGCCTCTCCGGCTTTGGCAGCGACAATCCAACTGCCTTTGGGTCGGGCAGCGGCGCTCCGTGGTCAACTTTGACCTCCGCTTATCAAGCCGTGCTTTCAGGTGGCGCCTACGGCGGAGCTTCCGCTGGGACAGTAACTTTAAATGGTCTGGCTTTGGGCCATGCCTATACTGTGCAGCTATGGGTCAGCGATAATCGGGGTGGTGGGGAAGCCGCGCGGACTGAAACCGCCAGCGGCGCCGGCGCCAATGCGGTCACGCTGGCTTATGAAGCCAACCAAGCTTCAGGCGGGGGCGGCGTCGGCCAATATGTGGTCGGCATTTTCGTGGCCACCAGCCCCAGCCAGTCATTCACGCTGACCCCCTCAGCCAGCGGCTCCGTCCAGCTCAACGCCATCAACGTGCGGGACAATGGCGGGTATGTCTTCACGCCTACCCGGGTCAACTTGGCGAAGTATCAGCCGGTGGTGACGGATTCGGTGAATACATCCCAAGCGGCGCAAGCGAATGGATTGCCGACGAGTTCATATATCACCGACGGTCTGACCTGCAACGACAGCTACTGGCAGAGCGGGGCCACGCTGCCGCATTGGGCACAAGTGGTGTTTCCGTTTCCGGTGACGGTGGGCAGCGCCCAACTCGCGATGGGGCGGGACACGGCGTCGCCGCCGATGGATTTCCGGCTGCAGTATCTGACCAATGCAACCTGGGTGGATGTGCCCGGCACCACGGTGGTGGGCAACACCAACAAGGAGGTGAATCTCGTCTTCACCAACCCGATCACGGCCTCGTCCTTCCGGTTTTATGATTCCATTGATGGCAACGTTTACATCCGGGAAATGGCGCTGTATCCGCCCAACGGCACGAACGGCTATCCTTTTGGAACGGATTTTGGGGTGGATTTGGCGCGCCAGCAGCCGGTGTTTGCCACCACCAACACAGCTGGCAGCTATCCGTTGCTGGCGGTGGACGGCCGGGTCAGCCCGCTATCGGCCTGGCAGACCACGCTGGCGGGGAGCAATTCGCTGCTGGTGAACCTGCAGTTCACGAACAAGATTGGCAGCGCGCATTTGTATTCCGGGGCGACGGGCGTCGGGCCGCTAACGAATTTCATCCTCCAATACTGGACCGGGGGTACGTGGGCGGACATTCCCGGCGGGAGTGTGTCCGGCAACACCAATGGGGCACTGGTCATTTCCTTTACCACGCCGGTGACCACCACCAAAGTGCAGTTGGTATTCACCAATGCCGGTGTCAGTGCGGTGCAAGAACTGTGCCTTTTTTCGGCGGACAACAACTATCCGCTGGGCACTGGCGTGATGCCCAACCCACCCGTCACTGCCAAATACGACACCTTCACGGATTCGTATTACTGCCTCAGCAATTCGGCGGCGGGCCAGGCGGTGGTGGAGAGCAATGGCGTGCCGGTGCTGGGGACGGCTGGATTGACAAACTGGGCGACGCAGTATCAGGTGTTGTTGTATTATGACCACGGGACTTATCGGTTGCGGAACCGGGCGACGGGTTTGTGTTTGTCGGGGGCGCAGTTGACGACGAATGCGGGGGCGGTGCTGGCGGACGAACCTTACGCGGTGCTGCCGGATCAGGAATGGTTGGTGCAGCCGGTGGACGGCACGAACTATTATCTGGTCAACCAGTTTAGCGGGCTGGTGGTGGACACGTTGGGCGGGAGCACGGCGCCGGGCACGCCGTTGGTTCAGAACGTGATGACCAACAGCCGCACCCAACTCTGGCAGTTTCCGCTGGCGGCAATTTTCCCCAAGAAGGGGAGCGGCGGGCCGAGCCTCGACGGAATCCAGAACTCAAGTTGGTGCTACACTTGGTGGGTTACCACGGGCACTGCCATTCCGACAAACAATGTCTTTTATCCCATGAACGATGCCGCCTGGTATTTGGGCCCCACCCTGGCGGGCAATTTAATGGATTTTAATCGCGCCTGGCGGGTGAACGGCCAGTCGCAGATTCTGATGGGTTACAACGAACCGGATAATGCGACTCAAGGCAACCTTGATCCCACCAATGGTGCCATCTATTGGCATAACTTTAACAACCTGGATATGCCGTTGGCGGCACCGGCTCCCGCCAATGCGGGCGACTCCTGGCTGCCGATCTTTTTCGGTTACATCACCAATTGGGGTTTGCGGGTGGATTACTTGCCATCCCATGATTACCCGGGCAACAACTCCAGCGCATCCTCTGGCATCTGGATCAACTCCCTGCAAAGTGAATACAACACCTGGGGCATTCCGATCTGGATGACCGAATTTGGCTGTGTGGACTGGTCCACCAATCAAAGTTGGAGCGAGGAAAACAACTACAATGCCCTGGCCGAATTCATGTGGCGGGCCGAGGGTTTGTCCTGGCTGCGCAAGTATTCCATCTTTTCGTTTGGAGGTTCGCTGGCGCCGAATCCGTGGACCGCGACGACGCCGGCGCCGACCTCAAATTGTTTCGACACGAATAAGGTTTTAACTCCGTTGGGCGAATTGTATGGAGCCTGGGACGGCGATGCGACTGTGGAGACCAACAAGGCTTATTATCTTCACCACAGTGGCAGTAGCAAGCGTCTCGCCAACACGCTCGGCTCACCTTCGCCCAATGCCCAGAGCATTCTCGTGCGGGATAATTCGGTCCAGTGGACGCTGGTGGCGGCCGGGAGCGCCAATTTGTATTACTTGGTTTCCGCTGCCGACGGCCGGCGGCTTAGCTACAACGGAAGTACGCTCAGCCTGATGGCGCCGGGCACCCCGGGCACAGCCGTGCAGTGGTCACTGGCCGCTTATCAATATGGCTGGTATTACCTGCAGCATCCGGCCACCAGCAAGGAACTATCGCTGGCCTACACCAATGCGACCTTCACCGCCGCCTACAGCATGGTCACCAACACCACGACCGGCACCGCCGTCCATTGGCGCTTCATCGTGCCGCCGGCCGCCATTCCGTGGACGGGTGGCAGCAATGCGCTATGGAAAACCTTTGGCAATTGGAATCATGGAACCGTTCCATCAGTGGGGCAATCCGTGACGCTGAATAGCCTGTGCACCGCCCCCCAATTTCAGGGACAACCCGTGACGTTCAACAGCCTGTCAACTTCCAATCTCGCCACGGTGGTGGACACTACAAATATCTACGTCTCGACCCTCAGCGTGACCACTCCGCCCGGCCCGGTTTCGATTGCGGGAAGCAACACGCTGACGGTCGGCAGCGGCATAGACCTCTCCGGCGCCAGCCAGAACCTGACCATCACTGCGCCAGTACGGCTGGGCGGCAGCCAGCCCGTGACCATCAACTTCATCGTCACCAACAATGTCACCTTGAGTGTCAACGGCGGTCTGACCGACTTTGGAAATACTGCCCTGAACGTGGCGGGCGGCGGCACGGTCTCGCTGGGCGGAGCCGCCACCAACGCCGCCGGCGCGACGATCAACGCCAGCACGCTCATAATCAGCGGTTCGGGGCAGTTGGGCGGTGGTTCTTATGCGCCGGCCATCGCCGACAATGGAGTTTTCAACTATAGTAGTTCCGCCAGCCAAACCTTGTTCGGGACTATTGCCGGTACCGGGTCGGTAACGCAGAACGGTCCGGGCCCCCTCACGCTTGCGGGCGTGAACACCTATACGGGCAACACGACGGTACATGGCGGCACGCTGGCCATCGGCTCCGCTGGGGAACTTTATACTCCTGGTTACATTTACACTCCGACTGTCATCGTTTCCAGCGGCGCCACGCTCGAGGTGGGGGCTTGGGCTTACGCGCACGCGGGCAGCCTTGGCTATCTGGATTTTGGGGCCCCGCGACTGGTGCTTAACGGCGGCACCATAACTTATGCCGGGAGCGGGGAGAACTCGGGCTTCAACAACGGTCGGCTCTTCACCGTCGGTACCGGCGGGGCGACCCTCAATGCCGCCGGCACCGGAACGTGGTATTTGGAAAACGACGCGACCTATGGCGGCCAAACCATCGGCTCGGATTTGACGTTGACCCTGACCGGCTCCGGTAACGGCCAGTTCGATAACTTCCTCACCGGCGGCGGTGGTCTTACCAAATCCGGTCCGGGCGTCTGGACGCTCACCAGCACAAACTCCTACACCGGTCCAACCGCCATCGGCGCCGGCACGCTGGCGTTGAGCGGCAACGGCGCCATCGCCAGCAGCATGATTATCCTGGCCGGTGGGGCGACCTTCGATGTTTCGGGTAAAACCACGACGTTTGCGCTGGGCGGTGGCACCTTGACGAACAGTTCGGTGGGCGCAACGCTCAGCGGCAACAATGATTGCAGCGTGGGCATACTTGCGTTGGTGACCGATGGAACCAATGCGGCCTTCCTCCAGACCAACGGCGCGATGACGCTTTCTGCCCGCACGGAGGTCACGGTCAACAACGTCGGGGCGACGCTAACCGCGGGAGTCCATGCGCTGATTGCCGCCGCTACGGCGGGCAACCCGGGCCAGGTGACGGGCACCCTGCCCACGGTGGAGGTTGCCGGCAATGGCGCCGCCGGCGCCACTTCCCTGCAAATCAACGGTACGGGCGGTTTGGATCTGGTGGTCAGCGCGCCGCCCCAAGCGGTGATAAATAGCGCAATTCTATCGAGTGGCAGTTTGATTTTGCAAGGCACCAACGGTGAGTTATCGGGCACCTATTCCATCCTGACCTCAACCAATGTTGCCTTGCCATTGTCGAGCTGGACCACGAACACCACCGGCTCGTTCACAACCGGTGGAGCTTTTAGCAACGCGGTGCCGATAAGCACCCAAGCGCAACAGTTTTTCTTGATCAAACAACCTTAATACGGTCAGAATATTGAAATATGCAAACACAATCAATTAAATCCCTGTTGGTATGGGCCGCCATTACTGGCGCGATGTGGGTCAGCTCCAATTGCGCGATGGCCATCAATGAGACGAATGCAACCCCGACCGAGACCCCGGCGCAGCGGGATGCGCGCATGGCCTGGTGGCGGGATGCGAAGTTCGGCATGTTCATTCACTGGGGTGTTTATTCCGTGCCGGCGGGGTTTTATCAAGGCAAAGCGGTTCCCGGCATCGGGGAGTGGATCATGTGCAAGGCAAAAATCCCCATGGCGGAATATCAGCAATACGCTCGGCAATTTGATCCCGTTAAATTTGACGCGGATGCGTGGGTCAAAGCGGCCTCCGATGCCGGCATGAAATACATTGTCATCACCTCGAAGCATCACGATGGCTTTGCGATGTTCAAAACCAAGGCGAGTCCCTGGAACATCGTCCAGGCGACGCCTTACGGCCAAGACCCCTTGAAAGCTCTGGCGAAGGCCTGCCGCAAATACGGTATCAAGCTTGGGTTCTATTATTCGCAAGCGCAGGATTGGAACAATGGCGGTGCCGCCTGCAGCGGCAAATGGGATCCGGCGCAGGAGCACAGCATGGACGACTATATTGACCAGGTGGCCGTGCCGCAGGTGAAAGAAATTTTGTCCAACTACGGCGAATTTCCGGCGGTGCTGTGGTGGGACACGCCATGTGACATGAATCCGGAGCGTGCCGCCAAACTCTATGCGGTCGTCAAGCAGCTTCGACCCAATCTCATCATGAACAACCGGCTCGGCGGCGGCTTCAAAGGCGACACCGAAACGCCGGAGCAAACGATTCCGCCGCGGGGCTTTCCCGGACGAGACTGGGAAAGTTGCATGACGATGAATGACACTTGGGGCTTCAAAAGCAACGATAACAATTGGAAATCGGCGACGACCATCATCCGCAACCTGTGTGACATCGCCAGCAAGGGCGGCAACTATTTGCTGAACGTCGGACCGACGAGCGAAGGGTTGATGCCGCAGCCAAGTCTCGACCGGCTCGCCGAAGTCGGCAAGTGGATGAAAGTCAACGGCGAGGCCATCTATGGCACCAAAGCCACGCCGTTTGGCGATGAATTGGGAACTGCGGTGAAAGCCAAAGACGGCTACGGGAATGACACGACCGTTTCCTCCGCCAACGACTGGCGCTGCACGACCAAGCCGGGGAAAATTTACCTGATTATTTTCAATTGGCCGGCTGATGGAAAATTTAAACTTCCACCCCTGAAAACAAAGGTCTTAAAGGCAACGCTCCTGGCGGCGGCGGGTACTTCCATCGCCGTCAACCAAGGCGATTCGGGCGTCACCCTCTCATTGCCCGTCGTAGCGCCCGATGCGGCCGCTTCCGTGGTGCGCCTCGACCTTGCGGATAAGATCGTGGAAGTGAACAACCACCAATGAGCCGGTGGATTGCCGCACGGAGAATGTTCTTCAATGCAGGCGCAAGGCGCGCGGCACCTGATCCGTTGGGTGCGGGACACAAATCCTGACCGGTTTTAGCTGGCGGGTGGGCTTGATTTTCAAGAACACTTTTGCAAGCATCCGCTGAATGAAAGCATCCGCAGTTGGCCAGGCCTTTCCCCGTCGAGGCCTTCGCCTTTGCTTTTTGCTGCCATTCCTTTTGCTCCAGGCTCTAGTGTGGGCGGACCCACTGGGAAACGCGCAGGATTCTGATTACGTCATTGTGGATTGGCAGGTGCAGGACGGATTGCCTTCAGCGCGCATTCATGAAGTGGTGCAAACGCATGATGGCTACCTCTGGTTGGCCACGCTGGACGGCTTGGCGAGGTTTGATGGCGTGCGGTTCACGCGCTTTTATGATTCCGACACTCCTGGGCTCGCGAGCAGCATGATCAATTGTCTATTGGAGGACCGCCACGGGCGCCTCTGGTACGGCACGCAATCAGGCGAAATTGGTTGGAAAGATGACGCCGGATTCCACCAGCTTAATCTGCCGCAGCCCAGATCGCTGGACCCAGTGGACCGCTTGGTCGAGACGGCGGAGGGCACAATTTGGGCGGCCGGTCGCCACATGCTGCTGCCCATTAAGGAGGGTCGTCCGGGAACGATGATCATACGCCCGGAGAATCATGACCTCTGGGATATTTGTGCGCGGGAAACCGGCGGCTTGTGGTTTTTGGTGGATGGGGGCAACGTTTATTTCTTGGATGCAAAAACGGGCAAGATCCAGCTTGTGATCCCCGGTCAGTCCGGCCAATGGCGAAACATCACGCCCGCCCGCGCGGGTGGATTATGGGTTCGCGACGGGCAATGTATCCGGCGGTGGCAGGGAGCTGGTTGGGTGGAGGATCGCGGCGTGCTGGACTTGCAGGTCAACGAGAATGTAGTGATTAGAGAATCCACTGCGGGCACGTTGATGATTGGCACTTTCGGACAGGGCCTGTGGCTGTTGGGGGCGGACGGCCGGCAACACACCTTGGATCACGTCAGCGGGCTTTCTCAAAATCAGGTGTTGTCGCTGTGCGAGGATCGGGAGAAGAACCTCTGGGTGGGCACGGTTCATGGATTGAACCGTCTCTCGCGCCGTGTGGTCAAGATGATCACGCCGGCTGACAACTGGCAAAACCGGGCGGTTTCCTCCATCGCACCCGCCAAGGCGGGAGGCTTTTGGGTGGGAACGGAAGGCGCCGGACTTTATCAAATTAGCCGGGACGGTCGGGTCTTGTCGCAGCAGTCCTTTGATGTCTGGCATCAAGATGTCCGTTGTGTATTGGAGGATGCCAATGAACAGATTTGGGCCGGCGTGTTCAACTATGGATTATGGTTGCGAACCAAAGAGCTTCCGCAGGGACAATATTTGCGCAATCCCATCTTCGGGTATCCCAATGCCTTGTTTCAAGATTCCCGCAAAGCTGTTTGGGTGGGGACAACCTTGGGCGCGGCACGTTATGACATGGATAACCGGATTCCCAAACAAATCCTGCTGACCAATGCGGATGTGAGGTGTTTTGCCGAGGCGGCAGACGGCTCGATCTGGCTGGGCTTGGAAGATGGCGGACTGTTTCGCTACGACTACAAAACCCAGCGAGCCACTCAAATTAGCAATGAACTGGTCCGCACCAGCGTTCACGCGCTTCATTGTGCCGCCGATGGCACTTTATGGATTGGCACGCGGAGGAATGGGTTGGCCTTTCTGAAGCATGGTCAATGGGGCGCCTTGACGCGTGAGCAGGGACTGCCGGATGATTCCATCAGCGACATTCGGTCTGATGAAGAAGGGAACCTGTGGATTGGTTCATCCAGCGGGATTTTTCGCATCAGGCGAAACCAGTTGAACCAATTTACCGCCGGAGAACTCCGATCGGTGAATTGTCTGCAACTGGGCAGTGGCGATGGCTTGGGCACTTGGGAGGTTTTGGCTGGCTACCAACCCATCGCCTGCCGCACTGCCGATGGCCGACTTTGGTATGTCACCAGCGTGGGGCTGGCGATGGTGGATCCGCGGGCTATTCATCCGAATGAGTTGCCGCCCCCCGTGGTGATTGAGTCCGTGCAGGCTGACGGCAAACCGATTCCTGACAAGACCGCGGCACTTGGGCCGGATGTGGCAAGAAAAATGGTCCGCTGTCCGGCCGGCACGCGACAGTTGGAGATTCGCTACACGGCTTTAAGCTTTTCATCGCCCAGGCAGGTTCGCTTTCGTTATCGGTTGGAAGGCTTCGACGAACGGTGGATCGAGGCGGCGGACCAACGGGTGGCTTCCTTCTCGCACTTGCCGCCGGGACGATTCGCCTTTGAAGTGACCGCCTGCAACAATCACGGTATTTGGAACGAACAGGGCGCCCGGTTGTCGTTTCAGGTGCTGCCGCTCTTTTGGCAGACGGTGTGGTTCAAATTGCTGATTGGGATGGCGGTGGTCACCG
>Ga0316217_10001634_pt1 | contig 28596 bp, 21 predicted proteins | sample 1anoAmetaG_FD_203633 | JGI IMG/M metagenome (GOLD analysis project Ga0316217, IMG submission 203633) | Freshwater microbial communities from Trout Bog Lake, Wisconsin, USA - 1anoA | ecosystem: Environmental > Aquatic > Freshwater > Lake > Hypolimnion/Profundal zone | place: USA: Wisconsin... | reverse complement strand
CCATTTTTAGGAATTTCAGGCCCCTGGCGTGGCCGGAAAAATTCCGTGGAAAATGCACGCTGATTGGCTAAGTCAATTGGGAATAAGCACTTACGGCAGAAAACAACGTACGCACCTTGCGCGCTGGTGGGCGTGCCGTCGCCAACTAAGCCACTCCCCGGATGTTTTGCCACGCTCGTCCAGATGCAAGGCGGTGTCCTTATTTGACATCCCCCGGTTTTGGCGTTCTTATTCCCAATCTATTTTACGAAGGAGCTTTGATCATGGCGCGACCTGTTACGTTATTCACCGGCCAGTGGGCCGATCTGCCGTTTGAAACCATCTGCCAAAAGGCCAAGCAGTTCGGCTACGACGGTCTGGAACTGGCCTGCTGGGGCGATCACTTTGATGTGGTCCGGGCGCTCAAAGAGCCGGGCTATGTCCAAACCCGCTGGGATATCCTGCAAGCGCATGGGCTGAAGGCATTTGCCATCAGCGCCCACCTGGTGGGGCAGGCGGTTTGCGATTTGATTGACGAACGGCACAAGAGCATCTTGCCGCCGGAAATTTGGGGCGATGGCAATCCTGAAGGCGTGCGGCAGCGCGCGGCGCAGCGGATGATCGACACCGCCAAGGCGGCGCGGAAATTCTTCGATGCCGCTCCGGGCGGCAGTAGTTTCCCAGCGGTGGTGAACGGGTTTACCGGCTCCAGCGTCTGGCACAGCATTTATGCCTTCCCGCCCACGGATCAAAAATACTGGCAGCGCGGGTTTGACGATTTCGCCAAACGCTATGGCCCGATCCTCTACGAATTTGAAAAGCAAAACGTGAACTTCGCCTTGGAAGTGCATCCGACCGAAATCGCGTTTGATATTGCCAGCGCCCAGCGAGCCATTGATGCGGTCAAGGGCCACGCGCGGTTTGGGTTTAATTTCGATCCCTCGCACTTGGGCTACCAGGGCGTGGATTATGTGAAGTTCATCCGCACGTTTGGCAAGCGGATTTTCCACGTGCATCTGAAGGACGCCTGGTGGGGCCATGGCGACGGCACCGTGGGCGTTTTCGGCGGGCACGTGAGCTTTGCCGACCCGCGGCGTTACTGGGATTTCCGCAGCTTGGGCCACGGCGATGTGAATTTTGAAGAAATCATCGTGGCGCTAAACGACATCGGCTACAAAGGGCCATTAAGCGTGGAATGGGAAGACAGCCGGATGGATCGCGAACACGGCGCTACCGAAGCGGCGGCGTTCGCCAAGAAGATCGACTTTACCCCCAGCACGATTGCGTTTGATGCGCAGTTTGATCGGTAGAAAAGCGCGTGTGACGCATGAATTAAGGAAAGCCCACGGATAGCCATCCGTGGGCTTTTTTTCGCGCATCAATCAAGCTTATCATTCAACACTTTCTGCGCCTGCTCCTTCCGGAACGCATGCAGTTTTTCGCGCAGGTCCGGCCGTGCCACCGCCAAAATCGCCACCGCCAGCAGGCCGGCATTGGTGGCGCCGGCTTTGCCAATGGCCAGCGTTCCCACCGGGATACCGCCGGGCATTTGCACGGTGGAAAGCAGCGAATCGATTCCCTGCAAAGCCGCACTTTGCATCGGCACGCCCAACACCGGCAGGATGGTTTGTGCCGCCACCACGCCGGCCAGATGCGCCGCCCCGCCGGCCCCGGCGATGATCACCGCCAGGCCGCGTTGTTCGGCTTCGGCGGCAAATTGCGCGGCCCGCTCCGGTGTGCGATGGGCCGAGATAATCAACTGCTCATGCGGCACGCCGAACTGTTTCAGGATGGCCACGGCATGTTGCATGGTTTCCCAATCGGACTTGCTGCCCATGATGACCGCGACCAGCGGCGATGAAATGGTTGGCGACATGTTTCGTCTCGCTTCCTGCCTTTTGGCACCTGTTTCCAAACGACCGGCCCGATCCTACCATGACAGCCGTGGCGTCCCAAGTTGCCGACATCCTCGCCAGCACCGCCCGGTTTGATCCCGCCGGTGATTTTGAATTATTCCTCAAATCCGTCCCGGCCGGCTGGGTGGTTTATCTGCTGGCCGATGAGCAGGACCATCCGGTGCAATTGCTGTGCGTGAAGAATTTGCGGCAAAGTTTGCGCCGCCGGCTGAGCGGGCAGGAAACACTGGGGCCGAGCAAAAAAGTCAATTACCGCGATCTGGTGCGGCATATTCACTGGCGGCGGGTGGATAGCGCCTTTGAAGCTGATTGGATTTACTACGAAATCGCCCGCCGGATTTTCCCGGACACTTATCGCGGCATGGTCGGTTTCCGCCCCGCGTGGTTTGTGCATGTCAATCCCGCGGCCGATTTCCCGCGCTATACCAAAACCATCGACTTGGCCGGCAAAACCGGTTTACTGCTTGGCCCGGTGGAAGACAAGCACGCGGCCGCACGGTTGATCGAACTGCTGGAAGACGCTTTCGATTTGTGCCGGTATTACAACATCCTGATGCAAGCCCCGCACGGCAAAGCCTGCGCGTACAAGGAAATGGGCAAATGTCCGGCCCCGTGCGATGGCAGCATCAGTATGGAACGGTATCACGCGATGATCGCCCGCAGTGCCGCCGCGGCGGTGGATGCGACGGAAATCATCCGCGCGGCCCAAGCCCGGATGGCGGCGGCGGCCAGGGAACTGCGTTTTGAAACTGCCGGCAAGATCAAGGCGTTTATCGACAAGCTTAGCGAACTTGGCAAAGGCCCGTTCCGCTATCTGCGCGAGTTGCACGATTTTCAATGGCTCAGCTTACAGCGCGGCCCGCGCGACAAAACCGCCAAGGTGTTTGTGATTTGCCAGGGTCGGGTGGAGGAACTGCTTGGGATTTTTGGCGAGGTTTCGCACGCCGGCGAGATTTTGCGCGTTTTACTGGCCGCGACGACCGATGTGGCCAATCAACCGCTCGACCAAACCGACGTGGAGCGTATCGGCATTGTCGCCAGCCATCTTTTTTCCGCCAAGCAAACCCACGGCGCGTTTTTACCGCTGGCGGCGGTGGACACGCGATCCTTCGCCAAGGCGTTTGCCGATCTGCAAAAGCAGAAGATTGCCGATCCGGAAGCCGACGGCGAGGGAATCATTAAGGAATTGCAGGCATTGTAAGAATGAAAAAACTGGCATTGGGGTCGCATTGGGGGCATTCGGGTCAAAGCGATACACACGACATAATGCCAAATATTGCCGATGGAATCCACACGGTGCCTGACCCGGCAAGCCGCCAAACCCGAACTGCCGCCCAAAATAGGACAATAGCAGCAAACGCTAAAAAGCTACACTTTCGCCAAAAGTGTAGCCTTTTGTAGCCATGCCACCCGAGGGTCGTTTGCCCGTGTGCTGGAGCCTTTAGATAGAGTCCTTGGCCCGGCAATGGGCCGGCAAAGGCCCGGATACGCGGCCGTTACTTGGTCGGCGCAAGCGCCAAGTCGCGCCAGACTTGCCGCACTTGCTTCACGCATTGGGTTAGCGCCGGGACCGGATTGTCCGGATCGCCTTCGTACTCGATCACCGCCGGGCCGGTGAAGTTGGCCGCGTGCAATTTCTTCAGCAGTTTGGGCAGGTCCAGGCAGCCGGTGCCGACGACCACATCCTGCTCTTTGCCGCGGCGATCAAACACGAAGTCCTTGTAGTGAATGGCGTAGAGCCGGTTGGCGAAACGGTCGATCCAATTACAGGGGTCTTCGCCGGCGTCCAGCGTCCAGGCGGTGTCCATGCACAAGCCGATCTGCGGGCCGGCGATGTCGAAGATGTATTCCAAGGCTTGGGCGCAGCCGAGCCAATCGTGGCCGCCGTGATTGTGGATGGCCAGGCGGCAGGCAAATTCATCGCACAGGGCGGTGATCTGGCGAATGCGCTCCAGGTGCCCCTTGGGGGCAAAGGTGCTGGAAATGGTGGCAAAACCGGCCCGCTGGGCGAACTGGAAAACACGTCGGTTGTGGGCCGGATCATCGGTCAGGCCGGCGGTCATGCCGATCAGCGCGATGCCGCCATCGCTGTAGGTTTGGAAAACTTCGTCCCAGGTTTCGGGTTGGTGGATGTTGAAATGGGTGCCGGAGATATCCAGGCGATCGACGCCGCACTCTTTGAGCATCTTGACCACAGTGCGGTTGTCTTTGAAGTCGCGAAAACAGTAGCTCTTGATGCCGAGTTCTTTGCCTAAATCCATAAATGCTCCGACGTTGAAGATACGGGTGACAATCAGACATCGTTCTCTAAAAGACAACGTTACCATAATGAATTGCCATGGCCGGGTCAAGAAAAAATCGGTGTCGCCAACGCGGTGACGTCGCCGGCCCACTCTACCTCGATTGTCTGCACCGCGTTGGGGGCCAGATTTTCGTGTCCAATTCCCTTGACTTGGCAAAAGGGAAGGTTATATTAGTTATAGGTATACCTTGGCGTATTTACCGACATCTTATGGGCGTTATGCGGTTGAATAGCTCGGTGGCACCGATGGGTTGCACGCAGGCGCATCTGGCGATGCTGCTGGGAGTGTCGCAGGTAACGGTCTGCAAGTCATTGGCCAACCATCCCGGCATCAGCAAGGAAACCCGCGACAAGGTGCATCGCCTGGCCAAGAAACTGCGCTATCGGCCCAATGCTTCGGCACGGGTCATGCGCGAACAACGCTTCGGCACCATCGCCTTGCTCCAGAGCAGCGAGCCGTCCCGCAGCATCTTGATTCCGTCCCTTTTGGCGGGAATCCATGCCGCGCTGCGCGCGGATGATATGCACTTATTGCTGGCGGCGTTGCCCGACGACCAACTGACCAATTCTGATTACGTTCCGAAAATTTTAAGCGAGTGGAGTTGCGACGGATTGCTGATTAACTACAACGCCGGCATTCCCCAGCGCATGGTTAAGCTGATCGCCGATTTCCAGATTCCCGCCATCTGGATCAATTCCCAACAGCCCAGCCATTGTGTTTATCCCAACGATGTGGAAGGCGGACGGGTGGCCACGGAACATCTCCTGCAACTGGGGCATCGGCGGATCGCCTATGTTGACTACACGTTTGGTGAAAAGTGCCCGTATCCGGTGCATTACAGCACGCACGATCGCTTCGGCGGTTATAGCCAGGCTATGGCGGCGGCGGGTCTTGAGCCGTGGATGATTCGTTCCCCCGTTGGTCCGCCGCCTGATCCCATTCTGGAATTTACGCGGTCTTGGCTGACTGCGGAGAATCGTCCCAGCGCGGTGGTTACCTACAACATCGGCACCGCCAAACCCATCGTGGTGATGGCCACGGCGCTGATAGGACTAGAATGGCCGCGACAGTTGGCGCTGGTCACCTTTGATTCTCGTTGCGCCAATGACATGGGAATTTCGCTGACTACCATGGTTTTGCCGGAATTCGCGATGGGTGTGGAGGCGGTCCGCATGCTGATGAGAGGCATTGCCGATCGCCACGCGGAGTTGCCGTCCAAAGCGTTTAGCCTGCAACTGGCACCGGGAGTGACCACCTAGGCATTGAGTAATGATGAGGCGCAAATGATTTCTATGGCCACCTCTTTTCCTTCACCAAATGGGCCGAATTCGCGGCACTGCCGCGGATTTACGCTGGTCGAACTGCTCGTAGTGATCGGCATCATCGCGGTGCTGATTGCCATCCTGCTGCCGGCGCTGAACAAGGCCCGGGCGCAGGCGCAAACCGTCCAATGTGCCAGCAATCTCCGTCAACTTGGGATGGCGATTGCTCTCTATGGGCAGACTTACGATGGCTATATTGTGCCGACCGAGGTGCTCTCAACCTCGTCACCGACGTGGACCTATCCCAAATGGGACACCTTGCTGGTGGGTACGGGAATGCTGGGCAAGGGCAACGGAACCCCGTCTGGCGCCGGCAACCTGCAACTCACCGGTCCCAGTCCAATGTTTCAATGCCCCACGGACTACAGCCTGCCTAACGGCGTGCAATCCAACGGCGTTTACAACGGTGGCGAGGGAAGCAGCTACCTTCCCAACTATCGCATCATGTATGACGATCAAGCGGCACAAGGCTCCCTGGCGACTCCCTCGGCAACCGCCGCGGGGCCGTGGCGGTTTTCCCAATTCTCCCGTTCCAGCAATCGCATGGTGTTGGTCGAAAAGGACATGCTCAATCAATCCACCTGGATTGGCATCACCTACATTGACGCCCGCGATCGAATTTACAGCCACACCGACGGCAGCACGATCATCTCCGGCCGCCATGGCAGCGCCACCAACCCGATTTCCAACGTGCTTTTCCTGGACATGCACGTGCAAACCATGACCTTGCCAGACATGCAGCAACCGGCGATTAAGACCAACGCAGCCGGTGGCAACGTGCTGGTCGATCCCTTGCCGCTGTGGGGCAGTGGGCCATCGTGAAAGCGATCCTGCGGGAATTTTTTCCTGGTTGACATGATGAAAGCTTTAATCGCGAGCGCTTCTGCAAAGTGGATTCGATTGACGCTGGTGCTGCTGGTGCTCGCTGTGCCGCGAACACGACCATCGCTGGGCGCGGTGACCGCTGCCGCTAACGGTGTCGAGTTGTCGCTGCCGCTGCGGGCCTTCCAGAGCACGACCGCTCCGGCGGACGCGGCCGCAACTCCCGCGGTTCCCGACGTGGTGGGCATGTCCGTGACGGTTACCGGCCGCACCACGCCGATCCTTTTGCCCATCTTGGCGGACACCTCGCTTGCCAAAGGCCAAAACCAACCTGCCGGCACGGCGGAAATCCTGGTGCTCCGCAGCGGTGGGGCTTCCGTGGTCTTATTAAAGCCGGACCTGGCGCCACTCGCTGGAATCAAACCTGAAGATATCCAAGCGGCCGAGCTGAACCTGACCATCGGCTGGAAGATGCACGATGGCGATGGCAAGATCACCGCATACGCCATGCGAACCGCCTGGACCGAGGAGGCGACTTTTGCCGCGCCGCGTGCCGGCGCTGCCTGGGCAGGGCCACAATCGCCCGTCGATTACCAACCCGAGCCGGTTGCCACCCTTGCCATTGCCAAAATCAAAGCCGGACCAATTGTCGTCGCGGGACTGGCGGCAACGGTGCGGCAATGGCTGGCCAACGCCCAAGCCGCCAACGGCTTGCTGCTGCAATTCACCGGTGCGGCGGGACAGATCAATATGTATTCGCATCGGCATCAGCAGACACTAGATGCCGCCGCGAAAACTGCGGCGCTTACGCCGCCGTCACTGCGCTTGGGCGAAAAAGGCGCGACGGCCGTGATTGATTTGAATTTGCCGCTGATTCATGCCGCCATTTTTTCCCCCGCCGATTTGCTCGGCGCCGAACTTCACCTCAAAGTCCTGAACAAGCAAGGTGATTTGGCCAAGGCCACGGTGATCATTAGCCCCTTGAATGACGCCGGCACGCCGGCCAATCCCGCGCTGGCCACCTCGCCGGTCAATATTTCCGCGGACAACTGGCTGACGGTTCCGCTGCCCGCCGCCGCTTTGGGCCAGATGCTCTCCAGCGATAACCCTGGCCGGGTCGGGATTGCGGTGTCGTCAGCCACCGGAGCGGTGATGGAATTTGCCACGCCGACCGCCAAGATCGGCGTGCATCATCCCAAGTTGCAGATCACCATTGCCCGCCACGCCAATGAGACGCTGTTCGATCTGCCGCAACCGCCCAGGCCGGGCGTTTTTGTCCACGTCAACAACGGTCACTTCGAGTATGGCGGGCAGCGCTTGCGGTTGTGGGGTGTGTGCATGACCCCGCGGCCCAATCCCGAGATGGCAGAGCGCGTGCGCAAGATGGGGTTTAATGCGGTTCGCCTGTGGGGGCCTAAAGAGGAATACGCCGCTGATCCGGCCGGCGGAGATGCCGTTCCCTTCGTCAAAGGCGATAACTCCAAAGCCGACCAGTTCGCGCACCTGTTCGCCGCGATGAAAGAACAAGGGCTGTTCATCGACTGCACCGGGCTAATGGATGCGGTGCCGATTTCGACCGCGGACAATTCCTGGCTGAAAAGCGTCGGCGGCAATGACTGGCAGGAGTGGAAGATCGCCGCCGCCGGCAAACTGGATGGCACGCTGGCCAGCCTGGCCGCGGCGTTTGATGAGCGGTTCATGGCGGCACGCAAGCGGCATATCAAGAGCTTCCTCGACAGCGTTAATCCTTACACGGGCCAACGCTATGCTGAAGAAGAGTGCATTGCGATCTTCGAACTTGGCAACGAGCGTGCCTACGTTAAGCGCGTCCTGGAAAAAGGCGTGGACAAATGGCCTGAGTACTTCCAGGCAAAGTTGCAAAAGCAGTGGAACAGTTGGCTGGTAAAACACCATGCCGATGACGCGGCACTGCAAACCGCCTGGGGTGCGCTTGCCGCGGGCGAATCGCTTACCAACCAAACCGTGCGGCTGGCGCCAATGTTGGCCAATCGTGCCGATTTTCCGCGCGCCCGCGGCGATGACTTCGTGCATTTTCTGTGTGATCTGGTGGTCGTGTTCAACAAAGACCTCGAAAGCTACGCGCGTGCCCAGGGGCCGGCCGGCGCTGGTGTGGCGGTGATTCCGTTCAGTTACGACACGCAATTCACGCCCAATCTGCCGTGGATTTACACCTCCACCCAAGGCGACGTCGCCAATTTTGGCATGTACTTTTGGACGCTGACCTCGGCCCTGACCGCGCCGCCCAGCATGTATGTCATGGATTCCAATACCGTCGAAGGCAAACCCACGGTGATCTATGAAACCAACGTTGGCCGGCCCAATGCATTCCGTGCCGAATACCCGTTGCGGGCCGCGACGATTGCAAGCTGGCAGGATTGGGACGGGATGTTCTGGCACTTTTTTTCCGGCGTGGCCGGTGAATCGCCGGTCCCCGAAGAACAATACCTGGTCGCGCCGGCGAACTACGGTACGCCCGCCTTTTATTGGTCGGCGGTGAATTTTGAAACCGATCCCGCGCTTTTGAGCAGCCTCGCGGCGGCGGGACGGATTTTCCTTGGGGGGTTGCTGGCACCGGCGCCCAGCCCGGCAACGTATGTCGTTGGCCGCGACGGTTGCTTTAGCTTCGCCAATATCAACGGTTTGGATATGACGCGGGCCACCTTCGACCGCGGGGCACGCATCCGTTTTGAACCGGACAAGCCTGGCGGTGTGACCATTCAGGGAATTGACGAAAGCGCTCTGCGCCGCCGTGTCCACGACGCCATCGCTTCCGGCAGTGAATGCCTTTGGGATTGGCCCAATGCCCGGCTGATCCTCGACGCGCCGGCGGTAAAAGCCTACGTCGGCCGCCCGGCCGGCTTGTATAAGTTTAAGGATGGCATTGTCGTGGGCGAATTCAAAGGCCCATTCATCTGTTTCGTTCTTGCCAGCGCCGATGGCACGCCATTGGTTGGTGATAAGCCGCCACGGCGAGTTTATTTATGTGCGACCGCCGACGCGAAGAACACGGGTTTTGACATGAATCTGGCCATTGCCAAGCCGGATGGTTTGTTTACCAGTCCCGTGGAAGTGGCCGGGGCGATTCATGCCATGGGCCATGCGCCGGTGGTTGCCGATCCCGTGCCGTTTCACGTTTGGTGGCCGCGAACGCTGGCGGCGCAATACACCCATTATGATTTCGCCTTGCGCCAGGTCAGCCAGCAAACCCTGGCGACTAACGAGTTGATCGGCGACGTCACCTGGTCGTGGATGAGCATCCTGGATATTCAGAAGGAAGGCGCACCAGCGCCCACGCCGCAGGTTGTCGTACAGACGACGAGCGCAACCGCACCGGAAGCACCCGCCGCGACCACCCGCACCGCGGCTTCGCCGCTGGATGATTTGTGGAACCCGCTGCCCAAAGTAAGCTGGGCCGACGATTACGTCCGCACGTATCAGTTGTTGCGCGACGGCAATTTTCCCATGTCACGCATCAGTGGCGAAGATCATTCCGCGGCGGCAGAAAAAACCGTGACGCTTGCCGACGCCGAACTACAAGCCGATGCCCCGGCCAACGTCGTGGTCCAATTTCAAAACCACGTGATGACGGACGTTTCGGCGACCTTTGTCCGCCCGCCGCCCTTGCGCGATTTGATCGCGCTGACCGAGAAACAGTTCGGTCCGGCTGCCGACAAAGTATTGGCGGACACGGCCGATAAGACCAGCACCGTTCACTGGACGGCACCGGCGCAGGGCGCTGTGCTGCATATCACCCTGAGCGAAACCCAGGGTACGATCAGCATCGACTATCAGCTTGAAAGGAAATGAAAGCAACAATGGGAACGGCTTCTTATGCCGTGATCGTTGCCGGTGGCAAAAGTCCAGGATGTGCTGCTTTCCCATGGCGTCATTCTGGTTTAAGTTTGTCGTGAGACAGCAGAAACCCGCATGATTGTCACCTGCAAGAAGCACGTTCCGCTGCGCTGGATCATCTTCGCGGTGCTGCCTTGGGCGGCGGTGGTCTACCAAAGCCAGGTGATGGGCGCGGCGTTCATTTTTTCACTGAAGAAGTTTGTGGATAATCCCGCCGGGCTGACTTTCATCCTCAGCATGCCGGGATTCGTTTCCATCCTGCTGGCACCGCTCAGCAGCTTTCTCTCCGATCGGGTGTGGACTCGTTTCGGGCGGCGCAAACCGTTTATCATCACGTCCTGGGTCGGCATTGCCGCGTGCATGATTCTCATGCCGATTGTGCCGAACTTCTGGGCGCTGATTGTAGTGTTTGCCATCTATGGTTTTTGTAACGATCTGGGCGCGCCGGTGATGGAGGTGATCAATCAGGAAATCGTCCCGCCGCAGCAGCGTGGTCGGGCCACCGCGGGCATGCAGTGGTGCTCGAACTTTTCCAGCCTGCTGTTCTATTTCATCGCCCTGGGTCGGTTTGATGATGTGCAGTTCATGACCGGTGTGCCGATTGTCGGTGAAAAGGCAATTTACTGGTCGTGCGGCCTGTTGCTGGCGATCATGGCCATGTTCCTCATGCTGGGTGTGAAAGAAACCAATCCGCGCAGCAAACTGCGCGGGCAGCGGCTGTCGATCCGCACGTTTTTCACCGGCATCCTCGACCGCGAATTGTGGCCGGTTTATACGCTGATCTTCGGTGCGGCGATGCTCGGTTCGGGCCTGGGCGCGATGGGCAACCTGCTCTATACCGAGCAGTGGCATTACACCAAGCAGGAGATGGGCATCAACGTGGCGGTGGGCACCACGCTTAATCTGTTCATGATCGCGTTTCTGGGGATCATCGCCGATAAATTTAACCGCCTGCGCGCCTACCAAACGCTTATCAGCATCGCGCTGTGTCTCAAGGTGGCGTACTTCTGTTACGTCAATTATGTTCTAGCCGATCACCGGCCTACGCTGATCGAGATGATTCTGTTTGGCGAGATGATGTCGGTAGTTGCCATTCTCACCAGCGTGGTCTATACCCCGCTGGTTTACGACTATGTTACCCGCAACAAAATGGGCACCTATGGCGCGGGCGCGAGCATGGTTACCCGGCTGACGCAATTGATTACGTTCAACGGCGTGGGCTTGTTTGTCTGGGGATATGCCGTGCTCTTTCAACCGCCCGCCGGTGAGATGGTGCGCGTGGTGCTGCGTGATGAGGCGCGGCAGAATGATATCCGTAGCGTGATCCGGCAGGCCACCTGGACCAACCCACAAGACGGCGGTAGGGCGGCAAAGTCAGCATTGCAGGCCAGTGCGTGGTACGCCACCGGCTTGGCGCTGGATAGCGGGCGTTGCTGGGAAATCCGCCTGCACGATAGCGACAGTGAGCATCTCACCGCGGAAAAGGAAAAACTGGAAAAGGAACGTTCGCCGCTGCTCAGTAACGATAAGCAACTGCGCGACAAAGCGGCGATGTTACGCAGTGCTGGCCAATCGCAGGCGGCCGATGCCCGCCAGCAGGAGGCCGACGCGGCACAGGCTCACATCAGCGATTTGACCAGCCGGGTTGATGCGATTGATGCCAAGCTGGCGACGCGGGCTACCAATCTCCAAGACCAGGTTCGCCGGACGTTTGCCGACAAGATTCTCACCGATGGCCAGCAGGTGTTGAGCGCCAGTGTTCGCCCAGCGCTGCTGCTGGAATTGGCCACGACGGCAAGGCCGGTTGCGCATGAGATTGAGGCTGCCTTTAGGGAATTGCGGCAGGATCATCCCAATATCATCGATTTGCGCCCGGTGAAACGTGGTGATAATTACGCCGTGGCGATAAGCACCTTGTTAGCTCCCAGCGTAGATCCAGGCGCAACCGCAAACGATCTGCGTGCCGCGCTGCAACAGGTCATGGCGCACCACTCGCCTGGACTGCTGGCCGCGGGATCGCCGACATTAAACTACAGCAAACAAACGGCCATTGACTTCGATTTAATCGTCGTCGAGGAACCGCTGGATACACGCTTGTCGCCGGTGACACGTGTTGCCAACGCGATCCAGGGCTTGGTCACCGACATGCCCACACCGGATCATCGCCTGGCGGCCATCGCCCGCAGCTTGCGCGTGGCCGGGGAAACCGAACATGTCCGTGTCGAAGTCGGCTCTGGCGACGGCAAAACGATTTCCGTGGTGGCGTTGCTACGGCCGGGCGCGACCACGGCCGTTGCCATTAACGATGCGGTGGGGCAACGCTTGCATCAGCTTGTCGGCGATACCCAATCCGAACCGATTCTGCCGCAGGCCCGCGCTTTCTATGACCGCATCGTCACCGCCGCCGCCACCCAGCGGCTAACGGTGGCCCAGCCGTTTGTGGCCGCTGGTTATGCGCCCATCAAATACGACTATATGTGCGGCTACATCTGGATGTTTTTCCTGGGACTGATTGGGCTGGGCATCACTTTCGCCTTCGGCCGCCGCGAGCGCAAGGGCCTGATCCGCAAACGCGGCGTCGAGGAGGCACAGGCATCATGAATACCATCACCACGACTGCCAAGCCTGAAGCAGAATCGCCGACTCCACCGTATTACACGCCAGCCTACGCGTTGCCGAAATTGTTGATGACGCTCCTGGGCCTGGCATTGATCGGCTTTGCGCTAACACAGCTTGGGACGCCGCTGAATCTACTTTGCCGCGGCACGCCAACCATGGCCGAAGCCACGCGCGTTATTAAGAGTAAAGAAGGTTTGCCCGATGTCATTCTGGCCGACGACGTGCAGATTCGCAGCGCCCAGGAAATCCGCGATCGCAGTTACCTGTTCAGCAATGAGTTTCGTTTCCGCACGACCCAGGGACGGGATATGGTGGTGATGCTGCCGACGCGCGAGCAATTGAAGCCGCTGTTTCCGCTGGTGGATGAGGACGGGATGCCGACGACCGTGCGAATCTATTACGATCCGCAAAAGCCGGATCACGTGCTGTTTCCGTTGGTGTTCAGCACGTGGTTTATTCCGGGCATGATCGTTTTCCTGGGCATGGTCTGCACCACCATCGGCGGTACGCTTTTATATTGGGCAAACAAACCCATCGCGCTGCCGCACCTGCCAACGGGCGATGCCCTCACCGGAGAATGACACACCCGAACACCTGGCGGATAGGTCCATTTCTTTTGCCGTTCGCCCTATAGCGGCCCACAACCATAAATGCCAACCACCCGTCTGCCGTACCCGATAGTCAAGATGGACGATGTCATGGAAACCTGGTGGTGGGCCGAAACATTTGTGAGACTTGCGGCGTGGAGGATCATGGCGCGGCGGTGTCGGCAAGGCGCGAATTGTGGTAATCTGCCGTGCCTATGTTGCGTCGCCATGTGCTGATCTTTCACGCCGCCGCCCTCGGGGACTTTGTGCTGAGTTGGCCGCTGGCGATGGCTCTGGGACGGTTGTATCCGCAGAGCCGCATCATCTACGTCACGCACGGCGATAAGGCCGCCCTGGCCGGGCAATTGCTCGGCGTGGAAGCCAGCGACGTGGAAAGCGGCTGGTCGGCGCTGTATGCCGACGCCGGCAAATTACCGGCGGCTTGCCAAAAACGCCTGGCGGGGGCGCAGTTGATCGTGGCCTTTGCCGCGACACCGAATGCGACCTGGACGGCCAATGTGCAGGCCATTGCCAGCGACACGGTGGATATCATCACGATCAATCCGCATCCGAATGAAGCGGCGGCCAGGCATGTCAGCCAGCACATCTTACAACAATTGCAGGCCAAGCCGGTCGTTCAGTCGGCGATGCAACAGATGCTGCTGGCGATTGCCGCCATGGGCGTGCGGAACGGTTATCGCGGCGGCGCCGGCGTGGTGCTGCATCCGGGCAGCGGTGCGGCGCGGAAATGCTGGCCGCGCGACCGCTTCCTGCAATTGGCGAAAAAGTTCCAAGCCGATGGGTTGCCGGTACGTATCGTGCTGGGCGAAGTGGAACGTGCGCGCTGGCCGGCCGCGGCCATCGCCCAGTGCCGCCAAACCGCCCCCGTGATTTTCCCGGACAACTATGCCGATCTTCTGGCGGAATTGGCCACCGCCGCGTTGTTTGTCGGCAACGACAGCGGCCCCGGTCATCTGGCGGCCATCACCGGTGTTCCCACGCTCAGTTTGTTTGGCCCTACTTCGCCGGTGGTGTGGAAACCGTTAGGTCCGGCGGCGGCAACCCTGCAGGCGGATCTGGCAACGCTTCCAGTGGAAGATGTGTATAGAATGGCGATGCGATTGCTGGCCGCGGCCCAGCGGAAACCGTTGGTAAAAACCGGTGGCAAAAGCATTCCCCAAGGGGACGAAGATTGAAAGTCGCGCGAATTCCATTGGCGGTTTGCTTCCTGGCCGTGCTGGCGGGGTTGGCCATGCACGCGCTGGCCGCCCCGCCCGGAGCGCCGGCGGTGATCGCTGATCCATGGATTGCCAAACTCGACGTGGCCGTTGATGGCGACATCCTCGCCAACTTACAAGACGATCTGGACAAAGCCGCCGCCCGGACCATTGTCGATCTCAGCAAGTTGGATAACGACAATGTCATTACCATGGCGGGCTATCGGCAGTTCGCCAAGTATTTCGCGCAGGTCGATCGTGCCACTACCGAACAAAAAGCCACGATGCGCTGGCTGCTGCATCAGCCGCATCTGCTGCCCAAGTTGCTGACGGCTGTCGAGCCGCGCGACACCCCGGAGAGATTGCTGAATCTGCTGGGCGGGTTGGTGCCGCAAGTTGAGACCGGGCAAAAAGGAACGCTGGACAGCCTGCCGGATCTCACCACCGCCCTGCTGGTGGTGTGGGACAAGCCGCATGGCCAGCGCGAGACTGCGGCGGTGGCGTCGTTGCCGCATGTGGTGCATCTATTCAATTATTTCGCGCATTCCAAGGCGCTGCGTTTTGGCCCCAACGATTTACCGTGGGAGTTGGCGATTTACGTTGTGGATATCCACGCCAGCGAAGAGGACATCGCCTGGGCGAATAATCAATACGCCCACCGTGGCAACCTGCCGCTGGTCTATTTTGACGTTCCCTACGACACCGATGCGTATCTGACCGGGAAGCCCAAGCGCATTTCGCAGAATCCCTACACCCTGGCGAACATTCTGCGTTTCGGCGGGGTGTGTGTCGATCAGGCCTATTTTGCCGCGGAAGTGAACAAGGTTTTTGGGGTTCCCGCCACGGTTTGTGACGGCGCAAGCGGCGCCGGTGAAGTGGGCCATGCCTGGATTGGCACGCTGCAAGTCGCCGGCCGCCGCGCGGTTTGGGATTTCAATACCGCACGCTATCCAGAAGATATGTTTTGGTCCGGGCAGGTTCACGATCCGCAAACCCGGGAAATCATCTCCGACGCCGATGTGAGCCTCTCGGCCGAATTGCAATTTTCCTCGCCGGCGCAGCGGCTGGCGTCGCGGGCGCTGGTTAGCCTGGCCGATCTGGTGGATGACCCCCACCGCCCGGCGCTGCTGGAGAAGGCGATCGATCTAAGCCATGGCAACCGGGCGGCCTGGGAAGCGCTGGCCAACCTGGGCGCGGACCAAAAGCTCAGCAAGGCGCAAATTGATATTGCCGGTGTTGCCGTCGCCCAATTTGCCCGCCAGCAGTATCCCGAGTTTGCCTGCCAAACCTTGATGCGCATGATCACCGGCGCCTCTCCCGTCGATCACGTCAAGGCCCTGGACAAAACCGCCACGCTGTTTGCCGACCGCCCGGATCTGATCGCCCGCATTCGTATTCTGCAGGGCGATCTGCTGCACAAGGATGGCAAGGATGCCGACGCTTTCGCCACCTACAGCGATGTGCTGGCCCACGAACTCAAGGCCGGGCCGATCATTCTCGATGCCATGCGCCGCGTGGATGGCCTGCTTCGCGAGCAACGCGATCTGCGCCGCCTGTCGGCCATCTATAAAACGGTTTGGAACAGCATGCCCAAACCCAGTGTTTCGGCCTACGTGCTGGGTACCCCGTGGTATCAGCTCGGCAGCAGCTATGCCGCTTTGCTGGAGGAAATGGGCGACCACAACGGCGCGCAAAATATCCGCGGGATGCTCTCCAGTTTTATACCCCAGTAGCGTCATGGACCTGAACCATGATGAATCAGTTTAGCACAGTGGCCAACCCAAGAGCAAAGGAAATTGCCCGGTGGCGTGCCTAAATTTCCGGGCGATGGCTTTCCCCCTGGCACCGGAGTATCGGTGCGGGAGAAAGTCTTACTTCTTCGCCTTCTCCGCCAGCGCCCTTCGCACCCCCGCGGCGTACTCCGGATGCGCCTTGGCGAAATGCCCAAGCTGCCGCTCGATGATGTTCTCCGGCACGCCTTGCATGGCGTCGGCGATGTTGGCGAACAGCCGGGCCTTTTGCCCGGCATCAAACAGGTTGAACAGCGCCCGCGGCTGGCCGTAATCGTCGTTGCCAATGCGATGGTTGTAGCGGTCGGCGTCGCCGCTGATCTTCAGCGGCGGCTCGGCAAAATCGGGCCGCTGCACCGGGCCATTGAAGGAATTCGGCTCGTAATAGGCATCGGGATTGGGGCTGTTGGGCGTGAACTTCATCTGCCCATCCTTGTGGTAGTGATGCACCGGACATTTGGGTGCGTTCACCGGCAGCGATTCGTAGTGCGTGCCCAGACGATGCCGATGCGCGTCGGCATACGAGAAGATGCGCCCCTGAAGCATCTTGTCCGGCGAAAAGCTGATCCCCGGCACAATGTTCGACGGCGAAAAGGCGGCTTGCTCCACCTCGGCAAAATAGTTGGCCGGGTTGCGGTTCAATTCCATGATCCCGACGTCAATCAGCGGATAGTCGCCGTGCGGCCAGACTTTGGTCAGGTCGAACGGGTTGTACGGCGTCTTTTCCGCGTCGGTCTCCGGCATCACCTGGATGCACATCCGCCATTTGGGGAACTCGCCCCGCTCAATCGCCCCATACAAATCTTCCTGGGTTGATTCGCGGGTCTTGCCGACGATGCGCTCGGCCTCGGCGTTGGTCCAGTACCGGTGGCCCTGCATGGTCTTGAAATGGAACTTCACCCAGACGCGTTCGTTTTTGGCGTTAATCATGCTGTAAGTGTGGCTGCCATAACCGTTAATGTGCCGCACGCCGATCGGCAGGCCGCGGTCGGACATCAGGATGGTGACTTGATGCAGCGATTCCGGCGAAAGCGACCAGAAATCCCACATGGCGGTGGGGGAGCGCAGATTGGTTTTCGGATGCCGTTTTTGCGTGTGGATAAAATCCGGGAATTTATAAGGATCGCGGATGAAGAACACCGGCGTGTTGTTGCCGACCAAATCCCAGTTGCCTTCCTCGGTATAGAACTTGAGGGCAAACCCGCGCACGTCGCGTTCAGCATCGGCCGCGCCGGCCTCGCCGGCCACGGTGGAGAAGCGGGCGAACATGTCGGTGTTCTTGCCGATGGCCGAAAAAATCTTCGCCTTGGTAAACCGGGTGATGTCGTGGGTAACGCGGAACGTGCCAAACGCGCCCCACCCCTTGGCATGAACCACGCGTTCGGCAATCCGCTCGCGGTTCTGGTGGGCCAGCTTTTCCAGCAATTGATAATCCTGCATCAGCACCGGCCCGCGCGGCCCGGCAGTCAACGCATTCTGATTATCGGCGATCGGCGCCCCGGCGGTGGTGGTAAGGGTTGGTTGATCGGTCATGATGTACTCCTTCGTAAATGGTTTGTGACAACGGCCCTGCGCGGTTCGTCCGCAAGCCGCAGGACTCAAAATAAGTATACCGCGTTGGGCGGTTATCCGGCAATGGATCATTTGGTCCGAATATATCCGACTTTCCGGAAATGAACGCGGCGACCCGAACGGATCGCCTTCGGCATTGCCCAGGACAGGATTTGAACCGACCTGCTGACCCTTAGCAATACCCCACAATCGCCATTTTTGACCGATTCAGAGGTAATACCTGCAACTTCAAAACCAATACCTGCAACTTCGTTTTGACTGCCGCAGTCCCAAAATCTCATGCTTTGAGCAATCGTCATTGAACAACGGGCGCTCACCAACAAGGAACAATGGCGCGGGGGGAAAGCATGACAAAAAAGCCCCTCGTTCGATCGTTGGGCTTTTTACCTCATGCCTTCCCCCGATGCTCCTCGGAGCGGCTGGCGTTAATTGTGGGCAATGGGATACAAAAGGCAATGTTCAAGCCATCCGCCAACCCAGCTCCGCAGTGCCGCAGTGCTACCTTTGTTTATCCAGGTCATCAGTTGGAGTCTTTTATGGTGTGATTTGCGGTTCCAGGGGCTTGGAATAGTCGATGGGTTTGCGGTGGGGAATATGCCAACCACCCAAAGCCTTGAGGTCAGCAATTCGTTTATCTAATTCCGTGAGTTTGGCCTGTTTGTCCGCCGCCGGAAGTTGGCTAGTCTTCTCCAGCAGTGCTTTCTCATCGAGAGCTAGAAGATAGCGGTAAGGATTCACGTGCGCGTTGGTGGCCGGCAGGAAGCCTTTCCATTTCAAAGCCGTAAGTTTGCTCCGGTTGGCCTCGGATTTGGCATAGTCCATGAAGAACGCGCTAATCTTTTGCTTAAGATCGTCCGGAAGATCGCTGCGCCAGACAAGCGGATCGTTGCCGCCGCCCGGCCCCCGGCCAATGACCCGCAGCATGGCGGCTTTCTCGGGGTAGGTCCGCGCCAGAACATCCAATGCCCCGGCTTTGAAAACGGCGGCGTCGGCAGTTCCATCCGCTACCGCCAGGGCATTGGCTTCCAGAGTCCCCACGGTGCAACTCTTGAATGCCGCTTGCGGATCGATGCCATTCTCGGCCAAGAAGAAGTGGCTGCTTATGAAGCCTGCGGTGCTCAGCGGTTCGCACTGTCGGAAGCGGATGTCCCTGGCATTGTTGAAGAGCGGCTCCAGGCCGGCGATCCAGACGGGGAAGCGTGTCGGCTTTCCCGTTTCCTTTGCTTTGGCGAGGATTTGGTCGAGTTCTTTGGAAACCTGACTGTCTTTACGGACCAGAATGCTCGTCTTGTCGCCGTTGGAGCCGTCGATCTCGGCGAAAATCTCGCCTTTGCCGTGGTCGATCACCTCGACGGCAGCCCGGTTGCAGAACCAGCCGAGTTGAACCTGATTGGAACGCATAGCCTCGATCGCTTCGGCGTGGTCCCTGGCCTCGAAAAGCCTCACGGGGATACCGGTAGCCTTGGAAAGCTCGTCGGCAAGGGGCTGTATATCCTGCTTGGTCAGCAACATCTCATTGGGGGCCACGCAAACATTCAGTTCCGGAACTTCTGCGCTCGGCACCGCACTGGAAAACGCCAACGCGGCAATGAGCACAGCGGCAAATCTCGTCATCATGGTCTTGGCTCCGGTCAATTATTAGCCGGGATTTCCTATATGCAATGCCGCCGACGAACGTCGTCAGCCATTCTGCGTAGGATACCGAGGTCAGGAGGGTGGAACAAGTGTTTTCTTGGCGACTAGCTTCCCTGTGGGGCGATTGGCTTTACATACAGGCGATAAGAATTTACTTGCCGGACCGGTTGCCGCCATTTCACAACGGCTGGCCACCAAAGGAAAGAGCCGCGGTGAAGCGGCTCTTTCCTGCGAAAACTGATTTGCTGCGGAATTAGCGCCCGCGGCCGCCACCACCGTAGCCGCCACCGCCGCCGCCGCCACCACCGTAGCCACCGCGGCTACCGCCGCCGCCGCCACCGTAGCCACCGCGGCCACCACCACCGCCGCCGCCACTGGGACGGCTTTCTTTGGGCTTGGCTTCATTGACGGTCAGGGCGCGACCGCCATTGTCTTTGCCGTTCAACGCCGCGATGGCCGCTGCGGCCTCCGCGTCGCTGCCCATTTCCACGAAACCAAAGCCTTTGCTTCGGCCGGTGTCGCGGTCGGTGATGATTTGCGCGCTCTCCACGGTACCGTGGGGGGTGAACATGGCCTGCAAGGCCGAACTGTCCACGTCGTAACTCAGATTTCCTACATACAGCTTCTTACCCATGAAATTCTCCTTTTGAGAATGGGCAACCGACCTAAAGATTTTACTTTCGAGGTCAAGCGAAAGAGGCCAGCGTATCGGCCCAGACAGGCCGGAGGGCGATTGCAAAACAGACAGCGGGCAGGAAAACTGCGGCAGATTCTGATTCGATCAGCGGACCAACCGATGAAAGCCTACCTGATTGCCAAGGCCATGTCCAGAGAAATCCGAAAAATTGTTATGCACCGGACGCGGCCAAAGATCCCGCCAGCGGGCAGATCCAGCCCGCACAACCCGCTTCCTGTTGACAATATGCTATGGGCGCAGGGTATTTTTTGCCGTAAGTCCTTATTTCCGCCGGATTTGCCGGCGAAAAGGTTTTCCGGCGGCATTTTTCGGGTTACGCCGACGGGCTGCCATGATCTTAATTGGGGCCTGGCAGCCGCCATTTGCGGCATGATGAACTGGAAAGGGTGGCCAACGGGGCTCGAACCCGCGACCCCAAGGACCACAACCTTGTGCTCTGCCAACTGAGCTATGGCCACCGTGTTGAGTTACCCATTGTGCGTAAATTACGCCGGGCTGTCAAGCTTCGGATTGGCGGCGGTTATGTCGGTTATCGTTGTTGAAAGCGTTTTAGCAAACAGCAGGTCGGCAAAATTGTCAGTGGCACAACAAGCGCCCAATAAGGGCACATTACTACAGTCTGATCTGTGAATGATGCCGCCACAAATCCCAGACGATGCCACCAGGTGCGCTTGGGCCGACGAAACTGAGACGCCATCCGTTCGCCCATCCGCGATGAAGCGGGCCACGATACAAATCCAAAGTCATCGTGCGGAGAGAAGCCTTGGTTCATATGCCAAAACACCGCAGTGCCGGAAATCGAGATCAATTCTGTCGCCCTGCCACCCGTGGAGCGGTCGTAGCCAAGCACCATAAAGTGGGAATAGCTTAGCGGCCATAGCCCTGCCAGAAACACGCAGACAAACAACGATATTCCAACCGAAATGTGGAAAACCCATGACCGCATGTCATTTCATTTTGATCAGTTACTTCGTTGTTGGCGAGACATTTGCCCGCTCACAACAGCGAAACCGGGTCCACATCCACGGCCACGCTGTCGGTTTTCGTTAAGCCGGTGGATTTGCGGGCGGCTAATAGCAGCTTTTGCAAGGGGCTGGCGGTGGGACAATACAGCACGATTTGCCAGCGATGATGGCCGGCAATCCGGTTGATCGGGCAGGGCATCGGGCCTTTCATCGCGATCGGCAAATTCCCGGCGGTGATGGTTTCGGCCAGCACGCTGGCCATTTCCCCCGCGTGCAGTTGCAGGTTGTCGGCATCTTCATCCCGCAGCGTGATACGCACCATCCGCGTAAACGGCGGCAGGCTGGTGAGCCGGCGATTCTTTAATTCCTCCGCAGCAAAACGGTCGTAATCCTGTTTCAACGCTGCGGCGATGGTCGGATCGTCCGGCTGGAACGTCTGCACCACCACCCGCCCAGCCAAATCGCCTCGGCCGGCGCGGCCGGCAACCTGGGTGATCAATTGAAACGTCCGCTCGCCGGCGCGAAAATCCGGCAGCGATAACGCCGTATCGCCGCTGATCACGCCTACCAATGTGACATTGGGATAATCCAAACCCTTGGCGATCATCTGCGTGCCCAGCATCACCTGCACCTCGCCTCTGCCGAAACGGTCTAGAAGCTGCTCGTAATCCTTGGCACTGCGCATCGAATCACTATCGACGCGGGCGAAAACAATGCCGGGGAATTTGCTGGCCAGTTCCTCTTCCACCCGCTGGGTGCCCAGGCCGAACAGGCTCAACTTTTTACCGCACTTGGGGCAGGCTGGCGGCAGTGGATTGTCGGCAAGGCAGTAATGGCATTGCATACTCCCGCTGTGCTGCCCCTTCTCAAACGATCCACCGGTGACATGGGCACCAACATTGCGGTGATAGGTCATGGTGGTATCGCAATACTTACATTTAACCACTTCATCGCACGAGGGACAGTAAATAAAGCTGGAATAGCCCCGGCGATTGAGCAGCAAAATCGCCTGCTGTTTTTGGTCCAGGGTTTTGTGCAGCAGGAATTCCAGCCGGCGGGAGATCAGATGGATGCCGCGCCGGCCGCGCAAATCCTGCCGCATGTCCACCTTTTCCACCGCAGGCAACGCCAAACCGCGCACGCGGTTGGGCAGCGACAAATACTGATATCGCCGGGCGGCGCTCTGATCGGCCATTGGCTTGGCATTGTAATACGTTTCCAGTGCCGGCGTGGCGCTGCCGAGAATCACCGGCACGTTTTCCAGTTGCCCGCGTTTGATGGCCACATCGCGGCCGTGATAGCGCGGGGCCTGATCCTGCTTGTAACTGCTGTCGTGTTCTTCATCGACGACAATCACGCCGAGATTCGGCAGCGGCGCAAACACCGCCGAGCGTGCTCCAACCACCACTTGCGCCCGCCCCAGCGTGATCATCTGCCAATACCGGTGCCGCTGCGTGGCCGACATGCCGCTATGCAAAATCGCCACGTGCGGGAAACGATTGCGAAACCGGCGCACGGTCTGCGGCGTAAGAGCGATCTCCGGCACCATCACCAGCGCCTGCTTGCCCGCGTTCACCACCTGCCGAATAGCCTGCAAATAAATTTCCGTTTTGCCGCTGCCGGTGACCCCGTGCAATAAATGCACCGAAAATCCGCCACCATCCAGCCGCGACGTCAACTGCTCAAACACCATCTGCTGTTCGGTATTCAGCGGGATATCCGCTTCATTGGCCACCCCTGGCGCGATGGCATCGGCCATGCCCGGCAAATCCACTTCGGCACGAATGCTGATCAACCCCGCCGGCCCCAGCTTGCGAACGGTCGGCACGGTCACCCCCGCATCCGACGCCAGCTTGATAATGTCGATGCCCTCGCCCGCCGGCAATTGCAGCAGCCGCCCCAGCAGCGCCCGCCGCTTGGGCGTTTTCATCTTCTCCAGCACGGCCTGCAATTCTTCGCGCGACTTAGCCGCCCGCACCACAGTGATGTGCCCCATGCCGATGCGCTTTCGCACCGCCGACGGGATCACGCTGTCCAGCACCGTCCCCACCGGCGTGACATAATACCGGCTCATCCACTGCACCAGTTCCATCACCTTCGGCCCCACCAGCACGCGCGGATCATCAATCTCCAAAATCTTTTTCGGCGTGGCATAGTCCGAGGTGTCTTTGAGCGAAACCACATACCCAAACTGCGGCCGATTGTTCCGCCCCAGCGGCACCCGCACGCGCTGCCCGACTTGGATTTCCGCCCGCCACTTGGCCGGCACCGCATAATCCAGCACGCGATCGATCCCCTGCTCCAAGGCCACGCCAACGTATGGCCCCGGATGCTTAGGCGCGGGCGCGGTATCCGGCTGAAGGTCGCCGAAGAGAGATAGTGCCTGATCCGTCACGGCTACATTATGAACAGGAACGGCGGGGGGAAAAGGGGCAGGGGCGGGATTTGTTTACTAAAGGACACATGACAATCGGATAATTCATGCCCGCATAAGACTCGGCAGCATTATGATGGCTGCGGCACCCAGGATGATACCGATAATCCCACGCGTGCGTTCCTGCGGCACGAACACCGCGCCGATGCCAGAGCCGACGGCCAACACCCCAGTCACTACTCCTGTCAGCATAATCGGACCCTGAACAAAGCCTGGTACTTTTGTAATGGCGTCGAAGACCGGCACGCCGCCCGCAGCGCAAATGCCCAACGTGGCGGAGATCAGTCCCAACGGAAAAACGCGCGTCATCGGCCGCGATTCTGGCGGCGATTGGTAGTCCAGAATGGTTGGCTTGGACCGTTCAGGCTCCGATGTTGGCTGATTATCTAGTGGCATAGTTACGAATCTGACGCATCTGCCTGCAAGGCTCCGCTGCCGGGTCGCCGCTAACCGATCAGCCTCCCAATCCCCTCCCCATACGGCGGCGTCACCACGCCGCGCTCAGTAATAATCGCATCAATCAACTTCGCCGGCGTCACGTCAAACGCGGGATTGAAAACCTTCACCGCGGATGGCGCGGTTTGTTTTCCGAACGCCTGGGTAATTTCCTTTTCGTGCCGGTCCTCAATCGGAATTCCCGCGCCGTTGGGCATCTTGAAATCAATCGTGCTCACCGGGGCGCCTACGTAGAATGGCACGCCAAAATGCTTGGCCATGATCGCCAAGCCGTGCGTGCCGATTTTGTTGGCGGTGTCGCCGTTGGCGGCGATGCGATCCGCACCCACGATCACCGCGGCCACCTTGCCTTGCGAGAGCACCGTGGCGGCCATGTTGTCGCAAATCACCGTCACCGGCACGCCGTTGGCCTGTAGCTCGAAAGCGGTAATCCGGCTGCCTTGCAGCAGTGGGCGGGTTTCGTCGGCGTAGACTTCAAAACGCAAGCCGCGCTCCATGCCGACGTAAATCGGCGCCAGCGCGGTACCCCATTGCACGGTGGCCAAGCCGCCGGCGTTGCAATGCGTTAACAGCGGAATGACCTGGCCGGCGGGGCGCAGCGTCGCCAGCAGGGCCGCGCCATGCTTGCCGATTTGCCGGCACACGCGGTTGTCTTCTTCCAGCATCGTCACGGCTTCATTCAGCAGTTTTTGTTTGGCCGCGGCGGGCGGCAAACCGGCGGCGACTTTCTTCATCCGCTCGATTGCCCAGAAAAGATTCACCGCCGTGGGCCGGCTGCTGGCCAGATAATCGCATACTTCATCTAATCGCCGGCCGAACTCCGCCTCCCCGGCATTACGCACGCCCAGATACACGCCAAACGCCGCCGCCACGCCGATCGCCGGCGCGCCGCGGATCACCAGACGCTTGATCGCGTCCCACATTTGTTGCTCATCGGTGACCTCAATATAGACGGTTTCCGTCGGCAGCCGAGTTTGGTCCAGCAGCCGCGCCGCCGATCCGGTCCAGCATATCGTTTGCAGCATGGCCATATCTATACCATGATGTGTCGGCATTGCCGATTGCCGATTGCCAATTGCCGATTGAAAATACGGTAAAGCGCCGATTGGCGTCATCCCCGTCTTTAATTTGGCATTAGGCATTCGGCATTTAACAATCGGCAATTGGCAATCGACAATTGGCAATACCATGGACCTCCCCACGCTCGGACACGAATCGGTGATGCTCGACCAGGTGCTGCGACACTTGAACCCGCAGCCCGGCCAGACCTTTGTCGATTGCACGCTTGGCCGCGCCGGCCACGCCCTGGCCATCGCGCAACAGCTCGGCCCCGCCGGCCTATTGATCGGCATCGACGCCGACCCGCGCAACCTGCAATTCGCTGCCGACCGGCTCAAGCAATCCGCTTGCCCTTCGCGGGTCTTCCACGCCAACTTCGCCGAACTCCCCGAAGTCCTGCGCCAATCCGCCCGCCCGCAAGTTCATGGCATCCTGGTTGATCTGGGCATCAGCACCAACCAATTATTCGACCCCGCCTATGGCATGAGTTTCGACCGCGCCATGCCGCTGGACATGCGGATTGATCCGCGTCTGCCCCAATCCGCCGCCGATCTGGTCAATAAATTGCCCGAAAATGATCTGGCCAACGTCCTCTATGAACTGGCCCAGGAGCGTCATTCCCGCAAAATCGCCAGAAAAATTGGCGAAGCACGCCGGATTTCGCCGATTCAATCTACGGAAGCCTTGGCTGATCTGGTCCGCCGCGCCATCGGTAGCGGATCAGGCCAGAAGATTGATCCGGCCACGCGCACGTTTTTAGCACTGCGGATGGCGGTCAATCGCGAGATAGAAAACCTCGCCGCCCTGCTGCAAACCGCGCCCCAGGCGCTGTTGGCCGGCGGGCATCTGGCGGTGCTGAGCTTCCAATCGATGGAAGACAGGGCCGTGAAGCTGGCCTTTCGGTCGTTGGCACAGACGGGGCGAATGAAAATCATCACCCCCAAGCCCGAGTTGCCCACCGACGCCGAAATCGCCCGCAATCCACGTGCCCGTTCGGCCAAGTTGCGCGTGGCGCAGAGGTTAGCATGAACCGCGAAACGAAAATCGGCCTGCTGGTAGGCCTGGCGTTTATTCTGGTGGTCGGCATTCTATTGTCCGATCATTTCCGCAGCATCACCGAGCCGCCGCAGGCAATGCTCTCCGGCGCGGGCGACAAAGTTCGCCAGGGTGTGGTAGCCCCCGGCACCGGCGCGCCGCCGATCCGCATCGTTGTCCCGCAGGTGGTCGTGCCCAGCACACCGGTCCCCACACCCGTCGAGGTAACGAAAACACCGCCGCCGGTGGTGCCGGCGCCCACACCGACCCCGGCACCGTCCCCTACGGTGGATGTCGGCCCGACACATCTGGAAACTCCCGAACCCGGTCCAGTCGGCCCGCACGCCCCGATTGAAATCCTGCCCCCGGCCATCCCGTCGCTCAAGCCTTACGTCGCCCAGCCCGGCGACACGCTCGGCCGCATCGCCGCCAAAGCCATGGGCACCAACAACAAGGCCAATCGCACCGCGATCATCAATGCCAACCAAACCCTGCAAGATGATCCCGATAAGATTGTCGCTGGGGCCACCTATCAAATTCCCGTCGCCGCCGCGTCAACCCCGACGCCGACCCCAACGCCTTTGCCCACCGATCCCGCCGCAGTCGCCCCCGCACCGGCCACCAGTGCCGAGGTTCACGTGGTCGTGGCCGGCGACACCCTCTGGGCCATCGCCAGCGACGTTTGTGGCGACCCTGGTGTGCTCGATCAAATCCGCCAGCTCAACAAGGACGTGTTGAAAGGCAAGGACAATCTGAAAGTCGGCATGAAATTAAAGCTCCCACTCAAAGCGGTGGCCTCCGCCCGGTAAACCGGGCGTGAAACGTAAAACGTGATGATTTCTTATCACGTTTTACGTCTTCACGTTTCAGATTCCACGTTTCAGAGTCGAAGGATCGACCATGGTCAAACTCCTTTTGTGCATCTTCTGCGTCGGCGCCCTGGCGGCGATGGTCTTGGAACTGCGCCAGCAGCGCGTGAATCTGATCTACCAAACCAACCGCCTGCACAACCAGATTGAGGCCAGCCAGGCCGATTTGTGGAACCAGCAATTATCCATCGCCCAAGTGACCGCTCCCAACGCCATCTCGCAAACCGTCAAGGCCCAGGACTTGGACTTGGTCAACATCAAGCCCACCCCTTCCGGAAAGCCCTGGCTGGAACCCACCATCGATGTACGCACGTCGGCGGATTGACCGACCGGTAATAGACAAAAACCAAGTCTTGTAGGACGGGCTGAAGCCACTACTGTCCGGCATTTATTTTCGTCAACCTTAACACAATCTTAACTTGCGCTTTTAGATGGTTTGTGGCATGCTCCGGCCATGGCCACACGCGTGATGGAAAAATCAAAGGTCCACTCCTTGGACGTGGTCGGCGAACGGTTGCCTTGGCGCCAGCAGTTGGCCACGGGATTCGGCACCGGTCATGGCAATGCCGAGCTGCAATTGATCGACGTGCTGATCGTCATGCTGGCGGGATTCTTCAATCCGCTGGTACGCTCGCAACGGCTGGTGGAAGCGTTGTCCAGCCAGCAGTGGATGCAGGATTTGACCGCAGTGGAACGGATTCCCAAATCGACCTTGAGCGATGCACTGGCGCGTTTCGATCCTGAGCAATTGCGGCCGCTGGTCAAGCAACTGGCCGATCGCGTGCCGGCGCTGGGCCGGCGGGATGCGGAATTGCCACACCTCACCCGGCAGATCATCGCCGCCGCGGTTGGCCAAGGATATTGAGGCCAACGTGCGTAGCGACGAACTGGGTCACTTCCACGGTGCCAGCGACCCAAGCAACCAGGACTACCGTTCCTTCACCGCCAAACCACCGGCGCAACGGCTGCGGCGGGTGGTGGTGTGGGACGAAGCCAACCAGAAAAACGTGGTGCTGCTGACCGATCTGCTGGATGTTCCCGCCTACGTCATCGCCGCGATCTACCGCCAACGCTGGCAAGTGGAACTGTTTTTCAAGTGGCTCAAGACTTATGCCAACTTTGACCATCTGCTCAGTCACCATCCGCATGGGGTGACCTCGCAGTTTTACGTGGCGGTGATCGCCACGCTGCTGCTGCACCTGGCCACCGGCCGGCGGGTGAGCAAGTACGCCTTGTTCTGGCTGGGCAGCGTGGCCACCGGGCAGGCGACCTTCGCGCAGATGCAGGCGGGTCTGGCGCGGATCGAGCGTGAAAAGGAACTGGAGCGGGCGCGGAAACGGCGGGCGGCCGAGCGCAAAAAACTCGGCCAGTCAATCTCCGGGCCATTCCACGGCGATTTTTCGCCGGGCCTTGACGCTGCGCCCAACGCAACACCCCAGCGCATTG
>Ga0316217_10001633_pt1 | contig 28601 bp, 22 predicted proteins | sample 1anoAmetaG_FD_203633 | JGI IMG/M metagenome (GOLD analysis project Ga0316217, IMG submission 203633) | Freshwater microbial communities from Trout Bog Lake, Wisconsin, USA - 1anoA | ecosystem: Environmental > Aquatic > Freshwater > Lake > Hypolimnion/Profundal zone | place: USA: Wisconsin... | reverse complement strand
GGTCATAGGCGATGACCTTGACGCCGCGCTTGGCGACATCGTCGACGGCGGTGGCCAGCGCGTCGCCGTCCTCGGCCACGGCGATGATGACCTTGGCGCCCTCGGTGACCATGTTCTTGACCTGGTCATTCTGCAGCTTGGCGTCGTGGTTCGCTTCCTGGGAGATGACTTCGAAGCCGGCCTTCTTGAGGAGGTCGGTCATCTCGTCGCGCTCGCGGGCCCAGCGTTCCGTGGCGAAATCAGAGAAGGAAAGCCCGATCTTGGGGGCGGCGTTGGCGGCGAAACCGCACAGGGCGGCGGCGATGCACGTGATGAGAATGGCCTTCTTCATGGATGCCCTCCAGGTTGGAAAGGTGGTGGTTGGGGATAGGTGTATTTTGGACACGTTTAGGAAACTTGCAAGCGGCATTTCCGTCAACCCGTTTTTAATTTTTTTCGAAGCCAGGCGGGCAAGGTGCTTGGACGGGGCTGGCGCCGGGAATCCTGGACGTGGGTTGGGGACACCGACAGCAGACCACGTCCGGCGCAGGAAGCAAGGGAAAAATGCGGTAACCAGTTGGGACCAGTTGTGGAATGGCACGCGTGGATGGCTCGGTGCGACCAGCGAAAAGCTCGACCCGGATGCGCGGATCGAGGCGATACCTATCCCGGGCCTGCAATGCCGTGCCCGGCCATCGGCAGCACCCCGCAGCCATTTCTGTACCCGCTCTATCCTTCAGCCCTCGTCTTCGTCCTCTTCCGCCCCCTCCGCGCCCTTCACCGTCGGCCGCATGAGCGGGAACAGGATGACGTCGCGGATGCTGGCGCTGTTGGTCATGAGCATGACCATGCGGTCCAGGCCCACGCCCAGGCCGCCGGTGGGCGGGAAGCCGTGCTCCAGGGACTTGACGAAGTCCAGATCCAGCAGCATGGCCTCGTCGTTGCCGGCTTCGCGCTCGCGCAGCTGGGCCTGGAAGCGCTCCAGCTGGATCACCGGGTCGTTGAGCTCGGAGTAGGCGTTGGCCAGCTCCATGCCGCCGATGAACATCTCGAACCGGTCCACGAAGGCCGGGTCGCCGGGCAGTTCCTTGGTGAGCGGGCTCAGCTCCACCGGGTAGTCGGTGATGAAGGTCGGCTGGACCAGGTGGGCCTCGGCGTAGTGCTCGAACAGGTCGCCCAGGAGCAGGCCGGGCACCTTGCTGGCCGCGTCCTCCACGTGGGCTTCCCGGGCCAGCCTCCGGATGGCCTCGGGATCCTCCAGCAGGGCCCGGTCGATGCGGCCGTACTCGGCGATGGCGTCCTTGAGGGTGAGCCGGCGGAACGGGGTCTGGTAGCTGATGATCCGGGGCTCGCCGTCGGCCGTTTCGCCCCAGGGCCGCTCCACCCCGCCGCAGGCTTCGGCGATCTGCCGGAACAGGTTCTCGGTGAGCACCATGACATCGCGCAGATCGTCGCCGGCGGCGTAGCTCTCCATCATGGTGAACTCGGGGTTGTGCCGCACCGACACGCCCTCGTTGCGGAAGCTCCGGTTGATCTCGAACACCCGCTCGAAACCGCCGACGATCAGCCGCTTGAGGTAGAGCTCCGGGGCGATCCGCAGGTACAGGTCCATGTCCAGGGCGTTGTGGTGGGTGACGAAGGGCCTGGCGGTGGCGCCGCCGGGGATGGGCTGCATCATGGGGGTCTCCACCTCCAGGAAGCCAAGGCTCTCCATGTAGCGGCGCACCCCGGCGATGATCCGGGAACGGGTCTGGAAGGTCTTGATCACGTCCGGATTGGCCACCAGGTCCAGGTAGCGCCGGCGGTAGCGGGTCTCCTTGTCCTGCAGGCCGTGCCACTTCTCGGGCAGGGGCAGGTGGGCCTTGGCCAGGAACTGGATCCGCTGGGCGCGCACGCTCAGTTCGCCCATCCTGGTCCGCATGAGCGGCCCGGTGACCGAGATGAAGTCGCCCAGGTCCAGCAGCTTCACCACGTCCCAGCCGGGCGCCTCCAGGTCGTTCATGCGGAAGTAGACCTGGAGCTTCTCGCCGTTCTCGGTGAGGTGGACGAACACGCTCTTGCCCATCTCCCGGATGGCGATGACCCGGCCCATGACGCTGACCACCTGCGGCTCGGCCTCCAGCTGCTCGTTGCTGGCGCCGGCGTGGTCCTGGACGATCCCGGCGATGCCGTGGGTGCGTTCGGCCTTGCGCGGCCAGGGGTCCAGGCCGAGTGCCTGGAGCTTCTGCAGCTTCTCGATGCGGGCTTGGCGGTATTGGCTGAGTTGCATTCGATCTCCGGCGCGGGCGCAAAGTCAAACACCCAGTCTATCGCGGGAGGTCCCCTGGTTCACCCTGGTTTACTGGGGCAGCACCAGCACCACGCCCAGGCTGGCGCCTTCCAGCGGCTGGGCCCGGAACGCCCGTCCGCGGATGCGCAGGGGCACCGAAGGCCGGGGCTCGGCCCCCGGCGGCAGGATGGTCCGCCAGGCGGCCTCCAGCTCCGGGTCGCCCTGGAACAGCGGCTCGCCCGGGGCCGGCAGCTCCGCCGCGGTCCAGCCCGGGGCCGCCTCCATGACCAGGCCGGTGGCCCGGTCCACGAAGGCGGCGGGGGCGGGCAGCTGGCGGAAGGCCTCGCGGTAGCGGCCCAGGGCCCGCTCGGCGTCCAGCGCCGTGGCCGCCGCCCGGTCCTCGGCGCGGATCTGGCCGCGCCAGTAGCGGTGGGCCAGGATGGTGGCCAGGAACAGCGCCGCCACCAGCAGCAGCACGCCGTAGTCCAGGTGGTGCGGCCAGGGCGGGAGCGCGGTTGGGAGCTGGAGGGCCATGGACGCCATGGTACTCCGGAATGGGGCTTAAGCGGCCCGCGGATCGGCCCGGTGGGGGGCCGGCGACTTGGCCGGTTGACAATTTTTATATACTTTTTATATTTGTATCTAAATTTTGACTGAACCGCGACAGGTGACCAGGCCATGGCTGATCGTAATGAGAAGACCCCGAGATGGTTGCTTTTCCTGACCACTGTAGCCGCCATCACCGGAATCGCCAGTTGTGGCGGGTCCTTCTGCGACACTCTGGCCAAGGTAGCGGCCGGAGAACCACCCCAAATGGTATATAATCAATTAATTCTTGTTCAAGGCCAATCGGCCGTGGATACCCCGCTCAGGCAGGGCGGTCCGGTGGATTCGTTCAGCTTCGTGGACGCATCCGGGCAGCCCATCGCCTCCCCACTGGGGATCACCCTCCAGAGCGGGGGGGCCCTGGCCATCGACACCACCCACATCGCCCCCGGGGTGTACAGGCATTCCGTGCAGTTCACCAACCCGGCCGGCAGCACCGTGTCCACCGCCCAGATCACCGTGATCCCGGCCGCGTCCCTGACCCTGGGCTATCCCGACCAGACCTTCCCCGTGGGCAGGCCCATTCCCGACCAGCTCCCCCAGATCAGCAACGCCACGCCGGGGCTTGACCTCACCTATGCCTTCATCGCCAGCCCCCAGGCGCCCCAGAACGTTCTCCCGCCCGGCCTGGAACTGAACCAGAGCACCGGCGTCATCCACGGCACCCCCACCACGCCCGGGATCTATACCTTCCAGATCGGCGTCGACGACGGACCGCAGCAGGCGCTGGCGCTCACGACCTATTCCATCAACTCGTCCATCCCCGGCTCGGCCCGCGGCGCAGGCTCCCCGGGCCTTTCCCCCATCCTTTTGCCGTAGGGAGGCGCCCATGGCGGCATGGCATTCGCTCGTTCTGTCCCTCGGCTGCGCCAGCCTGCTGCTGGCCGAGGAGAACCACTACTGGGTGGACGGCAAGATCGTCTACGTCCATCAGCAGGACTGCAATTGCCTCAAGGACAGCCTCGGCGGCGACCTGGGGGTGGGCAAGTGGCTGTCTCCCCGCTGGGGGCTGGAACTGGACCTGATGAGCACCAAGGTCCAGAACAACCAGGGCGCCCAGGACTCCCGTGAATCCGAAGGGCTGGTCTCGCTGCTGCTGGACCTGGACCCGGACTCGGCCCGGTGGGCGCCGTATCTGAATGCCGGCGCCGGCGCCGCGCGCATGGACAGCCCGCTGTCCCTGGGACAGGACACCAGCACCCGGTTCGCCCTGGACGGCGGGGCCGGGGTGCAGTGGCGGTTCGGCAGTTCCGGCCTGTTCAACCTGGAGGCCCGGGCGGTGGACATCGCCTCCCAGGCCCGCCGCACCGAGCTCCAGGGCCTGATGGGCCTGGGCTTCCGCTGGGGCGGCAAGTCCAAGCCAGCTCCGGCGCCGGAGCCCGAACCCGTGCCCGAGCAGGCGCCCCCGCCGCCTCCGCCACCCCCACCGCCTCCGCCACCCCCACCACCGCCTCCGCCTCCGCCACCCCCACCGCCTCCGCCACCACCTCCCCCGCCTCCACCCGCGCCGGCGCCCCCTCCCAAGCTGATCCTGGACGAGGCCATGCTGCATTTCGCCAACAGCGAGGCGGTGCTCAGCCCCGAAGGCGCCGCCGCCCTGCGCAAGATGGGCGAGGAGCTGAAGAAGTATCCCGACCGCTACGTCCTGGTGGTCACCGGCTACGCCAGCAGCACCGGCACCCGGGCCTGGAACCTGAAGCTCTCCGCCATGCGCGCCAAGGCGGTGGGCCGGGCTCTGGTGGCCTCAGGCATTCCGGCCGAGCGGATCCGGACCCGCGGCCTGGGCATCGCCAACCCCCTGGCCGACAACCGGACCCGGGCCGGCCAGGCCCGCAACCGCCGGGTGGAGATCGAGATCATCGACCACGGCATGGAAGTGCGCGTGCGCGAGACCGGGCTGGTGGACCATGCGCTGCGCCCAGCCCGGAGGCGCCGGCGCTGAGACATGGAACCGCCCGCCGGCGGCTGCCGGCGGGCGGAAATAGGCTGCGCCGAACCGGCTACAGCAGGCCCTTGGCGGTGGCCACCACGTGGGCCACGTTGAAGCCGAACTGCTCGAACAGGATCTCGGCCGGCCCCGAGGCGCCGAACCGGTCCAGGCCGATGGCGGCGCCCTTTTCGCCCAGGTAGCGTTCCCAGCCGAAGGTGACCCCGGCCTCGATCGATACCCGGGCCTTCAGCGCGGGGGGCAGGACCTCGTCGCGGTAGGCGGCGGGTTGCTCCTGGAACACTTCCCAGCAGGGCATGGACACGACGCGGGTGGGGATGCCTTCGGCTTCCAGCGCGGCGCGGGCCTGGACGGCCAGGTGCACTTCGCTGCCGGTGGCCAGCAGCAGCACCTTGGCGGGGGCGCTGGCCTCCTCCAGGATGTAGGCGCCCTTGGCCAGGCCCTTGGCCTTTTCCGGATCCAGCACCGGGAGCTTCTGCCGGGTCAGGGCCAGGCCCACCGGGCCGGCGGTGTGCTTCACGGCCAGGCGCCAGGCTTCCACCGTCTCGTTGGCGTCGGCGGGGCGGATCATGGTCATGTTCGGGATCATCCGCAGCGACATGAGCTGCTCGACGGGCTGGTGGGTGGGGCCGTCCTCGCCCACGCCGATGGAGTCGTGGGTCCAGACGTACTTCACCGGCAGGCCCATGAGCGCCGCCAGGCGCACGCTGGGACGCATGTAGTCGCTGAAGATGAAGAAGGTCGCGCCGAACACCTGCAGCCCGCCGTGGGCGGCCATGCCGTTCAGGGCCGCGCCCATGGCGTGCTCGCGGATGCCCCAGTGGATGTTGCGCCCGGGCTGGGCGGCGGTGAACTCGCCGCCGTCCTTGAGGTGGGTGTTGGTGGAGGGGTTCAGGTCGGCCGAGCCGCCCACCAGGTTGGGGATCTTGGCGGCCAGGGCGTTGATCGCCTTGCCCCCGGCCTCGCGGGTGGCGAAGCTCTCGCCGACCTTGAAGGCGGGCAGGATGCTCTCCCAGTCCGGCACCAGTTCGCCCTTCATCATGGCCTCGAACTCGGCGGCCAGGCCGGGATAGGCCTGGCGGTAGGCCTCGAACAGGGCGTTCCAGGCGGTCTCGGCGCCGGCGCCGCGGGTCTCGCACTTGCGCCATTCGGCCTGGGCCTCGGCCGGCACCACGAAGTGGCCGTCGGGATCGAAGCCCAGGATCTCCTTGGTGGCCCGGATCTCGGGCTCGCCCAGGGGGGCGCCGTGGGCGCCGTGGGTGTTCTGCTTGGTGGGGGCGGGGAAGCCGATGATGGTCCGGCAGTTGATCAGGGTGGGCTTGCCGCAGGGCCGGGCGGCCTCTTCGAAGGCCTTGGTCAGGGCCTCCAGGTCCTCGCCGTCGGCCACCCGGATCACCCGCCAGCCGTAGGCCTCGAAGCGCTTGCCCACATCCTCGGTGAAGGCCAGTTCGGTGGAGCCTTCGATGGTGATGTGGTTGTTGTCGTAGAGCAGCACCAGCTTGTCCAGGCCCAGATGCCCGGCCAGGCTGCCGGCTTCCTGGGCGACGCCTTCCATGATGTCGCCGTCTCCGCAGAAGGCGTAGGTGCGGTGGTCCACCACCTGGAAGCCGGGGCGGTTGAACCGCTCGGCCAGCCAGCGCTCGGCCATGGCCATGCCCAGGGCGTTGCCGATGCCCTGGCCCAGCGGGCCGGTGGTGGTCTCCACGCCGGGGGTGTGGCCGCGCTCGGGGTGGCCCGGGGTGCGCGAACCGATCTGGCGGAACTGCTTGAGGTCGTCCAGGGCCAGGTCGTAGCCCGCCAGGTGCAGCAGCGAATAGATCAGCATGGACACGTGGCCGCAGGAGAGCACGAAGCGGTCGCGGTCGGGCCACTGGGGGTTGGCCGGGTGGTGCTTCAGGAACCGGGTCCAGAGCACGTAGGCCGCCGGGGCCTGGGCCATGGCGGTGCCGGGATGGCCGCTGTTGGCCTTCTGGACCCCATCCATGGCCAGGCAGCGCACCGTGTCGATGCAGAGTTTATCGATAGTCTTGGCCGAAAAGCTCAACGCTTCACCTCGCAATAATGTTCAGTCTCTCATGAAACCACGATGCGGTTCAGCCCCGATGCCCGGCGCTGGCCTTCACGAACGCCGTGAACAGCGGATGCGGCTGCAGGGGCTTGGACTTGAATTCGGGGTGGAACTGGCAGCCCAGGAAGTACGGGTGATCGGGCAGTTCGACGATCTCCACGAAGGTGCCGTCCGGGCTCAGGCCGGTGAAGGCCAGCCCCTTGGCCTCCATGGGCGCGCGGAACTCCGCCTGGTTGAACTCGTAGCGGTGCCGGTGGCGCTCGCTGATGGCCAGACTGTGGTAGGCGGTGGCGGCCTGGCTGTCGGGGCTGAGCACGCAGGGATAGGCGCCCAGGCGCATGGTGCCGCCCAGCTCCTCCACGTCCACCAGTTCCCGCAGCTTGAAGATCACCCGGTGCCGCGGGTTGTCCTCGAACTCGGTGGAATCGGCGCCTTCCAGCCCGGCCACGTTGCGGGCGAACTCCACCGAGGCCATCTGCATGCCCAGGCAGATCCCGAAGAACGGGATCTTCTGCTCCCGGGCGTAGCGGATGGCGTTGATCATGCCCAGGGTGCCGCGCACTCCGAACCCGCCGGGCACCAGGATGCCGTGGCAGTCGCCCAGGATCGCGGCCGGGTCGCCGTGCTCCAGGGTCTCGCCCTCGATCCACTTGAGTTCGACCTGGGTCTCCAGGCCGTAGCCGGCGTGGTGCAGGGCCTCGATCAGGGACTTGTAGCTCTCCTTGAACTCCACGTACTTGCCGACGATGGCGATGCGCACGCTGCCCTGGGGGTTCTGGATCCGGTGCAGCAGGTCGTGCCAGGCGCTGAGGTCGGGCTTGCGGTCGCCCAGGTCCAGCAGGGCGGCGACCTTGGCGTCCAGGCCTTCGAGATGCAGGTTCAGCGGCACTTCGTAGATGGTGCTGGCGTCGCGGCAGCTGAACACCGCGTCAGGGGTGACCGAGCAGAACAGGGCGATCTTGTCCTTGAGCGCCCTGGGGATGTCCAGGTCGGCGCGGCACAGCAGCACTTCCGGCTGGATGCCCAGCGCCCGGAGCTCCTTGACGCTGTGCTGGGTGGGTTTGGACTTCAGCTCGCCGGCGGCCTTGATGTATGGCACGTAGGTGAGGTGCATGTTGATGGCCTTGCCGTGGCCGGCCTCCAGCTTGAACTGGCGGATCGCCTCGAGGAACGGCTGGGACTCGATGTCGCCCACCGTGCCGCCGATCTCCACCAGCACCACGTCCACGTCCTTGGCCACCCGCTTCATGGTGGACTTGATCTCGTCGGTGATGTGCGGGATCACCTGCACGGTCTTGCCCAGGTAGTCGCCCCGGCGCTCCTTCTGGATCACCGTGTTGTAGATCCGGCCGGTGGTGATGGTGTGGTTGCGGGTGGTCGGCACCGAGGTGAAGCGCTCGTAGTGGCCCAGGTCCAGGTCGGTCTCGGCGCCGTCGTCGGTGACGAACACTTCGCCGTGCTGGAACGGGCTCATGGTGCCGGGATCCACGTTGAGGTAGGGATCCATCTTCATGAGGGTCACCTTGAGTCCCCGGGCCTCCAGGAGCGCTCCCAGGGATGCCGCGGCGATGCCCTTGCCGAGGCTCGAAAGCACCCCGCCTGTGACGAATACGAATTTGGTCATTGGATCTCCCCCAGCCCATTGCCTGCTTTTTTTGATGATCAGATTGTCGGTGCCGAACCTACATGGCTTCGGGCGCCTGGATGCCCAGGATGAAGAGCCCCTGGCGCAGCGCCCGGGCCGTGGCCACGCACAGGGCCAGGCGGGCGTCACGCACGCTTTCGGAATTTTCCGCCCAGAGGATCGGGCAGTTGGTGTAGAAGCCGGAGAAGGCCTTGGCGATGCTCAGCAGCTGCCGGGCCAGGGCGGTGCCCATGTTCTCCCGCTGCATGGTCCGGTAGGCCTCGGGCAGGCCGGCCAGCTCGAACAGCAGGGCCTGGGCCGGCGCCGGCTCCAGCCCTTCCAGGCCGGCCGGCACCGTTCCGGCCGGATAGTCCAGGGCGGCGGCGTCCGGACCGGGCACCGCGGGCCGGGCCAGGCCGGCCCAGCCGCCGCCGGCCTTGCGCAGCACCGAGAGGATCCGGGCGTGGGCGTACTGCACGTAGGGCCCGGTGTCGCCGTCCAGCGCGATCACCCGGTCCCAGGTGAAGGTGATGGGCTTGACCCGGTCGTTGAGCGCGTTGAAGAACACCACCGCGCCCATGCCGAGCGTCTCGGCCACGCCGGCCTTGTCCTCCAGGTCGGGGTTCTTCTCCTCGATGATGGCCCGCACCCGGGTGACCGCCTCGTCCAGCACGTCCTCCAGGAAGATCACGTTGCCCTTGCGGGTGGACATCTTGCCATCGGGCAGGGAGACCATGCCGAAGGGGGTGTGCAGCATCCGGCCCCGGTACCAGGGGTCCAGCTTCTCCATCACCGCGAACAGCTGCTTGAAGTGCAGGATCTGGTCGGTGCCGACCACGTAGACCAGCCGGTCGAAGTTCCAGGTGCGCCGGCGGTACAGCGCCGCGGCGATGTCCCGGGTGGCGTAGATGCTGCCGCCGTCGCCCTTCTGAACCAGGCAGGGGGTCTGGATGCCCACGTCCTCCAGGTCGATGATCCGCGCGCCGCCGTCGCCTTCCTTGAGCAGGCCCGAGCGCTCCAGCAATTCCATGGTGGGCGCCAGCTGGTCCTGGTAGAAGGCCTCGCCCATCTCCAGGGAATCGAAGGCCACCCCCAGCCGGTTGTAGATGCGCAGGAACTCGCGGATGCTGATCTCCCGGAACCAGCGCCAGAGCCGGGTCGCCTCGGCGTCGCCCTCCTCCAGTCGCACGAACCAGGCCTTGGCCACGTCGTGCAGCGCCGGGTCTGCCTCCTCCGCCTGGTGGAACCGGACGTAGAGCTGGAACAGCCGGTACAGCGGAGTGCGCAGCTTCTCGGGGATTTCCTCGGCCCAGGGGAAGTCCTGCTCCAGCTCCGGGTTGTCCTGCTCGGCCCAGGCCTTGTAGGCCGCCAGCAGGGTGCCGAACTGGGTGCCCCAGTCGCCCAGGTGGTTGAGCCGGGTGACGTCGCAGCCGAGGTAGCGGTTCACCTGGGCCAGCGAATGGCCGATCATGGTCGAACGCAGATGGCCGATGGTGAACAGCTTGGCGATGTTGGGCGAGCTGTACTCCACCAGCACGGTCTCACCGTGGGCGGAGACGCTGCCGAAGGGCACCGGCCCCAGCAGGGCCTCCAGCATCAGCCGGGCCCGAACCGCGGGATGGAGCTTGAGGTTCAGGTAGGGTCCCGCGGCCACCAGCTCGGCGCCCTCCACCTGGAGCTTCGCGGCCAGGTCCCTGGCCAGCTGCACCGGGTTCTGGCCCAGGGCCTTGGCGGCGCGGAAGCAGGGGAAGGCGAAATCGCCCAGGTCCCCTGAGCGCGGCCGGTCCAGCGTGATCTCCTGGCCCGGCAACGCCGCCGCCAGGGCCTGCTGGAAAGAATCTCTTGAATGCTCCATGACAATCCTTCATCCGGAAGCCAGGGGCCTCCAACCAGCATGAAGGAAGGAGGGCTCGGCGGGAAGACCCAACTTTAGGGATTCAAGCAGTCTTTGCTCTTGATCAAAGGCATCGTTGAGATATGATGATTGTTCGCCTCATGGGGTGAACCCAACTGTGCAAGGAAGCCCTAAGGGCAGGAGACAGGATTCATGGCCAATCACAAGTCAGCCGTCAAAAAAGCCGCCCATGATGTGGAGGCCCGCCTGCGCAACCGCGCCAACCGGTCCACCCTGAAGACCGCCATCAAGAAGTTCCTGGCGGCCGTGGCGACCGGCAAGAAGGCCGAAGCGGCCACCCTGCTGCCCACCACCCTGGGCGTCGTGGACAAGGCCTGCCGCAAGGGCGTGCTGCACAAGAACGCCGCCAACCGCTACAAGAGCCGCCTGACCCTCAAGGTCAACGCGCTGGCGTAGGCCGGTCCAGGCTCATCGGCAAAGGCCCGGCGTCCGCCGGGCCTTTGGCGCGTACGCCGGGAGGCCACCTTTCCCTGATTCCCAGGGCGTATCGGGCCTACGGTCGGGGCAGCGCCTACATCATGGCCCCATTCGCCTACCGTGCCTCGGGCCGGTTCGGGGACGGCAGCTTCGGCGTGCTCTACGCCGCCCTGGACGAGCCCACGGCCCTGGCCGAAGCGGCGTTCCACCGGGCGCGGTTCCTGAAGGCGACCGGCACGCCCAAGGAGACCGCGGCCTACCAGGTCCTCACCCTGAACGTCACCGGCTGCCTGGAGGACCTCCGGAACCGGTCCGGAGATCCGGTCTGCGACCCCGACCCCGCCCGCTACCGCCCGGCACAGGTCTTCGCCGCCCAGGTTCAACGCGGCCGAAGCCCTGTTCATCATTTGATACCCCGAGCCCGAAACGTGCGAGGGGACAGGTGCGAGGTTCCGCTTCAGGCCCAGGTCTCAGGCACCGCCACGGGCCCCGCGAGTACCCGGTCCCAGCGGAACCCGGGCACCATATTCTCCAGCCGCGCCGGCTCCGGCCGCTCCAGGCAGCCCAGGCTCCAGCCCAGCCAGCCCAGGATGGCCGGAGCGGTCACGCCCCGGTGGGCCAGGAGCGCCAGCCCCAGGGCGCCGTCCCGCTTGCCCAGCCGGTCCCCGCCGGGCCCGGTCACCAGGCCCAGGTGGGCATAATCCGGCCGGGCCAGGCCCAGGGCCTCCTGCAGCCGGATCTGGGTGGCGGTGACCCCGCGCAGGTCCGAACCCCGCACCACTTCGGTGACCCCCTGGGCGCCGTCGTCCGCCACCACCGCCAGATGGTAGGCGAAGCAGCCGTCCCGGCGGTGCAGGAGTGGATCGCCGGTGAGCCGGGCAGGGTCGTCCCGCTGGGGGCCCAGCACCCGGTCGTTCCAGTCCACGGCGCCATCCGGCACCCGGAAGCGCAGCGCGTCCGGGCGCAGAAACGGCAGCGGCCGGTGCCGGCAGGTGCCCGGGTAGGGCCGCAGGCCGTCCTCCCCGTGGGGCGCCGAACCCAGCTGGGCCAGGTCCTTGCGGGTGCAGACGCAGGGGTACAGACTGCCGGCCTGGAACAGCCGCTGCAGCGCCGCCTGGTAGGCGCCCTGGCGCCGGGACTGCCAGAGCACGGGACCGTCGCTCTCCAGGCCCAGGGCCGCCAGGTCCCGCAGCTGGGCCTCGCCCAGGGTGCTGCGGCAGCGGACGGTGTCCACGTCCTCCATGCGCACCAGCCACCGGCCGCCCTGGGCCCGGACCGACAGCCAGGAGGCCAGGGCGGTGCGCAGGTTGCCCAGGTGCAGTTCGCCGGTGGGGGAAGGCGCGAAGCGGCCGATGCAGGTCATGGCTAAAGAATAGCGCAGCGGCCCTCAGGCCTCGTCCTCCGCCATCTCGGCCTCCAGTTCCTCGATGCTGGGCAGGCTGCCGCGCAGGTCCTCCGGCAGCTGCCGGGTGAGCTGGGTCTCCCACTGGGCGACGCTGATGGGCTGGCGGCTGCCGGCCAGGGAATACTCCACCAGCACCCGGTTCCGGGTGCGCACCAGCAGCAGCCCGATGGTGGGCTTGTCGTCCGGGTGGCAGAGCAGCTTGTCCACCGCCTGCATGTAGATGCCCAGCTGGGCGCCGTCGCCGGGCTGGAACGGCCGCGCCTTGAGCTCGATGGCCACGTAGCTGCGCAGCTTGAGATGGTAGAACAGCAGGTCCAGATAGAATTCCTGGCCGCCCAGTTCCAGCCGGACCTGCTCCCCGACGAAGGCGAAGCCCTGGCCCAGCTCCAGAAGGAATTTCTGGACGTGGCGCACCAGTCCCCCCTGCAGTTCGGCTTCCCTGCGCGGGTCGTCGGTACCCAGGAAGTCGAAGAGATAGGGATCCTTGAACACCTGGGCCGCAAGGTCGGAATCCAGCGGCGGCAGCGTGGCCGGGAAGTTGCTCTGTGCCCTGCCCTGGCGGAGATGGGCCTGCGCCTCGATCTGCATGGCCAGGACGTTGCGTGACCAGCCATGCTCCCAGGCCTTTTCCGCATACCACCTCCGGGCTTCCCCGGTCTTCAGTTTCTCCAGGAGGGCGAGCACGTGGTACCAGGTCAATCGTGCAAGCACCGCTTGCACAAATGACCGGTCGGGCCAGGCGCTGGCGAACGCGCGCATGTATTTGAGATTACGAGGCGAGAAACCCTTCATGACAGGAAACGCGTCCCGGAGGTCCTGGGCGAGCCGGTCGATCACCCGCGCCCCCCAGCCCTGGGCTTCCTGTTTTTCCCGGATGCTCCGGCCCAGTTCCCAGTAGAGCATGACCATGGCGGCGTTGCTGGCCAGGACGACCCGCACCCGCTCGACCTGGATCCGGGACTTGAGCTCCCTGAGCCATTCGGCATAGCCGGCGGGCGTCTCGCCCGGCGGCGGGGCCACCGGGAACATGACATCGCGGTCCACGCGGCCGCGCTGCTGGCGCATGGACGGATCAGGTTGCGGGCGTTTCCGGAGGGCCGTTGGCATACGGGATCTGATGCCGGGAACCGGCCGGGTGTCACGCCGGTTCACCGGGCTCCCAGGCGAATCCCCTATACTGGCCAGATGCGCTCATGGCCTTCCATCTTCCGCGCCGGGCTGGCCCAGGCCGTGGCCTTCGGCTTCCTGGCCCTGGTGCTGCGGGCCGGGCTGATGCCGCGGATCATCCACGGACCGGCGGTGGTGCTGCTGGTGGGCACCCTGGCGGTGGGCACCGGCCAGGGCCTGGGCCTGGGCCCGCGGTGGGTCCCGTTCCAGCTGGGCTTCCCCTGGCTGGTGGTGCTGCTGCTGCGCCACCCGGTCCCGGTCTGGGTCTGGCCCCTGGCCCTGCTGGCGCTGCTGCTGGTCTACGGCGGCGGCGTGCTGACCCGGGTGCCCCTGTACAACTCCAACCGGGCCGCCTGGGCCGCCCTGCTCGCCCTGCTGCCCCCGACCCCCACGAGCTTCGCCGATCTGGGCGCGGGCCTGGGCGGGCCCCTGGCCTTCCTGGCCCGGCAGCGCCCGGAGTCCCGGTTCCACGGCGTGGAGGCCTCGCCCCTGACCTGGCTCGCGGCGCGCCTGCGCACCCTGCCGCTCCGGGACAACTGCAGCGTCCGCTGGGGCAGCCTGTGGCGCGAGGACCTGGGCCGCTACGACGTGGTCTACGCCTTCCTCTCCCCCGCCCCGATGCCGGACCTGTGGGCCAAGGCCCGGCGGGAGATGAGGCCCGGAAGCCTCCTGGTGAGCAACACTTTCGGCATCCCTGGCCAGCCCCCGCTCCGGACCATCCCCCTTCCCGGCCGCAAAGACGCCTGCCTCATGGTCTGGAGGTTTTAGCCAGCGCACCGGCCCCGAAAGGCACACGTCCCAACATGAAACAACGTTACGGCGCAGGAGAGGCGAGCGAACGCGAGCCGACACTGCGCCGACAACGGACGCGAATCCGGGACACGGCTGAAAACCTACCCCGTGTGCCGGGCCAGCTGATCCAGGCCGTAGTCCTCGGTGATCTCGCCCACCAGGTCCCGCACCGGGATCAGGTCGTCCAGCTTCCAGCCGCTGCTGCCGGTGAAGAACAGCCCGGACTCCTTGTCGCCGCCCCGGGAATCGCCCAGGCTGTCGGCGATGCAGTAGCCCACCCGCACCGCGCCCTTGCCGTGCTCGCAGGGCGAAACGCAGTTGCTGATGCACTTGATCTTGGGCGCCGTGCCTTCGACGATCCGGCGATGCAGGGCGGTCATCACGCCCCGGGCCGGCATGCCCACCGGCGAGCCGTGCAGGGCGATGGTGGCCTTGCTGGACTGCAGGATCACTTCCTTGAAGTGCGGGTGGGCGTCGCACTCGAAGGTGCCGATGAAGCGGGTGGCCATCTGCACGCCCCCGGCGCCCATGGCCATGAGCCGGTCGATGTCGCCCCGGTCCCAGACGCCGCCGGCGGCGATCACCGGGAAGCTGCCCCACTGGTCGCGCTCTGCCACCACCGGGGGCAGCAGGGCGTCCAGGGAGAAGGCGGGATCGGCGCACTGCTCCAGAGAGAAGCCCTGGTGGCCGCCAGATTCGGGACCCTCCAGCACCACCGCGTCGGGCAGCCGGTTGAACTTGCGCTCCCAGGTCTTGCAGATGAGCTTGAGCGCCCGGGCCGAGGAGACGATGGGCACCAGCGCCACGTCGCGGTCGCCCACGTAGTCGGGCAGGGACAGCGGCAGGCCGGCCCCGGAGATGATCAGCTGGGCCCCGCCGGCCACCGACTCCCGCACCACGCGTTCGTATTCGTTGATGGCGCAGAGGATGTTGACGCCGACCGCGCCCCGGCCACCGGCGATGGCCAGCGCGTCCTTGAGGATCCGCTGCAGGGCCTCGGTGTTCTGCAGGTTCTCCGGCTGGTCGGGCCGGCCGGCCCGGGTCTTGGCCAGGCCGGGATAGCGGTAGCCGGTGCCGATGGCCGAGACGATGCCGACGCACCCGCTGCGGGCGACGTTGCCCGCCAGCCGGTCCCAGGAGATGCCGATGCCCATGCCGCCCTGGATGATCGGATAGGGCACCTCGAGATTGCGGATCTTCAGCGGCGGCAGGGCCGGCGCCGGGCGCTCCACCAGCTGCTCGAAGGCCGGCCCGCCCAGGGCGTCGGCCAGGCGCTTGCGGAAGCCGGCGAGGAATTCCGCGGCCCCGTTGCGCAGCAGCGACGGTGCCCGCAGCTGGAGCCCGGAGGCGCCCCGGGCCAGCAGGTCCCGGCCCTCCTCGGCGTTGCCCGCCACCGGCGCGAAGCAGGGCAGCGAACTGGACTTGATCATGCGCATGAGCCGGTCGGCCAGACCCTCGCCCTCGGCCGCAAGGAGCGCCGAGGCGCCGTTCTGCTGGGCTGCGGCGGCCTCTTCTCCGTCCCGCACCACCACCAGGCGCGGCAGGCCCCAGGCGCGGAAGGCCTCCAGGCGCTCCGGCAGGAGATCGGATTCATGGATCAGGAAGGAGCTCAGCTGGTGGGCGGCGGAATCCAGGCGGGCCGAGAACTCCCCCAGGACCCCCCGGAGATCCAGGCCGATGTGGCCCTTGTGCTCGCGGCAGAGCTCGGACAGGCGGCGCGAGAGGCTGTCCATGTCGGGGAAGGCAGGCACCCGGACCACCCCGGCCCCGCCGGCCCCGGCGAACCCGGCGGCCAGCTGGTCGGTGGCGAAGGGATGCCAGCCCTGGAAGAATACTGGGGATTGGAGTCCCATGGGCCAAGGTGCGCGCGGTCCGGTCATGGGGTTCCTCCCTTTCGGCGGGGCTCTGGGCGGAACGATTTCCGGCTTCTTGATAATAGCATGAATGAAATTGGGTCCGGTTCAGGCCTTGGGGGTGCCGCAGGGCCAGGTCTCGCCGCGGTCCCGCTGGGTGGTGGGGCTGCCGCTCTGCCGGCCCCGGGTGGCGTACTGGGTGCGCAGCTGCTCCATGAGCTCCACCCTGCGGTCGAACAGCCGCTTCTGCGGCCTGGCCCCGGCCCGCTCCAGCACGTAGGCGGTGAGCAGCGGCAGGGCGATGGTGCTGTCGGTGTAGCAGACCACCGCGTCGGGGAGCTGGTCCGGATCGATCTTGCCCCAGCTCACCGCCTCGGCGGGGGTGGCGCCGGACAGGCCGCCGGTGTCCGGCCGGGCGTCGGTGATCTGCAGGAAGTAGTCGTGGCCTCGCTCGTCGATGCCCAGCACCTCCTGGATCTGCGGCTCGGTCTGGAGGATGAAGTTCTTCGGGCTGCCCCCGCCCAGGATCCACACCGCGCTCTTGCCGCCCCTGAGCTTGGCGTCCAGGACGATGCTGGTGCTCTCGTTCACGTCGGCGTTCACGTCGAAGGCCAGGGCGTTGCCTTCCAGGGCCATGGCGGCCACGTTCATGCCGATGCTGCTGTCGCCGGGGCTGCTGGTGAACACCGGGACCCCGCACTGCCAGGCGGCCGACAGGATCGACACCGTGCCGGTGCCCAGCGCCTCCTCCCGCTGGTGCAGGGCCGCGCCCACCAGGTTGTGGAATTCCGCCGTGCTCATGGCGCGCTGGAAGGCCGGGGCCTTGATCAGCTCCCGGTAGAACGCGTCGGTGTCCAGCAGCACGGTGTAGTCGAACAGGATGTCGTAGATCCGCACCACCCCTTCCCCGCGCAGTTCGCTGTCGGCGTGGAACGGGGATCCCCGGTGCAGGTGCAAGTCCAGGGCGAAGTGGGTGTCGTGGTAGAGGTTGGCCCCGGTGGAGACGATCCAGTCGACGGCGCCGTGCTGGATCAGCGGGACGATGCAGGAGGCGCCCAGGCCGGCCGGGGTGAGCGCCCCGGTCAGGGTCAGCCCCAGGGTCACGTCCGGCTGGAGCACCTTGCGGGCCAGGAGCCGGGCCCCCTCGGCCAGCCGGCCCGCGTTGTAGGCCAGGAACACCTGGTCCACCAGGTCGGCCACCGGCATGCCCCGCTGGATCCCCCGGGGGGCGATGCGGGCGCCCTGCAGGAAGGCGCTGTCTGCTTCAGGACGATGGTCCATGGGAACTCCGGCAACGAAGGGGGGACCCGGCGCCGTGGAGGCTCTTCCCGCCGGTCCTCCCGAAAGAGATGTCCATGATGCCAGACCCGGGCCCTTTTCTAGGGTAGATTTAAGAAAATGCCAGGGATCCCGAAAGGTGAAGTGGGAGCGATTGAATGTTTTTCATAATCGGATTGGTCGTCGTGTTCGGGGCCGTGCTGGCCGGCTATGCCATGGAGGGCGGCAAGATCAAGATCCTCATGGAGCCGCTGCCGGCCGAGGGCACCATCCTGCTGGGGGCCGCCATCGGCTCGTTCCTGGCCGGCAACTCCATGAACACCATCAAGGCGGTGGCGGCCAGCATCACCAAGCCGCTCAAGGGCAGCCGCTACACGAAGGCGGTGTACATGGAGTCGCTGATGCTCCAGTACGAGGTCTACGTGAACATCAAGAAGGGCGGCCTGCTGGCCCTTGAGCAGGACGTGAACGATCCGCACAGCTCCACCATCTTCAAGAAATACACGACCATGCTGGGGGACCACCACGCCCTGGACTTCTTTTGCGACTCGCTCAAGCTGCTGATCAACGGCTCGGCCAAGATCGACGAGATCGACCAGGTCATGGACATGGACCTGGACGTCCACCACGGCGAGTCCGCGGCCCCGGGCACGGCGGTGAACACCATGGCCGACGCCCTGCCCGCCTTCGGCATCGTCGCCTGCGTCATGGGCGTGGTCATCACCATGGGCTTCCTGGACCAGCCGCCCAACATCATCGGCGGCCACGTCGGCTCAGCCCTGGTGGGCACCTTCCTGGGCATCTTCCTCTCCTACGGCGTGTTCGGCCCCCTGGCCAAGAACATCGACCAGGTCAACGCCGCGGACGGCCATTTCCTCTCGGCCATCCGGGCCGGCCTGGTGGCCTTCGGCAACGGCGCCGCGCCGGTGACGGCGGTGGAGTTCGCCCGGCGCAACATTCCCTCCCCTGAGCGCCCCGGCTCCCAGGAACTCGAGGAAGTGGTCCGCCAGATCAAGCCACGTTGATATTCCATGGGGGGACCGCCCGTGAGCGATGCTCACTCTGCGTCCCCCCACACCCCCACTTCAGGCCCGGGCGCAGCCCGGACCTGAAGTCCACCTGAGTCCTCCATGGCCGAACAGCAACCTGAAGTCAAAATCAAGTTCATCAAGAAGAAGGGCGGCCACGCCGCCGCCCACGGCGGCGCCTGGAAGGTGGCCTACGCCGACCTGGTGACCGCGATGATGGCCTTCTTCCTGCTCATGTGGCTGCTGAACTCCACCACCACCGTCACCAAGGCCGGCATCGCCGGCATGTTCCAGGACCCCGACTTCTTCAACACCGAGAAGGGCAAGGCCATCCTCACCGAGTACCAGATGCAGAAGGCCGGCATCCTGCCCGGCGGCAAGGGCATGAAGCAGGGCTCGGACAGCGAGGGCGCCCCGCCGGCGCCCGAGGCCGATCCCGGGGAGAAGGAGCGCCAGGCCATGGAGGACACCGCCTCGGCCATCAGCAAGGCGTTCAACGAGGACAAGCTGCTGGAGGCGTTCAAGGACCAGATCAGCTTCGAGTTCACCGACGAGGGCCTGCGCATCCAGATCAAGGACAAGCTGTCCCAGGTGCTGTTCGACTCCGGCTCAGCCAAGCTCAAGCCGTACACCCTCTCCATCCTCAAGGAGATCGCCCAGGAGCTGGGCAAGCTGCCCAACCACATCCTGATCGGCGGCCACACCGACGCCGTGAAGTATCCCAGCCAGGCCTACACCAACTGGGAACTGAGCGCCGACCGGGCCAATTCGGCCCGCCGGGTGCTGGAAGCCTCGGGGGTTCGCCCGGGGCAGGTGCAGCGGGTGACCGGCTACGCCGACAGCGTGCCCCTGGAGAACCACGAGCCCACCGATCCGCAGAACCGGCGCATCTCCATCGTCGTGCTGTCCAGCGCCACCGAGAAGGCCGAGGAGCAGCGGCAGAAGCCCAGGCCGGCCAAGGAGGCCAAGCCGGCCGCACCCTGACGGCAGGATCAGCCGGAACTGGAGGCCAGGGTGGCCTCCACGATCTCCCGCAGTTCCCGGAAGGAGTAGGGCTTGTGCAGGAACGCCGAGGGCCCGCCGGGCCCCTGGAGCAGTTCCGCGGCGCTCTGGGCGCTGTGGCCGCTGGACAGGATCACCGGCAGTTCGGGGCTCAGGCTGCGCAGTTCCCGGAAAGCCTGGTGGCCGTCCATGCGCGGCATGGTGAGGTCCAGGATCACCAGGCTGAATCCGCCGGCGGCCTTGAACCGCTCCAGGGCCTCGATGCCGTCCGCGGCGGTCTCCACCTCCAGGCCCAGGCTCTCCAGCATGGCTTCGGCGGTGGCGAGCAGGGTGGGCTCGTCGTCCACCAGCAGCACCCGGCCCCTGGCGGACCTGGGAACCGGGGGCCCCGCGGGCCGCTCCCGGGACGCAGGGCGGACCGAGACCGGGAAGCAGATCCGGAAGGTGGACCCGGCGCCCGGCAGGCTCCGCACCGTGATGCCGGCCCGGTGGCTGCGCAGGATGCCCAGCGCCGCGGACAGTCCCAGCCCCCGCCCGGTGCCGCGGGTGGAGAAGAAGGGATCGAAGATCCGCGCCGCCATCTCGGGATCCATGCCCTCCCCGCTGTCTTCCACCTCCAGCAGCACCTGGTCCCCGGCCACGGGCGGCAGGATGGCGCCGGCCCCGGCGGCCTGGGCCGGTCCCGGGTCCTGCCTGCGGGTCCGCACCCGCACTTCTCCGGGCTGGCCCCCCAGCGCTTCCGAGGCGTTGGTGACCAGGGACACCAGCAGCTGGTGGAGCTGCCCCAGGTCACCGGAAACACGCCCCCCCGCCGAGCCCAGATCCAGCGTCAGCGAGGCCTGCCGGGCCACGCCGCGGCGGAGCAGCGGCTCGGCGTCCCGGATCACCTGGTCCAGGTCCAGGTCCTGGACCACGAACGTCCCGCCGCCGCTGAACGCGAGCATCTGGCGGGTGAGGTCCCCGGCCCGGTTCACCGCGGTCTCCATGTTGGCCAGCAGGGCCGCGCCCGGGGTGCCCGGCGGGTTCTGCACCTGGAGCAGGTTCAGGTTGCCCAGGATGGCGCCCAGCAGGTTGTTGAAGTCGTGGGCGATGCCGCCGGCCAGGACCACGAGGCTCTCCAGCTTCTGGGACTGGCGCAGTCCTTCCTCCAGCCGCCTCTGTTCGTACAGTTCGGCGTTGGCCCGGGCCGAGACCAGGGAGTCCTCCAGCCGGCGGCTGGCGTTGCCCGATGCGAAGGCCATCACCAGCAGGTAGATGAACCCCAGCGCGCCCAGCGTCGCGAGGCCAGGATCCGGAGCGCGGACCAGGGCCGCCAGGGCGGGCACCACCATGATTGTCACATAGAGGCAGTAGGACGACCAGATCGGCGACTGGAAGATGACCACCGCCGCTGAGATGCTCACCAGGATCAGCAGGCCGATCAGCCGTCCCTCGACGGTGCCGGGGAGCAGGGCCCCGGCGGCGAAGGCCCACAGGGCGCCCTGCACCGCACCCCCGGCCAGGATCCGCGGAACCCAGGCGCCCGCCTGGCCCCGGCGGCCCTGGTAGGCCCGGATGTCCAGCCAGCGGAAAAGCGTCAAAAGAGCGACAGCCAGGAGCCAGATCGCCCGGATCCGGCCGCTCCCGCGCACCGGCAGGAAGGCCAGGAACACCAGGGCGAACCCCAGGTTGCAGAGCATGGCGGCCAGGAGCCGGTCATAGACGGCCGCCACTTTCTGGGCCCGCAGTTCCGCGTCCAGATCGATCCTGGGCAGCAGGGGCGCCAGGAACGAGCGATTCCAGGCCCGCGCCAGCCTGGACCGGAAGGGCCGGGCCCTGCGCGGGCCGTCGGCAGGGCGTTCGGGGCTGACAGGGGGGAGGGGGCGCATCGGGAATCCGGAAACAGGCACGTCGGGATTGGGAAACAGCCACGCACTCAAGCAATAATCCGGCCAAGCTGGACCGCGGGCGGATCCGATTCCAGGATGGCCCCGTCCCGCCGACAGCAGCTGTCGACTCCTCAGCCCGGCGCGCTGCCGATTTCCGCCACCACGCAGTTGCCGGCGCCCCGGTACGACAGCCGGTCGAAGCACTGCCAGCGGGCGAGGAGGATCCCCCGGCCATGGCTGTCGAAGGCGCGGGAGACGCTGAATTCCTGGTAGTCCCGCCAGGGGAAGCCGTTGCCGCAGTCCTGGATCCGGAACCGGGCCGCGGTGGCGGTGCGGCTGAGGCTGACCGTCACCCAGCGGTCCCGGTTCGCGGGCAGTTCCTGGAGCATGCTCACCTCGGCGTCCCAGCGCCCGGCCTCGATCAGGTCGCTCTTCTGGTCGTAGCCGATGCCCAGGTTGCCGTGCTCCAGGGCATTGAGCATCAGCTCCGACAGGCCCACCACCGCGCGCTTCGGGTCCGGCGCGGCCTTGGCCAGCAGGGCGGCCAGGGCATGGCACTGCTGCAGGGTCTGGTACTGGAACACGCCCTTGCGGATCATCCCCATGGCTGAGCGGGTACCCTCCAGTTCCGCCCAGAGCCGCTTGCGGGTGGCGTATTCCGCCGTGGCCGCCGCCACCACCTGGAGCACCAGACGCGGGTCCAGGGGCTTGACCAGGTAGGACAGCGCGCCGGCCTTCAGCCCCTCGCTGATGTCCGCCTCGCTGTCCATGCCGGTCTCCATCACCACCGGCACGTCCTTGAGCCGCCCGGACCGTTTCATGCACCGGAGCACCTCCATGCCGCCGATGCCCTCCATCTGCCGGTCCAGCAGCACCGTGTCGAACGGCTCGTTCAGCTCCATCAGTTCCAGGGCCGCCCGGCCGTCGGCGGCCAGGGTGATCCCATAGCCGGCCCTGGCCAGGACGCCGGCCAGGAACGAAGTGGTGACCCGGTCGTCATCCACGATCAGCAGTCGGGGGTTGCTCATGGAGCCTCGCCGGAATGGGCGCGCGCGGTTACCGAATTTTGAAGGAGAAATCAAGCATGACCGCAAACACCGGGCAGCGCCCGGATTTCCTGCGCGAAAGGTTCAGGCCACCGGCATCCTGGCGGGCCCGGGAGCCCCCAGGACGGCCGTCCCGGCCCGCTCCAGGTCCGGCAGGAACAGCGCCAGCAGGCCGATCAGCGGCAGGTAGGCGCACACCTGGTAGACGTAGAAGATGCCCCGCAGGTCCGCCAGCCGGCCCAGGAGCGCGGCGCCGATGCCGCCCATGCCGAAGGCCATCCCGAAGAACAGCCCGGAGACCGTCCCCACCTTGCCGGGCACCAGTTCCTGGGCGTAGACCAGGATGGCCGAGAAGGCCGAGGCCAGCACCATGCCGATGACCACGCTGAGCACCTCGGTCCAGAACAGGTCCACGTGGGGCAGGAGCAGGGTGAACGGCAGCACGCCCAGGATGGAGGCCCAGATCACCGACTTCCGGCCGATGCGGTCGCCGATGGGCCCCCCGGCCACCGTCCCGGCCGCGCTGGCGCCCAGGAACACGAACAGATGCACCTGGGCGCTGAAGACCGGCAGGTGGAACCGCTCCATGAGGTAGAAGGTGTAGTAGCTGCTGATGCTGGCCAGGTAGAAGAACTTCGAGAAGATCAGGGCCATGAGGATGCCCAGGCACTGGGCCACCTTGCCCCGGGGCAGCGGCGCCGCCGTGGCGGGACGCCCGGAGCCCGAGCCGCCGTGGTGTCCGCGCCGGTTCCGGTACCACAGGCCCACCGGGGTCAGCACTGCCATCGCCAGCAGGGCCGCCAGGGCGAACCAGGCCACGCTGGCGCGGCCCCGGGGCAGGATCACGAAGGCCGCCAGCAGCGGGCCCAGCGCGCCCCCCGCGTTGCCGCCCACCTGGAACAGCGACTGGGCCAGACCGTGCCGGCCGCCGGAGGCCATGCGCGCCACCCGGGAGGATTCCGGATGCAGCACCGAGGAGCCCATGCCCATCAGGGCCACGGCCAGGAGCAGCACGCCGAAGCCCGGGGCCCGCGCCAGGAGCAGCAGCCCCGACAGGGTGAAGCCCATGCCGGTGGCCAGGGAGAACGGCATCGGCCGCCGGTCGGTGGCGTAGCCCACCACCGGCTGCAGCAGCGAGGCGGTCAGCTGCCCGGTGAGGGCGATGAGCCCCACCTGGGAGAAGGTGAGGTGGAAGGACGCCTTCAGCAGCGGAAACAGGGCCGGGATGAGCGACTGCATCATGTCGTTGAGCAGGTGGCAGAAGCTGATGGCCACGAGGATCTCGAGGACGGGCCGTTCCGGGTCGGGCAGGGCTGGGCGCATCCGAACAGCATAGCGGCCGGCCGATGCCCGCGCTAAGCCTGAGTTTAACGATAAGTTTGCTTGTAATTTTCCGGCATTTTCCAGGTTGACACGAAGTTGAAATTTTCTATATTCCAGGTGGGACACCCACCTTGCCGCAGATCTCCACCCCGAGGGGGATCCAAGGTTTTTCCCCCACGGAGGCGTTATGAACGGAGCGGTACTGCTGGAAAGTTCGGATCGCGTCATTGCCAAGGCCTGGGCGGATGAAGACTTCCGCTCGGCCCTCATGGCCGACCCCAGGGCGGCCCTGGAATCCCAGGGCATCGAAGTGCCCGAGGGCCTGACCCTGAACGTGCTCGCGAACTCGGACAAGGTCTTCAACCTGGTGCTTCCGGAACTGCCGGACATGGGCCTGGCCGAGGAGGCGCTGGACCAGTCGGCGGGCGCGGCCCGGTGCGGCGGCGGCGGTTGCCGGTGCGGCGGCGGTGGCTGCGGCTGCGGCGGCGGGTGCGGCTGCGGCGGGGGCGGCGCCTGCATCTCCTGCTACTGCGTGTGCGTGTGAGGTCACCGGAATGCTCCCCTGAGAGCCCGGCATGCTGAGCCATCCCGCGCTCAAGGCGAATCTCAGCGCAGGCACCGTCCCCGGGGAGGGCGTGATCCTGGTATCGGAAGAAGGGACCTGGACCCTCCAGGGCTCCCTGTTCGAACAGGTGCTCCCCCTCCTGGACGGCGCCCGGACCCCCGAGCAGATCGCCGCCCGCCTGGCCCCCCTGAAACCGGCGGAGGTCTACTACGTCCTGGAATTCCTCGAGAAGCGCGGGCACCTGGCGGACCGGGCGCCCGGGCTGGAGGCCCGGGTGGAGGCGTTCTGGGCCGGCCTTGGGCTGGACCCGGGCTCCGCCTGGGCCTCGCTCCGCGCCCGGAAGGTGCGGATCCGCGGGGCCGGTTCCATGGACCCCGCCCCGCTCATCGCCGGACTGGAAGAGGCGGGCCTGGACCTGGCCCCCGGGGAACCCGATCTGGAGATCGCGGTCACCGACGACTACCTGCGCGGGGAACTCAAGGACTGGGCCGCGGAGGCCCGGGAGGCGGGGATCGCCTGGATGCCGCTCCGGCCCCTGGGCCTCGAAAGCTGGATCGGCCCCCTGTTCCCGGCCCGTCCCGCCGTGCCGGCCGCCTGCTTCAGCTGCCTCCAGCACCGGCTGCGGCGCAACCAGCAGGTCCAGGAGTTCCTCCGCAGCCGCAACGGCTGGCGGGACCCCCTGCCCACGGCCGTGGCCGCCCTGCCCGCCACCCTCGGCGCGGCCTGCCGGATGGCCGCCGTGGAAATCGCCCGGTTCCTGGCCGGAGCGTCCCACAACCTGGAGGGCCGCCTGCTGAGCGTGGACAGCCGCACCTGGGCCTCCAAGGGCCATGCGCTGGTCCGTTATCCCGCCTGCCCGGTCTGCGGCGACCCCGCCCGGGAGCGCCCGGGGCCGGTGCGTCTGGTCAGCCGCCAGGCCGCCCCATCCGCAGGCAGCGGCCACCGGGTCGCCCCGCCCGAGGCGACCCTGGAGAAATACGGCCATCTGGTGAGCCCCATCGCCGGCATCGTCTCCATGGTCGAGCCGCCGCCCGGGACCGGCGGGGTGTTCCAGGTCTGCGTGGGCGGGGCCAACGGCGCCATCGCCCTGGACAGCCTGGACGGCTTCAAGACCAGCTTCCGCCACCGCAGCGCCGGCAAGGGCCCGACCCTGGCCCAGGCCCGGGCCAGCGCCCTGGCCGAGAGCCTGGAGCGGTATTCCACCGAGTTCACCGGCTCGGAGTTCCGGGTCCTGGGCAGCTACCGGGAACTGGCCGCCGACGCCATCCACCCCAACGCGGTGATGGGCTACAGCGAACGGCAGTTCCGCGACCGGGGCGCCTGGAACGCCCGGCGCTCGCACTTCAATTCCGTGCCCGAGCCCCTGGATCCTGACCTCCCCATACCATGGACGCCGGTCTGGTCCCTCACCGAAGCGCGCGAAAAGCTGCTGCCCACCCAGTTCCTCTATTTCCCGGGCCCCACCCTCTGGCCCGGCCCCAGCCCCCGCTGCTGCCGGGCGTGCTCCAACGGCAACGCCGCCGGCAACAACCTGGAGGAGGCCGTGCTCCAGGGTTTCCTGGAACTGGTGGAGCGTGACGCCACCGCCATCTGGTGGTACAACCGGCTGCAGCGTCCCGGGGTGGACCTGGCCAGCTTCGGCCTGCCCTACCTCGCCGCCCTGGCCGCCCACTACGACACCCTGGGCCGCGAATTGTGGGCCCTGGACCTCACCCACGACCTGGGCATCCCGGTCTTCGCCGGCCTGTCCCGCAGCAGGGACACCGGCGGGCAGGTCCTGTTCGGCCTGGGCTGCAGCCTGGACCCCGCCGTCGCCCTGCTGCGCGCCTTCGCCGAGCTGAACCAGTTCGTCTCCGGCTTCGGGGCCGGGGCGCCGGCGCCCCTGGGCGACGAGGAGACCCTGCGCTGGCTGCGCACCGCGACCCTGGACAACCAGCCCTACCTGGCCCCCGCCCCGCGCATCCCGCCCCGGCGGCTGGAGGACTTCAGCAACGCCTCCAGCGGCGACCTGCTGGCGGACATCCGCTTCTGCCGCGGCCTGGTGGAGGCCAAGGGCCTGGAGATGCTGGTGCTGGACCTGACCCGGGCGGACGCCGGCATGCCCGTGGCCAAGGTGATCGTGCCGGGCCTGCGCCACTTCTGGGCCCGCTATGCCCCGGGCCGGCTCTACGATGTCCCCGTGGCCATGGGCTGGCTGCCCGGGCCGCTGGACGAGGATGCGCTCAACCCCATCCCCGTCTTCATCTGAACCGGCCCCGTGGCGTCCGCCCTCACCCTCGCCCTGAAGGTCCCGGTCCGGCTGCTGGACAGCCCCGGGCTGGAGGAGGCCGGCGTCAAGCGGCTGGGGTTTCCCGAGTCCCGGCGGGCCTTCCTGGAGGCCCTGGCCCGGGGCGGCAGCACCGAGGCGGAGCTGTGCGCCTCCGCCCCCCGCGAACTGGGCTACCTCCTGGCCAGGCTGGAGCAGGAAGGCTGGATCTGCCATGTCCTGGCCCGGGACGGGCGGGCGCTGGCCACCCTGGAACCGCTGACCCCGGCCTTCCGGTTCCGGCCGCCGGCCGGGGGCGGGCCCTGGCGGATGTCCCGCTTCGCCTGGATCCGCCGGACCGGCGACGGGGCCGTCCTGGAGCACCCGCTGGGCCTGGGCCGGGTGATGCTGCACGAGCCGGCCCTGCTGGAACCGCTGGGCCGGCTCGCCACGCCCCAGGACGCGCTGGACCTGGGCCTGGCCCCGGCCGAGGCCGGGGCGTTGCTCGCCCTGCTGGGCGCCGCCGGCGCAGCAGCCCCCTGCGGGCCCGGCGGAGAGCTGCCCGAGGACCTGGATCCGGCCCTGCGCCAGTGGGAATTCCACGACCTGCTGTTCCACAGCCGCAGCCGCCAGGGCACCCACGGCGACCCGGTGGGCGGCACCTTCCGCTTCCTGGGCGAACTGGACCCGCTGCCCGCCCTGCCCCCGGCCCCGGCGGAGCCGGGCATCCAGCTGCCGGAGCCGCGGCCCGGACGGGGCCGGCCTTTCTTCAACGTGCTGGAGGCCCGCCGTTCGATCCGCGCGCCCGGCCGGGATCCCATCAGCCTGCCGCAGCTGGGCGCCTTCCTGCACCACGTGGCCAGGGTCCGCGGGGTCGTGCCGCCGGACCCCCAGGCCGGGCGGGCCTACGAGGCGGTGTCCGCCCCCTGCCCCGGGGGCGGAGCCCTGCACGAGATCGAGCTGTACCTGACCGTATCCCGGTGCGCCGGCCTGGAACCAGGCTTCTACCACTACGCCGCCGGGACCCACGCCCTGGAGCCCTGGCCCAGTCCCGGCGCCGCCTCCGGGCAGCTGCTGCTCCAGGCCCAGCGGGCCATGGGCGCCGCGGCCGCTCCGGATATCCTGTTCACCCTCGCCGCCCGGGTCCAGCGGGTGGCCTGGAAGTACCAGAGCATCGCCTACGCGCTGATCCTCAAGAACACCGGCGTGCTGTACCAGCAGATGTATCTGGTGGCCACCGCGCTCGGCCTGGCGCCCTGCGCCCTGGGGGCCGGCGACACCCGGCTGTTCGCCCAGGCCTCGGGGCTGGCCTTCACCCGGGAGACCTCCGTGGGGGAATTCACCCTGTCCGGACGCTGAATCTCTCATTTTTAATGAAATTTTAATTTCAAAGCGGGCATCCCATAACAACAGGGCCGGCCGTGTTCCACCGACGTTTCCAGCATGCCTTCCTGTGCCTGGCCGGATTCACCGTCTGCGCCGGAGCCCGCGCCGATGCCGAAGTGGTGTTCAGCAACCGCTCCCACCGGGACTGGCTGATCCGGGGGGTGCCCAGCGGCAAAGGCACCGGCGGCCACCTGGAGGTGGGCGGGACCCGCGGCTAGCCGTCCGCCGCTTCGCCGAAGCAGCGGACATTTTCCGCCGTGGAGCCTCGCGGCACCTCGCAGCCGGCGCCGGCGATCCAGGCCGGCCCGGCGTCGGCCCGGCACTGCGCCAGCGCCCGGCGCATGGCCTCCAGGGTGCCGTTCCGCACCACCTCCACTGTGGGCACGTTGCCCAGCAACACCTGGCTGGCGCCCATGACCGCGCGGGCCCTGCCCAGATCCGCCAGCGCGTCCAGGTCCACGATGTCGCAGCCGAGGCTGGCCATGGCGCCTGCCAGGTGCAGGGTCCGGCCGCAGATGTGCAGCCGCACCCGGCCGCCCAGGGCGTGGATGCCGTCCACCAGCCGCTTCTGGTGGGGCAGGACGAACTCATCGTAGAGTTCGCGGCTGAGGAGCGAAGCCGCGGCATCGCCCACGCCGATGATGTCGGCCCCGGCTTCCAGCTGCGCCCGGGCGAACGCCAGCCCCGTGATCACCGTGAACTCCGCCAGGGCCTGGACGAAATCCGGATCCTCGTAGAAATCCGTCATGAGTGTATTGAGCCCGCGCAGGTCCGCGCTTTCGGCGCACGGGCCTTCCACCCACCCTTCCACCAGATG
>Ga0316217_10001631_pt1 | contig 28620 bp, 10 predicted proteins | sample 1anoAmetaG_FD_203633 | JGI IMG/M metagenome (GOLD analysis project Ga0316217, IMG submission 203633) | Freshwater microbial communities from Trout Bog Lake, Wisconsin, USA - 1anoA | ecosystem: Environmental > Aquatic > Freshwater > Lake > Hypolimnion/Profundal zone | place: USA: Wisconsin... | reverse complement strand
TTTAGCTAATTCCTAACTATTGATATTTTTTATCATAAAGGCAATATTATTAGACTAAACGTCTAAACTCAAAGAGAAAACACTAAATCGGTGTATTTGAACACATTTTCAAACTTGAGTATCGATGCCTTAAAGAAATACAAGCTATTTAATTTGAAAAAGCCAAATCTATACAAAAGGCCATAGTTTTTCTATGTTGTAGGCTTTAGTTGTCATCATGAGTAAGTTTGGTAACTTTATAAAACCATGAATCGATTCGAAATGTTTGTAACGCAATACTCTGAAAATCTCTGAAAATTAAAAGAGAAAACTAAGTCAAAACTCATCAGAGGTGATTTCTTCGCTTTTCTGGCTCTTCCCAACTTCAAAAAGCTGACTGCCATTGATGGTTATTTTATTTTACAAGCTCTCCTCAAATCTTTCTCAATCTAATTCAATGCTAAAATTCAAAAAATTACTCTAACTATTTTCTCAATTTTCTTAAAATCAACCCTTTGCTCTCAGAACATTAAAGTTTGTTCTGATGGATTTTTTTAAGCAATTTAGCCTGTAATTGAAGGAAACTTCCCTGGATTGATTCGACGATAATGTAGATGGAGATGACACATCACTGCAAACTACTGAGATCAGGATGCTACCACGACAGTAATCACTAAAAACAAACTTAAGATATTTATGGAGAGAAATCAGTCCATTTATCCATCCCTTTGTTGCTAATTCGAATGAAGAATCTCTAGAATACTGAACAAAATAATCCAACAAAATTTACCCTTTTTAAGAGCGAGATTAAGCTCTTAGTAAAGAAATAAGTGAGAACTCTAATCTCTTTAAGCTTTTATTTATTAGGAGCACTTCTTATTTTGCAATAAAATTTGACACTTAAGCTCTTATAAAAAAACCATGTTATAAGAACTAATCATTAATCAAATAAGATATAATACTTATGAAAAATCTATTGATTACCTTAGCTCTCCTCTTAGCAGTGGCCACTTCCCTGTAAACTCACTAACACCGACAACATTTGAGTGATGAATTGACAGTTCATGCTCTTACCAACAGCGAATGGAAGTTTTACAATGATAACGGGCTTTTGGGAGTTATTGGCTTCAATGAGGACGGAAAAGTTACCCTTTATGACAACAACAATGAAAGGACCTGGGCAATTGATAATGGAGCCCTTATAATTAAGCGAGGAGACGGTGTAGTCAGCACCAGATATGTTCACGCCCACAGAGATTATTTCGGAAAGTGGCACTTGGAAGGAAGATTCTTGCTCACTGACAACGGGTGGAGACATTACATCATCCAGCAATGATCTGCATCAAACATAATCCTCAATTTTTAAAAGATATTTCGTTTTGACTAAGAACGTATAATCTGAAGAAAATTTCTAATAGGAAAGTATTAGGCATATTATCCTTAGCATTTTCAGGATTTTAGCAATGATTTCATTGCATTTTGATCAATTTCTTAATAAGCTCGATTCTTAAGTACCGTATAAGTTATTCTTTGTCCTTTTGAATGTTTGATTTAATAAACCTCTTAACTATATCACGCTTAACAAAGCATTACTCCTATTGATCTAGAGCCATTTAAAAGGCATTATCTATTTCAGGTTATTTAACAAGTTTTATTTACTTTAAGCAAAGATATTTATATTCTACCATTGCTTTTTAAACATCTTTTGATATTAGAGGGCAGATCGGAAGAAAATGATGCGACTAGCTACGAATAAGGCCCCTTTACTTATTATTTTACTTTTATTTTTAAGCCGAAGAAAAATCGAGAACAATAATCAATCTAAAGTAAAAATACAAACAAATAATGCAGAAAATAAGAAACAGAACGCACAACGAAATTCTACTTTGTCTTGTGCTGCAGATTTGCCAGCTAATTTATTTGCAACTGAGAAAAATCGAGAATATTGCATTTTACTCAAATTCGTCTAAATTAAAGCTTTGAAAGTGCTTTTGCTCTCAAAAGAAGAAAAATCTTTTGTATTTTGTATTTCCTTATCAGAATATTATATAAAGGGGATCTCTAAAGATATTATCGATAATAATAAAACAATGAGAAATACACTAATTGTACTTTCTTTGGTTCTAGCTTTATCTGTTTCCCTTGTTACACACTAGGAAGAGTGGGAAAGACATAGGCACAGAAGATTGAGCGAAGATTTGACGGTTGATGCTCTTCTCAACAGCGAATGGAAGTTTTATAATGATAACGGACTTTTGGGAGTCATTGGCTTCAATGAGAATGGAAAAATTACCCTCTATGACAACAACAATGAGAGGACCTGGACAATAGATACTCAGGGATCCCTTGTGATCAAAAGAGGTGATGGTGTAGTCAGTACCAAGTTTGTACACGCCTACAGAGACTATTTCGGAAAGTGGCACTTAGAAGGAAGATTCTTGCTCACTAACAACGGATGGAGACATTACATCATCCAGCAATGATCTGCATCAAACATAATCCTCAATTTTTGATAACTATTACTCTTCCCTTTATTGCTACTATTGACATCATATCTATATTAGAAACTTATGCTCAAAAGAGCTTACTTTAATTTCTTGTAAAGATTCAATTACAAGAGCACAAACTGGAAAAACTCATGGGTGTAATAAGAATCTAACTTTTTATCTTTTCTGTCTTTTACTCTTCGACTTTTTAAAGAAGCTTCTGTCACACCATAGCTAAATCATGATTCTCACCTTTAGGAAAAGCTTTGCTTAGATATATCTCTTCTATAAATATCTAAATAGTATGTAATAACACCCTACTTTCAAAAGGTAGCTTGTGAAAAAGTACAATACTAACTCTACAAAAGTAATTGTTGAGGATAACCGTACTGAACAATCTCTCATCATTCAAGGTTAGGCGGGTACTAAGTTTACTTAGGTTGAACCAAAGCCCAATCTGATTGAGATCAACTTCAAGATGGCTCTGTATGAGACCTTAAATGAGTGTTTGAAAAGCACAGTGTAATTATTCCAAATATGGACGAAATCCTATCACCTGATCGTTTCCTTGCAAACAAAGCAAGGAGAATACTGTTTCGAATAGATGAACTATTTCATGTTTTTGCAGGTGACTTCAAACATCGTCAGTGACCAAAAGGAAGTGAAGATTTTGAATCAAAGAAACCTTTTCAAATGCACTTAAGCCGAGCTGGTGATTCAACTGCATAGAAGTGGTCATTCTTTTGAATAATTTTATAAAGCGAACTAAATACTACTAATAGTGGGCAGTGGGTAAGAAAATCGCTTTATCCGATCCTCGATTTCTAATTTCAATCTTCAAACCTACGAAACCAACTAAAAGCTAACATCAAATAACACACCTTAGATCAAATTCGTTTATGTGGATAGAGAGTTTTCCCAGCCATTGGGTTTGTTTACGCACTCCAGCCAGATCTACAAGAGTTTAGCAATAAAAGAAAACTATATTATCTAGTCTTTTTAATCTTTCATAGAGAATCTTCCCTCTCACAGAATTCCTGAGGTCTAAAATGACAATAAAATGTACATTTGCCACGATTTCAAAGGTGGCTATCAGTAGGATCTAAACTTCAACAACAACATCATTTAAAACAAAAAGATTTACAATATTGCCTACAGAAGCTTTCATCTCGAGCAGGCAGAAATCTTCAATTACTTCTCACACCACAACATCACCATTCCTACAAAACATTGGAGGCTTCTTTGCAGAAGATATGGAACCAAATGCTTAGGCACATTCATCACAGAAAGGTAAGATTATGACTAAAATATGCTGAACTCTAAGTAATTGGCGCTTTTTTTGATAGCAATAGCAAAGAAGTGTAAATTCGACGGTTACCTAATAAACATTGAAAGGAATATAAAAAATATCACTTTTTTCAGACAATGGATTGAATACCTCACTAAAAAGATTCACCACTTTATCCCAAATTCGATCATTATTTGGTATGACAGCATCTTACCCAAGGATGGAAACATCAAATATCAGAATGCCCTCACTCGTTAGAACTATTAGTTCTATCATTTGACAGATGGCATTTTTACTAACTATTGGTGGGACTAACAATGTCTGAAGTTAAGTAGCGAGTTAAAGGCTAATAACAAACGAAAAGTATACATAGGAAATGATTGCTTTGGGCGCAATACCTATGGAGGTGGAAAGTATGACATATAGAAGGCTGCGAATAAGATTCTTTAGTACAAAAACCAGCTTTCTATAGCCTTATTCGCCCCAGGGTTCACCTATTAAGTAGGAGGATAGTATAATCGATATCAGTTCCATTTAAACGAATATTGTATGTACAAAGGAGTGAATGGTCAATTAATTGTATTTGATAAGTGGAAATAAAGCAAAAAAGACAAAAACAGCGGGGGTTGGGAAAAGCAAGATTAATGGTACGTCTCTTCATATCACTACAACGCTCAATGCTAGAAATCAGCTTTGCTGAAATTTCCTCCTTTACAAAACGGGCAAGCTGTGAGGGTAGTTTATATGAGTCAAGTGGCATCTACACCTCCTTTGATCGGAAGTCCATACGTAAGAAGACTTTAATTAAGAAAATAGTGATGCAGCTTCTTGACCAATCAGGAAACACTCTCTTAGACACTGACGTTCATAACTTCAACAACTTTAAAAAAACTACTGACAAAACTTAGCTTGTTATCATCGAACTAGATGCGGGTTCTTAGGTACTCGGAACAAATTAAATTAGTGTTCGGATAATCGTAATGGCGAAATCGAAATAAAATTGGGCAGGATATTTTGGCCCTAGGTTCAAAAACGAATGTGTGAATGTCCTTATTTACTAGAAGGAAAGGCATTGGGTAAGTAAAATTCCGATCAGCCAAGTTGTCATGGACCTACCTTTTCACAGCTATTGCAATTCTGGGGTTGGAGACAATTTCTTTTATTAGGGCTTAAAACTGCAGAAATTCTATAACTTTTTGACAGACATGGATACTCCTCATACTCATATCATCAATAATCCTTTAGAAACAGACTTTAGCTATGAAGAAGCTTTTGTAGGAGGCTCAAGCCTAGTTATAAGAAAAGGTACAGTAAAGTTATTGAAAGTTCTTATACCTTCAACTATCAATTTGTAAGAAGAGTATTATATTCAAATTGCAGCTAAGAATGCACAAAATCTTAGCTTGGTTTTCAAATATCTATCCAAAAGCTAAGAGTAAAGAGTCTTTAGTGCCAAAGTTATAAAGGCTGAAGAGTTGAATGGTTGGAAAAAATACACTTTTCGGCTCACAACCGGCTTAAAAGCAATAAAAACTCATGTAAGGAGCATCATAGAGATCACTTCAGTGAGTTTCCCTTACTTTTTGGGCTAAATAAAGATAATAAAAGGTAGAAATAGAGAACAATAGCTAATCAAATGCACGTTGTAAACCTCCAAAGAAAAGATTCAAGCTACAAAGTATTACTTTGATTTGACGATAGCGGCTAAAACCTACAAACGGCTTTACGTTATGTTGGGCAAAGTGGGGATGTTTGCCTACTTTGATGAAGGAATCGCAGTTTTAAAGAGTGTCCCTTTGTAAAAATGTGAGTCATTCGAAGTGCAGATCGTTGACACTGACGAATGTCTGGAGAACAAAGTCTTAGTCTACAAAGTGATTGGAGATTGCCGAAAAGGCCACCTACTCCTATCATAGAATTCAATCCAGAAGATCCTCTTCAAGCAACATTTGTGATGAGTTTGGCTGTGTTAATCGCCAAAATTTATCAAATCCCTTTCCCTCCCAACTTTAGGTCTGAGAAATAAAGACTAATAGCAGCAAAACAGGCTTCCAAAATAAAAGTCAAGTAATTTGTTCCTTCAGATTAGTTGGCAAAAGCCATATTGAAGTAAACTGCGACAGAAGAAAAGAATAAATAAGCTGAACAAACTTAGCAAATAGTCTAAGAAAAACCGCAAGAGATAAACAATGAGATTGAACTGCATAAATAGCTACTAACAAGTGCAGGGTCCTAATATTTAGTAAAGAGCTAAGAATTTGAAAAGGACGATGACGCTAATGGCCACATTGACTTCATTTATGCAGCAGCCAATCTTAGGGCACTTAACTATAAGCTTTAGCCTATGGATTGGATCATCACAAAGCTTAAGGCCGGAAGGATTGTTCCTGCTTTGGCTACAACCACGAGCTGCGTTGCGGGCTTACAAACTCTCTAATTGCTAAAGTACCTCAAAAAAATATCAATTTAAAACATGAAGAATTCTTATCTCAACCTTGCAGTCCCAAACATTCAAATGTCAGAGCCAGGTTAGCCAAAAAAGAATAAACTCAAATAGGGACTTTCTGTAACTTTGTGGGACAAATGGGAAGTTGTTTGCAATTAGAACGTAACTTTTGGTGAGATTTACTAAAAGTTGAAAAAGGAATACGGTTTATTCCCTATCGGTGTATTGCAGGGCATGAGCCGCATAGATTTCGGTAAGGGTGAGGCAGAAAAGAAGAAATTTTTGTCCAGCAAAGTGCTTTAAAAGCTAGAGCGAGAGGCTTAAGAATAGTCCATCGACATCGTTGTTCTCTTCACGTAGAACGAATAAGAAGAAAAGATCCTTTAGGGCATTCCGCCAGTTAGATTACGCTTCTCCAAAAAGTGATTAATAGACTAAATCTGATTAAATTATTAAAATCTTAACAAATATCATAATCGTCGGCTTTTGGGAGTCATAGGCTTCAAATAGGACGCAAAAAGGAAAGTGTACAACGCTTCAATGGAGGAACCTGGAAGCTGGACCACTCAGGCTTGATTGTACCAAAAGTAGGATGGTGTTATCAGACCCAAGTACATCTATGCTTGAAGAGACTGTTTCAAAAGTGACACTTGAAGGCAGATTCTTGTTCTCTGACAACGGGCGAAAGCGTTATTTGATTCAACAATGCTCTGAATCTTGGATGACCTAATTCCTTAAATAAAAACTTTAGCTAATTCCTAACTATTGATATTTTTTATCATAAAGGCAATATTATTAGACTAAACGTCTAAACTCAAAGAGAAAACACTAAATCGGTGTATTTGGACACGTTTTAAACTCCATTATGGATGCCTTAGAGAAATGCAAACTATGTAATTTGGCAAAGCTAAATCTAAACAAAAAGACATATTTTTTCTATGTTTTAGGCTTTAGTTATCATCATCAGTAAGTTTGGTAACTTTAGAAAGCCATGAATCGATTTGAAATGTTTGTAAGGCAATACGCTGAAAAATAAAAGACAAAGCTAAGTCTAAACTCATCAGAGACTATTTCTTCGGTTTTCTGGTTCTTCGCAGCTTCAAAAAGCTGAGTGCGATTGTAATTTTAGAAAGTTAATTTATTTTACAAGCTCTTCTCAAATCTTTCTTAATCTAATTCGATCTTAAAATTCAAAAAGTTACTGAAGTTATTCTCAATTCTTTAAAATCAACCCTCACCTTTACAACATTAAAGTTTGTTTTGAACGATTTTTTGAGCAATTTAGCGTGTAATTAATGCAAGCTTCCCAACCACATTGATTCGACGATAATGTGGATGAAGATGCCACATCACTGCAAACCACTACGAGCCACTGCGATCGTTGCAATTATGTTACCAGTACAGTAATCACTAAAGACAAAGTTTCAATATTTGTGGAGAGAAATCAGCCCACTTATCCATCCCTGTGATGCTAATTCGAATGAAAAATCTCTCGAATCCTGAACAAAAATAATCAAACAACATTTATCCTTTTTAAGAGCTAAACTAAGCTTTAGTAGAAATAAGTGAGAAAAGCTAATCTCTATATATTTTTATTTATTAGGGGCACTTCTTATTTTGCAATAAAATTTTACACTTAAGCTCTTATAAAAAACCATGTTATAAGAACAAATGATTACTCAAATAAGATATAATGATTATGAAAAATCTATTGATTACCTTAGCTCTCCTCTTAGCAGTGGCCACTTCCCTGCAAATTCACCAAGACCAAGTATCGAGTGATGAATTGACAGAGGATATCATAACCGGCAGTTTATGGAAGCTTTATAATGATGACGGGCGTTTGGGAATTGTCGAGTTCGAAGATGACGGAAAATTTACCCTTTATGACAATGATTTTCTGAATACGGCCTGGGCAACGAAGTCAACATGGTTATTTGATAATGAAGTTCTGTTAATTAAGCGAGCAGCAGATGGTGTTGCCGATACGAAGTTTGTTCACGCTATCAAAGACAATTACGGAAAGTGGCACTTGGAAGGAAGATACTTCCTAGCTAACAACGAAGGCAAAGGATGGAGACATTATCTCATCCAGGAATGATCTGCATCAAAAATAACGTTTAATTTTGATAATTATTACTTTTCCCTTTATTGCTACTATTGACATCATATCTATATTAGAAACTTATGCTCAAAAGAGCTTACTTTAATTTCTTGTAGATATTCAATTACAAGAGCACAAACCCGGCTAACTCATGGGTTTATTAACGGCCTAACTTTTTATTTTTTCTGTCTTTTACTCTTCGACTTTTTCAAGAAAGCTTCTGTCACACCATAGCTAAATCATGATTCTCACCTTTAGGAAAAGCTTTGCTTAGATATATCTCTTCTATAAATATCTAAATAGTATGTAATAACACCCTACTTTCAAAAGGTAGCTTGTGAAAAAGTACAATACTAACTCTACAAAAGTAATTGTTGAGGATAACCGTACTGAACAATCTCTCATCATTCAAGGTTAGGCGGGTACTAAGTTTACTTAGGTTGAACCAAAGCCCAATCTGATTGAGATCAACTTCAAGATGGCTCTGTATGAGACCTTAAATGAGTGTTTGAAAAGCACAGTGTAATTATTCCAAATATGGACGAAATCCTATCACCTGATCGTTTCCTTGCAAACAAAGCAAGGAGAATACTGTTTCGAATAGATGAACTATTTCATGTTTTTGCAGGTGACTTCAAACATCGTCAGTGACCAAAAGGAAGTGAAGATTTTGAATCAAAGAAACCTTTTCAAATGCACTTAAGCCGAGCTGGTGATTCAACTGCATAGAAGTGGTCATTCTTTTGAATAATTTTATAAAGCGAACTAAATACTACTAATAGTGGGCAGTGGGTAAGAAAATCGCTTTATCCGATCCTCGATTTCTAATTTCAATCTTCAAACCTACGAAACCAACTAAAAGCTAACATCAAATAACACACCTTAGATCAAATTCGTTTATGTGGATAGAGAGTTTTCCCAGCCATTGGGTTTGTTTACGCACTCCAGCCAGATCTACAAGAGTTTAGCAATAAAAGAAAACTATATTATCTAGTCTTTTTAATCTTTCATAGAGAATCTTCCCTCTCACAGAATTCCTGAGGTCTAAAATGACAATAAAATGTACATTTGCCACGATTTCAAAGGTGGCTATCAGTAGGATCTAAACTTCAACAACAACATCATTTAAAACAAAAAGATTTACAATATTGCCTACAGAAGCTTTCATCTCGAGCAGGCAGAAATCTTCAATTACTTCTCACACCACAACATCACCATTCCTACAAAACATTGGAGGCTTCTTTGCAGAAGATATGGAACCAAATGCTTAGGCACATTCATCACAGAAAGGTAAGATTATGACTAAAATATGCTGAACTCTAAGTAATTGGCGCTTTTTTTGATAGCAATAGCAAAGAAGTGTAAATTCGACGGTTACCTAATAAACATTGAAAGGAATATAAAAAATATCACTTTTTTCAGACAATGGATTGAATACCTCACTAAAAAGATTCACCACTTTATCCCAAATTCGATCATTATTTGGTATGACAGCATCTTACCCAAGGATGGAAACATCAAATATCAGAATGCCCTCACTCGTTAGAACTATTAGTTCTATCATTTGACAGATGGCATTTTTACTAACTATTGGTGGGACTAACAATGTCTGAAGTTAAGTAGCGAGTTAAAGGCTAATAACAAACGAAAAGTATACATAGGAAATGATTGCTTTGGGCGCAATACCTATGGAGGTGGAAAGTATGACATATAGAAGGCTGCGAATAAGATTCTTTAGTACAAAAACCAGCTTTCTATAGCCTTATTCGCCCCAGGGTTCACCTATTAAGTAGGAGGATAGTATAATCGATATCAGTTCCATTTAAACGAATATTGTATGTACAAAGGAGTGAATGGTCAATTAATTGTATTTGATAAGTGGAAATAAAGCAAAAAAGACAAAAACAGCGGGGGTTGGGAAAAGCAAGATTAATGGTACGTCTCTTCATATCACTACAACGCTCAATGCTAGAAATCAGCTTTGCTGAAATTTCCTCCTTTACAAAACGGGCAAGCTGTGAGGGTAGTTTATATGAGTCAAGTGGCATCTACACCTCCTTTGATCGGAAGTCCATACGTAAGAAGACTTTAATTAAGAAAATAGTGATGCAGCTTCTTGACCAATCAGGAAACACTCTCTTAGACACTGACGTTCATAACTTCAACAACTTTAAAAAAACTACTGACAAAACTTAGCTTGTTATCATCGAACTAGATGCGGGTTCTTAGGTACTCGGAACAAATTAAATTAGTGTTCGGATAATCGTAATGGCGAAATCGAAATAAAATTGGGCAGGATATTTTGGCCCTAGGTTCAAAAACGAATGTGTGAATGTCCTTATTTACTAGAAGGAAAGGCATTGGGTAAGTAAAATTCCGATCAGCCAAGTTGTCATGGACCTACCTTTTCACAGCTATTGCAATTCTGGGGTTGGAGACAATTTCTTTTATTAGGGCTTAAAACTGCAGAAATTCTATAACTTTTTGACAGACATGGATACTCCTCATACTCATATCATCAATAATCCTTTAGAAACAGACTTTAGCTATGAAGAAGCTTTTGTAGGAGGCTCAAGCCTAGTTATAAGAAAAGGTACAGTAAAGTTATTGAAAGTTCTTATACCTTCAACTATCAATTTGTAAGAAGAGTATTATATTCAAATTGCAGCTAAGAATGCACAAAATCTTAGCTTGGTTTTCAAATATCTATCCAAAAGCTAAGAGTAAAGAGTCTTTAGTGCCAAAGTTATAAAGGCTGAAGAGTTGAATGGTTGGAAAAAATACACTTTTCGGCTCACAACCGGCTTAAAAGCAATAAAAACTCATGTAAGGAGCATCATAGAGATCACTTCAGTGAGTTTCCCTTACTTTTTGGGCTAAATAAAGATAATAAAAGGTAGAAATAGAGAACAATAGCTAATCAAATGCACGTTGTAAACCTCCAAAGAAAAGATTCAAGCTACAAAGTATTACTTTGATTTGACGATAGCGGCTAAAACCTACAAACGGCTTTACGTTATGTTGGGCAAAGTGGGGATGTTTGCCTACTTTGATGAAGGAATCGCAGTTTTAAAGAGTGTCCCTTTGTAAAAATGTGAGTCATTCGAAGTGCAGATCGTTGACACTGACGAATGTCTGGAGAACAAAGTCTTAGTCTACAAAGTGATTGACTCCAACGCGATTTGCGAGCTAATATTCAAGGGTTCTGTACCACTGTGAAGTGATTAATGCATTTAAGCTAACACTATCAAATAAGATGGCTTTTTGGACGTTCATTTCTTGGTCCTACTGGGCGAGGGCTGTCAGCTATTTATCTGGATGTGCATTTTATAAATATATAGTAAGAATCATGATTCGGTTTGAAAATTTGAATTATGTTAAAAAATAAAAAATAAATAACAACAACCACAAAACCTTTATGTTTTACATATCATTTAAATTTCAACGGGATTGTGCAGAACCTATTGCCGAAACTCAAGCAAAGACAAAATCTTAGGTAAAACAACACAATTTATAGAAGCTTTACTGTCCGCATATCTCAATCTTGTTAGCTTTGAAAAGCTAACTGCAATAACTATTCCCTTTTATTTTTTATTGCTCTCAATTTTGCAAAAATTGAAGTAATTAGAGCTAAACTATATATTATTGAAAAATCCGGCATCTAGTTTATATTCTTTTTGTAAAGCCAACTTTTTTACTTTCTAATCGTCAAAGCTTCCGAAATTCGCTGTTTTTAAGCTGTTTCATGAATATTTAAGCTAACATTTACAATGTTACAATGACTGCCATGAAGGATGACAAAATCAAACGCTCTGATAATGACTCGCAACAATATTTCGACGAATCTATGCGTTTGAGAATGTTTTTAAGTTGAAAAAGCGAGTTATCTCTGAGTTACTGAATGATAGGATAAACGAAAATACCATGGAAAAAATGCAATCTGATCTATTAGTAATTTTAAGAGACAGATTAGCTCAAAAGTTAACTTTCATAGGCAGTTCTATATTTTACATATATTAGAATTTGCCAAGATCGATTACTAGCCTTAATCTCTTATAAAAAAGTTGTATTATATAACAAAATTTTCACTGAAATAAATATATAATTACTAATGAAAAATCTATTGATTACCTTAGCTGTCCTCTTAGCAGTGACCACTTCCCTTTCCATCCATGAAAGAACTTGGAATGACCAGATCACCACTGAATAACTCGTCAACAGTGATTGGAAGTTCTACAATGACAACGGATTCTTGGGAGAATTCGGCTTTGGAAAAGACGGTAGAGTTACCATTTACAACAACAACAATGAAAAGAGCTGGGAACTGCAAAATGGAGTCTTGATTGTCAAAAGAAGTGATGGTGCTCCCAGTACCAAATACTCTATCGGCTTCAGAGATGTATTCGGAAAGTGGCACTTGGAAGGAAGATTCTTGTTCGCTGACAACGGATGGAGACACTTCATCATCCAACAATGATCCACATCAAAGATATCCAAAAATTTCTTCAAAAGATATGTTATTGTGAATTAAAATTGAAATTAAAATTAAATCTTTGAGCAAGAAAAAGTCAGCCAGACAAACCTGCTAAGGAATCTCAGTTTTAAAGAGTATCCCTTTCTAAAAATGGCAGTCATTCGAGGTGCAGATTGTTGATACTAATGAAATCCTGGAGAATAAAACTCTTAGCCTACAAAGTGATCGACTTGTGAAGTAATTAATGCATTTAAGCTAAGACTAGCAAATAAGATGGTAGTTAATATTACGATCAGCACTTTTCTGGGCTCAGTTCAAGCAAAAACTCCTCCTAGTTCTTTGGGACGGCGGTGAGTCGGTTGTTTCTGGAAATCTCCGAGTTTATTTTCGTGAGCTTTCGGAAGTCTTCCTGCATTTTGCTGAGCTTCTAGCTGAGCGTTTTGAACATGGTTTTTTGAACCTTTATTTCCTGGTCCTTCTTGTCACACACTTACTTGACGGCCTGCTGCTTCTTCCTCTCCATTAGACTCATTTGAATGTTGCTGATCTTTAGCTCTTCCTCGTATTGGTAGACCTTGTGATTGAGCGTGGCGATCAGCTACAAATACCGGCACTCCTTCTCCTCCTTCGAACTGCTTATAATCGCCTTCAAGTTTTAGATTTCTTGAATGAGATAGTTTTCCTTAGTCGACTGCATTTGCTAGATTCTGGCTGCCATTTCTTTCTTCAACTATTTGTGCAGGTTTCTCTATTTCTCAAGCTACATATTACCTCGGCGAAGCCTGTCAGTTAGTTATTTGTTTTCTGCATTGGCTTTTTTCAGTTTTTCTTAGATTTCGCTTATTCTTTTCAGCAATCCCATCTGGATTTCAGACAAAGTTTCTTTACCTTTCGATATCTAATCCTCTTTTTCTCTAAGTTTTTCTTGTTGCTATTTTAATTATTCTTGTAAAATTTGATAATTTTAAACGTTTTTTACTTTCTATTCTATGTAATCTTTTCTTTCTTGTTCATTTTCCTGCAGCTTGATCTCGTACAACTTCAACATTCCAATCAGTTCTTTGTTGACTCTTTTTTCTTTTGCCAATGAAGCCTCTAATTTGCAAATCTTGTTGACTATCTGTTTGATCTAGGGCCATTATTATTTACTTTAGACACTTGCTTCTTGCTCATCAGAATAGTTCTGATAACTAGCAATTCTGAGGTTCGGATCAGGAGTGCTTTAGTTGACTTTTGCACATTTATCGCTTAAGAAGCCTCTTGTGTTGGTAAAACTATCTTGCTATAACTAAAATTTAGATGAAGATGTATCAAAGTAGTTTTTTTCTTTGCTCGGCGTTAGGCAGACTCTTTGGAAAGTAGTTATATCAGCTGATAAGTATTACATTCGATTATATAAGTTATTCACTCTTAAAAGTATTTGAAAAGATTAAATTAAAAAGATTAATGTTCTTTGATTGAAGATAAGTTGGATATGTTAATCATTGCGTCTTTTTTTCTAGCGCTTCGTTTTGTTTTGCGTTCCAAAGCCCTTAGATTATATCTTTGTATAGCTGTATTTTGTCCTTAAACGCTTGTATATGAGCAGCTAGAGAATAAAAGGACCCTAGTAAAGAGAATAAAAACACACCGTATATATATGACTCTTTCCAGTTTACGAAATAGTGTAAGATCATGCCTCCGATTACGACAATTACGGAAATAGTAAAGGTTATGATTAGGAACCACAAAATCAAGCCTACGTATATTGGAAATATGGGTATCATTAATACTAAACACACCAAACTTAGCAATCTAGGAAGCTTCTCAAATTTTTTACTAAATAGTAAGAAAAATACGTGAATCTTTGTGCTGGTGACAAATTTTCTTGACAATCTATATGATTCGGTTTCCACTCTTACCTGCAGATATAACAAAAGCTATGCTTACGAGGGCATAAAGCTTTATTTTAACTGCCATTTTTTTCAGTCGGAAGGTTACATGTGGGACAAAGTTTCCAATTTTGAAATCTTGAATCGAAATTTGCGCTACATTCGACTCCATTATGAAGAGGGAAGAGGCAAAGTTTACAAAATATTGTTTAACATTAGTTGCATTTAATTGTTTATTGCAAAATGTCTAATCTCCCTTTACATTTCTCTGTAGAGCAACTTTTAAAAGCATGATGCCTTTAGGGATTAGTTAGTAAAAAATCTTGATATCTCTTCTGAGATTTATCAGGCAGTTTGCTGAAAAGCTATGACTCTTAATCGAGTTCAGCATCACATCCCTCTTATGGACAGGCAACAACTTTGTTGATGCTTATGTTGTAGATGCAGTACTTGAGAGTACAGAAATGGCAGAAATGGTGCTGGCATGACCCAAAAGAATCCATTTCTATTTGAGGATAGGGCTGATCGCAAAGTTTACAGATCTTATTCAATGTAGAATGCTTTTTGACCAGAGATAAAAGAGAAGTTTATGATTGAAGAATAGAATTCCCTCTTTTTAGAAATGATTTCTTTATAGATTCATTCATCTTTTAGGAACCCTTTTTAGCTTATAGGATTCCTTTCTCATCAAGGTTTTTTTTTTACTCTGCCATAAGTTAAATTATAAAGTTTACTGAAACAAATTAGATTATAAATCATAAATTAAAAGTTGAAATCTAAACTTGAATTGAATGACGCTTGATAAGCAGGAATGAGAAGAATAATGAATAAGTAATATCATTGGTTGTTTTATATCATGCGGAATAGCTCCTAATTTTCTTAACTATTTTTGTACAATATTTTTTAATAGTTCATTTTGAATTTTCTCAGCAGGGAAAGCTACTTGCTAACCTTACAACATTTTATCTCTAGTTTACCTTAATCGCTTAAATTCATTGAGCATCCTTCCAAAAAGGCACACAATCCATGCATCTTCCTACTACAGCATTGACAAGATGAGCAGAAATTGTTTGAAACTTTGCATATTGAGCATGTTTAAGCGATCACAGACAAAGGTTTAGGCCTTTAGTAATGTGTCTATTTGTTTTGAACAAACCAAGAGTTAGTTGTCAACAGGCAAAAGGTATGAGAGTAATATTACTTCTAGGCGTCATAAATAAACTCAATAGCTATGTTTTGCTATTTTTGTCGTTAGCATACCAAGCAATAAGGAATGTTGCTTTTCTCTTAAATCGTTTTTCTGATATACTTGCATCTGAGGCATTTCGACCGGATTGGCTGGCAAAGTTTATGCATCCTCATACCACACTAGGAGCATGTTTAAATTGGATTCATTACTTAATAGCAGTCGCTAAAGCATGCAGCGCAGCAAGTTTTGAGTGATTAACTTGCACTTTTACCTATTTTCGGCTTTTTTATCTTTAGATAGCACTTAAATGAGTCTAGAGTTCGACAAAGTCTCAAAGGCTCTTCATCGTCAGGATTTTTTTCTTAGAACTAAATGGCATTAAAATAATTTAGCATATCAATAGGAGTTTCTTGTAACCCTTTGCCCAAGTTTTTTCTGATCACAGATGCAAAATACTTGTCTTATAACTGCCTATAGGATTAAAAGGTATCTTCATGTACTTTATAGAGATTATCTGGGCTACTTTGCACACAGTTGTAGATTTTCTACACTATCTAACTTTCTTCTGTTGAGTTAAGTCTACATAATATGAGAATTTATTTTGTTAAAAAGTCTAAACCTTTTCCTTGAACATTGGGCCAATTTTCTCTCAGAAAACTTTCCATTTCTTACTGTGTTTCATTTCTTTTAGATAACAAGGAGGCTTCATCTTCATCCATGAGTAAAACGTTTCTATTCGATTTACTGTGGATGCTGAGATATTTGACCGTCTTCTTAGTATCTTATTTACTTAGAAGAACTTTAGAGAACTTCCCTTTCTGCCTGTTTTTAATCAAATGCAGATAATACTGAGCATCAATTATGGCGTTTTCGTCTTTTTTGATATTGTAAACATTGTCTTCATCTCCGATGATGCTTCTGATATGCAGAACAGATTTGAAGGTGTAGCAAAACTAGTTCGATAATTCTTCTTTAGATAAACTGAAGTAGTCTTTGCAATTTTTAGAGACGAATTCTTGTAAATTATGCATATTTTGACTAGACTGCATAACGCTTGAACAGTTTCTGCTATTTTTCCTCTTTTTGATCTTTTTCTGCTTTTTAGGGCGAAGAGGCTTGCTTTCGTTGTGACTCAGCCCTTCTTTTTGCGATTCGTGACATTATTAGCTGTAAATCATCTTTTTTTCCGTGGAATATTCTATATATGAATTTTTATAAGTTTCTTTATATAGAACAAGCATATAAAGACGCGATTAATTATGAAATTCGGATCATTTCAGCTTCAAATCTGAAGTTGGGAGACCTTCAAAATCTCATTTCCAAAATGATAGCTTTCAGTTATTACTCATTTATGTTAAAGGAGTTTCAATTTTTCTCAAGGTCAATATCGAAAATCACACGATTCTTCAGAATCAGATTTACAAAAAGTCTTACAAAATCCTTTCGTTGGTTGAAAAGAAGCTTTTTCAAATAGATGATAGTAATTAGATATTTTCAATAAGAAAAATTTGCAACTTCAGATAGGGAGATTAGTGACTGTTTAGAGCACTGCTTAACAAAAATTGTTTTAGATTTTGTTCTTACAGTTTGCTGGCAGTTTAATTTATTTTCAGTTTATTGGCTGAGAGATATTAAACTCATGATTTAAGGTTTGAGGAGATTGATTTAAGAATAGGAAAATCATCATCTATCGTAATTGGTTATAATACAATTTTAATCTGAAGAAAATAGCATTCTCATGTCAACCTTTCAGCATGAAGCAAACATAGAAGGCTAGGTTTAAGACCGAGCAATCATCAATCCTGAAAAATACGTAGATTACTTCCAACTTGCATTAACAAAAAGAGGTCGGCCATCATGCGAATATACCTCAAGTACTGCAAGATCAAAGAGGCAAAGGAGCACAAGGCAATCCCTATACCTGACAATAAATATTAATAGGCGTGCCAGTGCCAGCAAGATAGATACATCAACAATGGAAGAATGGACGTCTTTCCAGGAAGAAGGATCTCAGCAGTCGAAGAAGAAAAGATGTTGACGATGCGGAAGAAAGGATATTGTCGAAGGAAGCAAAGATGTTGTAGAAGGAAGATAAGAGCAATGTTGACCCCTCCCTTCAACTTATATAGCAATTCTGTATCAACCCTACCTTGTCGAAAGTGAACAATTCTGTCTGAAAATCATAAAGGAAGACACTTTTTTCAGAAGACATTACAGGAAATAGAGGAACCAAAGCTTTACAATAGCACACAAAAGATTCTTAAGGTTCAAATAACTTTTTAATCTTAAGAACACAAAAGATTCTTAAGGTTCAAATAACTTTTTAATCTTAAGAACACACAAAAGATTCTTAAGGTTCAAATAACTTTTTAATCTTAAGAATCATCATATCGACGGTCGAAATATAAGATTTATCCCTGAAGTGTCACCTTAAAGCCAGTCAAAACTTATTAAGAATTTTACTCATAACCCAGATCCAACTTATATGCTAGAATTATGATCTGCTACCGAATAAACATCAGTTGATAATCCAGACCACATTCAGGAAGCTATTTAAAAAATTCAGCTCTTGCATCTTAAACCTTTAAAGCATTACTGAAGCATGAGATATAATAATATGTAACCTTCATTGAGGTCGAGATTAATAGAGTCAGACTAGTAAAACCCTCAGCTAATCTTTCCTTTTTGCAATCTCTTATTTGATAAAATTATCTAGCAAAGAGCATAACAAATTCTTATAATTTTTTATTTAAAATGGATGAGAGAAAAGAAGAAAAGTGGATTTTGCCCCCATTAGTGCAGCCTCTAGAAGAGTTGCTAACCGAAATACACGGAATCGCGAGAGGTGGGCTCGACGAATAGAACTAGGGAGAACAAGAAGAAGTCAAAGGATTAAAATTCATTTCAGGCAAACTTATCAAGCTTTTTGAGAAGAACCGCAAACTCAAATACAGCTACATTAGTAAGGTACTCATTGACAACTTTTCAAGTGAGTCTAATGACTCACGCAATATTAAACGTAGGGTTTATGATGCAATAAATGTGATGGTCGCTGCAGGCCTTTTCATTAAAAATGGCGATATGTTAGAGAAGCAGTAGAATCCAGACTACAGAAACAATGTCTAAAATCTCAAATCTGAAATCGCTACTTAGCACAAACAAAAGCAAATCGCAATTAGCTATAAACATTCACTCTTGAAGAGAATGGTTAAAAGAAAATAAAAGATGTAGGAATTATTCTAGAGAAACAAAAAGATGAAATCATAGAAAATTTAGCCTGAGCCCATTTTCAATCCTATCTTTATAAATCCAAAGGAGGGGACAAAAAAGATGACACTAAACTCCAAGGAAGGGGAAACTTTGTGCAAGATTGAGTTGGGAAAATCAGTCAGAGGCAAGCCTAAATCAAAATCTCCAACATAGATCTACCAGTAAATGGAATGTTTGTAGTATTTGCCATGATCCTTCAAATTTGTTCTGCTTCTGCATAGACAGTTTACATATTATAGGGCTTAAGCAAATTTTCAAAGATGTATAGCTGTTTAGATTGATTGAGGTTCTATCAAGAGAGGACATCCTTATTTATGGCGGCCTGCTCGAGCGTTGAGAAATGTTCTTGAAGATCTATTCTGCAAATGGGGCATCTTTTGTTGACTTTGAGCCAATCTTTCGCGCATGAGCTATGGAAAATGTGTCCACAAGGGAAACGTTTGATGAACTCGTCTAGCTAATAACAGACGCACCTTGACAAAATCCTTCAATGCAAACTGAACATTTCTGTTTGGACTTTCCCATCTTCATAGTTTTGATGAGTTTGATGTATTTTGGCGGGAGGGCGTTGGCTTTGGAAAAGGTTTTGCTGTTTTATATTTCTAATGATAATCTCTAAGTTTAGAGCAAAATACTAGAACTTGCTCGATGAGGGCTTGTTAGTCATAATCGATTTGTTAGGGGTAAGGAGTCTAGCTAGTGTTAATAGTTACCTACTCTGTCGCTATTTCCATTTTTCAATCAAGAGGAAGGTATTTCAGAAGTTGTTAAAATAATATAAACTTAAATTAATACTCAAAAATAATATTTCTTAAAAGACTAATAAGATTAAGTAAAATTTTTTGTTTTCCTATCTGATTCTGATTATATATATTAGTTTTGTTTAATGAAAAAGTTTGGAGATTAAAGGCGCTTTAAGGAGACCATTAATTTCATCGACCAGGAACTAAATATCATCAGCAAAAATCCATCTTACTAGAGACTTTAGCAAATCTAGCCATAGCTCAAAAAGCTAGATAAGACGATAGCTAGGATTGAGGATAAGTTAATGTCTGACCGTAGACTAAATCGTACAGATGTGAAGAATAGGCTAAGGGCCTTGAGATAGTAAAGAAATGAAGTAAACAGGATCTTCTAAGAGATTCAGCTCAAATTGCAAAAGGAATAACTAACTAAACAGCCACTTGCTTAAACTCCAGGCAAATCGCAAAACTATAAATTACTTGACTAGTTGTAAAATAAAAACGTGCATTTAGAACGCGATTTCTAAACTGCTGGAGGAATAGTGGCTGAGGCGAAAAACTAGTTGCTTCGACAGCGTGAGAAAGTCACAAAATTGGACTAACAGTGGTAGTAAGCCGATGTAGAGCTAACTATGATAGAGCAGTTTATGAAAATGATATCAAATCGTAACTTCCTGACCAAGATCATCTTAATCTTTCTTGCGATATTTCTTGGGTTGGCAGATATGGCAATAATAATCATGAAAATATTCTGATTGTGTTTGAATTCATACTAAAATTCAAATTTAGATGTGTCAAAATAAATTATTCAAAGCTCGATTCTGATTAGATTCTCAAAGGATAATATTAGTAAAAAAACATTCAATAGTTGGTGTAGTCTTTGTGAGGAGATTTTGGTCCCAACTCATTACGAGATTTACGCATACCAGGAGAAAGAATCTTTTAAAAACCTCGACTACTCTTCGAGCCCAGCCTAATCTATTTCTCTCTTGATTTGTTCAAGCCTTTTATTGACATTTTGGGAGATAAGAACTGGGTAGATTTGTGTGTAGAAGGTGTTTTCCGAGGATTTTTAGGTTTCTCCCCTTTTTCTTCCTATTCTCTTTTCTTTCTCATTCTGTAGAGATCAGCCCTCAACTACTTTTTAGCCAATGATCTAGGAGTTTGGCATTTGGAGTCTTTCATATTTTTCAAATAATAGTCCTAATGTTCCTTGTAATCGTACTTATTCCCCTTGTTTTTGATTGAAAGCAAGCTTATTTAGTTTTCTTCCTCTACTTTTTCAGGGATAATCTAAAAGTTATCTTTGAGCAGATAAACCTCTTCATATCCTTTGACTAGTCTGGCAAAAAAAGGACACTACTTAATATAAGGTGTTGCCATTTTATAAATGATTTCAATTGCGAAAAAGTGATGTCTTTCAGCTTAAATGATCCTTTTTTACTTCTTAACTAGGTTAATATCATCCTCGAATGACTCTACTCCTGTAGACTATTGATCGTACATGCTACAAAGCCTAAGTTCTGTGGAAACTGTGAAATGCGTGAGAGACAAAAGTATTGTTAGCTAATGTAGAAACTTTAGATTGACATAGTCTTACTTTTTTCTGTTTTTATTGAAATCTTCCATCATTATAGGAGAAATTTTCATTATAGACCCGATGCTAAACTCCTTGAGATACTTTTTAGATTAGTTGGAAATGATTTAAACCTTCTATTGCTTGCTGCTGATTATCTTGCCAAGGCAAGAGCGAGTCTGCGTTTGTTCCTTTGAGTGAAAATTCTTGAATATGTTCAAAAAAATATTTTTGACTTCTTCGTCTGATTGGCAATTCATAATGTTATTCCAGTATGAGTTTTTTATTTATTTCTCGCTTATTTCGGTGTTGGGCTCGGCTATACATTTTTGCAGCTAAAGGAAATCTTCATTGAATTTCTACCCCATAGAATAATCGCAAACTGAGTTTATTACACTTTACAACATCCCAAAAGCCTGAGAACTCTAATGCAGAGACTCAACGTGCTGCACATTCAGGGCATAAACTCCGCACAGCTGCAGTTTTAAACGGATCATTCGCATGTGGAGATTGATAGTTTCGATTTTTCGGGTCTCATAATCAAGTTCTGATTTCTGCAGCAGCTAGAGAATGATCTTGAGCTACTTATCCGCCAGTTTGATGTACTAGCAGGCTTTGTTAGTCTACTTTTTGGTGGAATAGCAGCATGATATGTTGTTGAGTAGGCAGAATTAAAAGTAGAGGTCTTCTTTGGATGTGCTTTTGGTTATGCTGCGGTTGGGCGCTTTGTATATTTTGTAGGTTCTGTAGACTTTAAGAAGCTGGTTGAGCATATGATCCAGTTATTTTCTATTACTGGAGTAGCTCTCCATCGCATCTTCGAAAGACGTCATTATGAAAGCAATTTCTTTCTTGAGTTCTCGCTATTGAACAACATTCTAAGCACTTTCCTTACTCATTTCAATTGTTTCAATTATATATTATACCTTCTCAATATAAAGCTTTCATCCGTCGCAAAAAATTATTAGTTTCTTCCAAAAAAACAAATCTTAGGTCGCTTCCGGCTGGGCAGTTTTTTATTTGTGTATATTTTGACCTACGAATTTATATTCTTTTGGTTTTTGGCCAATCGAAGTTGCCTATTTTTGTAAATTATCAAAATATGAACTTTTGTTTAAATATGCAAGGTCAATCATTCATGAGAGTATCTGTTGAGGAAAGCCTGTACTATTTTAGGCCTACTTGCCAAAAATCCTTCAAAAATTTATCCATCTTTTTTGATCTCCTTTAAAAGCCCTAACATCATCTTCTTTTCATCGTTCTTCAACTTCATAATCTGCATGGCCAATTATTCTTCATATGAAAGAGACGTTGTAGCAGTGGCTGCGTTTGTTCCGTAAGGCTTTTTGATTTAGATGGTCAATGCTCTTCCTTTGTAATAACGGTCATCTAAATGCTTTTTGCAAAGCTAGGCTGACTACATATCGTAATAGACGACAACTGCGCTATCTAAATTATGTCATTGGCTACATCTTTCTTACTATTTGAGAAATTTGTGCGATTTTATCGGTCCAGCTATTGATAGGTACTAAAGAATGTCTTAATTCTTGGCTTAGTTTGGAAGATTCCTTATTGTTACTTCGACTTATTAATTGCTCATTGATTGGTTCTTATTGCTTGTAGTTTGTAAATCATTAAACATCCGATTTTATAAATTGACTTTGAAATGACAATTTTCAAATATCAACTATTATTAAGCTTGAGAGGTCATTTGATTTGATTAGATGATTCAAAGAATTGGGACAATAGTCTATTCAGCGCCAGCAAAATACTATGTTGAAGGTTCATAACAGTTAATCAGCATTATGATTTTCAAATTAAATAACAAATGAGAATTGTTTTGTGTAGTATTATTTAAACAATATCAAAGAATTTTTTTAGCTTTTCTTTCAGTTTTTGGTGCAAGCTTAGAGTTTCTTATTCGAAAAGAGTTACCTTTGTTACTTTTGCTGTCCTTTTACCAATAGCCCTCAACAGAAGTACCATCTGCATAATTTATGATTCCATAACCTTATTTCATATCTTTTTAGAACTACCCTACATAAGTATCACCATTTTAAAGCTTTTACTTGCCTTTTCCATGTTTCATGTTGTTTTGCCACTCACCTTAGTACATGTAGCCATTTTTTCCAAAAAAAAGTCCTTTTCCTTGCATCCTGTTTTCAACAAAATCACCGTCATAAGTATTTTCATCTTGAGTAAACAAGCCTTTTCCGTGCTTGAGCCCTTTTTTAAAATAACCGACATAAGTGCTCTTATCTGCGTAATTGGCCTTTCCAAAGCCTTCTGGAAGGTTTCGAACGAATTATCCTTCATAATGGAATCCATCTCTGCAAAATAACTCTCCCATGCCTTACAGCATTCCTTATTTAAAAAAGCCTACATAAATACGACCATCAGCCTTCTTTAAAGTGCCTTTGCCAGAAAAGCTACAACTTTATTACTGGCCTTAATTGTTGTCTAGATTGTTGTTTTTGAAAGCAAGATGTATTTAGGTTTATTTGCTATCAACATTTGAGTCTTCAATTGAGACAATTTAAGTAAATTTTGGGTTATTTTATGCTCTTAAAACAGATTTTTTCTTCTTATGCTTTGCATTATTATTGCTGTTAAGAAACAAATGACTTTCCATCATATTTGTAATGATTTGCATCTGCTGCTCTGTTCCCTTAGAGCTATAATCTTAGAGTTGAATCGACTCCATCATGCTAAATTGTAACATTTCTGGTGAACTACATAACTCCTCGTTAATTCCAACATTTATCTCTTATAGTATGAGCACACTTTAGATCATATTTCGAGGTATTTATGAAGCTTCTTATGAGTATTATGCCTAATGATTTTTCACTATTTGGTTATTGTTGCCTTTTCGGCGGTTGGAACAATTTTCTTTGCTTGAATTATCACTTTTGTTGGTAGTATTGCTTGGAATGTCATTTTTTTTCATTTATGACTAGACTTGTCTTTTGCTTGAATTTTAGGATTAATATATGCGAAACTTGCTTTTTTACAAATCTTTTTATGTTTTTTTAAGAAAAGAGCACATCTATCTATCAGTTTACAGCAGTGAGTTGCTTGCAGAAAAATAATTTTCGGCATATATTTGGTTGGCGATTCTCAAATTGGATCTATCTTTTATTTTAAGAGCCTAGTTTCCGAGAATTCTTTCTGCGTTGCCTTTTAAGGGACTATGACTCTAATTTCCTTTTTGGTGATACAAATAGGTAGTTTGAGAAAAGCTGCAGCCCATTCAGTTAATGCGACAAATAAGTTTTAATGATATAATTTAGTTAACAAAAGATTTTGAGATGTTCTAAATGTTCCAATAATTAAAAAATCACTAAAAACCGTTGAGGAAGTTTTAGATTCGTATTATTTCGTTTGTTGAGACTGGTTTCTTGAATCTTTTGAATGTTTCATGCATCCAGGATTGAATCCCAGAGATGTCTCTCAGACACATGTTTAGTTTGCAGTCATTGCATATTATTATCACTTTGTCTATTGAGTTATAAGAGATTATGCTTAAAGTTTTGGTTTCTTCATTCCTGCCTTATAACACCCCAAAGCCTTTGTTAAGGTACATTGAGTATTCATTTTTCCATTTGTGCTGCCGAGTTTACCAAAACTTATAACCCATCTGTAGCTTGATGATACAACTAATTAGAGGCTAAGGTTTCATGAGCTGCTCAAAGAAAGGATAGCCTAAACAATCCATAAAGAGTATTGACATATCAACACAAGAACTATTAATCTGTAGGTACTCAAATTCGTTTCCCTATTTGAACACTGAGTAATCGTATTTGAGCCCATGGAGAAGTTTGTCATTCTTCACAATTACATGCTTTTTAAGCTTTATCTGAAGTTTGGTCTAAGTAAGATTCCTTCTTTCGCATATCTGCCTACACTTTTAGATCAAGATGAGGTCTAAGCTTTTGATGTACTAGAGTTAGTCCTAGATATATATTTGAGAACTTTCGATTTATTGACTTGGTACTTATGCTTAGAGGTTGAATTTTCTGTAAAGGCTGCATATTCCATAAGCCAAATGCCAAAACAAGTCTTATTTCTTTGTTACTAAGACGCCTATCAGTAGATCTTCCAAAGATAATATTGTATCTATATCGCCATATCTATACTGTTCCTTAAGCTAAACTAGGAGTCTAGCAAAATATTCGAGGGACTTTGCATCTTCCTTCTCAAACTGTTGTTGTTAAGCCGCATAATAACATTTTTCAATTCTATTTTATACTAGACTTTCATTTCGAGTGCCATTAGAGTCAAAAATAGCCTTTTGCCTATATCGAACTGCATAATTTGTTTGGGATGCCATCCTCGTAGATATTTGAGCTAAAGATGGTCGATTAGTATCCAGCTTTAGCAAGAAAGTTTCAAGTTAGTTCTGTCTTAGTTATGAATGAAGTACACAAAGAGAGTTGATTCATCCTTAGGCAGTTATAGAAATGCCACTGTTTTGGTAAATCTGTCAAATTTTTTTCCAATCTGATATCGTAAAGTTCAGAGATCCTTCGATCTTCGTCATCAAATTGTAAGAGTTCGTCTATTTAAAAAACTTTTTACTTTAGTGTAAATAGGTTAGTTTTTTGCTTCCATTTATGACAGTTGAACCACATAGTGTGCTTTTGTTTCTAGTTGATTGTTTAAAGTGTTTTTTGGCAGAAGATGTTTAAGCTTTGAAGTTTATTCCTGGGATTTTCTATTTTTTAGTAAACAAAGATTCTTATAACTCGCTTGAAACTAGAGTTGTGATTAAGTGAGGTTTTTTCTTTTTTACGTCCAAATTCTCAGTATTTTGCCTCAGTAATACCTGACTTTCAATAAAATTGGTATATTTTTCTTCTTAGTGCTCAGTTTTCAATCTTTTACCTCTTTAATTAATAGCTGTCCTGACTGGACTCTCGCTTTTCCTGATAAGAATATCTGAAACCAAATCTTCTTGGTTGATTATATTCCTTTTCATACTAAACTTACTGCTGAGTTCAAGATTCTCAGTAGTTACCCTGTGAGGCGTTAGTCTGAATTTTTCAGTACTAAGTTAGTTTCTCGATTTCAATGGCAAAATCTAGTTGATTGCGTGATCTCTCGATTCACAATTGTCAACTTTTTTGTGACTTTTGAGTAAAAGGTCATTTTTTCTCAAACTGAATGATAGTTTTTTATAGCTCTGGGCTCTTTTGACTTTGATATTGTCGTGGATTTCGACATCCGTTTTGATTCGTTTGCCTGTCAAGACGGAGTACATGGTGGAGTTGGAAAATTTCGACTTTTTGTCGGTGCGGCAGCCCAAAAAAGATCGCTTGCTGGGACTATTCGAAGATAATTATATTTATTTGTTCATTAAGATTATACAATATAATCCTGTAGTGTTATTCCATCGAAATTAAATAGAATGAAGGACGAATAGCTTTACAACTTGATCAAAAAAGCAGTACACTAGAAAAAGAAACTGCCGCACCACAGCGAAGGCCAGAACTTTGCTGAGCGGTACTGCGAGACTCAGCTCAAACGCAAGTTTTATAACAATCGCAGTCATGAAAAAATGGGGATGCTTATGAAAAATTTTAACCAACTGGACACCTATTTCGATCTGCCAGAGCTGGTGAGGTAAATTAGGCAGCTGAAGAGCAAAGAGATTGAGGAGAGTAAAATGAAAAGTTTGAAGAAGATAGAACACAACAGAGAAGTGTAGCCGGAGAATATTAAGCCAGAAAGTAGAAGCTTTTCTAATTATAAGAACTTGAGGTCATCGATTGAGAACCACTACACTTAAGGATTGCTAGATTAGATATAAAATAATAACATATGGAAGAATTAGGTTCTAAAAAATAATAGCCCCTACCATATGAGTAGTGTGGAAGAAGGGCTGAGAAATTATAAAGAGAAGTAGGGCCGTAACTAAAACAAAACTCTTTTCGCCAACTTGCAAATGTTTCTGAAAAACTAGAAAGAATTCATCCTAAACTAAAAGACTCATAACATACCAAACAACAAAGTTAGTTCTGATGATAAAAAAGAAGCCACCGATTTTCTACACAAAGTGTCTTCTTATCTGCAGATCATACTGGAAAAGGAACACAAATCCAAATGGAAACGCCAAAGAAGATCATCGCTTTTGAAATTTAAGCGCTTAGACCTTGCTAAGTTTAATAACTCTCAGTATTTCAAATCTAAAAAGAATACCCAGCCTTCTTTGATCACTGAAGATTTATCTCATGCTAAATGCATACAATCTTTGAAGGACCAGACCTAAATACTCAAGCAATAAGCTGAAAAGTCATAAAAACCCTAAAAAGCGAAATACCTCATAAAAAGACCAAAAAAGCGTCTTCAAACCTAAGTGCAATCAATCAAATAACCCTTGCAAAACCCAGGCTATAGATTCAAGTAATGCAGTAACAACCAAACAGCATCAACCGGAAACGACACCACCTAACTCCGCAAACATAATATGCTTATAAAGTAAAATTTTACTTTCAGAAGAAGAAGCATAAAAGAGAAGATAATGAAGAAGCTAGATAAATTCATTGACGGGATTGACGATCAGACGGTGAGCAGCAAGAAATAGAACAGTTATTACAATCTTTAGATCAACAAGTTGGAAAGCAAGTTGAATAAGCTTTTCAACCGCTATCGCAAGTAGACCTTGGCAGATTAAAGTTAAATCTAAGATCTCAAGAGGCTGGCCAAAGAGTTCAGTATTCCGGCTTCCAACAAAAAGATGTCTCCGTTTGAGTCAGACCGCTCTCAGCTCGCCGAGAAAAGGCTTGATGGTAAGGAGACTGGTTAGAAATCGGCATATGGAACTAATAACTTCACTTAGTTTTTATTCTGATTTTAATAAACTTAGATTGTTTTTTTATTGGTATTATTTAGTTGTTGAAAAGAGATTCTAGATTTCAGACTGTTTTAACTGTTCTGACTGTCTTGTAGAATTTCCATGACTTAGCATATCTGTACAGTTGGCGCGATCGCCCATAGCTGTGAATTGGATATGCTTGACTATAGTTGTAGACTTGATAAGAGTAGCCATAGCTACAACATAGCAAATAGTTTATTCCATTTTTTCAAATATTGCCAATAAATTGCAATTAACCCACTATCTTGAATAGCCTCGATTGGGCCAGCTATATATCCTGTTTATAATTTTATTGGCATAGTTTTCCTGAAGGGTATTCA
>Ga0316217_10001629_pt1 | contig 28637 bp, 21 predicted proteins | sample 1anoAmetaG_FD_203633 | JGI IMG/M metagenome (GOLD analysis project Ga0316217, IMG submission 203633) | Freshwater microbial communities from Trout Bog Lake, Wisconsin, USA - 1anoA | ecosystem: Environmental > Aquatic > Freshwater > Lake > Hypolimnion/Profundal zone | place: USA: Wisconsin... | reverse complement strand
ATAACAACCTAATGCGTGCTATCAGTATTTGGCACTACAAATCGATGCTTTGAAAATCACACCGCCAAAAATGGCCTGTTTTTGCAGTTTTTTCAGCCGGACCTCGATTTTACTGTAGAAGACGAGCCAAGCGGTCCATCCCCAGACTGTGGATCGAACCCAGGAAACGGCTTGAAAGCTTGAAAGAGATCTCTCTTTCGTGCTTCCTATTGCATTGCGGAATTCGGAACATAGAATTGAATCTATGAAAGTGCTCATCGTCGAAGACGACTTTACCAGCCGGCTACTGCTGCAAGAACTGCTGAAAAGCTATGGCCCCTCCCACATCGCCGTGAACGGCGAGGAAGCGGTGGAGGCCGTGCGTCATGCTTTGGCGGCCCGGGAACCCTATAATCTGATCTGTCTGGACATCATGATGCCGGAGATGGACGGGCAGGCCGCGCTCAAGCGGATCCGCGCCTTGGAGGCGGCCAATGGCATCTGGTCTACCGAGGGGGCAAAGATTGTGATGACCACGGCGCTGCGCGATATGACCAATGTCAATTCGGCCTATGCCAGCCTGTGCGACGCCTACCTGGTCAAGCCGATTGACAAGTCGAATCTGCTCCAAACCCTGCGCAAATTGGCTCTCATTCAGTGACGGGCGCTCAAGCCGGTTGAAGTCGTGGGAGGCCAGACCTGGCCGGTGGGAATCGCTTTTGTGGCGCCGTATTCGTCCGCTCCAGCACCGAATCCGATCTTCCTTGTGAGCGCCGCCCGGTTTAGCTTGAATCAAGGGCATGAAGAATCCGGTGATTGTGGCATTGGATGTGTCGACGGCCGAGGCGGCGCTGGTCTTGGCGAGGCAACTCGGGCCAGCGGTGGGCGCCCTGAAGATCGGAAGCGAATTGTTCGTCAGCGCTGGACCCGAGATCGTAGAACGAATCCGGGCAACGGGGGCGGCGGTTTTCCTCGATTTGAAGTTTCACGACATTCCGAACACGGTGGCCAAAGCGGTGGCGGCGGCCACGCGATTGGGAGTGGATATGCTGACGGTCCACGCGGGTGGCGGATTGGAGATGATGCGGGCTGCGGAGTCGGCGGCGCGGCAAACCGCGCTTGAATTCGGCCGTCCGGCGCCGTTGGTGCTCGGCGTGACCGTCCTGACGAGCATGGACAGCGCCACGTTGGCCGAGGTGGGGTGTTCGGATTCCGCGGCCAAACAAGTCGAGCGATTGGCCGCGCTCGCCGTTCGGGCGGGGCTGCGGGGATTGGTCTGCTCGCCCCTGGAAATCGCTGCCTTGCGGCGCCTGCTCCCGGCTGAGACGCAACTGGTCACTCCCGGCATCCGCACTGGGGCGGAGAAGGCCGATGACCAAAAGCGGACTCTCGCGCCGAAGGCAGCCATGGATGCGGGAGCGAATTGGTTGGTGATCGGACGTCCGGTGTATGCCGCGCCCAATCCGCGGGAGGCGGCGGAAAAGATCTTGGCCTCCCTGGAACTCGCAGGCTAATCTCCCGTACATTGCTTATGAAGAACTCCATCTTGGGCGCAATCAGCCGCCGGGAAATGATCGCGCGATCGGCGCGGGCAGCCGCGGGCCTGGCCGCGGCAACCACCGGCATCGACGCCTGGGCGAAAACCCGCAAGCCTCGCTTCAGGATTGGCGCTTGCGACTGGTCGATCGGCAAGATGGGCGATCCGACGGCGTTTGAGTTGGCGAAGGAGATCGGGCTCGACGGCGTGCAGGTGAGCCTGGGAACAGTCCAAAACGACATGCGCCTCCGGCAGTCCGCCGTGCAGCAGGAGTACAAGGCGGCGGCCAAGAAAGCGGGTTTGCAGGTGTCGTCACTGGCGATCGGGGAGCTTAATAGCGTTCCCTACAAGAGCGATCCGCGAACCATCGATTGGGTCAGCGCGAGCATTGACGCTTGTCGGGCGCTTGGGGTGCGGGTCGTGTTGCTGGCCTTCTTCTCCCAAGGCGATCTGCGCGGAGATAAGGACGGGACGGACGAAGTGGTCAAACGTCTCAAGGCGGTGGCGCCCAAGGCGGAGAAGGCGGGAGTGATTTTAGGCGTCGAGAGCTGGCTCAGCGCCGACCAACATCTGGCCATCATCGATCGCGTGGGTTCCCGTGCGGTGGGGGTCTATTACGATGTCTGCAACTCTCACGATATGGGGTACGACATTTACAAGGAGATCCCAAAGCTCGGCAAACATATCTGCGAGTTTCACATGAAGGAAAACGGCGTGTTGCTGGGGCAAGGCGGCGTGGATTTCAAGAGGGTGCGGGTGGCGATGGATGAGATCGGCTATTCGGGCTGGATGCAAATCGAAGGGGCGATTCCCCCCGGCAAACCCACGCTGGAGAGCTACCAGACGAACTGCGCGTTCTTGAGGGGCATCTTTGGAGTTTAACGGGCCGGCACAGGCTTGAAGTAAGCGTCCCAAACCAGCTTGAGGGTGATGGCGAGGACGGCGGACAGGAAAATAGGGCGGATGAACCTAGCGCCTTTGGCGATGACCATGCGCGAACCCAATCGGGCGCCCAGCAGTTGGCCGGCGCCCATCGTCAGTCCCGCCGCAAACAGGACGTTGCCGCCCAGGAGGAACAGCCCCAGAGAGCTGAGGTTGCTCGCGAAGTTCATCACCTTGGCGTAGCCGGTGGCGCGCGTCATGTTGAACCCGAGGCCGATCATATAGGCCATGGTCCAGAAAGTGCCGGTCCCGGGGCCGAAGAACCCGTCGTAGAAGCCGAGCCCCAGGCCGAAGAAGAGGTCGAAGGGGGCGCGCGAAATGCGGGGATGGATGTCCTCGGCGCCCAGCCTCGGCTTGAGGAAGGTGTAGAGTCCGACCGCCAGGAGGAGCATTGGGATGGCGCGCTTGAGGAGCAACGGATTGAGTTGCTGGACGGCGAGCGCGCCCAAGGCCGCCCCTGCGAAGCAGATTACAAAACCGCGAGCGCAGTCATCCAGCGAGACGGTTTTAGCCTGAGCATAATGCCAGGTGGCGCTGCCCGAGCCGAAACTCGCCTGTAATTTGTTCGTTCCCAACGCGACTTGCGGGGAGAGGCCCAGGTTCAACAGCACCGGGATCGTGATCAGCCCGCCGCCGCCCGCGACGGAGTCCACGAACCCGGCGATGAGACCGGTGCCAAAGAGCAAGGCTACGTGCCAGAGCGCCAACATGCGGAGTTGAGGTTAAGGATTTCCGCGCGGGAGATCATTAACTTTCGGCGCGGCTGTTGTTCCGCGGCGTGGCGCCCAAGCCAGGGAGATTACAGCGAGACGGGAAAAATCGTCACCCGGGTAATCGGAAGCTTGATTGGAGGCCCGATCGGTGCGAGAAGTCCCCGCATGATATCAAATGGTTGGCAATCTCTTTGCGGGTTTGATTTATGAGCGAGGTACTCGTCATTGGGCATCGGAACCCGGATACCGACGCGATATGTTCGGCCATCGGGTACGCGGAATTTAAGCGGCGCACCGGGTTGCCCCAGGCCGTCGCCGCCCGGTGCGGAGAGACCAATGATCGGATTGACTTCGTCTTAAGCACTTTCGGCGTTCCGGCGCCGAAGTTCGTGCGGGACGTCTCCCCAACCGTGGGCGATGTGATGGAGCGTAAAGTGCTCAGCGTGTCGCCGGAATCTACGGCCGCGGCGGCGTTGCAGCTCATGGACGAGCGGAACATCCGCGTGCTGCCGGTGCTGGATGCGGAGTTGCGGTGCCGGGGGCTCTTGTCCCTGTTTAAACTGAGCAAGTTCCTCTTTCCCGCCGCCACGCGTTCGCCGGAATCGCGTTGCGTGCTCTGTTCGCTCACCACGTTGGCGCGGACGCTGGGCGGGGAGTTGCTCGTGAGTTACGAGCCGGATCGCGAAGAGGATCTCACGCTCATCATTGGCGCCATGGGCCTCGAATCCTTCGCCGCGCGCATGGAGCAGTACCCGCCGCAAAAACTCGTCGTGGTGGTGGGGGACCGATGGGACATTCAGAACATCGCCATTCGCGAAGGCGTGCGGGTGGTGGTGGTGACCGGCGGGATGAAATTGGAGGCCAAGACGGTGGAAGCGGCCCGGCGTAAGCAGGTCAGCCTGATCTCCTCTTCGCACGATACGGCGACGACGGCCGCCTTGTGCCGGATGGCGGTCGCGGTGCGCCACGTGTTGAATGAACAGTTCTTGTCCTACCGCCAGGAGGTGTCGCTCAAGTCCATTCGCCGCGAGGCGACGTCGTCAGGCTATTTCCTCTTTCCGGTGCTGGATGCCTCCGGGCAAACGGTCGGCATCCTGTCCAAGACGGATTTTCTTAAGACCGTGGACCGGAAGTTGATCCTGGTGGATCACAACGAACTCTCGCAGGCGGTCCAGGGCGCGGCGGATGTCGAGATCCTCGAAATCCTGGACCACCATCGCCTGGGCGCCTTGACGACGCCCCAGCCGATCCTGTTCCGCAACGAACCCGTCGGCTCGACCAGCACCATGGTCGCGGACAGCTTCTTTTCGAGCGGACTGGACATGTCGCCAGCAATCGCCGGACTCCTTCTGGCCGGGCTGGCTTCGGACACGTTAAACCTGACCTCGCCAACGACCACCCCCCGAGACGCGGCGATTTTGAAGAAGTTGGAGACGCTCGCCCAGGTCAACGCGCGCGAGTTCACCGAGAAGCTGTTTGCCTCCGGGTCCGTCCTCACGCTGAAATCCACGCCGCAGGCGATCACCACCGACTGCAAGGAATACCGCGAGGACGACGTAGCCTTCAGCGTGGCGCAGATCGAAGAGGTGGGGTTTGTGCAGTTCTGGAAGCGGAAGCAAGAACTGATAGACGCACTGGAGGCCTACCGGAAGGAGGCCTCGTACTATTTCTCGGCGCTGCTGGTGACCGACGTGACGCGCCAAAAATCGTTGCTGGTGGTCGCCGGCCAGGAGACCTTTACCCAGCGCATTGACTATCCAAAGCTGGAATCGGGCATTTATGAATTACGCGATGTGGTTTCCAGAAAGAAACAGTTGCTTCCTTACCTGACCCACTGTTTGCGCCAGGTGGGCGAAAGCGGCGGCGCCTGGCCTTGAATTTAAACCTCGGAACCACCGCGAGGTTTAGCCCAAGAATCCGGCCAGGGCCTCGATCAACGGCAGGCAAGGCCGCGCGGAGTCGTTGGCGAACTCGCGCAGCAGCGGGAGCGCCTCTTTCCATGACGAAGAGAGCGGGGGCAACAGCACGGCGTCGAGCGTATCGGGCTCGGGCAGGCGTTGCTCGACGGCCAGCGCGATGCCAAGGGGAACCAACCCCTGGAGCAGGGCGGCGCGGGCCTCGTCGCCGAGACCGGCGGCATCCAGCACCCAGGCCATCTTGAGCTTGCGAGCGGCCTGCTGCCGGTGGCTGGCGATCTTGGCTAGTTCCGCCTCGGAAAGCGGCGGGGGCGGGGCGTCGGCGGTTTCCGCCGGCCAGACCGGACGCGTGGCGCGCGTGGTGCGGATGATGAGGCCCGCCTCCACCAACCGCTGAAGCGCTTCGTCGGTTGCGCGGTCGATTACCTCGAGCCGGACCGGGGCCAGCGGGTCGCATCGGCCGGGGCCGAAGAATTCTTCATGCAGCGAGGCTAGCTGATCCCGAAAGCGGGCGGCATCGCGGTCGACCACCACATAAAGGACCGAATGCGGTCCGTCGTTTGGATAGCGTTCCTCGCAGCGAAGCAACGCGCCGTTGATGCGCTGCTGCGCGGCCGCCGCAAACCCGCGCGGCCGGTCGGCGGGCAGCCCCGGTTTGGTCTCGCCTGGTTGGGGCGGCGCCATGCCGGGCGTGAGGATCTGTTGCAGCCGGGCGGCGAACGCCTGTCGGCCGCTGGTCAGCTTGATTTCCTTAAGATCGCCCTTGCGTTCGAGCACGCCCTCCGCCAAGGCTTGTTTGAAGCTGAGCGTGCTGAGCATCCGCTGCTCGATGCTCTTGTCGGTGATGAGATTGATAACCGTCACGGAGCGGGTCTGATGCTTGCGCCAGGCTCGGGCGATCCGCTGTTCCAGCTTCGCGGGATTCCAAGGCAGGTCACAATTGATGACCACGCTGGCATTTTGCAGGTTCAAGCCGGCCGCGCCGGAATCGGTGCTCAAAAAAATGCGGCAGGACGGGTCGGACTTGAAGGCGTTAATTTCCGCGCGCCGGCAGCGTTGCGGCACCTTGCCCGTATGCCAGGCGAACCCCAGTTCGAGGCGTTCGCACAGCTCGCGCACCAGTTCGAGCATCCGCTCCCATTCCGAGAACACCAGCACTTTAACCTCGGGGTTGTCGCGGCATTCCTCCAGGATCTTCTCCAGCTCGACGAGCTTCGGGCAGGCCCGCTGGTTGGGATTGAGAATATAATTGGTGTCGCACACCATCCGCATCATGGCGAGGTGGCGCATGAGCTTCTCCTGCTCCTGTTGCGTGAGCGGTCGTCTCTTGGCAATGTTGGCCAGGCGAGCGACCACGCCTTCGTGCTCTTCGTACTCGACTTGCTGTTCGGGACTGAGGGGAACAAAGAACTGGCGATCCGTGCGCGCCGGCAGTTCGGTCTCCACATCCGCCTTGCGGCGGCGCAGCATATAGGGCCGGATGCGGTCGTGGAGCTTATCCAGGTTTCGATAGCCCGAGGGACGGCCGCGCTCATCCAGGTCATAGAACTCGCGGTTGAAGCGGAAGAGCGGGCCGAGCGCCGCCGGGTCCAGGAAGTCCATCAACGAATGCAACTCATCGATGCGGTTCTCAATGGGAGTGCCGCTGAGGATGAACGCGTACCGGCTCCGCAGCCGCTTGACGGCCTGCGAGGTCTTCGTGTTCCAGTTCTTAATCCGTTGCGCTTCATCCAGCACGACGATGTCCGGACGCAACCGCTCATTGACTTCCAGGGCGTCCGCGATCATCTGCTCATAATTGACGATGGTGAAAAACGGCGGGGCGGGGGAGCCGTCGGCCGGCGCGGCCCCCGCGGCGTCATAGGCGCGCAATCGCGGCCCGCGCCCGCCGAACACCAGTTGGAGCGATAGATCCGTAAACCGTTGGATTTGTTCCTCCCACTCCGTTTTGAGCGAGGCCGGGGTCACCACCAGCACGCGCGACGCCAATCCGAGCCGGCGCAGCAGGGCGCAGGCCGCGATCGCCTGGATGGTCTTGCCCAACCCCATCTCATCCGCCAGCAGCGCCCGCTCGGTGAAGGCCAAATGCAACATGCCTTCGCGCTGATAGGGGAACAAAGGCACCTTGGTCTCTTGCGCGGGACACTCGCCGCTCTGGACTTTGAGTTCATAGTCCCGTCGGAGTTGCCGGCGTTGCTCGGCGCGTCGGCGCGATTCCAGCCACGGGTCGAGTTCCTGTGAGATCCGCAAGTTCGGCGTCGCTCTTGCTTCAAGCCGCTTCAAGGCTTCGATCGCTTCCTCCGGGGAGCCCGCGCAAAGGGCCCCGTCATCATCGAACCACTCTCTCAAAACCGCCGGCGCGCGTCCGGGGCCTTTGAGCAGCCGAATCGAAGCCCCGGACGGATCCAAAACCACGTCCAGCCGGGGTGATGGGTTCGTTGCGGCCGCGCGGAATAACCGTTTGAATCTCCCCTCCAGGTGGAATAGCACCGCTTCGACGTGTTTGCAGGTCCCCAGCCCATTGATCCGGAAGTCCACGCAGTTGCAGGCAAATAGTCTCTGGCCCACATCCCTGACCTCGACCGAATAGGTGAGACCGCTGCCCGATTTGACGCGGAAGTTCGAAAAAACCGGGTGGTTGGAATTCGTGTTCGCGATCTGGAATTCCTCCGTCTGGGCGCGAGCGCGCCGGCGATTGATTTCGTCTTCGTCGGTCGTTCGCCAATTATGATCGGCGGGCACGGCCGTCTGCGATTTCCGCTGTCGTTGCATCCATTTATTAATCCTCGCCCGCAGGCCAGTGTCAAAGCCGAATTTACGCCCGATTTGCGTTCGACATTCTCGCCGCCGATCCTTAGCGTAAGCCGATGATTATCGCGCCTTCGCTGCTTGCCGCCAACTTTGGCCGTTTGGCCAAGGAAGTTGCGCGGGTCAATGGCTCAGGCGCGGAGTGGTTGCATCTGGATATCATGGATGGCCATTTCGTGCCCAATCTAACCATCGGCCCGGTCGTGGTGCAGGCCCTTCGGCCCTTGAGCAAACTGTTTTTCGACGTCCACCTGATGTGCTCGAAACCCGACATTTTGCTCGAGTCCTTCGCGCGCGCGGGCGCCGACCAACTGAGCATTCATGTCGAGTTGGGGGAACCGGCGATTACCCCGTTGCTCTGGAAAATCAAAGCTCTCGGAGCGCGCGTCGGCATGGTGATCAACCCACCCACAGCCATCGCCCTGGTCCAGCCTTACCTGGAACGAATTGATAACCTCCTGGTGATGACAGTCAATCCCGGGTTCGGGGGGCAGCCGTTCATCCACGAAACGCTGCCCAAGATCGAGCAGGCTGCGGCGTGGCGCCGGGAGAAGAAACTGACCTTCCACATCGGCGTGGACGGCGGAGTCGATTTCAAAACGGCCCCGGAGTGCGCCCAAGCGGGGGCGGATGCTTTCATCAGCGGTACGACGCTCTTTCGACAGCGGAGTTTGCGCGGCGCGGTTCGCAAGCTGCGCAAACTGGTGGAAGCGGCGCAGTTTACCTCGCGCCCTCCACGCGATTAGCTAGGGCTTAACCTCCATCCCTACCAGGCACACATCATCGTCGAATTCGTCTCGCTGGGAGAACCGCAGCACTTCCGCGATGAGTTCGCGGAGGAACTCGCTCGCGGGAAGGGGCGCCAGTCGCCGGGCGGCGGTCAAGAGATCGGCGGCGCTGAATTGCTCTTGGGAGATAGACTCCGTCTCGATCAAGCCGTCGGTGAACAGGGCCAGGATGTCCCCGCGGCCGAGTTCGCATTCAAAAGTAGGAAAATCCGCCTTTTCAAACAGCCCCAAAGCGGGCCCCTTGCGCCGTCCGGCCCCGGGCGCCAGGAATTCTACGGTTCCCTGTCGGCGGCGCAGGTGGATGGGGTCCGGGTGCGCGGCGCTGGAATAAAGCACCCGCCCTTCCGCCACGTCCGCGATGAGGTAGAAGGCGGTCGCATACATCGTGGCGCCGCTCTGCTTAAACACGCTGACCAGGCCGTGATTCATCTGGCTCAGTAATTTTCCCGGGTGGTCTGCGGCGGCGCTGAGGTCCTCTACCAGGGCGCGCATCATGCCGGTGATAAGCGCGGCCCGTACATCGTGGCCCATCACGTCGCAGATGAATACCCCCACCCGGGTCGGAGACAGCTCGACCACATCAAAGAAATCGCCGCTTACTGTGCCTGAGGGGAGAAAGAAGCTGAAAAATTCGAGCGCGCCGCCGTTCGCGGCGTCGGGCAAGGTAGGGAATCGTTGCGGCAGCATGGCCAACTGCAATTCCCGCGCCATGCGCATCTGCTCCTCCATTTGTTGGGTGCGTTGCTGCAATTGCCGAGTGCGCTCGGCCAGCGCCAGTTCCGCCCGCTTGCGCAGCGTGATGTCCCGCGACAGGCCGAAAGTGCCGATAATCTGCCCGGCGCTGTCGCGCAACGGCACTTTTGTGGTGGACACCCAGGTAATCCGCCCGTCGGGCCAGGTCTCCTTCTCCTCGATCCCGACCAGTGGGTCGCCCGTCCGCATGACCTCCTGCTCGTCGGCCAGCGCCTGTTGCGCGTGTTCAGGCCCGAAGAAATCCTGATCCGTCTTGCCGATTAACTCCGCCGGTTCCTTCACGCGGAATCGATCCGCCTGAGCGCGGTTGACGCACAAAAAACGGCTGGCCTTGTCCTTGAAATAGATGCCGTCAGGGATGTTGTCCATCAGCGTTTCCAGCAGAAAACGGTCCTGGCCGCGCGGGACGAGTTCGTCTGAGTTCCCACCTCCCAGTCCGAGGATCTCAGAAGGAATAGGACCGGAGGATTGCGGTTTCATGCTATCATCTCAGACAGCCAATTTTAGCCCTGTATTGCCGCAGTGTCGAGTTGGAACTTCCGGCGCGAAAAAGGAAAAAAGGCGCGCCGGTCGCTCAATCGGACTCCTTCCGCCTCCGGGCTGGATCTTCCGCGAAGCCGAAGATGACCCCTCCGATTGACGTCGCTCCTAATTTATTGAACCGCGTTGAGTTGTTCGGCGGTCCACATTTGAGTGTGGTTGCCGATTTCGGCGCGGACGGCTTTAACTTGAGCCGGGGTAATTTGAGCGGCCTTGTTACCCCAACTTGAGCGCATGTAGCTGAGAACGGCGGCGAGGTCGTCGTCGGACAGCGCCGCGCCCATGGCGGGCATGGACAGGTTCCATTCGACATCCTTGACCTTGACCGGGCCGTTCAGCCCGGAGAGGGGAATGCGAATGATCCGATTGGGGTTGCCCAACACCCATTCCGAGCCGGCGAAAGGCGGGGCTTGGTTGGGCTTTCCAGCGCCGTCCGGGTTGTGGCACAGGGCGCAAATGCTCTCATAAACCTGCTTGCCACGTTCCAGGTTGATGCCGCCCGTGGGCGGTTGAAACGACTGTAGCTCCACGACTGAGACATAAGGCGCATAGACCTGAGGATTAAACCAACCGCCGCGCTGGTCGAAATAGACCATCCCGCCAAAGGCCAGGAGCAAGAGCAAGACGACCAGCCAAACAGGAACCGCCGCCTCAGAGCATCTGGGCTCGGCGGCCTCGGCGGACAGGGGCAGGGATTGAGCGCGCTCCGGGGTCATGAGGATTTCGCTGGATGGGCCGAAGGGGTATTGGTTGTCGCCGCCGGCGCCGCAGGGGCATTGGTCGCGGCGGCGCTGGAGAGCAGCGGCGCTTCAAATAGCGGGGCGTCGGCGCGCAAACTCAGCAGGTAGGCAGCCAGGGCCATGGCTTCCGGGCGCGGCAGAATTTGGTATCCGGGGGCCGGGTCCATTCCGCCGGGGAAGACTAAGGCCTCGGGCGCCAGGCCCGGCTCGGTCGGACGCTTCTCAAAGAGGAAGCGGCAAGCAGGCATCGCTGAACCCTTGACTTCGGAGCTCGGCGCGTAGAGGTGGCACAGCTCCCAGTTGAGGTCCGGGCGGCGACTGCCGGCGTTGGCCAGGTCGGGGCCGATGCGCTGAGCGCCGAGCAGGACGGGGTTGTCGTAGAGGAAATCCTCCGCTACCGTGCGGCGTCTGCCCCAACCGCGAGCCAGGTCGGGTCCCTGTGGCACGATCGAAAGCGCGGCCTTGGCGCCGGCCGTCGAAAGTAATTTGAGCGCGGCATCCGCCTCCTGACGTTGAATACCGCGAAGCAGGGTCTTGGGCAACTCAGCGAGCACCCGTTGCGCGTCGGCTTCGGAGAGACCAGACTTGAACTTTACCAGGGCGGCTACGACCGCAGGCTTATTAGTCCCCGCGTCGGCGAGGGCCACTTCGAGGAGGACGCCCGTCTGGCGAACTTGTTGACTGTGACAATCGGCGCAACCGTTGGCGCGATAGACCTCGAGACCTTGATGCGCCAGTCCCGGCCGAGCCAAGGGGTAGGTCAGAGGATTGCCCAAGGTGTTGGTCGGCTGCAAGCGGCCGATCTGGACCTGCGGGGTGATGACAAATCCGAACCACGATCCCGCCAGCGCAAAGAAGGCGGAGAGAAAAATCAAGGGCCCGTAATTCATGGCTTCACCTCCACGATTTTAAAGAGGTCAGCCGTCACCTCCGCGTAGGTAGTCGCGGCGCGCGACCGGGAAAAGCGGAAAGTCTGCGCGGCGAGGTTACCGAGGAAGAGCGCCTGGCCGCCCGCGATGAACAACAAACCGAGCGTGCTCACCCGGAGAAAGTGGAGCGTACCGCGCATGACCTCGACAAACTCATGATTTGGGTCTTGGAGTTTGAGCCCCTCAGCAATGCCCGCGAGGGCTTCAGGCACGACCACCAGGGTGATGCCGCAGGCGGCAAGCCAAAAATGGGCGCGGACCAGTCCCGAGGAAGGACTCTCAATCTCGAGGAGACGTGGAACGATGTAGTAAATCGCGCCCAGCGCTGTCATCGCGAAGAAACCGAACAGGTGTAGTTGGCAACGGGCGGCGCCGAACCAAGTCAGGTCCGTGATCTCGCAAACACGAGGCAGGACGCCGAGGACTTGCATGAGTCCGGCAACAAGGAAGGCAACGACGCCGAAGAGAACGAAGCGGAGCGGGAGGCTGGGAGCGCGGGGGCTCGACCCGGGGCGCGTGGTCTGATACGCGCTGAGACCCACCGCTAACAGGGGGACGAGGTTCAAGACGGTCGCCGCGGTGCTGAGGGTTGGCATCCAGGCCGGCGTCGGGGCGCTTTGGCTAATGCCACCCCAACTCGAAAACAGCAGGAGCATCCAAAATGTCAACAGCGCCAGGTAACGGCTGTGCAAGTCGTTGCCCGTCAGCTTGGGAAGGAAGTAGAAGACAAAGGCCAGGCCCGCAAGTCCGAGATAAACCGTTTGGAGGTTGTTGGCAAACCACCAGCCGATCATCGCCTGCGCCACGCCGCGCACCGGCCAAGTGACCAGGAAGAGCTGCGCGGTGGAATAAATCCACGGAAACCAGAAGAGGGCGGCCAGCAGGAACCATTGGGAGACGAACAACGAACGTTCGGTTCTGTGGTGGAAGGTCAGCGCACTGGAGAGGGCGATGAGAAGGTAGCCCGCCAGGAGCAACGGCGCGGCATAACCCGGCATATCGAGGCAGACAAAACCGGTGCGGTCGCCAGCCAGAATGCCGCCGAGGCCTAGAGCGGTTCCGAGATTCCAGAACAGCGCGCCTGTTGCGGCCAGCAAGGATTGAGCCAGGCGCGCCCGGCCGAGTCGGGCGAAGAGCCACAACCCGATCCCCAGCGCTGATTGGATGCAAAACCCGTAAAGCAGGCATTCCGTCCCGGCCGGTTGCAGCCGGCCATAGGATAACCAGGCGATGTCGGCGAGGAAGCCGGGCGAGTGAAAGTGAATGGATGCGATCAGGGCAAATACCGAGCCCACCAGGAGCCAAAGGGCGGCGCTTACGAACAGGACCAGAAGCGGCGCGCGGCAGGAGCGATCGATCTCGGTCGCCGAAAGGCCGGTCAGAGCTGGTGTTCCTACGGTAGCTGGGGTGGATGGGGAGCCGTGCTCGTTCATGGACGAATCATTCGAAAGCACTCGGCTTCTCAGGCGCCTTGGGCGGGACGGCGGTCGCCTTTTCCACTCGGGCAATCAGGTTGGTCCGAGCGGCGACCGGGTCTTGCCCCCATTCTCTCTCAACCAAAGCCATGGCCTCCTTGATCGGGAGGCGTACGATGCCCTTGGCGGGATCGATCCACGCGGGCGTGGTCAGGGCTTCGGTTTCAGCGGCGCGGAGTTCAGCCAGGGCCTTGGCTCGGACCGCGGGGCGGTCTTCGCCCAAAGGCGGGGGTTGAAGCAGTCCGCGGACGCCCCACACCAGGGCGCCGACGATCAACAACGCGCCGAGAATGCCAGCCACAGAGGCCAGCGTGGTACGCTCAGAAGAGGGTTGAGTATTCATCAGTTGCCCCCGGGGAATTGCGGCGGGGCGTCGCGCAGGTTATCGGTCTGATCCAATTCGCCACCGGAGATCTGGGTCGGTTGGGGGTGAAACAACCCCATAGCCTCGATCAGGCGCGGGTCCTTGAGCGGGTAGGGCGGATGGTTGGCGAATTTCCTTAGAAACACGGTGGCCAGGAGGCCGGCCATGAAGGCAAAGCAGCCAAAATGCAACCAGACCCATTGGAAGGGAAAACCGTTAGGGTGCGGGACCGGCAGAATGTTGAAGGCCAAGTCCACCCAATGCATGAGCCAGGCCCAAAGACACAGCGGCACCATGAAACCAAACACCTGTTTGACGTCAATTCGGAGCAGCGCCAGGAAGGGAATAAAAAAGTGACCGAAGATGATCACCAGGCCGACATACCACCAGGTTCCCTTCTCGCGCACGACATACCAAAAGGTCTCTTCGGGCAGGTTGCCGTTCCAAATAATGAAGTACTGGGAGAGGTGAATGTAGGCGTAGAAGACCGTGAACGCGAAAAACAGCGAGCCAATGAAATAGTATTGATGCTCGTGGAGCACCTCGGACAAGAAGCCGCGCTGGTCGAGTACCATCGTAATTACATAAGCGGTGGCGAGGGTGAGCCAGACGCTGCCAGCAAAATAATAGACGCCGTACATGGTTGAAAACCATTCGTACTGGAGGCCCTTCATCCACATCACCGTGGCGAGGGTCAGGGTGATGGCGAAAAGGAAGATACCGATGCAGGAATAAAACCGCATGCGGTAAGTAGGCAAGGCACCCCCGGTTTCATCCTGGCGCAGAGACCAATAACGCAGGCGGTTGGAGAGCAGCCACCAGACCAGAAAACAAAACGCCGCCACGACATAAAACATGAGGGGCGTAAAAAGCGGTTGCTTGGCCGCCAGAGAGTGATCCCGGGCGGGGTCGACGCTCATCCAGCCATACAACGTTCGGGCAAAGAAAGCGATCGGGAGGAACAGGAGGGCCATCCAGGGAAAGAGGAGCGTGGCGATATGTTCCAGGAACCGACGCAGGGGCACGGACCACCCGGCGTCGAACAGATGATGAACGATCACGAGGAACAAGCCGCCCAGACCGAGGCTGAGAAAGAACATGAAGGCCAGGAGCCAGGAGAAGGCGAACTGCTTGGCGTTGACGAGCAGACCCGTCGCCGCCAAGGCGGCGCCAACGACCATGAGAATCGTCGGCAGGCTGCGCCATCGGGACAAGTCCAAGCGCTTCGTGGCGGAGAGATTGTTCATAGCTACTTCTTCAAATTGGCGCGCAAGTTCTCCGGCACCTCGTCCAGGGTGCCCAGCCGGCTCAGTTGCAGGGCGCGCAGGTAGGCGACGACGGCCCAACGATCGGCCACCGTCACATTCGGCGCGTAGGGCCGCATCAGGTTTCTGCCGTTACTGATGACATAAAATAATTCGCCATCGGCCATCTCAGCTATGCGCTTGTCATGCAGGTTAGCCACAACCGCCATCGCGCCGATCTTTCGAGTGATGCCGTTGCCGTCGGCTAACTGACCGTGGCAGGGCGAACAATTGATGGTGAAACGCTGCTGGCCGCGCTTGAGGAGTTCCGCCGTGATGGGCAGCGGGTTATTCTCCACAAAATTGGTCGTGCCGTTGATCATGCCGGTGTTGACCGGGGCGTCCTCGTAAGGAAAGACCGGGCCGCTCGCCGTTTGGAGAGGAAGGCTCCGCGCGATGGTACCGGCGACCGGGAGTTGGGAACTCAGTCCGTTGGCAAAAAAACCATTAGGCTTTTGCGGTCGCAATTTAAGCTGCCATTCCATGTCCGGGAAGACATACAAGGGCGGCTTGCGGAAATGCGCGCCGCGGAACCCGAGCATCCCTACGACGGCCAGGACGGTAGCGACAAAGATTGCCAGAAAATAGCGCATTAATCCTCCACGACCTCGATGTGCCGGCTGCCGGCCTCTTCCAGCAACTTGCGGGTTACCGCTTCCGAGTACTTCGGGTCGGAGCACTCGATGACCACGAAGAAGCGATCGTGGGTCACGAGCGAGAAGCGCTTGTTCTTGAGCAGGGGATGGTGCAGGCGCGGCAGCCGGTTCAGAAACAACATGCCGAACAGCGAACCGAAGGCCCCAAAAAGAATGGTTAGTTCGTAGGAAGGCGGGAAGGCCGAAAAGGGACTGAACATCGGCTTGCCGCCAATGACAATCGGATAATCGACCGCGTTCATCCACCAGATCATCACCATCCCGGTGGTGTAGCCAACCACCCCGCCGATGAAGGCGAACCAGCCGACTCTCGAGTTTTTCAACCCCATCGCGCGGTCCAAGCCGTGAACCGGAAATGGGGTAAATACGTCCCATTTGCGGAAACCGGCTTCGCGCACCTTCTCCGCGGCGTGGAGCACGTCCGCGGCGGTCGTGAATTCGGCGACAATGCCATAGGGATGGGAGGAAGGCTCAGCCATGGTGCATTTCCTTGAGTTTGGCGCCACCCAGCGGGTGATGCGGATCCGCCTGCGGCGTCACGCCTTTGACTTCCGAAATGGCTATCATGGGAAGGAATCGCAGGAACAACAGGAACATGGTGAAAAAGAGGCCAAAGGTGCCAATGAAGGTGCAGATATCCACCCAGGAAGGGCGATAGTAACCCCAATTGGAGGGGATGAAATCCCGGTGGAGCGAGATGACGATGATGACGAAGCGCTCGAACCACATACCCACATTGACCAGGATGGAAATGGCGAAAACCACGACCAGATTTTGACGGCACCATTTAAACCAGAACACCTGCGGCACCAGCACATTGCAGGAGACCATCATGATCCAGGCCCATTGGTAAGGGCCCAAGGCGCGGTTCAGGAAGTGAAACTGCTCGCTGGGATTGCCGCTATACCAAGCGATGAAGAATTCCATGCCGTAGGCGTAACCGACAATGGAACCGGTCGCGAGCGTCACTTTGCACATGATGTCGATGTGCCGCATCGTGATGATGTCCTGCAGCTTGAAGATCGAGCGAAGCGGGATCAGGAGCGTCAGCACCATGCCAAATCCGGAGAAGATGGCGCCCGCGACAAAGTAGGGCGGGAATATAGTAGTGTGCCAGCCGGGCAGTTGCGAGACCGCAAAGTCCAGGGAGACAATCGAGTGAACCGACAGCACCAGCGGCGTCGAGAGGCCCGCCAGGATGAGATACGCCTTTTCGTAGTTACTCCAATGGCGGTTCGAACCGGTCCAGCCTAAGGCAAACAGTCCATAGATGAACTGCCGCGCTCGGGTCCGCGCGCGGTCGCGCATCACCGCAAGGTCCGGGATGAGCCCCATGTACCAGAAGAGAACCGACACGGTGAAATAGGTCGAAACGGCAAAGACGTCCCACATCAGCGGCGATCGGAATTGCGGCCAAATGGAATTGGCGTTGGGGATGGGGAAAAGCCACCAATCGTACCAGGCGCGTCCCACGTGCAGGGCAGGGTAGATGCCCGCGCACATGACCGCGAAGATGGTCATGGCTTCGGCCGCCCGATTGACGGCCGTGCGCCATCGCTGGCGGAGCAGGAAGAGAATCGCCGAAATCAGGGTCCCGGCGTGGCCGATGCCGATCCACCAGACGAAATTGACAATGTCCCAGGCCCACATCACCGGATGCATATTGCCCCAGACGCCCACGCCGGTGGAGATCTGGTAAGAGAGCATAAAGGCCAGCATACCCAGCAGCATGAGGCTGGGAATGAACATCACCCACCACCAGACCGGAGCGCGGCCTTCGGTGAGGGCGGCGACCTGGTTCGAAATCCAGCCCAGGCTTCGGGAGTGGCCCACCAGCGGCAGGCGCCTAAGCTCCTCCGGCGGCTCGGAAACGGTCACCGCGGCTTGGCGCGCCAGGCCCGGTTGCGATAATGTGGCATCAGCGGCCATTAGCGGGCTCCTTTCTCAGTTGTGGCTTCCGACCGCGCTCCGCGGGGTTCCCCAGCCCCCCCGCTCTCCCCTTCGTTCTCGGCAAAGGGATCGCCCGATTTCTCCTTGAATTCCTGGAGGCTGAAAGGCAGATCGTAAGAGTCGGGCATCCCCCGGTTGGGATTGCGCACCCGCGCCAGGTAAGTGGTGCGAGGTTTGGTCGCGAGGAACTCGAGCACAGAGTAGTCGCGATCCTGCCGCTTGAGCCGGGAAACCCGGCTCTCGGAGTCGTTGAGGTTGCCAAAGACGATGGCCCCGGCCGGACAAGCCTGGGCGCAGGCGGAGGTAAAGGCGCCCTCGGGCACGACCACGTCGCCTGAAGCGCCGGCCTGGATCTTGCGGGCGATCTTGGCCTGCTCAATGCGCTGAATGCAGAACGTGCATTTCTCCATGACGCCGCGCATGCGAACGGTGACATCGGGATTCTTGAGCATCCGGATGAGATCCCACTCGTCATCTTTACGGTGACCGAATGGACCCCAATAGAGGGCGTCGATAGGCCGTTTGTTGTAGTCAAAGAAATTGAAGCGGCGGACCTTATAGGGGCAGTTGTTCGAGCAGTAGCGGGTGCCGACACAGCGGTTATAAGTCATCACGTTAAGGCCCTCCTGGTCATGGGAGGTGGCATTAACGGGGCAGACGTTCTCGCACGGGGCGGCCTCGCAGTGCTGACAGAGCATCGGTTGGGTGACCGCCTGTGGATTGTCAATCCAATGCTCGGTTTGCTGATCGCTCTCTTTGTGGAAGGTCTCCGAGGAATTCAGTTTGGCTTGGGCGCTCCCCTTTTCGGCGGCGGGACGGCCCGTGTAATAGCGGTCGATCCGCAGCCAATGCATCTCGCGTCCCCGATTAACCTGATCCTTGCCGACAATGGGCACATTGTTTTCGCTCTGGCACGCGATCATGCAAGCGGAGCAGCCGACGCACAGATTCAGGTCGATGGCCATGCCCCACTGATGCAGCCCCTTGTTCTTGAGGTCATCAAAGGGGTTGGGATACATCGGCTTCGATGGGGCGCCCGCCTCCACGCCGAGGTGCTTGGCGAACGTCGGGTGCGCGCGGTACTGATCGAGATTGGCTTCGCGGATGATCGGGCGGCCTTCCATCGACCAATGGCTCTGCGTGGTAGAGATCGGGTAAGTCTTCCCCACCGGACTTAAGGTGGCGCCCAAAGCAATGTTTGGAGCGGCAGTCGTGCGAAGCGGGTAGGCGTTGAATCCGGTGTTGCGTCCGACGCGGCCGGATTTCTTCCGCCCATATCCCAGGGCCAGCCCAATGGAATAGTCGGCTTGGCCGGGCTGAACCCAGACCGGTCCCCGCACCGCGCGTTCGCCGAGCTTGATTTCGACCAGGTCCGAGTTCTTGACCCCCAACGCCTCCGCGGTCACCCGGCTCAGGAGGACGACATTGTCCCAAACGATCTTCGTGACCGGATCGGGCATTTCCTGTAACCAGCCGTTGTTGTTGTAGCGGCCGTCATCCACGCTGTAATCGCGATGGAAGACCACCTCCAGGGCGTTCTTGCTGAACGCCGTCGTTTCTTTGATGACGGCCAGGGCTTGGGTGAGAACCGCATCGTTGAGCGTGACTTCCACCGGTTTAGCCGCCGAATCGGCCAGGAAACCATCGTGGAGGTACTTCCGCCAGGCAGCATCTGTTTGCGGCCCGGGAACAAATCCAGCAAACGTCTCGCGGACGATGGCGTAGGGGTCGGACACGGGAAGGCCGGCGACGCGCGCCAACACCTCAAGCTCGGTCAAGCCGCCAAAAAGAGGCGCGATCAATGGCTGAATCGGGACCAACCCGCCGTCGCTTGTCACGGCATCGCCCCAGGACTCGAGGTAGTGAGCCTCGGGCAAATGCCAATCACAAGCGGAAAAGGTCTCATCCTCCTGGTAGCCGAGACGCGCCACCGTCTTGGCCAGGCGTTGGGTCGCGGCCCAATCCAGGTCTGCTGGCGCCGTGTAAACCGGGTTGCCGCCGAGAATGACTAGCGTCTCCACCTGGCCGGCCTTGAGCGCCTGCGCCAGATCGCCAAGCCCGCCGGTCTGGCCCGCTCCATCGCCGGCACCCGCCGGTTCCCCGGATTCCAGGAGCAACAGCGTTTGTCCGAGGTTCCCCAAGCGCGCGTTGAGCGCGAGGGCAAGGAGATGAACCTCAAGCGGTTGACGATGCCCCGCCAGGACGAGCGATTGGCCGGCGTGGGCGGCAAGGTCTTTGGCGCATTCGGAAATCCACTGGCTCATCCACTGGGCCGAGACGCCGGCCGCTTGCGCCAACTTTTCCGCGCCCGAACCTCCGCGCTGGAAAACCGCGGCGGCCAGCGCCGCGGCGAGTTGAGGCACCGCGCTGGAGGGAAGGCGCAGTCGGTGATCGGCGTTGAAGCCGGTCACGGTCATCAGGCTTTCGGCCGCATAGAGCCGATTGGGGGAATCTTCCGGCTTCTCGAGGCGGCGGCGTTCCGCGAACCGGTGAATCTGGTTCTGAACATCGGCCTCCGAGCCCAGGAAATCAGCGTCCAAGGAGACCACGACGCTTGCCTTGTCGAGCCGGTACCGGGGTCTGACCGGCTTGCCGAAGGCGGCGGTGGCGGCGCGCTGGCCTATTTGGAGATCCACTGGATCGTGCGAGAACCACTGGGCCCGCGGCAGCGCTTCGTTAATCAGTTTCCTCAGGCGGCGTCGGGAAGGGGAGGTGGAGGGCTCGATCAGAAAGCAAAGGCCTTGACCGCCATTGGCTTTGGCTTTTCGCGCCAGCGCGGCGAGGGCGTCGATCGCCGCTTCCCGATCACAGGTGTTGCCGCCCCGGGTAAAACGCGTCGCGCGGTCCGGGTCGTAAAGATTGAGAATCGAGGCTTGGGCAAAACGATCGGTCCCGCCATTACTGTCGGGATGCTGCGCATTACCTTCGATCTTGGTGGGGCGGCCATCGTTGCATTTGACCACCAGCGGCACGGCCGTGCCGTGGACGGGCATGGCCGTCGCATAATATTGCGGCGCCCCGTGAACGTAGTTTTCAGGCATCTTCCCGAACGGCTCGACCTTTTCGACGGGCCGGCGGCAACCGCTGCCGGCAAAGCCAACTCCCGCCAGCAAAAAGGAGGCGGACATGATCCGCATGAAGTGTCGCCGGGAAACCGGGTCGCTCAGTTCGCTGGCGCCCTGGGGGAACTCGCGCTCGGCCCATTGGCGGAATTCCTGGGTTTGACTCAATTCCTCCAGGCCGCGCCAATAAACGCGGCCTTCCTGCCCGACGGCCGCGAGTTGGTTGGCGGTTAAAACGCGCGCGCCGGCCGAAGCGTCCGTGGGAGCGGAGGCAGGCGTGGGGGCCGGTGTCCGTGGGGTGTTGGGCGCCAGGGTCGGTTTCATCGGTGGCAAGCGGAGCAGTTTTGCAGGGACTCGACCTTCCAGTCGTGGACGAACTTCTCGCCGCCGGCTTTCTGCAGGCGCGCGTTCTCCTCGGCGTTGTCGCTCCATTTCCAGTTCAAATCGGTGATTTTATCCAATGGGCGAAGTTTGGCGGCGGGGTTCCGGTGGCAGTCCAGGCAGAAGGTCATGCTGAGCGGCTGATAATGATAAACCTCGTCCATCTGGTTAATGGGACCGTGGCACTCGACGCAACTAATGCCGCGATCCACGTGGACGGAGTGATTAAAATAAACAAAGTCGGGGACGCGATGCACTTGCACCCAGGGAATGGGTTTGCCGCTTTGGGCGCTCTCCCGGACCAGGGCCAGCCGCGGATCGTCGGGCAACACCTGGTTGTGGCAGTTCATGCAGGTCGAACTGGCGGGCACGTTCGAGTACCAGGATTTTTCGACGGCGTTATGACAGTAGCGGCAGTCCACGCCAAGCTGGCCGGCGTGCGTCGCGTGGGAAAAGGCCACCGGCTGGATCGGCTGGTAGCCAACCCGGGAGTAATTGGGCGTCAGGTAGTAATACATGCCGGCCACCACGGCGCTGCTAGTGAGCACCGCTCCGGTGATGATCATCACCGGCAGTCGATTGGTCCACTTTGGGAAAATCGCTGACATTTCAAATATTTGTTACGGCATCAAAACTTCGACTGCAACCATGAACCGCGCCGATTCGGGGTTTCCCCAAATCGGCGCCACTTAGTGTTGGCGAACAAACACTGTCCGTCAATTGTTTTCTGAATAGCAATTTTTGGTTAGTCATCGCCAACCAAGGACAAAACCCGCGCGGGGCGCGTGAAATCGCTGTCAACAAAACTCAATTAGCCCGGGATCGCTCCGCGCGCAAGCTTTGCCGATAAGATTTTTTCAGTTATAGGCCAGTTTAATAGCGTGAATAAGACCGATCTATCTTCCAAGGCGAAACGAGCGACGGTTGGCTCGCGATGCCACTCCCGCCGGCGCGTCATTCCGCGCGCCGTTGGGCCGGGTCGGACGCGCGGCGGGCAGGGGACGGCCCCGCCTGCGGGAGCAACGACCGGATTTCGCGAGCTGGATGCGGCCCTGGAAGAGAGCGAACCGCTTCTTCGGGTCCTTGTCGGCGGGAGGGCGATTGAGTAGGATTGGCCGCGTTAGGTTTTTATTGATTATGTTACGTTCAGAGCTGGTGTTACGGGCGACGAAGGCCGGGTGGCGTTCGTTGCGGTCCTCCTTGTTAACCATGAGTATCGCCGCGTGGCTGGGCGGCGGCGCGCGGTTCCTGACGGCGGCGGAGGCGGGAGCGGAGGAAGCCGTTAAGAGCGCTCCCGCGGCCGCCGCCGGAACGAACGCGACGGCGGTGCCGCTGACGGAGGTGGCGGCGCAGGCGGAGGCGGCCTTCGCCAGCCTGCAGTCCATGGAAGCCAATTTGTCCGCCGACCAGGCGACGGCGGCGATTCAGGAAGAATTGCCGGTGCTGACTCGGGAATCGAGCGCGCGCCTGGAGGAAAGCTCCAAAATGCTATCGTCAAATCCCTCGATGGAAACGCTCCGGCGCTTGGACCGGGAGTGGCAGGGAGTGCTCGAGGAGTTGGGAGAGTGGAAACGCAGCTTGATGAAGCGCGCCCTGCAACTGGACGAAGATCGAGGACGGCTGACCCAACTGGAACAGGTTTGGAAGGCCACCCGCGCTGCCGTGGGGGCGTCGAAGGCGCCGCCCGAGGTGCTGGAACAGGTCGATCGGGTGGCGGCCGCAATCCAGAAGACCCAGGAGAAGGCGGAAGCTCAGCAAATGGTGGTGTCAGGCCTGCAAACCCGGGCGGCGGAGCAGGACGGCCGTGCGCTGCACACGCTCAAGATCATCGAGCGCGCGCGCGAAGCCTTCCTTCGCCGCCTGTTGACGCGAGACGGCGCGCCCATCTGGAGTTCGGCGCTCTGGTCGGGCTCTTCGCAGAATCTCACCGCCCAAAGCCAGCGCTCGTTTTCCAACCAGGCGCAAGCTCTGGGCGGCTACGTGGAACGGAAAGGCGGTCGTGTCCTTTTGCAGGCGGGATTGTTCCTGGTCCTCCTCGGGGGCCTCGTCGCCGCGGGCCGCAGCTTGCGCAAGCTGGGCTCGGGCCAAGCGAGCCCGTCGGCGTCAGTGTTTAGTTCCCCGGTCGCCGTAGCGCTCGTTCTCACCCTGCTGGCGAGCCGCTGGATTTACCCCCAGGCGCCCCGGTTGTTTTTGGCGATCTCCGGCGCCGCCATGATTCTTCCGGCCCTCTTCGTGGCGCGCCAGCTCATCGATCGGCGGCTTCTGTCGGCGCTCAACGCCTTGATGGTTTTTTATTTCGTGGATCAACTGCGGATGGTCGCCGCCTCGCAACCGCTCTTGTCCCGCTGCTTACTGCTTGCAGAGTTGCTCGGCGGGGCTTTGTTTGCGGCCTGGCTGCTGAGGTCGGGCGGGCTCGGGGCCGCGCGGGATGGCGATCGCTTCCTGAGGTCCGCTGGACGAGGTTGTCGCGTGGTGCTGGGCTGGTGCGCGCTGGCCCTGGTCCTCGATGCGATCGGCTATGTGAGTCTGGGCAAACTCCTGGGTCACGCCCTCCTGCAAAGCGCCTACATGGCTTTGATTTTATACTCCGTGGCGCGGATTATTGAGGAAATTGTCTCGAGCGCGCTGTCTTTTCCACGCCTGGCGCGGCTGGGTCTGGTGCAGCGCCATCGGGACTTGCTCTGCAAGCGTACGGGGGACCTTGTGACCTGGGCCGCCCTCCTGCTTTGGGCGGCCTATGCGCTTGAGGTCTTGTCATTGCGCGCCCCCTTATTCCACGATCTTCGCGAAGCGCTGACGACTCCCTGGGCGGTGGGTTCGTTCAAGATCTCCCCGGGCGATATCGTCCTGTTCGGGATCACCGTCTGGGCGTCGTTTTTTGTGTCCCGGGCCTTGCGATTTGTCCTGGAGGAAGAGGTGTATGGCCGGTTGAAGCTGGCGCCCGGACTGCACTATTCCATCTCCAAGCTGGTCAATTACTCGATCCTGGTGGTCGGATTCTTCATTGGCATAGCTTTGCTGGGGTTCGACCTCACGCGCCTAACGATCCTGGTGGGCGCCTTCGGCGTAGGCCTGGGGTTCGGCCTCCAAAACATTATCAACAACTTTGTTTCCGGCATCATCCTGCTCTTCGAACGGCCGATCAAGGTAGGCGATGTGATTCAGTTGGGCGGCAGCGAAGGCGTGGTCAAACATATCGGCATCCGCGCCAGCATCGTGCGGATTGCCAATGGATCCGAGTTCATCGTGCCCAACGGAAGTTTGATCTCCGACACCGTAACCAACTGGACCTACACGGACCGGCTGCGCCGGATCGACCTTTCCGTCTCGGTGGCGTGCCCGGCCGACCCCCGCCAGGTCATGGAATTGCTCGTCGGCGCGGCGGCGGAGCAACCCCTGGCGCTCAAAGACCCGCCGCCGCAAGCCTTGCTCGGCGGCTTCGCCGGCGACTCGATGAGTTTCGAACTCCGCATCTGGACCAGCCAATCCGAGGAATGGTCCCGGATTCGGAGCGAGCTCGCCCTGGCCGTTCGCGCGACCTTGGCCAAACACAACCTCACGGTAAAATAGCCCATCGACTATGAAGCGGATCAATCTCCTCGCAGCGGCGTCTCGTCAGCGCGCCGTCGTTTTCAGAAACCTCCAGGGGCGCGCGGTTTCGCTTTGGGGGATTCTTCCCCTGGCCGCGTGGCTGCTGCTCGCATCATTTCCGTCACTCGGCCAATCCACCCTCCCGTCCAGCGGCGGCGACAGGTTGCGGCTCGACGGCCTTTCCGGCGACGCGACGCCAGGCAGGGTCAGCCGCGATTCGCTGACGCGCCCTGTCCCGCGCCTCGATAGGTGGGCGCCTGTGCTGGCCAGGCTTGATCGCAATGATTCGTCGACCTCGGACGCCAACGACTCGCCAGCCGCCGCCGGTGGAGCGGAATCCGGCGACGCGAGATCGGCGGACGCGATGGAAGGACCCGGAAAGCCGTTCACCCTTTGGTACCGCCGCCCGGCGAGCCGTTGGACCGAGGCGTCCGTGATCGGCAACGGCCGGCTCGGCGGCATGGTCTGGGGCGGCGCGAAAACGGAGCGCATCGATCTCAACGAGGACACGCTCTGGTCCGGTGAGCCCTACGATAACATCAACTCCAACGGTCTGAAGTCGCTCCCGGAGATCCGCCGGCTTCTGATCGCGGGCAAGAACGCCGACGCTCAACGGTTGGTGGAGCGCGACATGAATGGCCGTTATAACGAGAGTTACCAACCGCTCGGGGATCTCACCATCGAGTTTCCGATCACCGGCGAGGTGAAGGACTACCGTCGCGAACTGGATTTGTCGCAAGCCGTGGCGCGCGCCCGCTTTGAGTATCAGGGCGTCCATTACACGCGTGAGATCTTCGCCTCCCATCCGGCGCAAGCCATCCTGGTGCGGTTGACGGCGGACCAGCCCGGCAAGGTCTCCTTCACCGCTTCGTTGGGTTGTCAGTTGCATCATGTCACCCGCGCCGCCAAGGATTTCCTACGCCTGACCGGGCGCTGCCCGGCCCACGCTGACCCGAGTTACTTCGGCAAGACCATCTTGTGGGACGACGCTCCTGAAGGCAAAGGCATGCGGTTCGAGACGCGACTATTGCCGGTCCACGAGGGCGGACGGATTGCCATCACTGACACCGGCATCATCGCCGAGGGCTGCGACAGCGTTACCCTGGCGCTGGTCGCCGCCACCAGTTACAACGGCCCCTGGAAAAGCCCGAGCCGCGAGGGCAGGAATCCCGCCGAGCTCTGCGACGCCTATCTTAAGCCGCTGGCCGGCCAGTCGTACCGGGCGCTCCGCGAAGCGCATGTCGCCGACCATCAACGGCTGTTCAACCGCGTGACCCTGGATCTGGGCCGTTCTCCTGGCGAGAAGCTCCCCACGGATGAGCGCGTTAAGGCCTATCAACCAGGCCAAGACCCGGCGCTCGCGGCATTGTATTACCAGTTTGGCCGCTACTTGCTCATCGCGTCATCGCGTCCGGGAACGCAGCCGGCGAATTTGCAGGGCATTTGGAATCACGAAATCCAACCGCCCTGGTCGGCGAACTGGACTTTAAACTGCAATGCCGAGATCAACTACTGGCCCGTGGAGACGGCGAACCTCGCCGAGTGTCACCTGCCCTTAATCGATCTCACCCGGCAACTCAGCGTGGACGGCGCGCATATCGCCAAGGACCTGTACGGCGCGCGGGGTTGGGTGGCGCACCACAATACCGATATCTGGCGCCAGGCCGGCCCGGTGAGCGGCAGCGCGGTGTGGAGCATTTTCCAGGTGGGCGGCGCCTGGTTGTGCCAGCACCTTTGGGAACACTACGCCTTTTCCGGCGACACCAACTACCTGCGCGGCGTCTGGCCCACGCTGAAGGGGGCGGCGCGATTTTACCTGGATTACATGATGGAGGAGCCCTCCCATGCCTGGCTCGTCACCGGGCCGGACACGAACTTCGAAAACAGTTTCCGCAAGCCCAACGGGGAGACCGGTTGCACCTGCATGGGCCCCACCGCCAGCATGCAGATGGTCCGCGAATTGTTGCGCCACTGCGAGCAGGCCAGCCGGATTCTCAGAACGGATTCCGAATTCCGCGCCGAACTGGAGAAGGCCTTGCCCCGCCTGGCGCCCATGCAAATCAGCCCGACCACCGGCGAACTCCAGGAGTGGCTCGAAGATTGGCAGCGCACGGCCGAATGCCAGGTCCTGTCGAGTTGGGGCGCGATCTGCGGCGCGCAAATCACCCCGCGAGGGACGCCGGAACTGGCGGCGGGGTTGCGGAAGATCTTTGACAAGGCGCAGTGGTGGAAGAGCGGCCTGGTGGGGAGTTGGCAAGGCGCCTTCCAGGCCAACGTGTACGCCCGGCTCGGCGACGGCGATACCTCGCTGGCGGTGTTTGACGCCTTTCTCCAGCGCTCCGTGAATCCCAATCTCTCCGCCAGTTTTTCCGCCGGCAACGTCGAGTGGGAAATCGACGGCAACCTCGGTCAGACCGCCGCGATCGGCGAGATGCTGCTCCAAAGCCACGCCGGCGAAATTGATCTATTGCCGGCGCTGCCGAAGGCGTGGTCCGCTGGCCGGGTGACCGGGCTTCGCGCTCGCGGCGGGCTCACCGTGGATATCGAGTGGCGGGCCGGCAAAGTCGTACGGTATCGCCTGGCATCACCCCATCCGCAACCCGTGAGCGCGCGCGTCAACGGCGAGCAAAAGGCGATCATGCCCGAGAGACTGGGCGCGAAGGCCAGATCCTTCAATTAACTCGCCTTTCCCTCTTTGCAAGTCCTCGGGTGATAAATGGAGCCAGTTGTCGGATTTGAACCGACGACCGACGGTTTACAAAACCGTTGCTCTACCACTGAGCTAAACTGGCTGTAAGTTACTAGTTATAAATAACTTATGACTGTGCCATAACCCAATTTACAGGCTTTTTGAACCCCAACACTTGACGCCGGATTGGCGCACTGGTACTCTTCTCCGTGTATGAGCGAAGAAGCGCAACAGCACTGGCTAAAAACCGGCACCAAGAATCTGTTCAAGCTACAGGAGTCTGGCATCTATTATGGCCGCGTCAAGAGGGATCAAACCAACTACCGCAAGTCCTTCAAGACCACTTCCTACGTAGTCGCCTGCCGGGAATTGGCGATCTGGCTGGCATCGTTCGAGGCCCCGGAACGACCGAAATCAAATGGCACCCTGGGGGGGATGGTGGAGCTTTATTTTGCCGACTTGGCCAACAAGAAGATTCTAGGGACAGTCGCTGATCGCACTATAGACTACAAGCGCGAGACCATTGACCAAATTCGAAGGACGTGGCAAGGATTCGACAAGTTCCCGCTGGAGGATCTCACCAAGGATCAGCTCAAGAAGTGGCGGATTGCCCACAGGGCGAAGTATAGCCCCACCCGCACCAATGGGGCCGTCACGGTGCTGAGGGAGCTATGCCGGCTCGCCGTCGACGAAAAGCAATTGATTGAAGACCGCTGGGAGAAGCTGGAAAGGGGGCTTTCGTACGTGCCCTTGGTGAAAACGACAATGCAGCTCCCGGAGCCGGACCAGGTCGAGCGGTTGCGCAACGAGGTTTACCTACGTTCCAGTCGGCATGGGACATGCGGGGGTTGGTTGTTTGATTTCCTGCTGTTTAGCGGGGCGAGGATCGAGAGCGCCACCGAGGTGCGATGGGAAGACGTGAAGTGGGGATCCGGCGAGCTGTATTTCCGCAAAGCGAAGCGCAACCACAATTATACGGTTCCCCTTTTTGACCATCTCCGTGGCCTACTGGATCGAATGAAGGCGGCGAACCCAGAAGCAAAGCCGACTGACAAGATATTGCCCACAGAGTCCCTAAAGCGGGTGTTGGGTAACGCTTGCAAGGACTTAAAGCTGTCGCACCTGTCCCACCACGATTTACGGCACCTTTTCGCCACCCGATGCATTGAAGCCGGGGTGGACATCCCGACCATCAGCCGGTGGTTGGGACACCAGGATGGCGGGGCGTTGGCGATGAAAACGTATGGTCACCTGCGCAAGGAGCACAGCCAGGCGCAGGCCGCAAAGGTCGATTTCCTCCCAAAGCAAAAGACCCAACCACAGGAGTCGCCCAAATGAGATTCCCCGGCAGATACTACGGCCTCGCCTTCGGGATCGGGGCCCTCATCGGCGTGGTCCTGTTCCTGATCGCTGATTCCCGCCGCCGCCACGGGCAGCGTCGTTTCTGCTACGCCGGGCCCGTCCCGCCACTCCTGCCGGGCCACCAGACTTATTGGCCGGACGCCGACAGGACAAACTTC
>Ga0316217_10001628_pt1 | contig 28645 bp, 18 predicted proteins | sample 1anoAmetaG_FD_203633 | JGI IMG/M metagenome (GOLD analysis project Ga0316217, IMG submission 203633) | Freshwater microbial communities from Trout Bog Lake, Wisconsin, USA - 1anoA | ecosystem: Environmental > Aquatic > Freshwater > Lake > Hypolimnion/Profundal zone | place: USA: Wisconsin... | reverse complement strand
ATCTCGGGGGTTTTAAGCGTACTCAACAACTTAAATTAGTTAGCCAATGCGGCTTTGTCAATTAAATTGAGCAACGTGGCCCGATCCAAAAAAATCATCCGAAAAAGACATTTTCGCTGGTAAGTCCAGTGGGAATAAGGACTTACGACGAAAATAGATGTGCGCAAGGTGCGCAGCGGCGATGAATCAATTCGCTGTTTTCCTCCCCTGGTACTCCGGGGGAAGTGAGCGGATTGGGGTCGTCGATCCACCGCCACCAGCCAAACCCCCGCCTCGTTCCTCCCCCTGAGTACATGGGGAGGAGGAAAAGGCCGGATATGGCATCGGCCGGCTTTGGGTTGCATTACGCCTGCGGTTTATTTCTCGAAGGCAAACTCCACTTCGTTGGCCCAATGTTCCACCCAATCCGGCTGGAAAGCAAAGGGATTCTTCCGCGAGACGGCACGGTTGCGGGCCAGTTCCATGCAGCCAGTGGCGGCTTTGCTGTTCACGCGGAAACTGAATTTGACCGGTTTGCCTTGATCGAGCAGTTTTTTCACGTCGGGGATTTCACTCCAGGGCAGGGCGCATTCGACGATACGCGTGTTGCCATCCTGGGTGGTGACCAGCTTGCCGGTTTTGACGGCGCCTTCCCAGGCGGCCTTGGGTTGCCGCGGGAAAAAGTGGACGCGCATGTGATCGGGAACGTCCAAGCGCCAGATTTCCGTGCCGCCGCCGTATTGGTCGGCCACCTTGTTCAGCGCGAACTGGTAATCGGTGTCGCGATAGGCGGTGTATTTGGCCGGGGTGCCGGGCGGGCTGGCGATGCACACCGGGTCTTGGTCCACGGGCAGGGCGTTGAAGGCGATCTGCACGTTGTCAAAGTTGGGGGCGTCGCCGCAGGGCAGAATCGGTTCCTGGCGATAGCTGTAACGGCGCACGCCTTCCGGCCAGGTCAGCGGGTTTTTGTGCATGATCTGCGGCACGTCGATCTTGACATTGGCCGGCAATTGGTCGGCCCCGCCGCAAATCTGGTAGCCCAGTTTGCCGTAATGGTTCAGCCAATCGCCGGCGGTGGTTTCGTCGAGTTTGACGAAATGCGCGGACGTACCTTGCGGCTTGTCCGTTGATGCCGAGGGATCGATAAAAATTCCCGAAAGCGTGGCACTCAGCCAGGTGGTGCTGGCACGGATGGTGATTTCGATATCGCCGGAAAGGTCATACACGGCGTAAACGCCGTGGCCAAATTCTTTCAGTTCGCGGCGGTCGAGAACCTTGCCGGTCTTGGCATCGGCAATGGTCACGGCATTCACACGCCGGCCCAATTCATAATCATCGGGATCGAGGCAATAGAGCGCAACCTGCTGCACCTTATCCGTCGGCAGCGACAGATTTAGCTTGAACGCGCCGGAAACGCTTTCCAGCGTGCCGTAGGTGCGCTGCTTGGCATCCTGCGGATTTTGCAGGGCATAGGGCCGGCGCAGATCGTCCTCCACCGCCCCGGGGTGGGTGGCAAATGTGGTGGCCGGGTCGATGGCGTAGGAGACTTGCGGATAGAAATCGGCATCTTCATCGCGGGTTTCAAAACGCAGCGTGCCGGCATCGGGATTGGGGTCGGCGATTTTCGCGGCGAAGTAGAAATTGTTGTCATCGTAAGCCAGATAGCCGGTGGCAAAGCCTTTGCGGATCGACGGATCGAAACCCTTGAAGGGGAACCACGCGGCGGCTTGCATCGACGGCACCGCCGAGCCTTGGCTGGTGACCGGGTGCGGCAACACGCCCTCCCAATCCTCCAGTTTGCCATCCACGTTAATCGTGCGATGGGCGATCACGTTGACGTGGACATCTTCTTCATATTCGCTGTAACCATCGTTGCCGGCATCGAATTTGAGCGCGACGTGGTACGTATTCTCGGGCACCGCATCGCCGCCAACGATGTTGATCAACACATCGCGGGTTTCGTTGGCCGCGAAGGTGAGCACGCCGGGGGTTTGAATTTGCAGATTGCCCAGCGTGGCGGTCAGTGTGCCGGTGATCGGGCGGTTTAAGACGTTGGTGCAGGTTATGCGCAATGCCGGCTTGCTTTCGACCGGGGCCAGCAAATCGTGCGGCACCAGTTCCAGGCATTCCAAGCCATCGATTCGCGCCGCGGCCACGGCGGCGCAAAGCTGCGCGAACGAACCGGGCGAGCCATCGGAACGCAGGAAGGATCCGCGGCCATCCAGCGGCACAAACATCTTGCCTTTCGTGTCCCGCCGCTCGTTGCCGTAGAAATCGTACAAGTAGAATTTGCCAGCGTCGTCATCGACGGTCATAAAGCCGCCGTTCAGCGTGGAAAGTGCCGTGATTTGCTTTTCCAGCGCCTGGCGCTGCTGGGCAGGGGCATCGGCGGGCAGGGCGGCAAGCTGCTGCCGGGCGGCTTTCAACTGCGGCCACTGTTTCAGGCCCATGATGCTGCGGTGCAGCAGCACGTCCTTTCCAAATTCCTCGCCGATATCGCCAACCACCACAATCGTGCCATCATCGGGGTTGGATTTGGCGTCGGCATCGGGCAGGCCGTCAAAGACCATTACCCATGGCAAGCCGTTCTGGAACAGCAGATGGCTGAAATGCCGCTCACCGATGAAATGCACCGCCGCGCCCACACTGGCGGCGGTGGACCAGGCGGCATCCTGGCGAAATTCCCGCGGATTTTCGCCTTCGCGCATGATGTTGACCATCTTATGCTCGCAAACCATGCCGCCAAAAACGCCCATCGCCCGGTCATAGCCGGCGGATTTGTTGGTCGCCACCACCGCGGCCACGCGGTCGTCGGTGTTGGCCACCCAGCTTTCCGTGTCCCAAATGCGAATCCGGCCGTTGGGGCCTTGGCGGTTCAGCCATTTGCGGTAGATCGACGGACTGGCCATGCCCTGATAATGGATGGTGACGGCATCCAGCAGCGGTAGGAATTCATCGCTGTCATCGGGAAAGAGTTTGTCGATGGTGTTGGTGGAGGAATCGCACCCGGCCAGCAGCACTTGCACGCCGGCATCCTTGCGGGCCTGCAAGACGCCAGCGGCCATGTGCCGGTAAATTTCGCGGAAGCGCAGCATATCCGCGCCCCAGCCGCTGATACTGATGCCTTCCCACGGCTCGTTCCACAATTCCATGGCGGTGACCGGTCCGTTGGGCCAGCCATATTTGCTCGCTATTTCGGTAATCCATGCTTGGAATTTGGGATCTTCCGACGGCAGCCAGGCCCAATCGTCCTTGGTGTCGCGCATGATGTCCTGGGCATTAAGATGCGGCCGGTGCCGGCCCAGCGGTTGGGCGGATTCACCGCCTTCAAACATCAGCATCACGGTGATGTTTTTCTTCATGTCATCTTGCAGCCGCGCATCCAACTTGGCGATATACGAGGCATAGTTGCGATCATCCGGCGGCACCCAACCGATTTCCAAACGAATCGCCTGAATGCCAAGCCGCGGCAGTGTTTCGCCCGGTTGATCGTCCAGCGACAGGCTGGGATATTGAATCTTCGCAGTGGTCGGCTTGAAGGTGCGCGCGGTGCTAAAAACAAACCGCCGGCCCTGTTCGCCCAGATCGACCACCACGCCATAACCGCCAAAGGTCTCCGGCAGTTTCGGCGACACGGTCACATTCTGAAACCCATGCGGCTTCAAATCCACCTCGATGGGCACCGCCGCCACATCGGCAATCTTAAACACCGTCGGCACCCAGATATCGCCCGGCTCACCATGCGTGCCATATTGAATGACCTCGATCTTGCCGGCGGTTTTGATCGCGGCATCGGTGTTGTTTTGAAGCTGGATCGTCCAAGTCGGCTGTTCACCCGGCCAAAGGATGTTGGCCGGGGCACTGGTTTCCACTTGCACGGCGGTAAACGGATAGCTGCGCTGATCCACCTTGACGTTAAACACATCGGCAAAATGGGTCATGCGCTGGGCGTTGACCATTTGCGCCTGCACGGCCGGGGCGGCGATACAGAGCACTGCGATGAGCGCCGTAATGAAGGTGACAGCCCGGACATTGATCGACTTGGACGCGGTTGGGATTGACATAAGCGACTCGCTCGTAAAGGTTCTTGGTCGGTTCACTGATAGTTTAGTGTGTCTGCACGATCATGCGCATATCCAGCGGCCAGCCCAGCCAGGAAGCGCCGGAAATCGGTGATGCGTAGGCCGGATTATTCACATTTGACGCGTTGCCGCCATCCATGTCCGCAGCGGCAACGTTTTCGGCGTGGCCATCGAAATAGAGAAAGTTGCAACTCAAATTCAGGTGGCGAAACGCCGCGCCTTGCGCCGTCAGGTATTGGTTACCAAAGAAACCACCGCCGCCGTCGAAAGCCAGCCAGGTATTGCCGGAATTTTTGACTTTGGAAAGAGGCGATGGCGGGTGGCTCATTTGGTAGCCGGTCACATTCGTGCCATCGGAATACGCGCCGAAAACATTGTTGATGGTGACGTTTTGCCCGCGAATGGGAATCGTCTGGTTGTTGTTAGTGATCGCCTGCTCCTCGGCTTGCTGCGTGTTAAACATGTAATTGGCAAAGACGAAATTCCCCGAGTAGGCAGCGGCATTGGGCGGAATGCCATCATAGCTGTAGATGGCCGCGCCTTCGTCAGCGCCCACGTCGGTGATCAGCGCGTAATTAATGCCGTCGCGGAAGTGGCCCACGGCGTAGGTGCGATAGACTGGAACCGAGCCGGAATCATAAGTTCGCAGCACGTCGTTGAAATACCGGCCGGGGCAAATCAGGCATGGCGGGGCATAAATACCGTAGCAAGGATTGCGGGCGGGATCGCAAGTCCAGTTGTAGGCGCTGGTCAGCCCGCGATAGACCAGCACCGGATTGCCCTTGGGCAAATAACCCTCGGCCATCAAGCCGGACATCGGATTGTCATTGAGCAACTGGGCGTCGTAGACGGTGCCGGCGGCTTGCGCGGCATTGCTCCAAATGTAGCTGTAAGGCAGCATTCCCTGGTGATCGGCACAGTAAATGAACAGCACCGCGCCCAGTTGCCGCATGTTGGACAAACATTGCACGGTGTACGCCTGCTGCTTGGCTCGGTTCAGCGCCGGCAGCAGCATGGCCACCAGAACGGCAATGATGCCGATGACCACCAGCAGTTCGACCAGAGTAAACGCTGGGCGTTTCCTCACGCTCACTACGGGCAGTTCGACCAGGGTAAAACCCGGTGGGGATTTTTTCATACCGTCGGCCTTTCCCGTTCCAGAAATGAATGCCATAAGCGCTAGCCACGGGAACAAAACCTGTGTGTTCCAAACCTCGCTGACCACCGCAAAAATGTTATCGGCATCATCAGCGGCTGTCAAACCGCGATAATTGATGGACGATTTCTGAGGGTTGGCCGAAAAAGCAAAAGCGGGCTGCTCCGATGAGCAGCCCGCGGAAAGCGGTCAACCATGAGGTGGACAAAATCAAACTTAGGCCTTGCGGCGGCGGCGGCGGGCCAACAGCGAGGTGGCACCCAAGCCCAGCAGCGAGAGGCTGGCGGGTTCGGGAACCGCGGTGACACCGAAGGTAAGCGGAGCGCTGTTCGAGCCATAGGTGCTGTAAACACCGCTGAAGCCCACATTGTCACCGGCCGTTACATAAATCTTGGCCAAAATCGTGGTGTTGCCCGGTTGCAACGCGGTGCTGCTGTACCAGTCGGCCGTAAGCCCCGTGGCATTACCGGTGATGGTGGCAACGGCCTGAGTGTCATCAAACGTGGCGCCTTGGTTGGTGGCTCCCGTGAGGTAGGTGTAGGGGGCGGATGCCTGTCCCAACGCCACCGATGACAGGTTCACACCCGAAGCAGCATAGGTGAAACTGCCGCTGTCGGTGTTCAAAGTGTGAACGCCGTAGGCGGTGGAGCCGGCGATGAAGTCCCGCCAGCTACCACCATCATCGGCACCGAAAGAAGTGCCGTTGCTGTCGGCGCTTTTGTCACCGGGCGTAGCGACGATACCACCATTGGTGGCGGTGAACGTCCCGTCCAGAAGCAACAACCCTGCAGGCGCACTGCCACTACCAAGGGTGGTGTCGCTACCCGTCAAAGCGGTCAGTTTGAAAGTGATGGGGGTAAAGTTACCATTGCCATAGGAGGTAGCATTGCCGACCGTCTCGGTGATGGTCAAGGCGGCGTGTACGGTGGTCGCCGAAACCAGGGCCGTAGCAGCAATTATAGAAAGACGCTTCAGACTTTTCATAACAAACTCCTTAAAATCTCGGGAGATTTTACTCTCCTCCACAATCCGAAAAGCAAAAAAACACACTTGCACAAGGTATTTGGCGTCCACATCGACGCCCACGGTCCCGGAAGACAACGCTCGTCTACATGGCGAACGCAGACGAGCATTGTACTTCCGATTGTTTGCGTTTGATTACCGTACCATAAAGTTTTGGTTATTTCCACGCAAACGGCGAAGCATTTGTCGTTACTTGACCGAACGCCGACGCCGACGGGCCAAGATGCCCACGGCACCCAAAGTCAGCAGGCTCAACGTGCCCGGCTCAGGAACTGCCGGAGTGACGTGGATCCCGTCCGCGCTGAGCATCGACAAGGCCTGCGGGTCACTAAACAAATCTGGGTTGCTGATATCCAACGTCAGCGGCGCGGCCACCGTCCTACCCAAATTCTGCAGCACGTCGGTCAGGTCGGAGTTGTTCACGGTATAGGTCGAACTGTTGCCGACGACGTACTCAAAGTTGCCTTGACTCCACTGGGAGGCGGTTACGCCCAGGTTCTGGAGCACGATGGTCAGGTCGGTGTTGTTCACTGCGCCGGCGAAGGTGGCATCGCCCTTGAGCAAGGTGCCGGCGGTGATCAAGGGAGCGGCGATCACGTTGAAGTCGGCGCGGGTGATGGTGGTATTGCCACTATCGGTCGCGTCGATCAACTTGGCGGCAGTCAAGCTCACCGGGACGGTAACATTACCGCTGCCCTGGTTCACTGCGGCGGCGGGGACGGTAACCGTCGTGGTCACCGACTGGCTCAGGTTGCCATAGCTCATGCCCACGGCGGCATCAACAGCGGCGGCATCGGCAAGCTTTTCCGCGGTGCTGTAGAATCCGTTGCCCAACACGTCCAACTTGTTGAACGCATTGGAGTAATTGCCGTTACCGGCTTCGGTGGCATTGATATAAGGCTTGGACAGATCGGCGGCCATACGGATGTTGGTATTGGTCGTCGAGTTACCGGCGAATGTTGTCACGAAACTATCCAAAGCGGTGTTCTTGCGGAGTACGGCATTTTCGACATTGACGCCGAAGTTGGCCGCACTGCCACCGATGGTGCCGGCACTGTAGTTGGTGGCGTTGCCGTTGGTGCCGACTGAGGCGTCGGAAGCGGCCACTTGGGTAGCCATGGCGTACAGGGAGGCGCCATCAAACTTACCGGTACTGTTGAAGTCACCCATGACGATCAAGTCGCCCTTGGTGGCACCGGTACCGGCGTTCATCGCGTTCAGCTTGGCGTTGGTGTAACCCGTGGAGGCGTTACCATTGAGAGCGCCCGAGTTGGCATCCAGAACGCCGTTACCACCGAAAGCGGAGCTGCCGTCAAGCAGCGCTTGACCGGCGGCCAGGACGGCGGACAGGTCGCGGATGCCGTTCTGGTTGAAGTTACCGAACAGCCAGTTGCCACCAACGGCGGCGGACTGGGTGGCGGCGGCACCGGTGAGGGTGGCGCCGCTGCTGTTCTGCGCGGTGATGGCGATCTTGCCTTCGGTAAAGTTACCGGTGGCATAGTTGGGGGTTCCGGCAACACCGGCGGCGTTGGCCCCGCCATAATAAGCGGTAGCGCCGGCGGTCAGATTGCTCGGCGTGGCCACGTTGAACAGGTTGTTTTTCGAGCTGTTCAGGAAAGCGGTGACATTGCCGGTCGGGGTCACCGAAGTGACATTACCGCCATCGACGGTCTTGGTCACTTCCATAAACTGCATGGGAATCCACTTTTGAGCGACCAAGCCATCGGCGGGGGTCGCGTAGGTTCCGATGTTGGGATACTGACCAGCCGAGGTGGTGATCATTTTGATATAATTGGCCGCGTCGTGATTGGCATCGTCGCCGACGATCGGGGCGCCCACGGATTGGTTGCCGCCGTTCAGGGTGACGAATTGTTCCTGCTGCCAAATGGCATAGGCGCCGGTAATGATGTTGTTGGCACTGACGGCGACCGGGCCGCTGCCGTTATCGTAGGACAAAGCGCGCACCGGGGTGGCCGACAGGGCGTTGGCCGTGTTGTCACCGTTGTTGGAGCTATCGCAGTCGGCCGCGGAGGCGTCGCTCTGGCTGATGGTGCCGACGCACATGCGGGCATTTTCGATGGTGGGCAGAAGCTGGCTGCCACCGGAAGTCTTGTTGGAGAACTTGATGCCGCCCAACGGGCCATTGGAAGCGTTGCCGTTGACTTCACCGATGGAGTATTGGTTCTTGACGCTCAGGGCATTGCCGTTGCCGTTGTCATTGGTACCGACGGCCCAGCTTGGGTCGATGCCGGTGTTGTTGGCAATGGTGTTGCGGGTTCCCGAGCCAACGTCGCGGGTGGTGACGTTGAAACCCAGACCATTTTGCAGACGGGAGGCCGCCTGGAGGAATTGCGCATCGGCCTTGTTGACCTGGGTCAATCCGGTGCCCGGATTGGCAGCGATCAAGCTGGCACCGGCGCAGATGGCCGTGTTGGTCAGGTTGCTGATGTTGCCTGAGCCAGGCGTAGCGCCGATATCGGTTTGATCATGCAACTGGGAGGCGCCACCGGCAATGACGGTGGTCGTGGCAGTCAATACCAAAGGATTGACGGTGCGGGTGGGGTTGCCCTTGCCGTAACCGGGAGTGGTCGGCGTGGCAAAGATGGAAGGCGTATAAGTGCCGTTACCCGAGTAGGAAAACGCCTGTTTGGCGAGCACGTCGGAAACCGCAATCTGCACGGCGCTTTGGGAATTGGCGGTGGCACCAATCGTGTCGCTGCCTTGGTTGACCAAGGTATAACTATTGCTGCTCCCGGGCGCGGTAAAGTTATTGCCGCTGCCGTTGACATAGCAATAGTAAGACGAGTTCAGGCCGAAATTGGTATAGCCGTTCCCCGAGCCGGACGGAGAGTCCAGATAGGCGGAGTTTAATTGGCTGGTCACCAGGCCTTGGATGCCTTCGACCGAGCCGGTTATCAAGTATTGCACTTCAAGGCCGGCGCCTTCATTAAGAGATTCACTCTGTGCCTGGGCACCGCCGCCTTGCGTCACCGGGGCCAACAAGATCGACCCGGTCGTGGAATTGGCGGTGTAAGTGGTGCCGCCAAAGTTGATCGTGTTATTGCCCGAACCGCTGGAAGGCGGTTCCAGATAATACGCGTTGGCCGATCCGAAAAAGCCCTTGAGCGCGCTGGAGCCGCTCAACGAAATGATCGTTTGGCCCGAGGTGCTATTGGTGAATGGGCCACTGCCGGTAGGCAGATTGGCGCGAGTCACCGTCAAACCGGCGACCACAGGTGTTACCGCCGCCGCAAGCACCAACATGGTACGACTAGATTTACGAGACAACATAAGCCTTCTCCTCTTCAGGTTAGCGAGTCGAATTTTTAGGTGCCGCTTGCAGACCCGCCAAAAACACAGGCGACACAGAGATTTCACAGTCTGCTTGCTTCCATCGCGACCGACTGATACTGGCTACAAGTTAATGGCTTGGCGTGGGATCCATGTCGCCATTGGGACTAAGGCTGAAGAACTTGTCGCCCCATTCAAACGTCGGGGTGAGGGTGTTATAGATCCACTTGGTTTCTACGTGACCATCAACATACAGGAAATTGGTTACCCGCGTGTCGCGCCCCTGGCCGTCCAACGCCGGACCAGAATGTCCGTGGTTGCGGCCCACCCAGTCCAATCGCCTAGTGGATCCTGGGGTGGGTGGAGTCGTTACGGGTGGCGGCACGGGATTGTTGCTAATGGCACCATTGCTCGTGCCGGCGCGGGCATAGCCGGGAGCATTGCGGCTGGGGTCTGGCAGTGATATGCCTGGCATATCGCAATTGTCTCCGCTGGCAGGCGTGTTGAGCGCCCAGAAGCCGTGGACCGGGCGATGGCTTTTGCAAACCGGAACTTGCTGGCTGATATCGCCATTGACGGCGACCACCGCCCAGCTCTGATTAAATTCCGTGGCCAAAATGGTCTGCGCCGAATGAGTAACCTGACTGGCGCGGACGTAATTCTCCGTGCGCAGGCAGCCTTGAAACCCTCTAACAAACTTGTTGCGTGGGCATATCGCCTCATTCACCGTGTAGGACAGCCGCGGGGCCTGATAGTCCACAATGCTGCCACTGGTGTCACCCGTGGCGTCGGAAACCTGTCCCGGCTCAAAATTACCGGCGGCGGGGTCGGTCGGGGGCAGACCGCCATTATTGCTCGAAGGGCATTGGAAAACCGCCCAAGAAGTGATGTTGGTGCTGGCGTAGTTCGGGTTGCCATTGGCCGAATACAAGGCGTTGTGATTCATGTCTGACTGACCACTAGGCACGGTGCCGTTATCCAAACCACCATGACTTCCCAACAGGTACGCCGACCAGTGAATGTAGCCGGACGTGGCGGTCTGCGGTTGCTCGCCGTTGTTGGAGTCGATCGTCATGCCGTTGTAGGTGTACGCTGCCGGGAAAGTCTGATTGTAGTTGGCCAAATACTCGCTCATGGCCTGACCGATTTGCCGCAGGTTGGAGGCGCACTTGACCATGTTGGCCTGTTCGCGTGCCTTGGCCAGCGCCGGCAACAACACGCCGATCAGGATAGCAATAATCCCAATAACAACCAGTAATTCGACCAAGGTGAATCCCTTGGGTTTCCTTCCATGTACCATATGCTGTTCCTATTCCTGTTAAGGTGCCGAAAGTTAAGCTCTCCTCCGGCACGACGGTTAACTAAACAGGCATTATGGCGCGTATTATTTGCGTTTGATTACGTATAGATGAAGTTTTCATTATTTTAACTCAAATCAAGATTGCACCGTCGCAATTCGACCCCGGTCACCAGAAGCATTTACGGATTGCCCCGAACGGAAACGCCGCGGTAATGCTGCTACAGGGGATCACTCACGCCATGTTATGTAAGATGCTCTGCTGACGTGATTTGCGCGTCAGCGCTACGCCTTGACATTGCTGCCTGCAGTGGCGGTTAAAGTCGTCGCCGCCGCATCCAACAGGTGGTATCAAGCTTACTACTGGCGTGGCCATGAATTTTGGCAGGGCGTTTGATGGTGATTTTCCATAGTCCAACAAAAAGATGTGTCGGCACCGCGTGCGACTGTTCAAAACCAACCGCATTCCGCAGCAGTCCCCAACCGGTTCAAGGCACCGGTGCCTTCTGCGCCTTATTCACCTCGGCCAGCCAATACGCAGGCAAAACCGCATACGGATTGGGCAGTTTGGCGTCGGTCACAAACACATACCCGGCATTAAGACTGTGGGCGCGATCCATATCCGCGGTCATCGTGGCGGCATCGGCCGCCCCATAGATAATGTGGCCGAAATGATCGCGGGCAAACTTCGCGTTCCATGGCTTGGCCGTGTAGGCGACATAGTTTGCCTGCTTGTCTTCGTAGACGATCAGAGTATCGGCAGTCCGGCCCATCGGGCCATCGATAAAAGCCTGGTCGGTGGTGACCCCCGGATTGCCAAACACGCTCCAATCCGGATGCGCGGTCTTAACCGAGGTATACAACGCCGCATAATACTTGAGGTTGGCCGGCGTGGGATCGTTGGCCATTTCATCGACGAAAATACCATTGATGTTGTAGTTCAGCGATGTATAGAGGGCGACATCCGCCTGGACGGCGTCCAAGGATCGCTTGCCATATTTAGTGTATACATAGCCTATCACGTTCCCGCCGTTGCCGCGCACCTTGTTGACCACGGAGACAAAGATCGGCTTGGATTCAGTTCCCGGGCCATTGTTGATGTTCAGGATCACCGTCAGCGAAACCGTGCGTGCGGCGGTGGCCAGTTGGTCCCAGTATTTCAAGCCCACACCGCCGGGATAGATATACGCCGGCACCAGCAGATTGAGCCGGCTGGTCGGCTGGCTGGCCGGCGGTGTGGCGGCCAGACAGGCAGCGGTGATCAAAATCGCGACGGTGAGGCCAAGGCAATAGCGGATCATAATGTCAACCATGGTAAATTTGCGTAAAGATCTCCTGACCCCTTAAAAATGCGCGCACAAATCCGGCGGGATCGCCTGCAACTGGCCGGCGCGGTCGATGCAGGCAATCGTGGTTTTGCCTTCGGCCAATAAAATTTCGCCACGCTTTAGCTCGTAAACATGGTCGATTCGCACCGTGGTTTGCTTGGCGACACGCGTGTAAAGCGTCAATTCGTCATCGTAGCGCGCGGGGGCCTTGAAATTGCATTCGGCTTTCACCACCACAAACAGCACGCCAGCCTGCTCCAAATCGTCGTAGCTTTTGCCGTCGCGGCGCAGCAGTTCGATGCGGCCGATCTCAAAATATTGAAAAAATCGACTATGGTGCAGGTAACCCATCCGGTCCACTTCGGTGTAGCGGACGCGGAGGTGGACGATTCCGGGAGCGTTTGTGGGGTGGGTCATAATAATGCCGAACTGCCAAGGCACCATGCGAATTCCGATTAGGTCTTCTATTTGGCATTCGGCATTTGGCATTTGGCATTCGGCCACGGTACACTACCCAAACTCGGCTTGCGTGGCAAAGCCAATGGCGTTACTCGAAAGGACCGTTTGAACGATGATTAAGGTGAAATCCCGTGGCAACGAAACCGCCGAAGGAATGATTCGGCGTTTCAAGAAAATGTGTGAAAAAGAAGGCCTGACCAAGGATATCAAGCGTGTGGCATATTACGAAAAGCCCAGCGAGAAGCGCCGCCGCCGCTCGCGTACCGGCCGCCGCCCGCCGGTCATGCGCAAGTAAGTTTGGTCAACCGGCTCTTGGCCAATAACGCCGGCGGTGCAACTTTGCCGCGGTTGGCGCATGGGCAAGTTAGCGGGAGACAAACGCGGTGGTCCGCGCTGCGAGGCGGTTGGTAATCCGTCGCTGCGCACCGCCCAAGGCTCCAATCGAGAAAACGATCATCATGGCACCATCCGACGTAGCGGTACAAACGCAGAACCTGACCAAGGTTTACAAGGATTTCTGGGGCCGCGATAAAGTTCGCGCCCTGGACGGCCTCACGCTGGAAATCAAGCGTGGGGAAGTGTTTGGCTTGCTGGGTCCCAACGGCTCGGGCAAAAGCACCACCATCAAACTGCTGCTGGGTTTGATTTTCGCCTCCCAAGGCAACGCCACCGTGTTGGGCCATCCCGCCGGCAGCACCGAAATCAACGAACGCATCGGTTTTTTACCCGAAGAATCGTACCTGTACCGTTTTCTCAACGGCGAAGAAACCCTGCGGTTTTACGGCCAGCTTTTCAAAATCCCCCGCCGGGAATTGAACAAGCGCGTGCCCGCCCTGCTGGACACCGTTGGCCTGGACGCCAAGAGCCGCAAACGCAAGCTGCGCGAATATTCCAAGGGTATGGCCCGGCGCATCGGTTTGGCGCAGGCGCTGATCAACAATCCCGATTTGATTCTGCTGGATGAACCGACCACCGGCCTGGACCCCATTGGCACCCGCGAAATGAAAGACCTGATTCTTTCGCTCAAAGAGCAGGGTAAGACCGTGCTGCTGTGCAGCCATCTGTTGGCCGACGTGCAGGACGTGTGCGACCGCATCACGATATTATTCCGCGGGCGGATGCAGACGATTGGCCAGGTGCGCGATTTGCTAACCGTGCAGGACATCACGCAAATTCAGACCCGGCAATTGAATGAGCAGCAGGTGAGCCAGATCACCGCTTTCCTGGACAAGATGGGCCTGCGCGATGCCGTGGTGACCCATCCCACCACGACGCTGGAAGATTTGTTCATCCGCGTGGTGCGCGACAATACGCCCACTGGCCAAACGTCGGTAGGCTCGGCCTGATATGGAAAGCCGCCGATGGTATCGGCGGTTTAACGAACATGACGCTTGGTTTGGCTTCAATTTCCGCTTCACTGCCGCTGGCTGACGTGCTGGGCCTGAACCCCGTGCAGCAGGGGATGGTGGTGGTCATCTTCCTGATCCTGGTGGCCGGCCTGTTTGCCTCGGCCACCAAAGTCGGGGGATTCGCGGTGCTTTTTCACAACTATCTCGGCGATATCACCCGCTACAGCCTGGGCCGAACCTGGGCGATTTCCATCGTTTGCTACCGCGAATCCATCCGCAAGCGCGTGCTGTGGGTGATTCCTCTGGCCATCGCGGTTGTGCTGGTGGTTTCATCGCTGCAAAAAGCGGTGGACGAGCAGGATGCCATCCGCCAAACCACCAAGTATTGCCTGTTTGCCAGCGGGATGGTGGTGGTGCTGACCAGCATCATCCTGGCCTGCACCAGTTTGCCGAAGGAAATTGAATCGAAGGTGATTTTCACCATTGTGACCAAACCCTGCACGCGCCTGGAAATAGTGTTGGGCAAGATCATCGGTTTTGCGCGGGTTTCCGGCACCATCCTGCTGATCATGGGCGTGTTCGCCTGGGTGTACTTGTCGATCCTGGCGGGAGTGAAGGAGCGTGACATTGATTACAAGCTGCGCGAAGCCGATCTTTCGCAAACCGAAAAATACCGCTTAACCCGCTACCAGCAGGTCGGACTGCTGAACGCCGCCAGCTATACGCAGCCGGCCGGCTTGGAAATGGTTGCCAGGCCGGTTAATGGTGTGTGGAACCGTAATTCGCCCACGCGCAGCGTGCTGGGTTTAAGCCAGCAGGACATCGTCGAACAATTCCCGGTCGATGCCGATAAGCTGTTTCCGTTAGTGGATGGGCAGTACCAAGGCGTCGGCGCCTCGGGATTGGTGCTGCGCGCCAAGGTGAAGTGGACGCGCACCGGTGATCCAGATGAAGAACCGGACGTTTTCGGCCCGCAAGAGCCGACGAAAAAGTTCCCCCCGCCGGCCATCAGTATCGAGGTGATGGATGAAAACCATTTCCTGCTGCTGGGCGCCGAGCGGTTGATTGGCGCCGCCGATGCCGGTGCCCTGCGCGACGCGATCATCAAATGGAACACCGGCAAGCAATCGGCGACGCCGGCGCAAAACACCAAGTTCCTTCGTTTGCCGGCGGAAGATAAAGACGGCTACGTTTACGCCTACGTCCCACCGCAGCAGGCGATCATGCTGCGCCAGCATCCAGCGTTTTACGTGCGGATTCTCGGCTTAACCCAGAACGCGGTTTACACCTGCGATCACCATCCCATCGACGTTTTTGTACCAGTGTTTGATGCGCACACTTTCGCTTTGGACGAGAAACCGGCCACACCAATCCTACCGACGCTCGATGCCCACGGCCAGCCGCTTGTGCTCAGCCAGGGCAGTCCCGGTGTGCATGGTGAACAAACGCTCAAGGCCGGTCCGGATGCCACCGGTGTGGCGGTCTACCACTTTTCCAGCGCCAAGCTCACGCCGGGTTCAGACGGCAATTTCGCGTTTGAAATTATCCCCACCATCGAACGCATGAATAGCGACGTGGAAGAAGGCCGCGAAGACCCCACGCTCTTGAACATTTCCGTCTACGATATCGCCAGCGGCCAAACGCACACCTTAGCCGAACCGACGCGAGTGGAAAGCCGCTTAACCAGCTTCTTTGATGTTCCGTCGGCGTACATTACCGGCGGGGATTTCGAGCTGATCATGGGCTGCCCCAACCCCGATCAGAGCGTGTTGCTGTACCCCAGATCGGTACAGGCCATTGCCAGCCGCGAATATTTCGCCCTGAACCTGGCCAAGAGCCTGCTGGTCATATGGATGATGACCGTCATGGTGGTGGTGATCGCCATCTTTTGCAGTACGTTTTTGTCCTGGCCAATCGCCTTCGTGCTGACCATCGTGCTGCTGCTGTCGCATTGGGCGATCGTGCAGTTGTCCGACAGCCTGGGCAGCGGCTTGGGCCGCTCGGTGGTCAACGACTTCCGCGTGCAGGATCAGGCCGTCGCCAAGACCCTCAGCGAAGGCGTCAACCTGCTTTCCAACGGTTTGGCGAGTGTCTCGCAACTGCTGCCGGATACCTCGCGTTTTGATGCCATCCAGGATATCGAGCATGGCAACGCCTTGCCGCTATCGAATATCGGTGAGGCGGCGTGGGTGCTGGCGATGTTCGGAATGCCGTCGATCGTTTTTGCTTATCTGATTCTTCGTGCCAAAGAGGTAGCGCCGTGAGTCTGGAGACACCACAACCAACCAAGGATGCGCTGTCCGTACAACGTGGGCGGCACAACCTGGCGCGCATGACCATCGTGGCGGTGCTGATTGCGTCGCTGGCGTTAACCGCATTTACCCGCCAGTGGGCTGTCGATCGACGCCGCGCCGCCCAGGGCGTGCATTTTATTTCCCGCGCGGCGTCCGGCAGTTCACCCAACCGCCAGCTCAGCGCCATGCCCAGCTATGCCACCGCGCTTTTGTTGGGTGGTTTGCGCGGGCCACTGGTGATGACGCTCTGGATGCAAATCGAATCCCAGAAACAGCAGAATAATCTCCAAGACATCGACACCATGATCGAATGGACGCGACTGCTCCAGTCCGAGTTCGACACCGTCCACCTTTTCCAAATCTGGAACAAGGCGTACAACATCTCAGTGAAGATGGCCAGCCTGGCCGACAAGTATTCGGTCATTATTGATGCTGTGGACTACGCCAATCGCGTGGACAGCGAGCGTCCCGACGACATCAACATCTTTTTGCAGACCGCCATGGTCTACGGTGAAAAACTGGGTAACAGCCAGGAAAAAGTTTATTACCGTGGCCGGGTGCGGCATGAAAGCCAGACGTTGATCCGCGTGACTTTCCCCCCCGAACGCGAAGCCGATTTCCGCGCCGCCGCCAAAGCGCTGGGCTGGAATGAAGATGAATCCCCCCTGGGCCACGAACGCAAATCGGGCAAAACATTTGTCCGGCTTGCCAAAGTCCTCACCGATCAACTGCACAAGACATTCAGCGGACCGGATGTTGGTTTTGCCGCCGAAGTCCTCGCCCCGGACACCGGTGAGCGGCGCATCCGGCTGGCGCCTTTCTTGGATGAAAACGGCTACATCCTGCCGCAGTACCTGGTCCAGCGCTATCCTGGCCAGCCGTATACCGGCGCCGATTTGCAGCCGTTGGAACCCTATCAGCCGTTCCCCTATGGCTTGTCCACTGTGGCGCTGGGTTACAACTATTACAAGCGTGCCCAACTTTTGCAGGCCAACTGGGGCGTGAAGTCGTTGCAAACCGGTCAGATGGTCGTGGATAGCCGCCCCGCTTTGAGTTTGAAAATGTGGGCCATGGAAGAATGGGAACGCGGCCGCCGCGCCGAAATGCGCCTCCTCAAGAAAACCGTGTCCGGCAGCACCGAACCCGTCGAACTGGAAAAACCCAGCCTCGAGCTGCTGCCCTCCACCCCCACCACCGATCAGGCTGCTTTTGCCGTTGCCGATTACAGCTACCGCACCGCTGTGCAGTTGTTCGCCGATGCCTACAACGAATACGACCGCGCCTGCAAGGCTAATCCCGGCAACGCCAATACTTGGCTGGTTCACGTGGACGATTGCGTTTCCGGCCACGAAATGATGCAGGCGGATTTAGCCTACATCCGCTCGTTCCACGGCACCAACCAGGAACGCCTCAGCGCCCTGCGGGACGCCCGCCAGCACTATCTGCAAGCCATCCTGGATTACCAGATGACCATCCTGAAGTTTTACACGGATGACACCGTGGCCGACAAAGTGTTCCCCAAGGATCCCCAGACCGGTGTGCAGTACAACCGCGTTACCATTCGCGCGATATCGCAAGAGTATGTTGACGGCCTTTTCCGGCCACAAACGTCCGACGCCGACCAAGCGCGCTTCCACGCCGTCTTGGATATCGAGTCGGCCATTTTGCAGGCCTACCTTTACAAGCACGCCATCATTCGCGCCCTGCCACGCGGCATTGACGGCCTGTTCTGGCGGGTAGTGGTAGCCAACGAAGCCCATTTCGTCGATCCGGATACGGGCCAATATTCCCCCGCCCGCGACCCCTATCACGACGATCGCGATACCTATCTGAAGTACATCGATCACTGCATGGGCCGCATCACCAGCATGACCGCCACCCCGCAGCCGGTCGAAGCCCCGGCCACCCAGCCTAATGTTGCCCCGGCAAATTGACGGTTTTGCCCGATCATCCTATGATCCTCCCGTAACCAGATTTTTGGAGTAAAAATGGCCAGTGAGCATACGCAACACTTTTCTGACGCGGATTTTGACCAGGAAGTTCTCAAGTCCAGCACCCCGGTGCTGGTCGATTTTTGGGCACAATGGTGCCAGCCCTGCCTGCGGCTGGGGCCGATTATCGATAAGCTGGCTGGCGAATACGCCGGCAAAGTTAAGATCGGCAAGGTGGATATTGAATCATGTCAGATCACTGCGCGAAATTACAAGGTCGAAAGCATACCCACGGTGATGCTGTTTAAGAACGGCAAAGTTACTTGGATGAAAGTCGGATTGGGTACACGCCTGGAAGCGGAGCTGCGCACCGCCTTGGACGCCGCGTGATTTGCCTTTGCAACGTAGCCCCGCATGTACATGCGGGGCTTTTATTGCGCGCATAAGAAAGGGCCGGCGGTTGGTGAACCGCCAGCCCGTTCATATCTGCAAAATTGCTTGACCGTGATTACGCGGCGGCAACAGCCTTGCGCGGTGGCAGCACGATGTGCGGCCGCGCCAAGGCGATCACCGCATCGAACACCGCCGGATCGCTGATGGCCAGTTCGCTGAGCATCTTGCGATTCAGTTCAATCCCTGCGGCAACCAGCGCGGGGATGAAGCGGTTGTAGTTGATGCCGTGCTGTTTCAGAGCCGCGTTGAGGCGGGTGATCCACAGCATCCGGAAATGGCGCTTTTTCTGGCGGCGGTCGCGGTAAGCGTACACCCCGGCTTTACGGGTGAATTCAATCGCCGGTCGGTACAGCGTACCGGAAGCGGCACGAAAACCGCTGGCGTTTTTCAGAACGCGTTTGCGTTTGCGGGCATGGGTTGGCCCACCGGATGAACGTGGCATGTTGAGGTTCCTTTCAAATAGTGGAGCCAGAGGCACTCAACCGCCAAAGGCGGGGGCATGGCTGCATCGGTAACACGCCGATGCTTGGTGTTGGATCAAATTAAGCTTTCGCCGCCGCTTTTTCGGCCGCGGCGGCTTTGGCCTGGGCTTTGGCTTTCAAGGCACGCTTATGGCGAATCTGCCCGGGACGCACCGCTTCCACGCCGATTAGGACGCGCATGTTCTTGGCGAGGCCTTCAAACAGGATCGCCGGCTGGCGCAAGGTGCGCAACTTGGCCGGGGTGCGCGCGCTTTTCAGGTGCGAGGTATAGGCGTGATGCCGTTTGAGTTTTCCGGTGCGCGTCACCTTAAACCGCTTGGCCACGCTCTTATTGGGCTTGTACTTATACGCCATCGAAATTCCTTCAGCAAAATTCCCCCTTTTACGGGGGCGGAGAAGTATACCATGGTGGTTGCTGCTGTCCAGTGGGGTGGAAAATTGGGTGGAAAATTTGCCGCGGGGACGGGTGTGGCATAAGTTCCGGGCAGTGATTTCCTCCCTCTTCCAGCCTGAACTCAGCGCCGAAGGCCGGAGTACCGGGGGAGGGGGAAAATGCATCCCCGGAACTTTTGCCACGCCCGCAAGGAAACTTGGCGCTGGGGTGTTTTGCCATGGCGGGCGGTTTCCGCCATAATGCCCCACCCGCACGTGTCGGCGGCCTGACAAAAGCGTGCGCGGCGGAGTCGAACGCAATCATAATGCACGGTCCATTTGGCTATCTTTCGCTTTTCGCCCGGCGGATACACGCGATGATTCTATCGGTGTTTTGGGCCGTGCTGGTTGGCGTGCAAGTCGCGCCGGGGCAGGATGTCAATCTCAAGCAATTTCAAGGCGATCTGCGGGCGATTGGCGCGGACGCCGGTAATCGCATCGTGGGTTCGGATGGCTATTACCGCACCGCCGAATATCTGCGCGATCAGATGACGACGCTGGCAACGGCCAACCCGGCGGTGCAGGTGCAGGAACAGGCCTTCGAGATGATGGTGCCGGTCACCAAGACCGCTACGTTGACTGATGCTGCCGGGAAGGTCGTCAACATATATCCCTTGTGGCCGGCGTTTGTGCGGGCGAATACCACGCCGGTGGGCGGGATTCGCGGGAAGCTGGTTTATTGCAAGTCGGCACATCTGGATGAAATCGATCCGGCGGCCATCAACGGGCAGATCGCGGTGCTGGATGCCGCGGCACAGGACCGCTGGGTGCAGGCGGCGTATTTTGGGGCGTCGGCGATTGTGATTCTCGGCTCGGCGAATACCGACAACTTCGATTTGCGCAACCAGGAATTGTCCGTCCCAATCAACGTGCCGCGGTTTTATCTGCCGCCGGGCGAGACCGCCGAGGCCATTCGTGCCGGGAAACTTTCCGGCGAGGTTGTCCTGGACGCGGATGTTCGCTGGCAGCGGAAGCAGGCGGTGAACTTTTATGTGCTGGTCAAACCGGCCAAGGCGATGCCGACTGGCTGGCAAGGCGAACTTGCCCCGGCGGCGATCGCTATCAGCGTGCCTTATGAATCTTCCAGTTTGGTGCCGGATTTGTCGCCGGGCGCTTCGCAGGCCGTGAACACCGCCGCGGCGCTGGCGATGTTGCGCGATGCGGCGGCGCATCCACCTGCCCGGCCGATGCTGTTTTGCTTTGGCGGCGGGGACAGCATTCAGTTTCGTGCCACGCGCGAAATGCTTATGACCTTTGCCGATCAGCCGCATAGCTGGCGCGATGCGCTCAATGATGAAGATGTCGGCGTCAGCAAGCTGGAGCCGATTGCCGAGGCGCAACTGGCTCGGCTCAATGAAGTCCGCGACGATCCCACCAAGCTGAATGTTTCGGCCGATCGCGAACTTCTGGATCGGCTCACCAAAATGGTCGAAACCGATCAGGCGGATTGTCAGGATGAACTGCTGCGGCTGCGCACCGGACGTAGCTCGCTGACCGGTGCGGCGGCGTTGCAAGTTACCCAAGCACTGGAACTGAAGCAGCAAGTGCTCAGCCATCTGCGGTTCCTGCTGCAAAAGAAGCCGGCGTCGTTGCGGGATGCCGACCGCGACATGGACCTGGCCAAAAAATATGTGGCACAGGCCATCGAAAGGCTATCGCCGGCCAATCAGGCCGATGACCAGCATCGCGGGTTGGTTCAGGACTACCATGTACGGACGGCGCTGCTCCAGCGGCGGATCGATTTGCATATGTGGCTGGCCAAGCAATTGGGCCTGCCGGCCGATCCGGATACGCGCAACAATTCCGGCCGGCTGATTGAACTGCTGATCGCACTGGATTTGTCGGATCGCGGCGTGCGCGTGGCCCCGCTGACGCTGGGCAGTTTCCAGCGCGTCGGGCAAATCGGCCAGATTCAAGACTACAAGGAATGGCTGCACAAACTGACCGATGCGGCGGCGGCCAAGGATCCCACGGCCGCGTGGTTCAATCCGATTGCCTCGCGGCTTGATTTGGTCGAGCCGCTGAGCAACAGCCACTCGCCGCAAAGCTGGCTCGGTGGCGCGCTGCCGATCGGCAGCGAACTTTCGCTGGCGTGGGGCATTCCCGGATTGACGCTGGCCACCTGCGATGATTGCCGGCCGCTGCGCGACACGCCCAACGATGTCCTCAAGCTTGCCGCCGATGGCAGCATTGTTTCGCCCGATATCGCCGCCATCACACCGCAGCTTGGTGCGGTCTGGCAACTGATCCGTCATGCGGTGGACGATGCCACCTTTCGCAGCACGCAGGAATTGCCTTGGCAGCGCAACAACGATGTGCGCGGCCAGGTGGTCGGGCTAAGCCCCAACCGTCCGGTGCCCGATCTGCCCCGGCCGGGATATCTGGTGGCCAGCTTTTACGGCTACAACGGCAATTCCATTCTGATCCCGCGCCGTATCCCTTACACCCCGGGCATCCGCCGCGATGAAATCGTCTCCTGCGACGGCGACGGCATGTATTTTCTGGAAGGCCTGCCCAAGCTGGGCGGCGAATTGATCAACTTCGGTATCGAGGCGTTTCGCATCCGCCCGGAAGATCGCGGCCGCATCAGCGGCGCCAGCGATATCGGCCAGCAGGCGGGGGCGCTCAAATATTACGCCAATCTCACCTGGCAGGTGACGCCGCTGCGCAGCGTGGTTTTTGATTGCAGCGAGTTTTCGCTGACCGGTTTGTACGATCCGCGCTTCTTGCAGGATTTGTCCGATGTCATCATTCTCGATGCGCGGCGGAACGATACGCCGCAGCGCTACAACATCCTCATTTCCATGCAGATGATGGCGGGTTTTGTCGAACCCGGCAGCACCAATTGCCTGCTGTTCCGCTATGGCCGCGTGGGCAACCGCCTGGTGCTGCTGAACATGCCGCCCGTGCAGGATGATCCGGTGAAATCCGGCGCCAACACTGATTTGGGCCAGGGGTTTACCTCCGAGGAATTTCGCGGCCTGGGGCCGTTATCGTTGCAGACGGCGCGGGATTTTTACCAGCTTAATTCCTATCGCATCAACCGTGATGCTGAGGCGGGATTTACCAACGCGCTGATTGACGATCTGCACCACAACCGCGCGTTTGTGCAGTACCAAGCCGCCGCCAAAGCCCAGGCCGGCCAAAGCGACAACGCTGGCCAGCCGGCAACCGCCGCCGATGTTACCGCCCACGCCAACAGCGCCTGGGCCAACGAAGCCCGCGTGTATTCGGCGGTGAACGATCTGAACGACGACGTGGTTCATGCCGCCATCTTTCTGCTGCTATTGTGTGTGCCGTTTTCGTTTTGTATGGAACGGCTGCTGATCGGCGCGCCCAGCATCTACAAGCAGATCACCTATGCCTTCCTGATCTTTATCGTCATGACCGCGGCGCTGTGGAGTTTTCACCCGGCCTTCAAAATCAGTTCCAGCCCGCTGATTATCATCCTCTCCTTCGCCATCATCTTTATGTCGCTGGTGGTCATCAGCGTGGTCTATGGCAAGTTTGATACCGAGTTGAAAAAGATCCGCAGCGGCCGGGGCACCGCCGAAGGCGCTAGCCTGGCCCGCACCTCGGTGTTAATGAGCGCGGTGTTGCTGGGCATCGCCAACATGCGCAAGCGCAAGTTCCGCACCGCCCTGACCAGCATCACCATCGTGTTGATTACCTTTGCGGTGTTGTGCTTTACCAGCAGCAGCACCTTTTTGGACATCACCACGCTGTCCACCGGGTTTATGCCGCGCGTGCCGTCGCTGATGTTGCGACAGCGTGGCAGCCGGCCTATGCCCGCGGCGGTGCTGGAAAATCTCCGCGCAGTCTTGCCGGGACAAAAGCTGGTGGAACACTGGTGGAACCTCAACGCCTGGGATGCCAAGGAAGTCATCAACGTGGTGTCGCTGCCGGACGGCCCCGGCGGCAAACCGGTGGTTTTTGCCGCGCCGGCCATGCTGGGATTGTCGCCGGGTGAATCGCAGTTGTCGGCCATCGCCGATGTCATCGGCACGGATCGTTTTGCCCATCTGGAAAACGGCGAAACCAATATCGCCTACATCAGCTTTGACATGGCCCAGCAATTGAAAGTGGCCGAGGGCGGCACCATTTTCATCGCGGGCAATCGGCTGAAAGTCGCCGGGATTTTTGACGCGGCGCGGATGGATAACGAAGTGCAGATGCTCGATGGCGAGCAGATCACACCGCTGGATTACGCCACCGCTCCCATGGATACGCAGGGCAAGAGCCTGACCGACAACGGCGAAGAAGCCCTGGATCTGGACAGCGACGCCTCGGTCACCGAACTAAGCACCAGTTTCGACCATATTTCCGCCAGCAAAGTGGTGATTGTGCCGGCGGCGCTGTCGCGGCGTTTGCCCAATGCCAGCCTGCGCAGCGTAGGGTTACGGCTGGACGATTACGCCAAGGTGAAACCCACCGCCAAGGATTTGGCCGAGCGTTTTGCCACGGCGATTTTTGCCGGCTATGAAGACGGCGTGCGCATGGTCGCCGCCAACAACAGCCTGCCGCAGGTGAGCGGCGCGGCGGTGGCGGTGCCGCTGGCCATCGCCGGGTTGATTATCTTCAACACCATGATGGGCAGCATCGCCGAACGTAAACGCGAAATTCATGTTTACACTTCGCTAGGCTTGGCCCCCATGCATGTGGGCGCACTGTTTGTCGCCGAAGCGTTAACCTATGGCCTGATCGGCACGGTTTTCGGCTACATCATTGGCCAGGGCGTCGGGACGCTGATGAACCAATTCCACCTGCTGGGCAACGTGACGCTGAATTATTCCGGCACCAGCGCGATGATGACCATGGGCTTGATTCTGCTGATCGTACTGATGTCGGCCCTGGTGCCGGCGCGCCTGGCCAGCCAAATTGCCGCTCCCAGCATCGAGCGCAACTGGCGTGTGCCGCTGCCCAAGGACGGCGAGATCATGGCCCATCTCCCCTTCACGATTAACAAAACCGCCGCGGACGGCGCTCTGGCCTATCTGGCCGAATTCTTCGACGCGCACAAAGAAGGCAGCATCGGTAAGTTTTCCGCTGGCGATGTTGAACCGTTCATTTTCGAGGATGAGCAAAAGCGCACCAGCCGCGGCTTAAAGACCGTGATCTGGCTAACCCCGTTTGATCTGGGCGTCCGCCAGCATTTTATGCTGCTGATTCATCCCGGACAGTTTGAAGACATTTACGAAGTGCAGGTAGTGCTAGGCCGCCTGAGCGGCGACGACAGCAGTTGGTATCGCATGAACCGCAGCTTTCTAACCGAACTGCGAAAACAGTTTTTACAGTGGCGCTCGCTGTCGCCGCAACGCATGTTGCAGTACGTGGAGGACAGCAAGCGACTGTTCGCCAGATAATGCCAAATGCCAAATGCCGAATGGAAATACGCAATGCAGAATGAACAATGGAAAGGAGATGCGAATGGGTGACGCGGTGCTGCGGGATTTACGGTTACGCACAAAACGGTTCGCCCTGCGGGTGATGGCCATGACGGAAGCTGTACCAAATACCGTAGCCGGAAGGGCGATTGCCTCGCAGCTTGTGCGTTCCGGCACTTCCGTAGGAGCCAATTACCGGGCTTGCTGTAAGGCTCGCAGTCGGGCGGAGTTTATTTCCAAAATTGGCATCGTCGAAGAAGAAGCCGATGAATCGGCCTTTTGGATGGAACTGCTTATTGAAGGCAACCTGTTGAAACCGACGGTGGTCCAACCTTTGTGTGCCGAAGCCAGCGAATTGGCCCGCATCATGGCCGCCTCAAGGATTTCCGCCGCCAGAAACAGAAAGCGAGTCGCCAGTTGATTTCTGAGATTTTACATTCGGCATTCGGCGTTCGGCATTTGCCATTGCCCTCATTTGGCATTCGGCATTGTCACCATTTGGCATTCGGCATTTGGCATTCGGCATTGTTATGAAGGAAGATTTAGAACTAAAAGAGTTCCGCGACCTGATGCCCGCTCCCGACCAATGGGACGAAGGCTTCGGCGTCAAAGCCATGATCGGCGGCTTGTTCGTCGGCCTGGTGATGACGCCGGCCAGCATGTACATGAACCTGGTCGTGGGTTCGGACATCGGCTCGGCGGCGCAGTGGGTCACCATCATCCTCTTTATCGAAGTGGCCCGGCGGTCGTTCACCACGCTGCGCCGGCCGGAAATTTACGTGCTGTATTACATGGCCGGGGCCAGTCTGGTCAGCGGCTCCGGGTTGCTCTGGGCGCAATATCTGGTGCAAAGCGAACCGTTTCGGGCGGTGGGTTTGGCCGACAAAATCCCCTGGTGGGTTGCGCCGCACGATCCGGCGGTTTTAGGCACACGCAGCTTTTTCCATCACGAATGGCTCGCGCCCATAGGGTTGCTGATCCTGGGACAATGCCTGGGCCGGCTGGATTATTTTGGCCTGGGCTACGTGATGTACCGCCTGACCAGCGACGTGGAACGCTTGCCATTCCCCATGGCCCCGGTGGGCGCGATGGGCATTACCGCTTTGGCCGATGCTTCCGGCGGACAGGAAACCTGGCGCTGGCGGGTCTTCAGCTTCGGCTCAATGCTGGGCATCGTCTTTGGCGCGGTCTACATCGCCCTGCCGGCCATTACCGGGGCGTTTTTGCCCGAGCCGATCCAAATTCTGCCGCTGCCGTGGACCGATCTGACCAGCAACACCGAACATGTTCTCAAGGCTGTGCCGTTTATTCTCAGCCTGAATCTCGGCCTGCTGATCAGCGGCATGGTGCTGCCCTTCTGGGCGATGGTGGGAAGTTTCATCGGCGTGGTGATGTGCATGGCCGCCAACCCCATCATGTATCACTTCGGCATTTTGCACACCTGGAAACCGGGCATCGGCGCGATCACCACCATCCAATCCAACACCCTGGATTTTTATCTCTCCTTCGGCATGGGCCTGACCGCCGCCATTGCCGTGATTGGTTTTTATCACGTCGCCAGCGGCCTGATGAAAAAGAAGAGAGATTTGGATGATGCGGCCGCGACCACCATGAATTGGAAACGCCTGTTTCGCCCGCCGGTGGGCCGGGGCGATTTTTCCATCTTTATCGCCATCGGCATCTATCTGTTTTCCACCACCACCAATATCGCCCTGGCCTGCCTGCTGCTGAGTAGCGCCAGCAAAGCCGGCTTGGGCAGCCCGCTGACCAAAACGCTGGTCGGCGTGCTGTTTTTCTACGGCTTCATTTACACGCCGATCCTCAGTTATGTTTCGGCACGCATGGAAGGGATCATCGGCATGGGCGTGCAGGTGCCCTTCGTGCGCGAAGCCACCTTCATCCTCTCCGGCTATCGCGGCGCGGCCATCTGGTTCACACCCTTCCCCGCCAACAACTACGGCTCACAGTGCAGCTACTTCCGGCAAACCGAACTAACCGGCACCAAAATCACCTCGATGATTAAAGCCGAGGCCTTTATCCTGCCGGTGGTGCTGATCGCCACCCTGGCCTTCAGCCAGTTTATCTGGCGGCTGGCGCCCATCCCCAGCAGTGCTTTCCCCGCGGCACAAAAGCTGTGGGAACTGACCGCCTATCGTCAGGCGATCATCTACAGCAGCACCCTGCCCGGCAACGAACACGGCCCGTTCTACGAAGCTTTTGTCCCACTCTACATCGCTTCCGGATTTGGCCTGGCGATTATGACTTACATGGTTCTCTCCTTCTTCGGCCTGCCGGTGCTGATGGTTTATGGCGTCATCCGCGGCATGGACGGCAGCGCCCCGGACGTGATCCTGCCGCAGTTTGTCGGCGCGCTTATAGGCCGCTATTACTTCAGCAAAAAGTTCGGCAAGATGTGGCCGCAATACCGCGTGGTGTTTTTCGCCGGCTATAGCTGCGGCGTCGGCCTGATCGGCATGTTGAGCCTGGGCCTGGTGTTTATGAGCAAATGCGTGGTGCAATCGCAGTATTGATGGCCGCCGCCAGTCTCCCCGCGAAACCGCTTGGGTTCAGTGATATAAGCTACGTCCCCTTTAATCAGTTCGCTTGAATGAGGTTCTTCACCGGGCGGCATTTCCCGCCCCGGTGAATCATTGCATGACAGTTTGCGCACACAATCGCCAAATCCTTTAATAGCATGCGTTCCGCACCGTCCAGATTGCCAAGTGGCTTGCAGTGATGCACATGGGCATAATCCTTGCCAACCTTTCCGTAGACCTCGAAATAGTCGAAGCCGCAGCCGGGTACTTCGCAACGAAGTCGTCCATGCTGTTCCATCGCCAGCTTGATCTTCTGATTGCGCAGTCGTTGTTCACGTTTCCGATGCCAGACCATTTGTTGTTGCTTTGCCCCTTCAAGCGCCGATATGACCTCATCCTCTAGTGGGGGTTCGGGATGAGGATCGGGTATCGTCGGTCGTTCATGACATTTACCGATCCAGCAGATTCCAGCCAACGCCCAGAGAGGCTCAAAATCTTTCCAATGGCGTTTGAACGTCTTCGTCTCGCAGACAAAACGGGCAAAGTGACTACTTTGGATGATGGCTTCTCCATATCCGGGCGCCTCCGGCATGGGGTAATCCAGCGATTTCGCAAACTCCGCCCAATGCTTGTGACGGTACTCCACAAAGCGTTTCGGAACGAGAGTGGTCAGCAGCACACTTGCCAGCAGAGCGGCTCCAGCAGGATGCTCACCACCCGTTGCATCCTTAAATCCAAGTCTTACCGCCCGCTCGACAAACGCATCGATTCTCTTGGCAGCTTCACCGTCACTTCGGGGGAAGTTCAGAACAAGATGGGAAACCGCTTCGGCTGCATGGCGGTCGCCAAGGAACGCATTAAGACGAATTGCATCAAATTGTCCTCCCAAGGCGTAGCAATCCCGGAGCAAGCGACCGATCTCGTCCATGTCTAGGGGTGAGTTGTACAACTGCTCATTGAGCAAGCCATACGTTTCCTGTCGGTTTTTGACCTCCCCCCATCCAAGGGTGAGAGTTATAACCGAAAGTCGTGGATGACTGGCATTTGAATAAAAGCGGCGTACCTTCGGTGGATCGTCAACAACGGTTCACCATAGTCCCACACGGGACAGAAAGGATACGCCTTATGAACAGTAACACGTTTCAGCTTCACCTGGCAACCGTGCCGG
>Ga0316217_10001626_pt1 | contig 28688 bp, 19 predicted proteins | sample 1anoAmetaG_FD_203633 | JGI IMG/M metagenome (GOLD analysis project Ga0316217, IMG submission 203633) | Freshwater microbial communities from Trout Bog Lake, Wisconsin, USA - 1anoA | ecosystem: Environmental > Aquatic > Freshwater > Lake > Hypolimnion/Profundal zone | place: USA: Wisconsin... | reverse complement strand
CTAATCTATGCAGCTTTTGCTTGCCACTGAATAACCTCCTCTGCGATCGTATCAATCATAGACTGATCTTCAATGCCAGCAGCGATATAATCTTTTAGCTATTCAGGGTTTCCTTGTCCATTGAGGTAAGTGTCAAAGAGGACTTTAAAATATCTGAATGAGATAAGGTGTACTCCTATTTGTCCTTTTCAAAGGTAAGCTTGTGCTTAGCATTAAGTGTTTGAATGAAGAGGAGCACAATCTAGTTCGGAGCTTCAATCATTTAAAAGAGTATAACAATTATAAAAATGTCTATCATGCTAAACTTTAAACAGATAGTTTTGATGAATTAATTCTGATAAAAGCAAAGTTTTTTAGCAGTTTTTTATGGGTCGCTTAGAATAAGAGGGCTAATTCTGATCGGATTCTTTGTCATAGATGGTATAGTAAATTTAGATAAGAATTCTAGCATAAATGAAGAATAAGTTACATTCAATCAATGATGATGTCAACAAGATCCTCATTCTTGCACATGGAGATATGAAAGTACATCTATTCCTTGCACAGCTATTCATTCAAGTTATTAACTGTGCGTATGTGGCTCCCATTTGAGTACCTGTAAGTTATGAATCGGTCAATCATGTCCACTTCCATTTCTATTACTACTTTCGATTCAATTCTGGTATTATCCTACTTTTTCAACTACCCATTATACCACAGTGAGCTTGTTCGTAAGTCCAAAGCTACAGTCTGTTTGTATTTCCAAATATTGGTTTGGTTGAACAGTTTCCTTGAGCAGAGGCCAAGCATAATTTGGTTGTTCTAGGATTGAGAAATGCTCATTTTGATGACAGTTACTTTGTTGGCCATTATTCGAAAGGTAGTAATAAATGCATCCCATGCTTTACCATTTTTGTTTTTTCTCTGCAATCTAAAACGATTATGATTGAGTTTGGTGACAGTGAATTAGTTATTATGGTCTTTATTAGGGTGAACTGAGCTCATTATTACTCTTTTAGGGACATATTTAACTTATTCCTCTTTATCTGGAAGTTTTTTTGGCATGTACTTAGATTTATTTTCAGTAAAGTTTTAGCTTTCATTGTTGTCACTGGTTTGTTTAGCGACATATTTCGCTTGTTCCTGTAAGCCTGGAAATTATCCTTACCTTTTTGGTATGTATTTTGGTTTATTCTAAATGGATTATTAGTCCTCTTTGTTTTCTCTTTTTGCCAAAAGGTGACCTATAGGTGGAATAGGAGGAGGAATAGAATTCATATAGGACAGACTGCCAGGTGGTACCATAAAAGGAGGAAACGAAGGAAGCATATGTCCTCTTTGCATATACTATCTTTTGTTCAACTAAACAATGGATCGTATTTAGATCAGCTACTGTTTGAAAGCTTAATTAGATAGTCTCAGCTCTTTCATTTCAGAGCTAAGAACAGACACTGCCTCGCCTAACTAACTATTTTAACTTTACTTCCTGGCTAGTGAACTTTTAACCTCAAACAGCTCCTATTTCAAACATTCAATTTGCTATTTTTGCTATTTTATTATGTCGTTCATAGTGTTCAATCCCGTCAACTAAGCTTTTTGCTGAATATTTGCTTATTGTCCGATTCTCAAATTTTGCAGTTGGTGTAAAACCTCGATTCTAAAAGCATTGAATTGTTATTTCATTTCATAAGATTGTTCGTTTTTTTGAGATTAATGAGTTTTCTTTTGAGTTTACAGTTTAATGGTCCTTTTTTTTGTTTTACCAATAAGCAAGTCAAACTTGATCAATCCTGAGTCATCAATGATGATGTCTTCAAAGATCTCTTGAATTTAGTTGTAGAGTTCAAGGGGAGTTTCATAGGATTTGGCCAATTCTTAGATTTTGGCGAAATATTACTGGGTTATATCGAGAGTATATTTTTACTTGGTCGAGTGATGCGTCAGTTCAATAAGCACTGTTGGCCCATCTGAGGTATCTTGTAGGCTCATTTGAAAGATGAATGGAAGTTTTTATGCCGTAAAAGTTGTTGCCTTAGATGCCTCCATATATCAAATTATTTATAACCCAGCAAACAACTCTACAGGTAAGATACAGACTTAATAATAGTGAAAGTGTAAAGAAGCAAGATTTCATAGAAAACACGTGATTACTACAATATTTTCTATCAAAAATTAATAATAAGTGAGTTCTTTACTTTACTAATATGCTCTGATGAGATTAAGAGACAATAAAAGAGAAAATATAATGCTATAATCTGACCATTATAAAGCATTCTCCGAAAATGGAGAGAAGTTTTGATAGTAAAAAGGCACTTTTCTCAATTTTTATGGCATTTAGTCACTGAAATAAATGAATTTTCGTCTAATTTATATCAATTTATATTAAATTTGAATAGCCTTCTCAATTACCAATTTCCATTTTTTTGATGGTTTAGCTCATGGGGTTGGTATTATTTGGTGTCAGCTGCATTTTGACCAGCCCTAGGTCTAGGTGGTAATCTTTCTCCTCCACATTTCTATAGTGGTAAAGAAAGACCCCTAAAGGAATTTTGACGAAAATGCCGGCAAATGTGAGAATTATGATAAATTTTAGGTAACCGTTTTCTGCTCTCGAGCTTGTACCTACAGCAGGAGGACTCCAATAGTCATTTGCGTTCATAAATACCCAGATCATGTCTAGAATTTCACTAGCTATCAGCAACCCTAGAGAAAATTTGATGTAAGTGGATTCAAATTGGTTCATGAGGAAGATCGAAAGGATGCAGGCAACGACCATTAGCTGAATCACAGTTTACGTACATTGAGGAAATCATACTTGCGGTATATCACTATTATCTAAATGAAAGCGAAGGCTAAGCAGAGATAAAACAGCCACTTTAGTTCTACTTCACTGTTCTGCTGGTTCTTGTCGGCATTCGTCTCAAAATTTTGCCCAGTGTACCTCGATTTTCCTCCATTCCCCAAATACTCAGACATACTTATTCCAAAGGGTTCAGTCAACAGCCTCAGATCTTCTTAGAATGATTTCTTTTATTCTTCACGTTCCTGCAGCTCTGCCTGTAAAGTCCTTGATACTCCAGCTCCTTCCTAATCTAGGGCACTTATTATTTCTGAATTGTAATATAGCTACCCTTCAGCTAAATGATCTTTTATTTGACAATAGTTTGTGCCTCAACGATCGTGAGGCAAACCTGTTCAACTGGGATTTCCAACCTGCCCTCTGCGGCCTGTTCCCAAATCTACCCCGCAACATCTTGATCGAAATATTCGCCTTTCTTCATATTTCTATGAGTACCACAAGTCTATTCAGCAGTTGTTCCAACTCCACACGTTTTATGTAGCTTTTTGACTTGTATCCTTCCTTCTGAAATGCAGATTTTATTTTGTCAAGATTGCTCATATATTCGTTAGTTTATAATTTATATAATATCGACTATTAAAGACAAACTTGGGCTACTATAACTAAAGATTGTCTGTCAAAATCAAAAAAGATGTTATACTGATGCTCATCATTTGGGAAAAATGCCTCCGGTCTCGCTGCGGCTGAATCCATGATTTGTGGCTCTTGTGTGATAGTCATTATGTACGGTCGGTATTTTGATGTGTCCTTAGTAGACTACAAGGTTCAAAGCCCTCGGACTGTCAAGTTTAAGCTCAGTCAATTTTGAAAACGATTGTTATAATTCAGGGTTTGAGGTTCTTCTTGGACTATTAGAGTTAGTTGATAAGAGCATATTACTCAACTTGCTTAGCTGAGATCTTGCGGAGTCTTTTGAGTTTTTGTCGTCCTTCCGAAGTCTGCCGTGGTAATGCTATAGATAGGATTTCTATCGATCGAGAAGAGCGAGTCTTCCGTCTGAGTAAGCACATTCGTACACTAGTTAAGTTTGTTGTGACAGTCAGGCACCTTATACAGGTATTTCTTGGTTTTCAGGTCAAGAGAAAGCATCTGTTCTTCCAATAAAATTATATTGATCTTAACAATGAGTAATATGGTTAAACTACCATTCCATACTAATTCTGATCAAGGAAATATTCCAAAACAGTCAGCTTGCTAAATTACCTGTTGAGAATTTGTATCAACTTTTTCATAATCACATAATCTGTGTACTTCTCCTAGCTACAATAGGGTCTCTTTGAACTCTATTAAACTTATTTTATCGTAATCAGTTTCCTATAAAAAGGAATCTTCATTTCGATTGCATTCTATACAAGTTGGACAGATTTTTGCTTTGAAAAGACAGCTTTCATAACTTCGGTTGTGATCTACCCATTTTGAGGATTATGAGCTAGTTCTTCCAACTTCTCCTTGTCTCATGCTAAAAAACATTTTTTGTAATAATTTAGAGTCTTCCAGAATAGATCTATAAGATTGTGGAAAAGACTGTTAGCTTAGGTTTAGTGTTAAAACTTTCCAAGTGCTAGCTTCAATTATCAAACCATGCATATTTACGATTAACAGCGAGTTGAAACCTTTAAAACATAATGCTTTAAATGATAGGAATCAGAAATGTTCTTCTTTCGACAATAATTCAACTCTTTGGATATAATAATTAAAATCTGATGAATCTAAAATAGCGTATGCAGCAGCTCAGCAAAAATAACTCTTAAGTCCTCAATAACTCCAACTTCGAGTTCGCCAAACTCAACAAATAGGACCAGAAATACCAGAAATCACGCCAGTAGTGTGAGTAGGAACTTTACAAACGCAAGAGCTAGTTAGAGCAGTAAAAGTACGCCATGAGCAAGATGAAATAGAAATAACTTAATGCCGCGCTAGAGAAGTTCAGCAATGATTTCTAGGAGCTCAGCAAACAAATCGTTGGGCAGGTCAATCTTAGTTTGTCTGAGTCCAAAGCCAAATTTATTGCTGAAATTCGATAACGTTGCCTAATCTAAACGAACTAGGAGCAGAAGTTAAAACACGGGATTGATGAGCTACTCAACCAAATAAATGCAAATTTAATTGGGCTTAGAAAAGGTACAAAAACACTAAGATAGAACAGTACAGAGAGTATATCGCAAAAATCGTAACCACAGATTTCGACGCCCCAAAGTAAGAGTTGAAGGCAGCAATCCGAAGCATCAAACATCCAGCCCCTACAGTCAACATTGACAATAAGTACTATAGCTGCCTCAAGAATGATCTTACCAGAGCATTCAATTTGGATATTGATCCGAAAAGATAGCTACAAAATGAAAGCATTAGGCAGGGAGAATCTGCAGTGAAACCCAGCAATCTTTCAGTGGATATCAATCTCCATGAAAACAGAGATAGGCTTAAAAAAAATTTGGTATGAGGATTCTTATAATCTTAAATTATGCAATTTAAAGTTTCCTAAAGGTATCTCTTTAACTCTTGAGCTACGGATTGATTTTGTTTGAACAAATTAGAGAGAGGAAGGGTAATAAAAAATGGTCACGGAGGGGATCGAACCCTCGACCGTTGCGTTATTAGCACAACGCTCTAACCAACTGAGCTACGCGACCTTTATGCCCATTATACCTACCCTTCAATCATATATCCCATGGTATACAAAGTATTATTAATTTTTCTATTAAAAGCTCCGCAAAACCTTGATTGCTTGACAGGCATCTTCAGCCGCTAACTCGCGCCCAGTCACATAAAAACATCTCCCACCCAAAACTAAGAAAGACATTAAAGTCTTCTGGATTTCTTCTTGTAACACATCAGTTCCACCAATAATAAGAACAAATTATTTATTATCATTTGCGTGGTGTTGCCCGCGCCTTGTTCTCCAAAAACTTTTCATACAGAGTTTGAGTTAGGTTGATTTAGCTATTAAGTGTGGCCATCTTCTTCTAATACTCTATCAATTTTTCCTTGTTTATCCTATCGATATTCTTATTGATATGCTAGAGCTTTTTGAACTCTTACTCCAGGTTGTCGAGTGCTAGGGTTTTGGATTGTAGGTCATTTTGTAGCTTTTCGTTTTCCTTCATGGTTTTAGTGAGTTCTATCTCCATCTTTCTTTTGAGTTGGTCCACCTACATTCTTTTTATTGCTTATAACTATGATTTTTGACGCTCCAATTCCGAGTTCAGCTACCTTCTGATTCCTCCAGTATCCAACGTAGAAGTCTGGTTCTTTTTGAACTCTCTCTTCAAGGCATCGTCGAGTTGTTTGATATAGTTGTTTAGCCTTTACGTATCTCTTTCCATTTCCTAGATGATAAAGTGCAGTTTGTCTTTCTCACGTTCTTCCTTCTCCTTAAGACGTTCTAGATGCTTTTCCCTCGCCCGCCAGTCTCTTTCCTTCTCTCTCTGCTCATCCATCAACTTGTCCACTTTTTCGCGCTCTCTTTATTTGATATTCTCATACTCCCTTCTTTCTTATTTCCATCTAGTCTATATATCCTGGACAACTTCAGCATACTACTTCTTAGTTTTTACGATCTACTCATGCAGATTTTTCACAGTTGAGTTCAAAATTTAGTTTTTGACAGTAAGCTTAGCCAGCTGCTGGTTCAAAAATCCAACATTCGTTTGATACTCAGTAGTCATGATTTCTTTCTAAGACTCAATCTGATGCAAGGACTGGTGCAGATTTTTCACCTCATTATCAGTAAGTTAGCCAGTTTGCTTGATCCTCTCCTGCAAATGTTCAATCCTTACATCCCTCTCTTTCAATTTCTCATACATCTCCTACTTCATTCTTTCATACTCCCTCTTCTCAGCTTCTACGATTTTGTCCTTTTCCTTCAGCTGCCTTTCAAAATCTTTGCGATCATTCCTAAGTCCCTAAACTATACTGGAATATCTCTGCTCTATGTTCTAGATATCAGCTGCATGTATCTTGGTGATCCTTTCTTTCAGATTGTCAATTTACAGCTCGTTTTCTCGCTATACCACGTACAGCTTTTCTCGCAGCATGTTGACCTCATCCTGCAGCTACTCCCTATCCCGTTTGTGCTCTTGAGTTTACTTAGCCAATCTAGTCAGCAATTTGGATATCTCATCGTTTTTGATAGCAATCATCTCTCTGAACCCATTCAGCTCGATGTTGAACAGCTAATCTTGATCTTACACGCTCCGCTTAAGATTTTACAATTAGAAGTTAAAGATCTTTTAGAACTTGTCCCGGAGTTTATCTAGCTCTTCGCTTTTTTATTTGTAGGCTTAAGTATTTGAAACTCTTTGTTTTTCAATAAACTATTGCAGCCTTCTGATTTATTCTTCTTTTTAGGCACGGACTTTTTACACTCTATGAGTGATAACTCCTTCCACGTTTTCTTTCTAGGCTAAACTCTTTTTCAGCTGACGGATTTGGAATTGGTAGCCTTCTTATTTTTAAGCAAATTACTTCTTGAGCCCATCCAACTCTCTTTTTTGGTTAAGATCAACCTTCTATTTAGTCTAGAACAAAAAGGCTATTCTTTTCTCTTCAGCTTCCTCAGCCTTCAGCCTCCATTTTTAAACTTCCCTTTGGATTTCCAACTTCTCTTTAGTCCAACTATCTCCCTTATTGCTTTTGTCATCAATCTGCAACTTCATGTTCTCAATCTCCGACTTCTTCTGGCAGAGATCCTTTTCTCTTTTGTCCAGCTAGTTCTGTAGATAGGTGTTCTGCTTGAGTATCAACTCATACTTCAACTAGAAGTCCTCAGCCTTTCTCAACCTGATCCTTGCCTTGTTGAGATCCTCTTGGAAAGTTGAGCAGTCGTTTTCAAGTCTATTGACCTTCCTCCTGTAGAAGTCAATGTCATATTTAGTGGGCGATTAGTTATTTATACGGTTGGTGATCTACTGTTCCAAATCTCGAGGAGTGCTCATGTAACGGATATTATAATAACAAATAAATTTATAACTGTATCTCATAACTAAGTACCTGCTTTCCACTATTCCGCTAGGATAGGCAGACAACTTTCAATAAGTAGATAAGTTTGCCGTACTGATTGACCTTATAAATATAATCTAATCAAAAAATTGACATTCCTCATGAATGGCATTATCCTGGCTCTCTTGCTAGCTTTCGGCTGCGCACAGTACCCGCAACAGCTGTATCCAACAACCACATGCCCTCAGCTCTGCCTAACTTACTGCAACCCCGGAAACACATGTTTATCATGCTACACCAGCTTCCTAGCCAACTCCACAATCAACCAGACATGCGCATGTCCACCATCATTCTATCTCGATTCGAACGCATTCTGTAAGCCATGTCCGATCTACTGCCAAACCTGCAGCAAGTATTCAGTTTGCACCAGCTGCATCACTGGATACATGATCAAAAACAACTACTCCTGCACCATCAATACCACCAACTATAACGGATGGGTCAGCAAAAACGTTAGCTATGAGCTGGCAGGACAAGACTATGTGGGGGTGTCCAATTTGGTTGTGATTGTTAATAACACTGCTATCAATATCACCAATAGTCCTCAAAGTCTGGGAATCATGTCGAGTAACTACAGTAAATTGTCTGGCTACAGCTGGCTGGGAGGGCATCAGATTTTCAACTTCCGCACCAAAATAATCAAAACCATCTTCAACCTGCCTCCTCACCAATGGCTCAACGTCATGTTCCAAGCAATCCTTATAGACTATTGGTACAACAATACGCTTCTCGTCTAGCTGAATGGCCAGTAGAATTACAACCCTAACTCTGTATAAAGTCCATACGTCATTTGGTCGGGCTCATTCGACTGCAGATTGAGAACCTACGATTTCTGTGGCAACGCTTCAGTCAGCGACAATTTGGCTATTGTTAACGCCTGGGTCGCACATAATGCTTCCTCTCTCAAACTTCAAATCAGGCTCAACTAATCGGATTCGAACTATGATCCTTACAACACTTTGAACTTCCTCTGGTTTGGCATACGATAGCTATTCATAAGAGTTGGCACATGCGGCAGAAACTGCCAATATTGCCAAAGCCCATCCATTTGTACACAATGTTTCACTCCTTACGTTGCTGTAAACGGTAGCTGCATTTGTGACAGTTCCTTTGGTATCGGTTTTCCTACCTTGACTGGCTGCTCACCTCTTTGTAGTGCAGACTAATACTACAATCAAACTGCCAAAGGCTGCCTTAACTGTGAAGATGAGTATGACAACTGTCATACATGCAACATGACCCAATGTTTGACTTGCAACCCAGGTTTTCTCTATTATAAAGACAATCTAGGAAATATCCAATGTCTTCGGTTTTGTCCCAACAACTTTACCCTATATATTGGCTATAGCGCAGTTTAGAACCAAACCATTAACAACAGCATCCAATCAGTAACCATTATCAGAGATCAGTGTGTCCCATGTCCTTCTAATTGCCTCACCTGCAATAAAACCGTCTGTTTTTTATGCTACTCAACTTATCAATTCTACCAAGGAGCATGCTAAACGAGTTGTCCCGCTGGAACCTACAGCCTTTATGGTGAATGTAGAACCTGCCCCATCAACTGTTCTATCTGCAACAGCTACAGCTGCAGTAATTGCAATCCCGGCTACAAACTACAAAACTATCAGTGCTATCGTGTGTGTGCTGACTCTATCACAGTCCTTAATAGCTCAACCAGCACTTGCAATGCCAATTGCAGTTCTCCTTGCGTAACTTGCTTTGGCCCGAGTAGTAATCAATGCCTGTCATGTAGAAGTGGATTGGTACTATTGGCGGCTTTTTCTGATGGATCCTGCTTATCTTCTTGCCCTACGCCTTTCTACCCAAAGAATGGTGTCTGCATCCTTTGCCCTTTCGGGTGTTCCTCTTGCACTGGCTAAAACACATGCTTCAACTGTATATCTGGCTATTATTTATGGAACGGCACGTGTGGTAGATTTTGTCCCTACGCAACCTATGCTTCTGCTCCCGATCAAATCACAGCAAATCTGCCCTAAAATGTGTGTCTTTCGTGTCCTACTGGATGCAGACGATGCTCAGATTCTACGACCTGCATTTAGTGTGCATATAACTATAACTTCTTCAATTTTAGTTGCCTGGAGTAAGATCCGGACTAGTTTTAACCCTGGGAAGGCTAGTATCGCAAGTGTTCACCAAACTGCTTGAAATGTACGAACAAAGTTTGCACTCGATGCCAATCCAACTATTTTCTCAACCAGGGCCTTTGTGTTCCTACATGTCCTCCCTAAAAATACCCGAAATCAGTCTTTAAATTTGATTTCAATTCTAACCCATATCAAGACAACGTCTGTGCTTGGAAAAATCCCCTCTGCTAAATATACAACAGTACTTTGCTAGACGGAAGCTGCAGCCAATGCTCCTTTACTGTCCCTGCCTTAGTGATAATTCAAGGATGGCAGTGGCAGCCTAGTTTTTTGTGCTCTTTTACTTGTCCTTAGTACTACACCAAAGCTGATAATCTTACTTGCATCCAATGTCCACAAAATTGCTTGAGATGCCTACCCAACATGACCTGCATCCAATGCATCTTTGGCTATTCAATCAATTCACCAAACTTACTCAACTCGTCGAATGTCATGAATTCAACTTGCCTTCAGAATGCCTGTGGGTATTACTACTTTACTGACTCTCAACAATGCCAAAGCTGTGCTTCCGGATGCCTCGTTTGCCTAATGGATAACACTTGCTTCATATGTGACAGATATTTCATTTTGGATCCTGTCAGCCATCTATGTGTCAACAGCAATTGCAGTCAATTCAACCAGTTCTTCAATTCTACTACTGGACTATGCCAAACCTGCTCTGCCAATTGCAGGAACTGCTTCAACTAGTCAACATTCTGCACTTCTTGCCCATTGGTATATGCCTCTACTACAAGCCAAACCTATCTATATGGCGGTAAATGTGTTAGCAGCTGTCCGATTGGGTACTTCCCGCATATGTACAGTCTTAGCTGCAGATTGTGCAATCCTCGTTGCTCTAGTTGTAGTAATTTTGACAATTGTCTGAGCTGCAAAGCCAACTTTTACGTCCTTAACTTTTATTCACAGCAAAGTACAATTTGTGTGGTCTAATGTCCAATCGGATTCTGGACGAACATTACAATCTGTCAACGATGCTTCCCAGACTGCAAAACCTGTTATGGCCCTTCTTAGTATCAATGCTTATCCTGTTATCCTAACTTCTATCTCGATGACTATAAATGCGTCTACACCTGCAGTCCCATGAAGTATAAGGACAACCAAGGTCACTGCGACTGGTGCCATTCGTCGTGCCAATACTGCACAGGCCCGAGTATCTATGACTGCATGAACTGCCCCTAAAACCAGTATTACTATGACCACGGATGCTTTAACAAAAGCTGCCCAAGCTCCACCTACCTTTCACTTCCCAACCTAAGAATCTGCTAACCTTGCCAATTCGGCTGCTCTTTCTGCAGTTCCTCCCAATTCTGCTACTTCTGCACTCCTGGCTATAAATTTTATCAAGGCTGGTGCTTCGAAAAATGTCCCGGCAACCTCGTCGCAAACAATATCACTTATTATGGTCAATGGTTAGGTCAGATATGCTTGTCTTGCAAATATGCCTATAGCCAGAAATGTCTGTATTGCGATAGAAGCTGTAAGAGATGCAGAGAAGGTTATTATCTTTATCGGAGTGGCTACTATAAAATCTACGAATCGGGAGCATGGGTTCTAGAACAATGCTATTCCTCATGTCCTCAAGCAACATTTTTACGCAGTGATGGTGGCAAGGAATGCATTAGTTGCTCACCTTATTGCCAAAAGTGCAACTCCTACAGCAACTGTACTCAATGCATCAACTGGGCCTTCAATTTAATTAATGGGTATTGCACAGCGAATTGCCCCGCCTCAACCTTTCAAACTGTAGCAGGCTCCTGCGTAAGCTGTTCTTCCCAATGTTTGTCTTGCACAAATTATTCTACATCTTGCACTTCCTGTGTACCAAATTACTATCTTTATAAGCCCTATATGAGCTGTCTTTCTTCCTGTCCTGCTTATTACTACGCTGACCTATCCGGCTGGTGCCTTCGTTGTCCCAAAACATGCAGTGCCTGCTCCAGCGCCAATAATTGTACGGGTTGCCAAGCTAGATATATCCTTGCGAATGGGCTTTGCGTCAACTCGAGTAGCACTTGCAACACTAACTGCAAAAGCTGCAGTGGAGGCAACTGCCTAGCCTGCAATAGTTCTTATCTTCTCTATACTGATTTTTCGTCAGGAACAACCACTTGTGAGACAAGTTGCCCTTCGAATTGGTTTGCTTTTGCAGGGAAATGCTATATTTGTAACGTGACCTGCGCAACATGCTCTAACACTCTTAACAATTGCTCAAGTTGCAGTCCAGGGCTCTATTTATATCAACAGAGTTGCTTACTCTTCTGCCCGATGGGCTACTACGCTTCTCCTGTCACACAAACTTGCCAATCATGTCCTCCAAACTGCATCATCTGTAACAGTGGCAACTGCACTCAATGCATCTCAGGTTTCTTCCTGAACCAAGGTGTTTGCAATAGCACGTGTCCTGCTGCAACATTCCGTAGTTTATCCAGCCAAATGTGCTTCAGTTGCAACGACAATTGCGCTACATGTGCGGATATCTAAAACTGTACTGTCTGTGCAACTGGATACTTGCTTTTAAATCTAGCCTGCGTCGACAGCTGTCCTTCCACCTCTTATCAAGTCACTAGTGCGGCTGGGTAAGTTTGCATGCCTTGTGCTTCGCCATGTTATACCTGCACGTCTCCTGAAATTTGCCTGAGTTGTATAAGCAGTTATATCCTTAATGGTACTATTTGCCAACAAACTTGCGGGGACGGGTACTTCCTTCAGTCGTCCTAAGTAAGCTATGACGATTAGGTTGATGACCAGGATTATTCAAATTTCTTACAATGTTTGCGATGTAACATAGAATGCCTTACTTGCAGAGACTATTCCAACAATTGCGCTACCTGCGCAGTCGGTTATGTTTTAGCGAACAGTCGTTGTCTAACTTCTTGCTCTGATGGCACTTACAACCAATCATTCATTTGCCAACCTTGTAGTAGCTATTGCGTCAAATGCAGCAATTTAAGTACTTGTGCAGCTTGCATTCAAGGGACAGTTCTTTATAACGGATTATGTCTTAACAGCTGTCCTCAAGGCTTTTATATGACCCTTAACTCAACCGCAGCTATGGTTTACTATTACTGCACAGGCTGCAGCCCCAGCTGCCAAAGCTGCAACGGCTCAACCGAGTACAGCTGCCTCTTCTGCAATCCAGCCTTCTTTTTATCAAACGGAATGTGCCTGACTGCATGTCCCTAAGGCACTTATGCCACGAATGTGACCAGAACCTGTTCTCAATGCCCTTACACTTGCACCAACTGCAGCTCTTTCTCCAAATGTGGTGGATGCATCGTCAATTATACTCTTTCCAATACCAACCAATGCAATCCTCCAACTTATGTGGTGTGCAATGTTAGTTATTGCGTTAGTTGCTCAGCAGGCAATTCTTCGTCTTGCCAGCAATGCACCAGCAATTACTATCTTTTGAGTAATGGCACTTGCACGATTGCCTGTCCCAGCATGACTTATGCGCAAGCTGGAAGTTGTATAAACTGTCCTATTAATTGCACTGCTTGTACAGCAAATCAATGCACATCCTGCAGAAACAACTTTTACATATATCTGGGTAGCTGCTACTCTTCTTGTCCCATCTCCACTATCGCTGTTAAAAACACCTGCGTCCCAGATCCCTGCCTATACTACAATACCTCCTTCCCTAACAGTTGCCTAGCCTGTACCACTCCTTATCTGCTCGCTACAACAAACACATCCACAGGATACCAATCCTGTGTATCTTCATGTCCTGCAGCAACAGTACAAACCGGAGCGTAGTGCATTGCTTGCCCCTTCAATTGCAATAGCTGCCAATCTTCCAACGCATGTACTAACTGCAGCAACATTACTTATCTTAACAGTGGCCTTTGTGTCTACAGCTGCCCAATTGGAACCTACTCAATCAACTCTCAATGCCTAACCTGCAACATCTCTTTCTGCACATAGTGCAATGGGTCTCGCAACTGCACGAAATGCTCAATCTAAAACAATGCCTTTCTTTTCAACGGACAATGCTACCTCAGCTGCCCTGCCGGAACTTACAATGACTACAATACTGGATTATGCACTGTTTGCCCGATAGCCTGCCAGAAATGCAGCACTGCAACATCTTGCACTTCTTGCAATGCCAATTATTACTACTATCAAGGTTCTTGTCAGAATGGCTGTCCTTCTGGGACCTACACTTCAAACGGATCCAACATTTGTATGAATTGTAGCACGGGATGTAATAACTGTAGCTCAGCTTCAAGCTGCAATTCATGTAATGCAGGATTTATCTATTACAGCAACCAAAAGACTTGCGTAACAAGTTGCCCGTCAGGCTATTACTCGAAATTAGTGTGGTCGACAGCCTACACAAATAGCAGTCAGTATCAATGCTTAGCCTGCGTTGCACCTTGTCTTACCTGCACATCATCCTCTAACTGCATCAGCTGTCTGACAGGTACGTTTTTGAGTTTGGGCTCATGTGTAGCAGCGTGTCCTGCTGGTTCTTATTCAATAGCAGCTTCATCAAACAGTAATTCGCAGCCAAGTTGCTTACCTTGTGATTCTACTTGCCTCGCTTGCTCGAATACTTCCACATATTGTACTGCTTGCCTGACTGGCTATATCCTTGATGCTCAGGGCAACTGCAATTCCAACTGTTCTAACCCTTCAACTTACTACTCAACTAACACTCGACAGTGTCTCAACTGCTCTGCTTTCTGCTTCAGCTGCCAAGGACCACTTCCAACCGACTGTCTCTCTTGCAGCCCACCCCTCACTCTCTATTCAGGCTCATGCTTAACTTCATGTCCATTTGGGTACTATACATCTCCGACATATGTTTGCAGATTGTGCAGTCCAGTCTGCGCTAGCTGTGCGGCTTCGGCAAACAATTGCACCTCATGCAGTAATCCGAATCTGCTACAACCCTCGAATACAGGCTTCATTTGTTCAAATAATTGTTTTGCGTCATTCTATCCAAATATCACGTCGCAAATCTGCCAACCCTGCGACATTAGCTGCTTTAATTGTACTGGGCCTGCTTCGAATCAATGCTATTCCTGTCCTTCGGCAAAAATTCTTTCCGGAGGGTCATGCGTATCGAACTGCTCCTCAGGCACAACCCTCATCAGCCAAGGCAGCCAATCAATTTGCCAACCATGCAGTACAGGCTGCCTGAATTGTTCAACCAGCAGTTATCCCACACAAGCCACCAACTGTACCCTTTGTCAACCCAACAACTACCTATATTCTGGCTCATGCTTTGCTTCCTGTCCAGCTGGTACATACTCCACTCCTGCTTCATACATCTGTAGTGATTGTGGGCTGGCTGGATGCCAAGTCTGTACTTACAATTCATCGATGTTAGTACAATGCACGGTTTGTGGGATAGGATACTTTTCATTAGGAGATACAGGGACTTGTGTCAGTAGTTGCCCTTCGGGCTATTCATTGATTAACATCCAATGCGTTGCTATTGCGATGTGCCAGCAATATGTCTACAACGGTACGTGTGTTGCAAGCTGCCCAACTTCTACCTATTCAGTGGTTTCTCCAGTCAAAACATGCCTCGACTGTCCCATAGGCTGCTATAGCTGCCTCAATGACTCTATATGCCTGCAATGCTCCAATCCAACTTTCCTATACTTCAACGCCTCAACAAATACATCAACCTGCCTTACTTATTGCCCGGTTGGATATTATAATGATGTGAACACAGGCGGCTGCATCCTATGTGGCTCCAACTGCTCTGCCTGCTATCAATCCAACAGCCAGATCATTTGCACCGCCTGCCAGTCAGGGCTATTGCTGGGCACCCAATGCACACAATCCTGCCCCTTAGGCTACTACTCCTCTTCAAATGTTTGCCAGCTCTGCGCCAGCATTTGTTTGAGCTGCGTTGGCACTGCTTCCAACTGCACACTATGCAAGAATATCAACTATACTGCACCTGCTTGTTCGAATCCGAACTGTACCGCAACTCAATACATGGGAGTCGATGGCAGCTGCATTAGTTGCGACTCGGCTTGCGCTACCTGCTACGGCGGCAACTCCTATGAATGTATTAGCTGCTCAAATACTACCTATAATCTCAATGGCCAATGTTTGGCTGCCTGCCCTCAAGGCACAACCCCAGATAGCCTCAGAAATTGTGTCAGCTGCCCTAATAATTGTATAGCATGTAGCTCCGTCAATTCTTCTCAATGTAGCCAGTGCTTGAGTGGCTATCTATTGGTATCAGATAGCAGTCAATGCGTTGGGGACTGTAATTCGTTAAGCACAAGCACCCAAACCTACTACTCGAATGGCAGCGCTTGCTTGGTGTGCAGTTTGGCCAACTGTCTGGTCTGCGTCTATAGCAACTTAACACTCCAATGCCAAAGCTGCATAGCCACAGCTTATAGCTACAACAATAGCTGTCTATCTTCATGTCCTTCAGGCACTTATGCAATGACAAGTTCGAACAGGTGCAACCAATGCCAAACCAACTGCCTCACTTGTAGTTCTGATTCTGTTTGTACATCGTGCTCCGCAGACTATGCTCTGGTGACTGGCTCATGCAATAATGTCTGCGGCAGTGGATTTTATCTATCAACCACCAATTCGATAACAACTTGCAACCCTTGTAGCGCGAAATGTCTGAGCTGCATGTCAGCAGTCAACTGCACTAACTGCGCACAACCTTACCTACTCGTCAACTACTTCTGTACTGGATGCCTCTCCGGATATTACTATTCGTCTGACACAAGCACATGCCTTCTCTGCTCTTCCTACTGCGCAACCTGCAGTATGATATCTTCGAACTGCACAACCTGCGCATCGGGGTATTCTCTTTTCAACTCCAGCATATGCGTCTCCAGTTGTCCCATTGGCTACTATTCATCAAATGCAGTTTGCTTAACCTGCGCCACTCCCAATTGTGCGCTCTGTACATCCGCCATGTGCACATACTGCTTGGCCAACTATTTACAAATGTATCTCCAAACTACCGGATAGCTTACCTGTATCTCCAGCTGCCTCACCGGCCAATTTCTGAGCCCAGCTACAAATACCTGCAACAACTGCTCCTAGCAATGCCTGACCTGTTCCAGCACTACATCTTGCAGTCAATGTAGTTACAACTATCTGCTATACTTGGGATAATGTGTCGGTTCTTGCCCTTCAGGATTTGCCTCATTCAACTATACTTGTGTACCATGTCAAGGCAATTGCAAAATATGCGCTTCACTCACCAACTGCACTGTCTGTGTATCCAGTGCCTATAGCATTGTGGGTGGAGTTTGCACCACTACTATTAATTGTACGGCAGGGTACTATCCGAACAATTTAGGCACATGCTCACAGTGCTACCCTAACTGCTTAACCTGTAATGGAGGGTTGGCCAGCAACTGCTTAGCCTGCTTCAATGGTTCAACCCTTAACAACGGTGTTTGCATTCAAAGCTGTGACTCTGCTTCGTTCTTCGACAGTAGCACATCTTCCTGCAAATCATGCAGCTCCATATTTAGCAACTGTGTCTCCTGCACTTCCAGCAGTTGCAATACATGCATTATCAACTATTCAGTCGTCAACGGCATCTGCACCTTTACATGTCCCAATGGAACCTACATATCAAATCAGCAGTGCCTAAGCTGTCCAGTTAACTGCACAGTTTGCAGTAGTTCCAACAATTGTAGCCAGTGTGCCGCCTCAACCCTCTTGGTGAATGGTAGCTGTTCGAGCTCATGCCCTAATAGTACCTATCAAAATGGAAACAACTGCTCAGCCTGTTACCAAACTTGCCTCACTTGCACCAACTCTTCTTCCAGTAGTTGCACTAGTTGTCTACCCCCATATAACTATAACCTAAACTCCTGTATTGTTTCGTGTCCCAACAGCACATACTCATCTGACTCTACTTGCCAACCCTGCTCAAGCAATTGCGTACTCTGTGATTCAAGCGGTTGCACTCAGTGTTCACTAATTTATTATCTCATCAGTGGAACATGTGTGTCTAGCTGCCCAGATGGCTACTTTGCTGATACAGCATCCGCAAGATGCCTAGCATGTGTGCCTCCTTGCTCACTATGCAGGAGTAGGATCATCTGCAACGCTTGTTCTCCACCATACAATCTCATTGGCACAATTTGCGTTGGGCCGTGTTCTTCAGGACAATACTATGATCCGTCACTGTCGAGTTGCGTTAGTTGTACTATGTCCAATTGCGGCTTCTGTAACTCAACCTCATGCGATGCTTGCCTGTCCACATACTATTCTTATTACTCTAACGCGGCTATCTCCGCATGCGTTTCAACTTGCAATAACATTCAAGGCACTTACAACGACAATATTGCCATGAACTGTTCCTCGTGCTCCAGCAATTGCCAGAATTGTGTCAATGCTACCTATTGTAATCTCTGTAGTCCTAGCTATTACTTGTTTGGAGCATCAGGAGTCAATACTAACGAATGCATTCAATTCTGCCCTTTGGGGTATTTTGGCACTCTATCCAAAATCTGTTCTACTTGTGGCCGCAATTGCAACGTCTGCTAGAATGATACCTATTGCGACGTCTGTTCGAGTAACTATTATCTGCTTACCTCACCAAATATCAGCAGTAATATCGCATCGTGCCTCTCTCAATGCCCCACTGGCTATTACAATTCTAGTCTAGCCGATGGAAATGGTAAATGTATCCCTTGTGCAGCTAATTGTCTCACGTGCGTCGATAAAAACTCCTGTCTTCAATGCATCTCATCCATCTATGTTCTTTCCTCCGGCCAATGCATACCATCGAATTGCCTCAATTGTCAAAACTGTGACACTACCAATAACGTTTGCCGTAACTGTACTTCTCCATTTTACATCAATAACGGTGGATGTGTGTCTTCCTGTCCCAAAGGTCAATACGGTAGCAATACAACTGATCTCTGCACCACTTGCATGGAGAACTGCCTTTCGTGTTCAAGTGCCACTAATTGCACCTAATGTTCCGCAGGCCGCCTCTTTGTTTAGAGCACCTTTTCTTGCTAAAACCAAGGCTTTGTCGATTTTGGACCGATTGGCAATATGTCAGGCTTTACCTCGAATATCACTGAAGTCATGGCAACGATTTATGTCTCCACTAGTGCTGGGCCTATCGCTTTTGGTGCTCTTACAAGCACTTATGGGCCAATGCATGTCTGCCAGTTCATGTACTTTTTGAGAGGTTCATGTGGGGATAATCCTTAGCTTTAAAAATTCTTAAAGTCACTTAGCATTGTAAGTTACACTAGTGACTCTAACAGCCAAAGCAGCTCGAATTCTTCAACTAGCAGCCGTTTACTTACAGGTATAGATTACACTTCAAACTTCCTGCAAACCAACCTTCCTATCTTCCTAATGATGGTGGGATTCGTATCTGCCTACGTCCTAGTGCTACTTCTGTAAAAATACAATGAGAGTTGCTGTCTGAATCACCCAAATGCTCGCAAATACGTCAATTACATCTGCTAGTTCATGAAGAAAAGGTTCAAATACATCTATGTTGATTGCGTCATGTGGATCTCCTACATGCCATTCTTGTATTTCTCACTCCTTCAGCTGCAAAAGCTTCGGTTCGATACTCCTCTCAACGCCATCTCCACTATCATCGCCTTTATCATCATTATACTATACCCACTCTATCCCATCTTCATACTCAGGAAAATATTCGATAAAAGTGATAACCCAGAAGAACATCTCAGACAATATTCTGCCATCACACTTAGACTGCCCCTGGATCTAGAAGAAGAAGCCAAAAAATCGATTTGTGAAGGAGTTACTTGCTGTCCCAAATAAAACCCTGATGTTTCGATGATCTAGATGTCACTTAGTCCCTGGATAGACAGCGTAGTTCGGCCAGTTTACAACTAAGATCTTGTCTAATACCGTTAATTTAGATATTTCACAGTCCCTCACCTCAGACTCGCGTATGCTGCAATAAAATACGTTAGAAAGTTCCTTTTCGTACTCGTTGCTGCACTATGTGCAGATCCCGTAAATACTCTCTCAATTCTGATTGCACTAAACATAGTCTACATGTTGTATCTACTCATTCTAAAGCCCAAGCAGAAAATATATCTGATATTAGAGCTCATCCTTTAGTTCGTGATCTTGTTTTTCTTAGTCTTTATGCTAGTTTATCTCAAGCTGGGAGGAGCCACAGTAACTGCTATGAGTGTTCTGGCACATGGAATAGGTTTCTTATTGGCCAACTCTACTTTAGCAATAGCAATCATTTTGAACATCATGGCCTACTATACAATTATTTGCTGCGTTATCGATTTTGTACGACATTTGAAAAACAGTGCATAAGCAGATGAAATCAAAGAAAAATAAAAACAGTAGTTCAATCAAATTGACCCAGCCCTTCTTAATGAGAAAGATGAACTACCAGCTAACGGACAGTATGGAGAGTATCCCGAAGATGGGGAGCATATGGATTTGGAAAAAGAACTCATCAAAAAGTTTGAAGAGGAAGATCTTCAAGATAAGGAGCTGAGAGTGAAGGAGAAGCAAAAGAAAGGCAATGATTAATTGACAGAGGAGAATGATGAAGATTATCCTGTCGATAAGTTTTAATTAGACGAAAAAGAATTCAATGCAGAAAACTAGGCTTTAAACAAGAATAGAGAGTTAACTGTATTTGAAGCAAATTAAATTCCTAATCTCAACAGAACCTATGCCCATGAACGAAAAAGAAAGAGAGAAAGCAACAAGTAACCTTAATAAAACAAATAATTCAAGTAAATAGGCTATGGCGAAACCTAAATCAAGATCAAAAGATTCAAAGGTTAAACCTCAGAATAAGGTTAGGCTTTACAAGAAGGTCAAACGAAATTGAGAGAAAACGTTAAACCTAAACGAAAAAGTGGAAATAATGAGGCCAATCCAGGTATAGATATAATCAAAGAGGCTACAAATTTTTTCAAGAGAAACTCCAATCATAAGAATTCAGGAGGACCCTTCCAACCCTAGCAATAATCGATGGATTTCCTTTTTACAAGCCCCAACGCAAATCGAAAAAATAGCCAATATGAGTAATTTGAAGATGTCGATACTCATACTAGGCTAAGAAACTTCATCCAATAATAAAAAGATACACTTTAGATAAAAATATCATCAAGAAAAATAAAAACCAAAGAGCAGAAAAACAGCTAAACCGAACAAATCATATTCAAAGAAAGGCAAAACTTATCAAAGCAATAATAGGGCAAATATTAACAAGTGTCAAACGCAAAAGAAAGAAAATCAAGCAAATATATAAGACCAGATTCTTTTGGAGAGTTTTAAGAAATTTAGGAACCCAAGCATACAAAGATGGAAGAAGTGGGCTTGAAATAAATATAGAACAAAAAGGGAGAGTATGTTCGAAATAAATAGAAACTTGTCCCTAACTTTTTAGTCTAGGATGATGATGACTTCAATTTAGTCTAAAGAAAACCAGCTCAGCCTAAAAAGCCTTAAAATAAATTCTATAAAAAATCAGATGATGAGGATGATATTGCTTAAGTCCAAGCAAAAGAAAGACAGGTGATTAAGGCCAAATAAAGAAATAATTATCCACAAGCGCAATTGTATCCGAAGATTGAGGCTGCCAGTAAAGATATCATAACAAAAAAAGCAGAAAGGCTGCAAGAATCTTAATAATTTACAGAAAATAAGAACTAAGGTTTCATATTCAAACAGAGATAGAGGCAAATAACTGGGGTATTCAGTAAAGCAGCCAACATCTAATAGAAGCAGCCGTACAGTCTCCAATAAGCCAGAGAATCTCACATATAAAAACGACAGGAATAATAACTAGGAAAACCCTCAATCTATGATCAAATAAATTCATCTGTGGCTGAAACAGTCTTTTTCGAGCACCAAATTAAGATAAGATAGCATAAATCAGCTAACGAAATAGCTTTCTAAGAATAGAATACAGAGAAGCAGCGAAGAAAGGTGGAGGAAGCTATGAGAAAATAGAAAGACGCAAGATTGCGGATAGGTTCCAATCAATAATAAAATTATTATGATCTTGCAATTAAAAATAGGTAGCAACCAATCAATAGACCATACATACCTCATCGAGGCAGTTTGCCCTAATCCAGCACTTTTGTTGCCTAGAATTATGCTGCTCGTCCTGAGTTGAATTTGGGTAGGCCAAGATAAAAAAGCAAAGATTTAGGTTTTTCAGTAAGCAACACTTTTGACGAAAATAAGTAAGACAACTCATACAATACTGACAAAAAAGTAAATAAGGTTAGCCTAGACTTGAAGAAAAAAGGAAACATGCAGCTAAAATAAGAAGGCTAGCTCGAAGAATAAAGTGGTAGTCGAGATTAAAGACGCGTTTCCAAGATGCAGAGTAAGAAGCTCAGAATAAAGGGCGGAGTACTTAATATCGATCAACATAGTGAAGACGAAGATATTTAAGAATACAAGCTTTGATCATTAATACTCAACTTTATTTGTTTAATTGCTTCTTAGAGTAATCCAATTTACTTAGATTAATCATTTTTCCAAGAACCCAGCATAATTACTTACTACAGCAATAAATATAAAGTAATGATATGAAGAAGATCAGGTTTTTTTGTAGTATTAGATCCACAAATTGAGATTATTCGAAAACCTTTCCAAAGGCTATGAGTGAGCACTCACGAACTCAAAGTTCTTCTACTTGCCTTCTTCCGTCTCAGCATTGACAACCAAACACCTGTCTTCTTCTATTTTCGTCACATGCTTTATGATCCCCTTATCATATCTTTTGTAATCCACTCGCTTAATGTTGCTAATTTTGATTTTCTTTATTTTCTTATCCTTCAAATCCCTGTAGCAAAGGTCGTTCTCGTTTTACGATAAGTAGATGATCTTTTAGTGCGGCCAGAAACCATTTTCAGAGTACTTTGTCAAAATAATGCCTTTTTTCAATTCCTCAGCCCTCTGGTTATTATCCTCTGATTCAGTATGGTTTTCATGGCTGAAACTATCACTATGGCCGTGAGATTATGATTGGCTTGTCATTGAATGTGAAGCTATTGACTGAGACTCTTTATCGCTTCTTTATATCTTATCAACAAATTTCGGCATGGTGTCTCCCATATTGGCAAATTTTACTTTTTGCTACTGCCTAACAACTGGGTGCAGTTGTATACCTAATCCTCCTTCATATTTTATTTTGCTGGGCACTTCTAAGTTTTATAAATTAGGGGATGTGTAAACTTTGAAATTCTTGGGAAATTTAGGAGACTACTCTTCAGATTTTTAGGTGATGTGTTCGCTTTATTTATCATCTCTTTTGTGGCTTGATTGTTTTGAGCCATTGTATTGAGACTAAGTGATAATTGACTCTCTCCTTTACTTACTTGACATTTTGTTTGAAGATTTTGATTTGTTTTAATCTTACATCTCTTAAATTCCTCCCCAGCTGACTTTATTTATTTCGAACTGGAAGCTCAACTTTTAGGATGGCACAGTCAAACTTGCTTGGGTCAAAAGCTCCTTTTTCTTTTCCTGCAAAGATTTAACTCTATTAGACCTAATATCCGAGTCTGTCATCACATAGGACTATGATCTAAAATTTTACAGCGACGGCTGAACCTATGGTAATTTGTTTTCATTCTCGCTTTTCTGCTCGCTTTCGTTTGCCTACTGAGAATGCAAAGTTTCAAGCATTCTTTCGTGATAATTTTGATTGATAATTGACTTAGAAATATCCTCACTCTGTTTTCTAGGATTACCATTCTAATTCGTTCTGTAAATCTTCGAAATCTAGAAACTTGTATCCATGTTCTACGATAATCCTCTATACCTAGTCGTCAAACTTTGTAGATTGGCAGGACGATTAACATCCAACCTTTTAGTGCCAATCGTAGTGGCAGAAGGATTTAGAGATCTTCTGGAGTTAGCATTATTGGTTTAGAAATTCAGAGCATTCACCAGAGATCTTTAAGTGTTCTTTTACAACTTATCATTTAAAGACCTTTACATTGATTTGTCTTTTCTTTCAGAAATAATGCTTTCACTGGGAGATGCCGGCTTTGCGGCAAAGGTTATCACTGGAACGTAAGGAGTAGGCACTGTTGAGTGGTGGTTTAAAGAAGAAGTGACTGGACCCGTTTGCTGGTGCTGAGGAGATGAAACTACTGTTGAAACAGGCGTTTCCTCCTTTTTGATTTGGAATAATTTCCCTCTCTTTTTACTTGATTGAATGAGCATGCCGAATTTGAGCCCAATCACCCAACGCTGCATATCTTTGTCGCTTTAGAACCTAATTAAGACGTTAACATTCTGGGTTTGTTGGTACTGCAAATGGGCATAGCAATTTTTGTACTCTACATTTTATACAAAGTCCACCCCTAAAATATAGTCTTGGTATTTGCTGCCCATTAGACTACTGACATAAATTTTCTAGTAGTCGCAATTAAGTGAAACGTCATCGTATTCTACCTTTTTCACATCATTCAAAGAAACCGTCAGCCTCGATATAAACACTCCAACCTTAACCTATTTCATACTTTTGGTGATATGAGTGTTGGTATTGAGCTTCTCTTCCAAATGCTTCTTCTAAACCTGCAGTAGCTATAGCTCGGCTTGCAGTTTCTAATTTTTAGTTTTGAGGCAATCCAGTAAAAATTGATTCGCGTGCAGCTGGGGGTCTTATTTCAGCACAGCTTTTTTGAACCGGTTCACTATGTTCATCGTCCCTCTGTAGTCATTCGCATTCACGTGGTCGTTCAGCGAACTGATGTATTGCTTTATTTGACTGATCCTCACACCCGCTTAAGTGTTCATCACAATCATAAATTATCAGTAAGAAATAGCACATAAATGCAAAAAAACATAGACATAAAATATCTTTCAACTTAATCTCAATCCATCTTTTATAATTTTGAGCTTGGTTTCACCCAATTATGAATCGGAATCGTAAGATGATGGAAGTAAGTTTTTTAATCCTTAAAAAGCCGCTCTAAATAGTCTGAAAACTTGATTAAGTGTTAAGGTCTTGTTAGTGTTAGCCATCTGCTCTAAGAAAAGGTAAGGATTCTTTGATTTAGAAAAATAATAAAATTGGCCATTAATCTATCTTAAATAATAGGCTAAATTGCCTCAAATCCGCTCCTTTTGGGCAAAAAAGCAATAATACCTTTTAACTCACAACTTCTCAAATTTCCTTCTGAAGAAAATTCCAAAAGCTAAATAAAATTATTACTATGAAAAAATGAGATGGTATGCTCACGGGATAAACTTAAATAACTGTTTCTATACTCTTCTTAAGATGAAATTCAATTGGAACTCCAGGTTTAAGACTACTACGCTCAAATGCTAGCGATGGGAAAACTACAAAAATCACTAAAGAAGTGAAATACTTTTAAATGAGAAATTTCTGCAGTGGTTTATCACTAAAAATTAGATGACCTTATTTTGGCAAATTTATCCTGAATGTCAAATAGACATAAGTACCAAAAAAATCAGTAACTAAATGACTACAGCCACATAGATCTGGCAATCCGATGCTCTTTACAAGTACTTCTCTATCCTTTTGCTGTTCTTCTCAGCGTTTTTATTGATCTAGCCAGCCCTTTTGTTAATCTTGTCTAAGATGCAATTATCTTGCAGTACTATTTGGCCAATCTCCTTGCTTTTTGCATTCATCTAGCGAGCTTTGATTATTCCCAGCTCAATCATTTTATTTTTGTTGTCAGTGAACTTGCGGTAGCGTCTGTTGAATTGATCGTCCTCATCTATATTGTTCTTTTTTGATGCCATTGCAATCGGCTATATTATTATATAAACTAAACTATCAGATTTGAGATTTTATTATAAGCTAAGGTTATTTTCTTTGATTGCTTAGTTATTCTCCTCGGTTTGAATAATCTTGTTTCATTTATTTTGCTATTCGCCCATCGGTCAGGTCCTTTAAACTAAAGCATACCGATAAAATCCAATATTTCTCTACCAAACATCAGAATTATAACTTTCAAAGCTAAATATAATAAATAGATAACCCTCCAATTAAGGCTGTATCTGCTCCAATGAAACGAAACTTCATCCAAAATTTATCCGAATAGGTCCTACGCTAAAACCATTAACTCAAAAGTGAGGTGGTTCAGCTCAACCACAAGATTAACAGTATCCCTGCATCTACCCAGATTACTAGCAATAGATGATACCCATCATCACTGCTATCAACCCCTCTACTCTTATCTTTGCTTCCCCGCAAGAAATCTTCGAACATTTCATTGCCAATATTAAGCTGGAAATCAAGGAACATGAGTCTAACAAAAAGTAAAATGAAAAACTCAAAACCTTGTGCCAAAAACTCAAAATAGAAAACGGGAGCATCAAAGCATAGATAGAGTAGAAGACAAAATAAGTAAAAGAAAGAGTAAGTGAATGGACCAAAGAGAGATAGAAACTAAGCAACTAACTTACCTCCCAAAAAGAGCAAACCAAAACTTTAAAAGCATCTAATGAAGACATCAAGCGATAGCTAAACGAACTCAAACTTCAAAAACTGAAGTTTTAGTAATAAAAAAACAGATAGATAGAGTAAATGATGCTTGCCCATCATTTCTCACAAATCAACATTAAGACCACAATTGAGAAATAGCACTTAAAAGTGGAAAAGTAGCTGAGTGCAGAAATATAGTCCAAAAATGCAACCATCAAGGAGATGAGCACTTTCATCCAGAATCTCAAATCATTTTAGAGCAGCTAGTTCAAAGATCCAGCCGCAGTTGAGTAGATGTTCAAAAAACTGTAGAAGTTCAATGACCTAGCAGAGGTGATAGCCGAAGTTCGGGCAGAAAACACAGAGCTGAGGTAATAGAAAAAGCTTCTTTAGAACACTAAGTCCAAACTTTAAGCTAAAATCAAATAGCTCAAGTTCGGCGAATCCAATCTGATTAGTCAATTATAGCGACAGAAAATCTATCAGCATGAAATTTAAGACAAACTCATGGTCAAAACTACCTAGTTTTTGAAGTCCTAGAAGGATAAATAGGAAATGGAAAAATACTATGCCTAACGCTGGAATACTTAATACAAGAGAGTCAAAAACCAACTCGCCAAAGATTTGATAAAAAAGATTTCATCCCTTTAATAAGAATGTAACACCAAAATAAGCCAAATGTAAGCTTCAATGAATGAAGCTATGGAAGCCAAAAATTTATTGGCACAGAGAAACAAATTTCTAGAAGAAACCTACGATAAAGACCAAAATAAAATCAATGAACTCAACTAGCGTGTAAACCAGCTTACATAAAACATCTTTGAGATGAGAAGAAACATGAGAGAATGCTAGCTTATGAACACTTAGGATATCGCAATGAAGAACTTAATGTTTAATGATTAAAGAAAAGGTTTTGAGAATAAGATAAGCTAGCTCAAGAAAGTTCTCTAAAACGAATGTGACAAACTTGTCTTCTTAAAATTAGAACACTCCAATAAAATGAAATAGCTGTAACAGCTCTACCTCCAAAAACTTGAATAGCAAAGTAGGAAATACCAAGCTGAAAGGATGATGCTGACAAATACTCACCAACAACAACTGCAAAAAATAAAATAGGAAGTTCAAAAGAAATCGAACTATGTCTAAGAAATGAAAGTTTAGTTCTAGCGAGAATATGAAAAAAAGTTGCTGCTCAAGTAGTAAGAGTTCGGCTAAAAAATACAATAGAAAGAACAATAAATTGTTAGGAAAGAGTAGAAATGGGTCGATAGATTCAACTAGATTTAATCACGCTCTCTCTTATTAAAGAAAAAGTTAGAGTAAGAAATAGTTAGACTGAAGGAATAAGTTATAGATTTGCAGTAGAAGAATGACAAGCTATGGTTGATTAATGGGCAGATGAAAGCTCGAATCGACGATATGTGCAAAGAAAACAAGTCCCTAAAAGAAAGAATATTCACATTATAGCACTAGATAAGTCAGCGAAAGCTTTATATTGCTGAACTAGAGATCAGAAACTAAAAGCTAACGCAGTAATTGGAATAAAGTCGCAGAGAAATCGATGCTTTGTTCCAGCTACGCAAATAGTGGCATATGTAGCTGGCTAATGTCGAGTTCTAGTATAAGTAGGAGTTTGAGTCACTCAAAAAGGAGGTCTAGAAATAGCGAAAGATTCTCCAACAGAAAATAACTGAGCTATAGGACATGCAAAAAAGAAAAGTAGTGAACCAAAGAGATTTCTAGTAGTTCAAAATACTCAACCAATAGAAAAATGAACTAGAAGAAGAAATGCATGTAAAGCTAGCCTAAAATGTGATACTCACGCAAGTCAAAGATTACTACCACACCAAATTGAAGTAAGCAGAGCAGCAGATCAGCAAATGCGAGCTCAAAGCCACGCACTCCATCATGGCTCGTAAAATTAAAAAGAATCGGATTAAGTTTGACAATGACACCTCCTCTCAGAAGATATTCGAACAGCCTCAAGAAACGAGCGAGATGGGGGAAACCAGGAGATATGCCATAAACTCCTACCGCAGGAACTTTCAACTTAGTGTTTCGAAATAGAAGTTCTAGGAAAATGCCAACAAGAAACACTTCAGAGTCAAAACTTCTTACGCCTTGTGATTGAACTTAATTTTTGTTTAACTTGTAAATATATCAGCACAGTCGCAATGGAGGAAAACAAGTACCGCAACTATTTCCGGAGCGAAGACGAATACGATTTAATTGACGTTTATGAGCTGTTCGGCTTCTACAATACCTACTTCTTCAAAGGAGT